>Ga0194055_10000077_pt1 | contig 66440 bp, 74 predicted proteins | sample SepL449m_MetaG_FD_155482 | JGI IMG/M metagenome (GOLD analysis project Ga0194055, IMG submission 155482) | Anoxic zone freshwater microbial communities from boreal shield lake in IISD Experimental Lakes Area, Ontario, Canada - Sep2016-L442-9m | ecosystem: Environmental > Aquatic > Freshwater >... | reverse complement strand
ATCTGTGACAAAAACTCAAATTGCTTTCTTTGGGCTAAGCCATTCCGAATCGCAGGCTTAGCTTGTTCGAATGAGGGTGGCTTACTACTTCTCTTATCTTCAAGCTTCAGTAAATACCAGCCCTGCTGCATCTGAATAGGGGCTTGTGATACCTGCCCTTTAGCCAGATTTAACAATACCGCTGAAATCTGTGGTGCAAGCTGCCCGGTCTGAACCCAACCCACTGCGCCACCTTGAACTTTATTGGGCGCAAGAGAGACACTCTTGGCCACCTTATCAAAAGGCTCGCCCTTTTTAATACGACTTAATGCTGCTTGCGCATCTGCTTCAGTAGCAATCGCTATATCACTCACCTTATATTCGACCATCATCCCCCCAGGACCAAGCGAGGCAATCTCTTTGTTGTACTCAGCTTGTATATCAGCCTCACTGATTGGGTTTTGCGCCATAAATGTAGATAGCTCAAGATCTGCCAAATAATTTTGACGAATCAACATGAGTTGAATGTTCGCTTTTTCAGAGTTTGCCAAACCATCTTTTTCAGCACGCTGCGAAAGCAACAATACTTCAATGTATTTCTGGACTACTGCTTTACGCAGTTCAGGAGAATCTTGCTGACCTTGTGAAATAGCGATCCTAATGCCCTGCTCCACCATATCGTTAGTAATGATTGCGCCGTTCACAGAAGCTGCCGCATTAATTGGCAAACCACTGAGTTGAGCAGATACACTACCGATTAATCCTGCTGATAAAAAACTAGCGGTAAGTAATATGCTTAATTTCGATTTAAATTGGGGAGAAAATAAATTCATGAGACTGAGTCTTTCTAAAAATGAACCTTAATATTAACAGTAGCCTAAAGCTAGAAGCGATAAACAGGCGTGCTTATTGGGGTATATGGATCAGCTGATTGGGTTTCAATAGCCTCTGCCTCTTGCTCACCCTGTGGGGGGCTGAAATACTTCGAATTCTCAGGCGGCTTTTTTGTCACACCCATCTCACGTTCAGGAGTCGCTACTGGACCAAAAGGTCCTTCAATTAGAGCTACGGGTTGATTATTGAATTCTCGTAATTGCTCAGAAGTATAAGCAGGCCCGGTCTGTGAACCCTTGGGCGGTGGACCTTGAGTCGCTGAGCAACTGATTAAGGTAAGGCAAAAGATGAGTCTAAGGTAGGTATTCATGAAGCCATTGTATGAGAGTCATATTCCGCACTCTAAAATCAGGTGCGTAGTTTCTGAAGCCACATTCGTAACCAAGGCAAGCGACATAGAAGCAACAGCAAAATAACTGTTCCATAGATAGAAACTGTCTGTAAATCATTCTTACCAGCCTTATGCCACCAATAATGGATCACTGCTGTACAAGCAATCACATAAACTAGTTTATGAAGTAGGCTCCAGCGCCTGCCTAAGGCACGGACAGCCCAGTGATTGGATGTCAGAGCTAAAGGAATGAGTAGCACAAATGTCGTAAAGCCCATCGTGATAAAGGGACGCTTGACTACATCAGCCCACATCGCCTGAAGATCTACATTTTGATCAAGCCAAAACCAAATTGCAAAATGCATACAAGCATAAAAGAAACAAAAGAGACCAAACATCCGGCGCCACTGAACCCAAGCAACCCAACCAGTGAGTAAGCGCATTGGCGTCATTGCCAAAGTGATGCATAAAAATACAAGCGCCCAAGTGCCTGTAGAGCGAGTTACAAACTCGATGGGATTAGCCCCTAAATCATTATCAAAGCCAAGCCATATCAAACGCCCTAATGGCAATAGAGAAATAAAAAATAGGATGCTCTTGAGATACTTCATCAGTGCATATTAAACGACCCACCGTTTAAAGGATGGGTCGCGTTCATCAAAAACTGTACTAGCGCTCTAGGCTAAACTCAAACCCTCTCTACTGAGGGGGAAGTTACGCACTGGCCTGCCTATGGCTGCAGAGATGGCATTGGCAACTGCAGGGCCAACAACGCAGATCGTCGGCTCACCTACGCCACCCCAAAAATCATAAGTCGGTACTAGAACGGTCTCAATCCTTGGGGTAGAGGCCAGCTTAAGTAGTGGGTAGGTATCGAGGTTTTGCTGCTTAATTCGACCATTCTCCACCGTGATCTCTGGATTAAATATAGCTCCTAATGCCATCGCTACAGAGCCTTCAATCTGCTCACGCGTCAAATAGGGGTTAACTACATGACCACAATCCAATGCAAAGACTAGGCGACTGATATTGACAACATTATTCTTCACTGACACTTCAGCAACGCAAGCAGAATAACTAGCGTAACCCATGAACTGTGCGACCCCACGATAAGTACCTGCAGGCAATGGCTTATCCCAATTTGCCTTCTTGGCAGCAGCATTCAAAACACCTAAATGCTTCGGATGACTTTGCATTAATGCTTGCCTAAATTGCACTGGGTCTTTACCCGCTACCTTGGCGCACTCATCCATAAAGCATTCCATAAAGATGCCATTCTGATTGGTATTCACACCACGCCACGGGCCTACAGGGACGTGTGTATTCTTCATCACATATTCGGTTAGCAGAGTTGGGAAGGTATAACCCAACTGGGCATCAGGACCCTTCTCATAAAGACCTTGCAGTTGACGCTCATCCTTGCCATTCTTGATATTTTGCGGTGCAAGAGTGGCATTGATAGATTGACCTGACACTTTGATATGCATACCCGTCAGGTTACCTACATTATCCAGACCGGCACTCATCTTCGCCATCGCAATTGGATGGTAATAGTCCTGCGTTAAATCCTCTTCACGACTCCACACTGCTTTTATTGGAATCCCTGGAAATTGCTGTGCTACTTTGGCTGCAAAAGTAGTGAAGTCTTGTGTAGATCCACGACGGCCTAAACCACAACCAGAATCTAATTTATATACTTCGCAGTTAGCAAGTGGTATTCCTGTTGCCTCTGATAGTGCTGCATGTGAGCCTTCACCATTTTGGGTTGGAACCCAAGCCTCCGCACGATTGCCAACAATTTTGACGGTGGCATTCATGGGCTCCATCGTGACGTGGGCTCTAAATGGCGTGTAATAAATTGCCTCCACTTTTTTATTGGCACTATTAATAGCCGCAGGTGCATCCCCCACTTTTCGCTGCCAAAAATCACCTTGCTCATCTAAGCCATCACGGAGCATTTTTTCGATGCCTGCTTGTGAAGCGCTTGCGCTCTTACCTTCATCCCAGACAATTGGCAATACATTGAGTGCAGTATTGGCACGCCACCAAGTATCTGCAACGACGGCAAGTGTGCTGTCGTTAATTTTGACAACGCCTTTTACACCACGCATGCCTGCAATTTTGGCTTCGTCGTAGCTAACTAACTTCCCACCAAATACAGGGCATGCTTTAACAGAGGCGCACAGCATATTTGGCAACTGCAAATCAATGCCATATACCTTTGTGCCATTCACCTTATTCGCTGTATCAATACGTGCATAGGGCTGACCAGCAACCTTCCAATTCCGAGGATCTCTCAAAGTAATCGATTTAGGATCAGGAGGCGTCAAAGTGGATGCTAATTGCGCAACCTTGCCATAAGTTGTGTTTCGCCCTGTTGGAGTGTGGGTGATAACCCCTTTATCTACCTTGAGTTCGCTAACTGGCACATTCCATTGCTTTGCTGCCGCCTCTAATAGCATGATGCGAGCTGCTGCTGCACCACGGCGCACATAGTCTTCAGAAATCCGAATGCCCCGACTACCGCCGGTACCATGCTCTCCCCACACACGTTTACGAGTGAGACTATGCCCTGGTGTTGCTGATTGAGTTTTAACTTTCTTCCAATTACACTCCAACTCTTCTGTCACAAGTTGAGCTAAGCCAGTACGCGTACCCTGCCCCATTTCTGAACGGGCAATTCTGATATAGACAGTTTCATCTGGAGCAATACTGACCCAAGCATTGACTTCATCATCACCGAACTTGGTTGGGGTATTTGGATCATACTGAGCGCCTGCTGCATAAGCTAGATCTGGTATGGCACCAATTCCTAGCATCAAGCCCCCACCAATAAGCGTACCCTTGATAATAAAATCGCGACGTGCAAGATTCTCTAAGGAAACTTTTTTATTATTTTTTGTCATGTTGTTCTCCTTAACCCCGAGTCGCAGGGGTAGCGTCATACTGCGCCAAGACATCTACTAATTTCTTTTGACCAGAGGCAACATGAATGCCATCTCGAATCTTTTGATAAGTGCCACAACGACAAACGTTAGCCATAGCACTATCAATATCAGCATCGCTAGGTTTTGGAATTTTCTTTAAAAGAGCAGCAGCCGCCATTACCTGGCCAGATTGGCAATAACCACACTGTGGAACATCTAGCGCAATCCAGGCCTTTTGAACTGGATGTGAATTGTCTTTGGAAAGCGCCTCAATAGTTGTGATCTTGGCCGAGCCAACAGCTGAAACCGGTATGGCGCAAGAACGCACTAACTCACCGTTGAGATAGACGCTGCAAGCGCCACACTGCGCAACACCGCAGCCATACTTGGTGCCAGTCAGGCCAACGCTCTCACGAATTGCCCATAACAAAGGCATATTGGGTTCGACATCAATATTATAAATTTGACCATTCACATTAAGCTGCATGCTGCCTCCTGTTTTTTTATTCTCGAATTACTATAAATGATTATTGGCTTGCTGCAGTCGCACAAGATTTCACTAAATGGAAAGTCCAGTAGCCCTAAGACCCAAGCACTAGTAGACGGGCTGTCTTAGTTTCCCCAAAAACCACCAAATTTGGCTGTAATTTGCTATTCTGAAGCACCAATTAAGGATAAATATGACTGACAACGACCAAAACCAAAATGACGAAGATTTTGACTATGGCTGCGAATGTGCAATGACCTTACTCAACGAGCCTACAGAAGACTGTCTAAATGACTTAATTGACGAGCTCGATGAAGACGGCATGATCTCGACCGAAGTGGTATACGGATTACTCGCAACCATCTTGATGAGTATTAATGAAGAAGATCACGAAGGTGATGAGCATTAATGACTAGTGTTTAACCTTCACTTGTAGGGCAAATATATCCATCGCCCTAGCCATCTGAATATCTAAGTCAGTCAAACCTTTGCTCGAATGGGTGCTTAAATGAACGGTTACCTTATTCCAGGAGTTTGACCAATCGGGATGGTGATCAATCTCTTCAGCGTGCTGTGCGCATAAGGTCATAAATTCAAAAGCCTCTTTGAAATCAGCAAAGATAAATTCACGAGAAATCGTTTGTCGAGACTCATCTAGCACCCACAATGGGATACTATTCTGAAAATCAAAATCTTCTGGTAAGAGGGTCTGTTTCATTTAAGGGCTGACACTTTCTGAGAGTTGCTGTAAATCTTTTGGGTATAACCAACGCCATTGCCCCTCTGCTAAATCTGCAGGCATGACATAGGCACCGATTTCTACACGGTGAAGTTTGGTAACATGATTACCTACTGCAACCATCATCCGTTTGACTTGATGATAACGCCCTTCCACTATCGTCATCGCTAGGGTATTTTCTGATAGTTGTTTACAGCCTGTAGCAAAACACGGTTTTGGATCATCATCCAAAACAACCCCATTTAAGAGATGATCTATTTGAGCCTGCGTTATCGGGTCTGGTGTTGTGATTTGATAGACCTTGCCAATATTTTTTTTAGGCGTCGTCATTTTATGAATAAACTGACCATCATCCGAAATCAATAGTAGCCCAGTAGTATCAAAGTCTAAACGGCCCACACATTGCAAGCCGCGCTCTACAAAGGGAGTGGGTAGCAAACTATAGACACTGGGATGGTGAGTAGTTTTATGAGAGCACTCGTAATTGGGTGGCTTGTTAAATGCAATATAAGCCTTTTCGTGATATTCCCAACTCTGCCCTTCGACATTCAAAACTAATCCTTCAGTTGCAATGCGTTCTTCAGGGTCTTGGGCCAACACACCGTTGACTTTTACCAACTCGGCAAATACCAAATCAGTACAGTAGCGACGCGTGCCAAAGCCTTGGCTAAAAAGAATTTTTTCGAGGGGAATGGGTTTTGCCATATGCCGTTCAGAATACTATAGAGAGGCCCTATTTTGGGTATCGAGCCTCTTTGGAGTTCAATTCGTTATGATTGAGTATTCTTACCGATTATCTACAGGCGCCATGCTTCCTGATCCAAAACCCCGTAGCCTACTACACACGCGTGAAGTCACTTTTTACGGCTACACGAGAGAAGATGGTCTTTGGGATATTGAAGGCCATCTCAAAGATACAAAGGCACACCCTTTTGTTACAGGTTCAAAGACTTGGGCCCCAGGTGAAGCGATTCACGATATGTGGGTGCGAGTGACCTTAGATAATCATCTCACAATCAAAGATATCGCCGTAGCGATGGATGGACACCCTCATCCAGAATGCCCCTTGGTCATCCCGCCAATGGATACCTTAATTGGCGCAAGGATAGGCAAAGGTTGGCGTAAAACCATTGAGACACACTTAGGTGGAATTAAAGGTTGCACTCACTTGCGTGAGCTACTCAACAACATTGCAACTGCAGCTTATCAATCTATTCCTGGCGCACTCTTTGATCCTGATGAAAACAAGCCACCCTTATATCTCGGAACATGTAAGTCTTGGGATTTTGAGGGCCCCGTGGTTATGCGCGTGTATCCCCAGTTTTATCAATGGAAAAAATAAGGGCTTAGAGCTCTCCCCGATAAATAGAAGTGCCAGTAAATGATTGTGCTATTGGCATAATCTCGACGGCATTGATATTCATATGCGCAGGTAAGGTTGCTGACCAAAAAATAGCTTCGGCTATATCATCGGCGCTCAGCGCCTCTACGCCTTCATATACTTTCTCTGCTTTCGCATCATCACCCTTAAAGCGCACATTAGAGTATTCAGTCCCTGAACTTAAACCAGGCTCTACACAGGTCACCCGTAAACGGGTACCGGTCAAATCGGCTCGCAAATTAAGACTAAATTGCTTCACGAACGCTTTACTTGCACCGTATACATTGCTACCAGGATAAGGATAGAGGCCTGCAACAGAGCCCACATTAATCACGTGGCCACATTTACGCTCAACCATGCCAGGTAAAAAAGCTCGGGTCATATGAATGAGCCCCTTAATATTGGTATCAATCATACGATCCCAATCGGTAATATTAGTTTGATGCGCTGGCTCTAGACCCAATGCGAGTCCGGCGTTATTCACAAGAATCGTCAGCTTGGCAAACTCTGCAGGCAAAGTCGCCGCTAAAGAATCTACCTTGGCGCTATCGCAAATATCTAATGCCAACGTAAGCAGTTTTTGTTGCTGATCTGCAGGTAGCGATGCTTTGAGTGCATTTAAGCGCTCTAACCTTCTGCCCACTGCTATGACCTTATGACCATGCGCTAAAAAGCGCCTTGCAGTTGCCTCACCAAATCCAGCAGTAGCGCCAGTTACTAAAACGGTATGTTCCATATGCTTTCTTTAAATAAATTTAACATGAACTGTATTTTAATCTGTCTATTTTAAAGAATGAGTACTTAATGCAGATTAATGAACCTTAAACATTAGATTAAATTACATCTTTGTCCCGTAATGCTGTAATTTCTAGCGGGCTCAATTTAAGTAAGTTAGATAAAATCTCATCAGAATCTTGGCCTAGTTTTGGTCCTAGCCAATTTATTTTCCCTGGTGTTGCTGAAAGTTTTGGGACAACATTGGCTACTGCAATAATTTGATCATCTGAAATACGCTTCTCTTCAATATAAGCTATATTTTTCCTAGCAATAAATTGTGGATCTTCAAAGATCTCTGCAATAGAATTAATAGGACCACAAGGCACTTGCCCCTCAAAGCACAGTGACAATAATTGGTCGCGATTTAACTGTGAGGACCATGCAGTCACATATGCATCTACTGCAATACGATCTTTTTCACGCTGCTCAAGCGTCCCCCACTTACCATCCCCTGAAAATTCAGGGCACCCCATTATTTTGGCTAAACGAGCAAAAATTTTATCTCCTGTACAAGCAATAGCGACCCACTTACCATCCTGAGTGGGATAGTGACTATGAGGTACTACATTTACTGCACCCGCTCCCATGCGTTCACGAACAAAGCCGCTGAAATGATAAGCGGGTGCGAGCTCATCCAGTATGCGAAATATAGATTCATATAAAGCAACATCAACCACTTGACCCTCTTGAGTATGCTCTCGCGCTTTTAACGCCACGAAGGCACCCATTACTGCATACATACCGGACAAATAATCGGCAAGAGTTGCAGATCCAGGGGAGACTGGAGGGCGATCTGGATAGCCAGATAAATAAGAGATGCCGCCAAAAGCATTTGCAATGCGGCCAAATCCCGGTTGTGGGCTCATGGGGCCCGTCTGTCCGTAAGCAGATATTCTGACCATAATTAATTTCGGGTTATATTTTTTTAACTCATCCCAACTCAACCCCCAAGACTCAAAAGTACCAGGCTGAAAGTTTTCAATCAAAACATCGCTCTCAATAACCAGTCTTTTTAGGAGTTCTGCGCCCTCCGGTTTTCTGAGATCAATCGTCAATGATTTCTTGTTACGCCCTTCAGAAAGCCAGACCAATGAATCACCACAGCTAGTTGGAGTACCAAACTTACGGGTTGGATCTCCAACTTTAGGTAATTCAATCTTAATTACCTCGGCACCAAATTCAGCAAAAAAAGTAGCACAGTAGGGGCCTGCTACAAAGGTAGCGCAATCAAGAACACGTAAACCAGCTAAAGCTGCTCCGGTTGGCATATCTGTAGTTTTCATTAAATTATCTCCAAAGGGAATATTGATGATGCTTAACTACAAGTAGAGTTTTTAGCTACTAAATAAATTTATTCATCCAAACAGGCCAGCATTATTTGATTAAAGTCATTGGCATTTTCATATTGAACCCAATGCCCTGCATTTTTTATTAGATTTAAACCTCTAAAATTAGATGCCTGTCTCAAAGCTTCTTCAACCTGATCAAATTGAGTGGTACACAAAATATCCTGATCGCCCCAAATACCATATACCGGACAAATAATATTCTTCAATGCAATTTTCACAATGTCTGTTTTTGCAAGACAACGTTTTTTCATTCTGTCTTGGTCTAAATTTTTACAGTGGATATGAATAGCGAGTTCATCAATAGATGCAGAACTGAATATCAACAATTCTTTAATATTAGAAATTGCAGTAGCTCTTCTATTCTCAAGAGAATCCTCAGCGATCCAATTTTTAATGATAAATTTCTTCTTAGGAACAATGCCTAATCCTGCGCCACCCACCAAAATTAATTTAAGGATATTTTTAGGGTACTGGCTTGCCATCATTGCAGCTACCAGGCTTCCAAATGAAAAACCAACTAATTGATATGGTTCGTTATTGATGATCTTCGTAAATGCAATATCTAATAATTTTGGTAGATCATCGGCATCAGCATAATCCTTAAAGGTCTTTATTGGTATTCCAGATTCGCCAAAGCCAGGTAAATCTGGAATGATCACGCGTTTTCCGTGCTTCACTAAAAATGTAATATTTTTAACCCAGTGATTCCAGCTTCCTGACCCCCCATGCAATAACACCAAGGGAGATCCACTACCCCACTCTCGCCAAACTATTTTTACGCCATCAACTTCTATTTCTGATTGAATAGATAAAGCATCTAATCGAATACTATCTTCTATATTTTCTATGGAATGGGGCAGCAGCAGACTGTTGTTCATTCTCAAATTCGTTTTTTAGTTTTGCATTACTTCGTTACAAAAAGTTTTTTGAGTTGACTGCAGTTCATAAATACTTGCTTCACTTGCTACCAGTAGAAATGGCCTGATGAATGGCTAAGGTTTTTTGAGCTTTATATAAGATGGGGTAATCCACAAACATCCCATCAACCTGAATAGCGGCTAAGCCTTTCTTTTCAGCCTCTAAAAAGCTGTCTACAATTTTTTGAGCACGCAAAACTTCATCTGCAGTGGGGGTGAATACTTGATTTGTAATGCTCACCTGATCGGGGTGAATACATAATCTTCCCTGAAAGCCAAGATTCAAACTTCTGACAACTGATTTTTCTAGACCCTCATGATCTTTGAGGTGAATCCAAACGGTATCAATAGGCGCCTCTAAATTAGCTGCTCTGGCCGTCACAATGCATGCATTTCTAACGACATCTAATTCTCTCTCGTTTGAAGTCCACAGCATTCCGACATCATTGCAAAAATCACCAGCGCCAAAAGTAAAACGCTTTACCCGCTGATATTCAATACTTGATCTATAGCGATGGTCTATAAATATCTTATTGAGGTTGGTAAAACCTTTTGCTGTTTCAATAATTGGTAGTAGATCTATGCTGCCAATCTTTAAATCCCGTTCTCTTTCAAGAGTGGCCAATAACCAATCTATCGTTTCGATATCCTCTGGCCCCTGTACCTTAGGCAGCACCACTCCATATAAACCTGTACCCACTACTGCCTGGAGATCTCCCAGAGTCCACTGGGTATCCAGTGCATTTACTCTCACGTAAATTTTGGATCGACTGCCACTTTTGATTGCGACAATCGCATCCTGTCTTGCGCTCACTTTCTCGCTATTCGCAACCGCATCCTCCAAATCCAGAATGACGGCATCCGCATCAAGACCAAGTGCTTTGGTCACTCTTCTTTCATGATTTGCTGGAGTGAAAAGAAGGGTTCGAAGCAAATTATTTTTAGTGTCTGTATTCATTTTTGACCGTATATGAAGATCTAACTATATAACACCATCTTGACGTAGGCTCTCTATTTCTTCAGGCTTTAAGGCTAAAATACTTGCAAGTAAAGAATCGACATCTGCCCCTAGTTTTGGGCCTAAAGAATGAATCTTTCCAGGAGTTCCCGAGAGCCTCGGAACGACATTGGGCACGGCAATGACTTGATCTTCTGAAATTCTAGGCTCTTTAATAAAGGCGATATTCTCACGTGCAGCAAATTGCTCATTGGTGAAAATTTCCTCAATTGAATTAATGGGGCCGCAAGGTACCTCACCCTCTGAACACAGTTTTAATAATTCTTGACGAGTATATTGGGTAGTCCAGTCTGTTACAAATTGATCGATAGCAAGGCGATCTTTTTCGCGATCAATAATTTTTCCCCACTTACCATCTCCCGCGAGTTCTGGGCATTCCATCAGCACAGCCAACCTCATAAAAATCTTATCGCTAGTACAAGCAATCGCAATCCATTTTTTATCTTTAGTTTGATAATGACTATGTGGAACGACATTCACCGTTCCCGCCCCCATTCGCTCTCGTACATAGCCATTGAAATGATAAGCAGGCGCTAACTCATCCAAAATCCGAAATACTGACTCATACAAACCAACATCAACCACTTGACCTTCTTGAGTTTTGTCTCGAGCTTGGAGCGCTACCAAAGCGCCTAGAGCACCATACATTCCCGATAAATAATCTGCTAAGGTTGCTGAGCCAGGTGAGACTGGGGGTCGATCAGGGTATCCCGATAAATAAGAAATACCGCCAAAGCCATTGGCTACCCTACCAAAACCCGGCAGCGGACTTAGCGGTCCAGTTTGCCCATAAGCTGAGATCCTGACCAAAATCAACTTAGGATTATGTTTCTTTAACTCATCCCAACTCAGACCCCAGGACTCAAATGTACCTGGTTGAAAATTTTCAACCAGCACATCACTCTTCTCAACTAATTTTTTTAATAGATCGGCGCCTTCTTTTTTACGTAAATCAATCGTGATAGATTTTTTATTACGACCTTCAGAAAGCCAAATCAAAGAATCGCCACAAGGTGTAGGCGTTCCAAACTTGCGGGTAGGGTCGCCAACCTTAGGGAGCTCAACTTTAATTACTTCAGCACCAAATTCAGCAAAAAAGGTAGCGCAATATGGGCCAGCAATAAAAGTTGCGCAGTCTAATACACGCAATCCCGAAAGTGCTCCGGGCTGTAAATTATTCATATCGTTGTTCTTTGCTCACCTATTTAAACTGGTACCGCGTATTTTGGATCCGGAAGTATGGTTGTTCTCTTCATGAGACGCTCTTGCTTGGGATCAAATGGCTCCCGTCTATGCATAGTACAGGCGTTATCCCACAAAACACCATCACCTAATTGCCAAACATGCGAATAGACAAACTCAGGTTTAACAGACCATGCAAAGAGTTCTTGCAATAAATCATCACTAGTTGACTTATCCAAGCCAACAATTTGCGTAGTCATTCCAGGGCAAATATAGAGCGCCTTTTTACCAGAATACGGATGGACTCTGACGATGGGATGCTCGATATCAGGAGTTTTCTTTTTCTGCTCAGCGCTGGTAGGCACACTATAAAGCGCATTAAAAGCCTCATAGGATTGAAGTGCTTTTTTTCCATCAATCGTATTTTTAATAGACTGCGGTAAAGCCTCATAGACAGCAGACATATCAGAAAAAGAGGTCTCGCCACCAGAGCTTGGCAGTATTACCGAAAATAGAAATGATCCTACCGCTGGCCGTGGCAAATAGATTTGGTCGTAATGCCAACCCACCTCAGAATCAGCCAAAATTCCTACTGGCTTTCCTTCTTTAGTCATGTTTGAGATATACAGAATTTCAGGAGACTTCTGCGATAAAAACTCTTTCCGGATATGAATTTCAAGATCTCCAAGCTGCTTTGAAAATGAAACGATTTCAGCTTCATCCATCACTTGGTCTCTAAATAGCAGAATCTCATATTGATGCCAGAGTGACTTTACTTCATTAATAGTTTGAGAATCGAGGGGTTTAGATAAATCTAATCCACTAATCTCAGCTCCAAAGGTCTTTTGTAATGGTCGTATCTTTAAGCCCATCTTCTTCTCCTAGTGAACTCTCAGTTGATGCAGGATATTTGTGAGAGATTGTTGATGCTCTAAATTTAAAAAGTCTTTAGTAAAATTATTTGCAGCTTCGTGACTGATGACGCCCTCTGCATTTGAATCAAACTTTCTCAGAACCTCTTCCTGAGATAGCGGGTTAGCACTTGAGCCTCGATTCATTTGCTCGCGATGAATGAGGACTTCGCCTGATTTCAGTTCAATCTCTACTTCGCCAGAATAAAACTCTGGAAATGCAGACTTAGGATCCAGTTCATATTCAATTTTTTGACATAGCGCCAGAATTTGCGGATCAAAAATCGTATCGTCTTCTAGTTCTTTGAGTGTGAATTGACCTTTGATCAAGCTGGTAGCAATCACAAAGTGAATAGAAAACTGAGCCTCATAAGAATTTTTTGGCATTCTTTTGCTAGCCTGAGGCTCACAAACGACTTGCACTTGTTTTTCGCTGATACGCGCTTTGATGCTCTTGATATTGTCGATCTCAAATCCATTCTCATTACGAAGAACAATCGCGGCATCAGCAAAGGCATGGTTGTAATGGCATGCGGGATAGGGTTTCAATGAAATGTTTTGCATCTCCCAAATCTGCCCAAGACCATTCGTACATTTTTCTAGACTGGCGAGATTGCCAGAGTTAGTATGGGTATTAAACAAACCATAGCGGCCTTCAAAAGCATTTCGCGGGCCAATAAAACCATTTTTAGCCATGGCGCAAGCTGTCACAGCTGACGATGCAGCCCACCCAGGGTGCATTCGCTTAGTCCAAGCTCCGCCCTCTAAAAATTCCATCACTCCAGAAGCCATCGATAAAGCGATACCCAGTGCATTAGTTAACTCATCTATCGTCAACTTCATTACGCGTCCAACTAATACTGTTGCACCAAAAATACCCACTAGGCCAGTTGGATGAAATCCTTTTGCATGAAATCCACCGTTGGCAGCTGATGCAATCCTGCTAGCCACCTCAATTGCAGCGAGATAAGCAACCAGTGCTTCTTGCCCGCTGATCTGATAGCGCTGTCCAACACTCAAAAGCGCTGCCATAGCGCTTGATGAGGCATGAATCACTCCAGCTGCATGCGTGTCATCAAAATCTAAGCCATGAATGTAGGTTCCATTAACGAGAATGGCATCGCGCATAGATAACTTATGTGGAACTCCGAGAACTGGGTATTGCTGATCATTACTCTCTTGCAAGGACATTAATGCATGAAACGTTTTTTTAGCAAAATCATAGCTACTAGAGGCAATGCCTATGCCAATAGTATCTAGCATATGCAGTTTTGCTTGCGCACTAACTACTGTCGGAATTTCCTCAAACTGAAGAGTGAGCGCAAACTCAGACAATCTCTCAGAAATTGTCGCTACAGGTTTTTCCTGTGATCTATTTAATATCATTAGGATCTATTTAAGCCTTGAGATTGATCATAGTTCAGGCTCACTTGATAGGTATATTGGTCTGCCCTATAAATACTATTAGTCACTAGCAAGAGCTTATTTTGCGAGCCGTAATAATGCCGAATAATATTTAGCCCTGCTGAGCCAGCCTTCACCCCTAAGTGTTTCGACTGATCTTTAGATATCAAGCAGCCTGAAATTCGCTGATCGACTTTGGTAATCTTAAATCCAGTAATTTTTTCCAGTAAAGCATAAATGGGTACTTTCAGACTAGCCAAGTAGGTTTCAACCCTGCTGTAAACCACTGGCACATAAATTTCACTTGCTACCAAAGGTAGCGCAGGCTTAATTTTCTGACGCAGAACTTTGATTTTCTTCCACGTAGCGCCCATTGGTAAAGCTAAGTCATTAAACTGTTTTGCGGAAATACGCACTTCTTTTGACTCTAAAACGATGAGCTTAGAATTTTTAATGTAAGTAAAAAGATCATTGATAGATCCATGACTTTGTACAAAGCTACGCTCTTCATGCACAGAAACAACAACAGATCCTGTTTTTGGCTTTCGTGCAATTAAGCCCATGGCAACCAGCTCGCGTAGAGATTCACGTACCGCATAACGAGATGCATTAAATTTTTGCTGTAATTCGTGCTCCGTGGGCAATACAGACCCCAAAGGGTAATGTTTTGTCCGAATCTGATCGATCAAACAACTGGTGATTGGCTCTTTAACTTTCACAAAATTCCTTATTAATACTATTGTTCGAACAATATAAGCTTAGCAATTGAAAATACCCACTAGGGATAACCCCAGCTTTGAATGTATTTATAAAAAATCACTCTAGAATGAGAAAAAATAAATTAAGGAGACAAACTGATGTGGTTAACCAATCAATCGCAAGCGACTAAATTTGTAATTGGGATTGCCCTATCTGCATTAGGACTTTCATCTTTTTCGGCGCTTGCTGATAGCTATCCCAATAAACCTGTCAAAATTGTGATCCCGTATGCAACTGGCGGGGGCTCAGATGCGGTGGCAAGAGTTATGTCGCCACACCTTAAAAATATTTTTAATCAATCTGTTGTTTTGGAAAACAAAGGTGGGGTAGGAAGCACAATAGGAACGGAAAGCGTCGCTAAAAGTGAGCCAGATGGGTATACGCTGCTTATAAATACTGATGTGATTGCAATCATGCCTTTACTATTCAAAAAATTAAATTTTGATCCTCAAAAAGACTTTATTCCAATCTCTTTCATTACTACCGCTCCAATGGTTTTAGTTGCCAATCCAAGCTTTCCAGTCAATTCTGTAAAAGAATTAATTGCCTTAGCAAAGAAAAGTCCAGGCGAAATATCGCTCGCAACCCCCGGCGCTGGTAGCCCTCAAGACTTGGCCTCTATTCTCCTTGCCAACAAGGCGCAAATTAAATTTAATGCAATTAACTACAAAGGGAATGGTCCGGCATTAGTAGACGTATTGGCAGGCCATGTAAATGTTGCCATATTTACACTCTCCACCGTTAAAGAGTTTGCGAAAAGTGGAAAATTAAAAGTCTTAGCTGTCATTGGCGCCAAAAGATCATCGCTTGCTCCAGAAATTATTTCCTTGACTGAAGCAGGCCTTCCAGACGTCGAAGTGAGTTCACGATATTTAATTTTGGCACCAGCTAAAACACCAAAAGAGGTTGTTCTGAAACTTGAAAAAGATTTTGCAAAGCTCGCTGATAATAAAAATTATCAAACCGATCTTTTGAATCTTGGATTTGAAACTTTATCGACGACTTCAGCAGAAACGACTGAAATCCTGAATAAGGAGATTGTCAAATGGTCACCTATACTAAAAAACCTAGACATTTCAATCCAATAATTTATCTTATTCCCAGTCGAATTAACCCCAACGGAGTATTTCATGCAAATCATTAAGCCAAAAATTCATTGTCTTATCGCCAGTGGATTGATTCTTTTCTCATCCCTTGCTTTCTCCCAATACCCAAATAAGACAATTAAATTTGTAGTGCCCTTTCCCGCTGGACAGGCAACGGATATCTTTTCAAGAATTGTTGCTGACGAGCTCTCCCAAACACTCCCACAAAAAGTAATTGTGGATAATAAAGGTGGTGCAAATGGCATACCAGGAACTCTTTATGGGAAAGAGGCTGCGCCAGATGGTTACACTCTCACCATGGCTTCAAGTAGTACGATTGCTGTAAATCCTGCACTCTATCCAGGCTTACCGTATAGCCCAAAAGATTTTGAACCAGTAAATGGAGTTTTTATTGTTCCTCTTTTGCTAGTAGCAAATCAAAACTCGCCCTTCACTACACTAAAACAAATTGTTGACTACGCCCAAAGCAATCCCGGAAAACTCGAGTGGGCATACTCCGCACCCAACCAACAGCTCGCAGAAGAATTATTAAAAACACGTGCAAAAATTGACATTCTTTCTGTACCGTACAAAGGTAGTGGACAGGCTGTTACTGATTTAATTGGGGGTCAAATTAATTTAGCCGTAGAGACCTTACCTACAATCGCTCCACATATTGCCTCTGGCAAGGTTCGCCCAATTGCTGTGATGACAGCAAAGAGAATTCCTCAACTACCAAATGTGCCTACAGTTGCTGAACTCGGTTATCCAGGCTTTGAGGGCCCAGGTTGGGGTGGCATTCTTGCCCCTAAAGGCACCCCAAAAGAAATTATTGAAAAACTCAGTAAAGATATCCGCGTAATCTTAGCTAACCCAGAAGTTCAAAAGAAAGTGAATGACCGTGGGGCGATTGTTGACAGTCGGGATTCTAAACAATGGGGTGAGTTTGTAAATGCAGAAGTGGCTAAATGGGCTGAAATTGTCAAAATAGCCGGCATACAAGGGCAATAAATTCAGGCCAAGTTAGCTACTTAACTTGGGGTTGGAGGAGGAGTATCGGAGCAATTCCATATCTCCTCCAGTAGCCATGTACGAAAATCTTTCGCTTGTTGACTTTCATTTTTACCCAAAGGCGTTAATAGGTAATAGGTGAAACTTTCACGATTTAAAAATTGAGGGAATGGACAAACTAACTTTCCATTTCTCAATTCAGATTCCACTAAGAAATATTGCGCCATTGCAATCCCATGCCCTTCAATTGCAGCCGAGTAGCATAAGGCTGAACTTTCATAACTTAGGCGTGAAAAATCTTCAAGCTTGACATTCATCCCAATGGAGTTAAACCAAAGATTCCAATCATCAGGACGGCTAATAGTATCCAATAGCTTATATCGACTAAAGTTGTGTGGGTTTGCAATTGGACTTCCTACTAGCAGGGACGGGCTGCAAACTGGAAGAATAATATTGGAGACCAATCTTGTGACATTTGCATCGCTCCAAGCGCCATCACCCAATCGAATTGCACAATCCAGATCCTCTTGATCAAAATTGACTGGGTCCATTGAAGTGGTTAACACCACCTCCATTTTCGGATGTAAGGCTAAAAAACTGGAAAGTCGCGGAATAAGCCAACGAATTGAGAATGTTGTATAGCATCTCACCTTCAGTTGATTCTGATTACGCCCAGAAAACAAACGCTTGGTTGATGACTGAATTTCAGAAAGGCATTTGCTGATATCTTCGTAGTACTCGCGCCCTTTCTCAGTCAGAATTAAATCTCGATGTTTACGAGAAAATAGCTGAGTTCCTAGAAATGCCTCCAAGGCAGCCAGTTGTCTGCTTACTGCGCCAGGAGTGACATTGAGCTCATTAGCTGCCCTTGAAATACTCAAGTGACGAGCAACTACCTCAAAAACTCTCAAGTTATTTAAAGGGGGTAGTTGTTCTCGCTTATTGGGCTGCATACTATCTCAAGTTTATGATAAAAATTGTCTCAATTGAATATAAATTACTCTTATAAACAAAATGGCAAGTATAAAAATATTATTTCTAGATTTTGACGGCGTTCTTCACCCCCTTAATAGTAAGAGGGAAAGCTTATTTTGCAATGTTCATTATTTAGAGAAATCATTAGAAGGTGCTTCCTGCAAAATTGTCATCACGTCAAATTGGCGACTAACTCATAGCATTGATGCGATGCGAGAACTATTACCTCAGAAAATTAGCGAACTGATTATTGGTGCTACGGATATTGCTGCTGGAGTGAATCATCAGAGATTTGTGGAGATTCAGAATTACTTAAATATGTATATCGATTCGAATCCAGTAGACTGGCGCGCTATTGATGATACCTCTCAAGATTTTCCAAGCGAATGTGAGAATTTGATTTGTTGTGACACCCATTCAGGCATGGGTAGCGCAGAACAAATTCAGATTACGCAATGGTTAAAAAGCTAATGGCGCCTCTTCACGAAGATCTAGTAGCTGCTGATCCATCCAAAGATGAACGTCATAACTCCTGACGTGCCGTCTTAAAGAAATCATCCGGTTTCTTCTCTCAGCATCGCTCATCGATATAGTTTTATTGAAGGCGTCAATGGCATCATTCTCGTTTAATGGATCGTAGATTACTGCATCGCATAACTCTTTTGCTGCTCCTGCATGCTTAGATAGCATTAACACTCCATCCTCATCATCCCGAGAGGCAATAAATTCCTTACAAATCAGATTTTGACCATCCGCTAAGCTTGATACCCAAAGACAATTTGCCGAACGATACAAGTAAGTAAGTTGCTCTTTAGTCAGAGTATGACGCTCCGAAATAATTGGCCGCCAATCACTCGAGCCATATTGATGATTGATTCTAGCTATCAACTCTGTTATCTGTGATTCATACTCTCTAGACTTCAGTACTAATGGTCTTGTTTGCACATAAACTTGTATGAATTGAATGTTTTTTATCAAAGATGGATTTAAATCCAATATTTTTTCAATTGCATGAAGGCGCTCAATAATTCCTTTTGAACAGTCCACCCTATCTACACTTAAGTAAACATAATTACTTGCTTGTAATTGATACTGTTTAGCAATGACAGCCCGGCTTTCAGCCATAGATACCTGCTGTGAAGTTTTTAATACTGGCCACTCTATTGAAGCTGGATAAACCCCTAGATTCGTTGCGCCCTCAATGTTCCGATCATCTGGCATAGCACTTATAAAATAATCTCTATCTTGGCTCGTCTGAAAGCCAACATTATCAGCGCCTAATATTCCATCGATCAACTCTGTGCGCCATGGACAAGCTTTTAGTCTACCATGTGCTGGCCATGGAATATGCCAGTAAAATAAAATCTTTGCATGGGGTAGTGCAGACCTGAGTAGCTTTGGCAATAGTGCTAATTGATAATCATTGATAAAAATAATTGGCTCAGCGATATCCTCTGCGCAACGAATGACTTCACTGGCGAATAACTGATTTACTGCAACATAGGAATTGAAATCGCTATCTCTAAATAGGGGCTCTATATTCTGATGATGGCAAAGCGTCCACAAACCCCCATTACAAAAGTCATCGTAATAAGATTTGTATACCGGTGGAGAGATGCTAACTTTTCTTAGCGCCACCCCTTCATCTTCATCGGTGCCCTGATTTGTAATGCCATTACTTGCTGAAATCCACGTTGCCTCAAACCGCTTAGCCAAAGGCTTTATCAAAGAGACGACGCCCCCGACTAATCTGTCTGGGCCACTATTCGATACAAAAATGACTGTTTTCTGATTCACCATCCTGTGTATTGTGTCGGTTTTGTGTTGGCGGCATCTATATTTCAAACAATGTAAGCTCCAACTCATAATGATTGAGTATTTCTCAACAATCGATGATTTTTACTCGCTTGACTAATTTATCAATCTACTCAAGAATAAGGGTTACTTTTATAAAAATCTATTAAAAACATGGACATAACCCCACACTACTGGAGCCAGAGCTCATCCCCTAAGCCATTAGGTAGTATGCATAAAAAGTCAAAGGAAATCATTTTTCCCCCATTCGCAGAAGACTCTCCACTAGCCAATGATTACCTTAGCCAAGAATTAAATCCCATTGGTACTTTATACAGCTACACCGTGATTCATCCCAGCCTGAAATCAGGCATTCAACCCTATGCAATTGGATTTGTGGACCTACCCGATTTTCCAGTGAGAATTTTCGGGCGACTCATTCAAGATGGAGGCCCTGCTATTGGCAATCAATATTTAATGAAGCCAGACACTGAATTTGGTCATATTTTCGAAAAAATAAATAATCCATGAATAAAAATATGATCTACATCGAAGGCGTAGCAATGACGCGCTTCGATAAGCAGCCAAATACTCTGGCGCCTGAACTTGCGCAAGGCGCGATTCTCAATGCCCTTCGGGATGCCAATTTAACCCTAAACGATATCGAAGCAATCTATTGCGCAAACGTATTTGGGGGAATGATTCTTGGTCAGCTGATTGTGCGCGATCTCCAATTACAAGGAATTCCGATCTACAACGTTGAAAATGCCTGTGCAAGTGGGGCTACGGCCGTCCATCTAGCAAAGCATGCTTTATTGGCACAGCAATATAAAACTATTTTAGTAGTTGGGATCGAGCAACTCACCCAACTTGGTGGCGGCACAATTCCATTGCAATTAAATGACCATAAGACCCGGGTTTATTCAAACTCTGGATTGGTGTTACCTTCAATTTATGCAATGAGAGCCACGCGCTATCTGTATGAGAGGAATGAAGATCCTAGTCTCTTAGCGCAGGTAGCTGTAAAAAATAGATTTAATGGCTCTCTCAATCCCTATGCGCAACAAAGAACGCCTACGACGATTGAAGCAGTTTTATCTTCTCGCATGATTGCTGAACCTTTAACACTCATGCAATGCTGTCCCTCGCAAGTTGATGGTGCAGCAGCTCTCATTCTCAGCACCGAACATAACAATGGTCGAAAGCCCGTTAAATTGTTAGCGTCAATCGTTCAGTCTGGCATGCAAGAAAAATACACTGACGATATTTTGGATGCAGAAATTACCGCTAGGGCTGCAAGAATGGCCTATGAACAAGCAGGTATTGGACCAAGCGATATTGATGTCATTGAATTACATGACGCCTTTACCATTGCTGAATTAATTTATTACGAAGCGCTAGGCATTGCAAAGCCGGGAGAAGGTCCACAATTATTACGCTCTGGAGAAACTGAAATTGGTGGAAAAATTCCGGTGAACCCCAGCGGTGGCTTACTAGCAAAGGGTCATCCTCTCGGCGCCACCGGAGTAGCACAAATGGTAGAGCTGACATGGCAACTTGAAGGCCGCGCCAAGGAACGCCAGGTTAATAAACCCAAAATTGCCCTTGCACAATGTACAGGCGGTGGTATTGCTGGTGTTGATCACGCTGCATCCTCCGTCCATATTCTAGGAACTTAATATGCCTTTGCCAGAAAAAAGAATTGCTATTGTTACAGGAGCAGCACAAGGTATTGGCTTTGGGATTGCCAAGAAATTAGCTACCAATGGTATTGATGTTGCATTAATTGATTATGACCAAGCAAAACTGAGCGCAGCCATTGAGCAACTGAAGGAATTTGGTAGCAAAGTGATTGGGATATCTGCGAATGTCAGCAAAATTGATGAAGTGCAGTCTGCGATTCAACAAGTGATGGCTTGGGGCGGGCAAATCGATTACCTCGTTAATAATGCCGGCATTATTCGGGATAAAAGATTACTCAATATGACTGAGGCAGATTGGGATGATGTGATTGACGTTAACCTCAAATCCCAATTTCTATTTTGTCAGGCTGCAATCAAAGAAATGCTGCCGCGTAATTTTGGCAGAATTGTTAATATCTCATCGCGCGCATGGCTTGGTGGCTTTGGCCAATCAAACTATTCAGCCTCTAAAGGTGGCGTCATTAGCCTGACTAGAAGTCTTGCTATTGAATTCGCCGCCAAAGGGATTACTGTCAATGCAATTGCTCCGGGAATTATTCAAACGCCATTATTTGATGGTTTTGATGCAGCGATTCAAAGCAAATTAAAAGAATCTGTTCCTGCTAAGCGTATCGGTACTCCTGATGATGTTGCCTATGCCGTAATGACCTTTTTAAATCCAGATGCTTCTTACCTCACTGGACAAGTACTGTATGTATGTGGCGGAAGAAGTCTCTCTTCCCCAAGTGTATAAGGAAACTCCATGATCACTTATGAAGCTAACAATTCAACTGCAATATTGACTATCAATAGGCCACTGAAAAAAAATGCTTTAGACCTTGCAAGCTTAAAAGATCTTCGCGATAAATTAATGACTGCTAGGGACGATGAACAAGTAAAAATCATTATTCTTACTGGAGCAGGAAATGACTCGTTTTGTGCCGGCGCTGATCTAAAAGGCGCAGCCTCTTCTACTGCAAGTTATGCGGAAGCCTTCTTCAAGGAACCCAATAAGGCGTCTGAACAGGGTCTCTACATTCGAATGATGGATCTGACTGATCTCCATATTCATAAACCATTGATTGCCGCTATTAATGGCTATTGCTTGGGTGGTGGGTTGGAGTTAGCACTGCAATGCGACCTCAGAGTAGCCTCAGATAACGCTACATTTGGCCTACCTGAAGCCAAAGTGGCATCTATTCCTGCCGTCTTAGGATTGCACCGCCTGCTTAAGGCAATCTCTTCTGCACATGCGATGAAGATAGCTCTAACAGGTGAGTCGATTAAAGCCATCAAAGCATTAGATATTGGCTTAATTTCAGACATGTTTAACGCCAAAGATCTGATGCCAGAGACTTTAAAAATTGCGCAAAAAATTGCATCCAACGGCCCGCTAGCAACTCAAGCAATTAAAAAATTATCCAAAGTCACGGGGCACCTCAGTGATATCGATGCGCAGCAAATGACGGAACTCTATTGGGGGGTATTGCGAGATACCGAAGATCGAATTGAAGGTCGTCAAGCGTTTACTGACAAACGTACCCCTATCTATAAAGGGAAATAAGCTGATGACCAATACTTCTTGGATCAGTCCGGGCCCCCTGAATGGTAAAAAATTAATTGAAGTCAGTCATATGCTGATGGGGCCTTATTGCGGCATGCTACTGGCCGACTTGGGTATGGAAGTAATCAAAATTGAACCGCCTGATGGCGATATCGCTCGAACCCTTGGCCCACACAATATTGACGGACACAATGCGTATTTCGTCAGCCTCAATCGTAATAAAAAAAGTATTGTTTTAGACCTGACAACAGACGAAGGTCGTACAAAGTTTCATGAATTGGTTAGGCAAGCTGATGGGCTCATTACCAATCTTCGACCAGGAGCAATAAACTCACTGGGGCTAACCTATGATCAGTTAAAACATATTAATCCTCAGATTGCTTGTGTTGCAATGACGGGCTTTGGTTTAGATAGCATTGAGTCTGAGCGGCCAGCATATGACTACATTATCCAAGCGCTGGTAGGAATTATGGATCTGACTGGCGAGCCAGATGGCTACCCCACTAAAGCAGGCTATTCAGCTGTTGATAATTCAGCAGGAATTATGGGTGCTCTTGGCTTACTCGCCCGCATCATCGAGGGTAAAGGCGGCCAAGTGGATATTGCGATGCATGATGTCATGCTGTCTCAGTTAAATTATCTAGCAGGCGCATGGCTCAATGCACAAGAAAAACCAGTACGGCAATCAATGTCTGCTCACCCCTATATCGTTCCAGCTCAAGTATTTGAATCGGCAGATGGCTGGCTGACTCTCTTCATTACACATGATAATTTTTGGATTAAATTCTGCGAAATCATCAATCAGCCAGAATGGATCAAGGATGAGCGCTTCTGCACAATGAAAAAACGCGGCGAGCATCGAGGCTCTCTGATCCTGCTATTGAATGAGGTGATGAAAACCAAAACTTCTAAGGAATGGGAGGAGCTCCTCATACCGCTTGGAATTGTGATTGCTGGCATTAAGAACCTAAGTGATGCAATCAATTCGCCGCTAACCGAAGATAGGGAGATGGTCATTAAACTCAAAGATGATGAAACTCATTTCCTAGCGATTGGTAACCCCATAAAAAATATCGGCCACCAAACCTCTTATAGTATCTCGCCAAAACTAAACCAAGACCCAAACGCCCAATTTGAATCATGATCGAACAAGCCCCAGACCACCTCCTCCCTATTATCGAAAAAATTGAGACTTTTTATACTAAAGAAGTTGAGCCGCGAGAGCATCAACTTCGCCACAGACTTAGAAATAGTCTGGAATATATAGATCGAACCGGTAAATTACATCCAGAAATACAAGCAGCAAGACGTGAAATCATGCAAGCATCTGGAGAGGCGGGCTTATTTTCACTTCACCTGCCTCAATCGATTGGTGGTGGGGGGCTCTCAAGAACGGAAATGTTCTTCATCGAAGAAAAAGTATATTCCTATGGCATTGATTTAGCGCCAGGGATCTTATCGTGGACTGATGGATCAACTCCAAGACTCATTTTTGTCAGAGAAGACTTGCAAGATCAATTTGTAAAACCGCTAATCTTGGGACAAAAAACCAGTTGTCATGCTGTCACAGAGCCCGATGCCGGCTCTAATTTATTTGATATGAAAACAAATGCTGTCCAAAAAGGGGATCAATGGATCCTCAATGGGCACAAAGCCTACATCACTAACCCATTTGAAGCAGATATTGTGAATGTACTTGCCGTTACTGATCCAGGTAATGGTAAAAAAAGTTTTAGCTACTTTCAATTTGAATCTAAGGACTATTTAGGTAAAGGCTTCAAGCATGGTCGGCTCAATCGAACCATGTTTGATGATGGCTTAACTGGTGAGTTACATTTTGAAAACCTGGAGCTCCCGCAGAGCGCAATGATTGGAAATCGTGGTCAAGGTTTTGAGATAGCGCTGACATCGATCAATTGGACCAGAACGCGCCGTGGCGGAATGTGCTCTGCTTGGTCAAAACTCCTCATTGATAAAACTCTCGATCGCCTTAAACATAGAAAAGTGGGCGGTAAGCCTCTAGGTCGCAACCAAGGTCTGCAGTGGATGGTCTCGGACATGTATCTAGACTGGTATAGCGCCCGAGCAACCTCATTGGCATGCTTACGAGATATCGAAAAGTTTGGACCATGGTGGGATACCAATCGCCCTCAAGAGCAAATCCGCCTTTTTGCATTAATGAAAATCGTCAATGATGAAGCCTTTTATCGTGTTGCTGATAAGGCATTACAACTGCATGGTGCCACCGGGATCATGAAAGATACTGTAGTAAATAAACTGTTCCAAATTGCACGCAATCTTCGCATTCCAGGTGGTACTGATGAATCTCAACGAAATACGATTGCGGAAACATTGGGATTAAACGCAAATATGTAATGAAAAAAATATTACTGATTCTTCTGGATGGTATTGGCGATCGGATTTACAAAGAGTTAGGAAATTTAACTCCACTGGAGTATGCCAACACTCCAAATTTAGATCGTATTGCCAAATTAGGGGCATCAGCATCAGTCTATCCAATCAATCCTGGCATGGTTCCCCCATCTGAATTGGCTCACTTTCATTTATTTGGCTACGAGACAGATTTCTACCCAGGTAGAGCAGTATTTGAAAGCATGGGCTTTGGTATTACACCGCCCTCCAATGTTGCTGTAGCACACTTAGGTTTACGTCATGTGACCCCATCAAATAAAGGACTCATGATCACTCCATGGTGGCCAGCATCGGAAGCCCAAGATGCCCAACAATTAGTGGAGTCAATCAGTCAATTTGAATCTTGTGGCATTCAGTTTGAAGTGAAATATATTGGCAACTCTGACTCTTTACTGATCATGCATGGCGGCTGTGAGGACATTACAGATTCAGATCCGTTCATGCATACAGGTCGACCAGTACTCGAAATTCAAGCGCTTGATTCCAGTAAAAACCATAGCGGTGCTCAGAATACTGCTAAAGCATTAAATCATTATTTAAGATGGACTCATGAGGTACTCTCAAAGCACCCCATTAATTCCCAAAGGGTTCTGGATGGCAAGTTGCCCCTGAATATGACTGTTACTAAGTGGCCTGGTAAGCATCAAGAGCTCATGAGCTTCTATCAAAAAACAGGTTTAACTGCTTCTTTAATTGCATCAGCGCCAATGTATAAAGGCATGGCCAGCGTATTGAAAATGAATTACATCGAAGTTGCTGAAGGCGATCCTAGCTGCGAAATGATTGATAAGTTAGTAGCAGCTAAGCATGCTTTTGATCATGGCTGTGATTTTGTGCACCTTCATACTAAAGCTGCCGATGAAGCTGCACACAGTCATTCTCCTCTGAAAAAGGCCCAAGTCATTGAGGCTATTGATGTTGCCCTTTCTGCTCTTTGGGATTGGGGAAAGCTACAGGAGGACTTCCTGATAGCGATTACCGCAGATCACTGCACTCCAAGTCATGGTCCAATGCTCCACTCGGGTGAATCTGTACCCCTTTCCTTAATGGGCGAAGGGGTTCGGGTTGATTCTGTAAATCATTTTTCTGAAAGGTTGTCTGTTGGCGGATCGCTTGGTCAACTATGCAGCCGCGATCTAATGCCCATACTCTTAAACGCATCAAACCGGTCTCATTTTTTGGGCGGTAAGCCAAACTCTTATGCGAGTTTTGGAATTACCTCATTTAAGGCATTATAAAAATGCAGCCGCATAAACCATTTAAATATGCTGTTGTTCATGGCCGCTTTCAACCTTTTCATAATGAGCATTTAGCGTATTTAAGATGGGCTCATAGCTATGGGACTCATTTATTTATTGGTATTACTAACTTCGATCGGACTGCTATTCAAAAAGAGAGCACTAGCAACCATCGTCATACAGCATTTGCAAACCCTTTTAGCTATTGGGAGCGCGCAGCAATGATTCAGGACGTACTATTAGAAGCTGGCGTTGATCCAACCCAATTTACCATCGTTGCCCTACCGATCCATGCACCAGAAAAATGGCCTGAGTTTGTGCCAACTGATCCAAATGAAAGTATTCATTTACTACGCGTATTCTCCGAATGGGAGCAAGAAAAAGCCAACCGCCTGCAGTCAGCAGGCTACCAAGTGATTACTGAAATAGGTTCACCAAAATTGATCAGCGCCTCCACCATCAGGGAAGCGATTCTGTTTGACAAAAATTATTCTGATCTCGTGCCACCAGCAGTAGCAGTGTGGCTAAAAAGAATCAATGCTAAATTGAGATTAGAAAATTTGAATGCTTTAGAAAGCCAAGAGTAATGATCAAAAAAATTCTGATCATTACCTATTTTTGATTATCTTTAGGATATTTTTGAATTGTGGATGCTCAGAGGTTTTAAGCCACTCAAAGATGAGCATTTCAGAACCCAGCATGACTATTTTTTGCTGGCTCATACGGTCCATAGCCAATACCTTGTCTTGTACCCTTCTGCTACCGCAGGCCTCTGGCACTACTGCCACCTCATAGCCTAGCGCCTGCAAGCCTAATGCCGTTTGCATCAAGCAGACATGCGCCTCACAACCAGCCAGAACTAATTGAGTAATAGCGGGATTAATGGCCTTGATATCCTTTGCTAAGCCATCTGCCGCTCCATTAAAGGAATGCTTTACGAAGGTCTGGTCGCAAAACACTTTAATATGCTCATCGTTTGGCCCTAGCCCATCTGGATTTTGCTCAGTTCCTAAAATGGGGATCGCTAGAGCTTGCGCTACCTGCGCAAGGAAGAGTGCTGATGCAATTACTTTTTCACCCTCATGAATACTTGGCATCAAACGGGTTTGATAGTCAATCAGAATGAGAGCGCTAGTGTCTTGGTTGATCATCATGAAGTTATTATTTTTTAATGGGCAAGCGTAGTGCTAATTTATCTAGGTAGTGGGTAATTAATTCATCAGCGCCCTTACCAAACATCCGAATGCGGCCTGTATGATTTAGTAATAGTACGCCAACAATGTGCGCAAAAATAGCGGTTAACTCTGTATCTACCTCTTTTTTACTACAGCCTAACTTGATCAGTGCTGCCTCCTGATGTTGCATTGCTGCTCTGAGGCGTGTATTTAACTCAGAATCCCACTCGTTCGTGAGTCCTCTAGGTTTAAGTCCCTGGAAGAGATAAAACCCTAAGTCCAAATCACGTGGATTGTCTCGGTAGAACTCATAAAAAGCTAAGGCACTTTTACGTAGCTCCTCAAGTGCAGTCTGCTGCTTCTGATTAACCGAACTATCTTCTGCAGCCAGATTCACGAAATCATTTAAACGCTCAAGCGATTCAGCCAGTAAGGCACCGTAGATTTCTTCTTTGCTCGCAAAGTAACTATAAATAGCACCAGCCGTATAACCCGCTCGCTTTGCAATTTCTCGCATGCTGACGGCCTCTAATCCCAACTCAATAAATACTGCTCTAGCAGCGCTCAAAATGTGCTCACGCCGAGCATCAGCCAAAGCTTGTTGACGCACATCTCTTGGGGATGCGATGGCTTGATTTAGGGCTTGACTCATCATTTAATTATACATTTATCTTAATAATTGAACAGTGTTCAATTTATGTGTATGATTGGATCTATAAGCAATTTAACTCACGATTAAGGCACGATATGAGTCAAAGCACCTCCCAATTTATGACTAGCAAAGACTATCAAGAATCTTTGCGCAAACTAAAGCCCGTCGTCTATGTTGATGGCCGCCTAATTGAATCCGTAGCGGATGAAGCAATGTTAAGGCCTGGGGTGCAAGCTTTGGGGGTTACTTATGACATGGTGCACGACCCTGCTTTAGCACCTTTAATGTTAGCAAGCTCTGATGGCAAAACAGTTCCAAGAATGTTGCATATCAACGAGTCCTCAGGTGATCTGCTGAATAAATTAGAAGCGGTTCGGGTCTTATGCCAAGAAACTGGTTGCGCGCAACGTTACCTGGCGCACGATGCCTTAAATGCACTTGGACAAGTATCCGCTCGGATTGATGATGCTCACGGTAGCAATGATCATCGCGCCAAGTTTGCAGAGTATCTTGCCCATGTACAAAAAAATGATTTGGCTTTAGGCATTGCAATGACCGATGCTAAAGGTGATCGATCATTAAGGCCACATGAACAAGCAAATCCGGACACCTATGTGCATATTGTTTCTCAAGACGCCAAAGGGGTAGTGATTTCTGGTACTAAAGCCATCGTGACTGGCGCGCCCTACATGCATGAGTTCTTAGTGATGCCAGGTCGCAATATGAGTAAAGAAGATGCAGCATTTGCAATTTGTTGCGCAGTACCAGTAGATGCCAAAGGCATTACTATCGTTGCCCGCCCTGCAGGGCGCCCAGGTGAAAAGGTCGAGCATGGTAAGCCTCTCTTTTCTAGTAAGTATGGCCAATCCACTGGTGTAGTGATCTTTGATAAGGTATTTGTTCCCTGGGATCGTGTTTTCTACGCAGGTGAATGGGAGCACTCGAGTGTTTTAACTTATAGCTATGCTACTCATCATCGCCATAGTTGTATTGCTGCGCGAGCTGGCTTTGGTGACCTCTTAATTGGCGCTGGGGCACTGATGTGCGAAGCCAATGGCTTTGATCCAGAAACTAAATCTAATCTGCGTGACCCGATGGTTGATCTCATTAAGATCACTGAAGGCTTTTATGCTTGTGGTGTTGCTGCCAGTGTGTATGGCACACAAGACCCTTACAGCAAATCCTTTATGCCTGAACCCGTGTTTTCAAATATCGGGAAACTCTTATTAGCCACCCAAATTTATGACATGCATCGTCTTGCTCATGAGGTATCAGGCGGCTTAATTGTGGCTCTACCTGGACCAGACGAAGATCACAATCCTGCAACAGCTGCCACCTTGGCCGAAGTATTGCGTGCCAATCCTGCAGTTCCTTACGACAAGCGTATTGAAGTCGCGCGCTTTATTGAAGATTTGACAGCCTCTTATCAAGGTGGCTGGTACTCCGTCATTAGTCTTCATGGCGGCGGCTCGCCAGCAGCCATGAGAAAAGAGATCTATCGTCAATACCCTATTGGCAATAAAGTTGAGCTGGTCGAGAGATTATTAGACCGTGGTGTTCTCACTAGCAATCAGGAGCGTGCTATTACGAAGAATAAGCAGCCAGGACGCTGCTGCGATCAAGGCTGTACCACTCCAGGTCAAGCAGTGATGGTGCCACTACCAGAACCAGGCAGACGAACTTAATAGTTCAGTGAGCTTGATTACTATTTAATAGAATTTCTTGAGATCCATGCCGGCATACATGCTGGCTACCTGCTCACCATAGCCATTGAACATTTGAGTTTTAATCTTTGGTGCAAAAGCCCCTTTAGCGTCACCAATGCGCCGCTCCATCGCCTGGCTCCAGCGCGGATGATCCACCTGGGGATTCACATTGGAATAAAAACCGTACTCACGGGCATCAAACTGACTCCAACTCGTTTTGGGCATTTCTTCAGTAAAGCGAATCTTCACAATGGACTTTGCACTCTTAAAGCCATACTTCCAAGGAACTACTATGCGTACTGGAGCACCATTTTGTTTGGGCAAGACTTCACCATATAAACCAAAAGTAAGCAGAGTGAGTGGGTTCATAGCTTCGTCCATACGCAGGCCTTCGCGATAGGGCCATTCAATAATATTGCTCTTGATTCCTGGCATTTGTTTTTTATCTGCCAGAGAAATAAATTCTACAAACTTGGCAGAGCCTAGAGGCTCGACCTTATTAATCAATTTGGATAGGGAATAACCATCCCAAGGAATCACCATTGACCAACCCTCAACACAGCGCATACGATAAATACGCTCTTCCATTGGCGCCAGTTTTAATAAAGCATCGATATCTAAAATCATCGGCTTTTTGACTAAGCCTTCAATCGCAATAGTCCATGGGCGAGTTTGCAGGGTATGCGCATACTCAGCAGGATCTGCTTTATCAGTTCCAAACTCATAGAAGTTGTTATAGCTCGTGACATACTTATAGGGTGTGAGCTCATCTTTGGATGCATAAGTTGGGTTGAGTGCAGCAGTCAACTTTTCTGGATTAGCAGCGAATGCTTGCCTTGAAAACCAAGGGGCTAATGCCATGCCAAAGCTTCCTGCTGCGGCAGCCTTAATCAGATTGCGACGGTTCTCAAAAACAGCTTGAGGGGTGATATCACTCGGATGAATTGTCTTATCAATAAATGGCATGGGATATCCCTAATGAATGTAATGCGCTTATTTTGCTACTGATGAGAATTTATTGCTTGCTGATCTTCATGAACCCCCAAAGAAAAAGGCAAACCCGAAAGTTTGCCTTTTGATGCCCAGCTAGATTAGCTCTTAGTAGCTTTGCGTGATTAAGCCCTAGCAGCCTTTAAAGCAGCATTGAAAGTAGCGCTAGGACGCATTACAGCCTTGCACTTCTCTGTATCAATCACAAAGTAGCCACCGATATCCGCTGGCTTACCTTGCACTGCTTTGAACTCATCAACAATCTTCTGCTCGTTTGACTGCAGAGATTTAGCTAAAGGCGCGAAATAAGCTTGCAATTCTTTATCTTCAGTCTGAGTAGCTAAGGCTTCTGCCCAATACATTGCCAAGTAGAACTGGCTACCACGGTTATCTAATTCACCGGTACGTGGAGAAGGTGACTTATTGTTTAGTAATAATTTACCAGTAGCCTCATCCAAGGTACGGGCCAATATCTTCACTTTAGAATTGCCTGTCTTATCGCCCACATCTTCTAAAGATACTGCTAAAGCCAAGAACTCACCGAGTGAATCCCAGCGCAAGTGATTCTCTTCAACCAACTGCTGCACATGCTTCGGCGCAGAACCACCAGCACCAGTTTCAAAGAGGCCGCCACCTGCCATCAAAGGCACGATGGACAACATCTTCGCACTAGTGCCTAATTCCATAATTGGGAATAAGTCGGTGAGGTAATCACGCAAGATATTGCCAGTAACAGAGATGGTGTCCTTGCCACGAATCACACGCTCGAGCGTGTAACGCATTGCGCGAGTCTGCGACATGATCTGAATATCTACACCCTTCAGATCATGGTCTTTGAGGTAAGTATTGACCTTCTTAGTCAACTCAGCCTCATGTGGACGGTACTCGTCCAACCAAAATACTGCTGGAGTATTGGAGAGGCGCGCGCGATTAACAGCTAACTTCACCCAGTCACGAATCGGCGCGTCTTTCAGTTGGCACATACGCCAGATATCGCCCTCTTCCACATGTTGCTCGAGCAATACAGTGCCGTCATCAGCAACGATACGGGCTACGCCCGCTTCGGAGATTTCAAAAGTCTTGTCATGTGAACCATACTCTTCAGCCTGTTGAGCCATCAAGCCCACATTGGGTACGGTACCCATAGTAGTTGGATCAAAGTTACCGTGCGTCTTACAGAAGTTAATCATTTCTTGATAGATACGTGCAAAGGTACTTTCTGGAATAACCGCTTTAGTGTCATGTAAGCGACCATCAGCGCCCCACATCTTGCCGCCAGCACGAATCATTGCTGGCATAGAAGCATCTACGATCACATCGCTTGGAGAATGTAAGTTCGTAATGCCTTTCGCAGAATCCACCATCGCTAATGCTGGGCGGTGTTCATGGCAAGCGTGCACATCTTCAATAATTTCTTCGCGCTTTGACTCTGGCAGAGTCTTAATCTTTTCATATAGACTGCTCATGCCGTTATTGACATTGACGCCCAGCTCTTCAAACAGCTTGGCATGTTTCGCAAACGCATCTTTATAGAAAATCTTCACAGCGTGACCAAACACAATCGGGTGAGAGATCTTCATCATGGTGGCCTTTACGTGCAAGGACCACATCATGCCGCTCTTATAAGCATCTTCGATTTCTTGTTCATAGAATTCGCACAATGCTTTTTTGCTCATGAACATACTGTCGATGATTTCGCCAGCAATTAAAGAGACTTTTGGTTTGAGAACGATAGTTTTTCCGCTTTTCGTAACCAAGTCCATCTTTACATCGCATGCCTTAGTCATGGTCATTGACTTTTCGCCAGCGTAGAAGTCACCGCCATGCATATGCGATACGTGAGTACGAGAAGCTTGGCTCCACTCGCCCATCGAGTGAGGATGTTTACGCGCAAACTGTTTCACTGCATTTGGTGCGCGACGATCAGAGTTGCCTTCACGCAAAACTGGATTGACTGCGCTGCCTAAGCATTTGGAATAACGGGTGCGAATGACCTTTTCTTCCTCGCTCTTAGGATCGTCTGGGAAATTCGGGATCTTGTAGCCCTTCAATTGCAATTCTTTAATGGCTGCCAGTAATTGAGGTACAGAAGCACTGATATTGGGCAGCTTAATAATGTTGGTGTCTGGCAATAGGGTCATCTTGCCGAGGGCGGCTAAGTTATCAGGTACTTTTTGCTCGGCCGTCAGACAATCGGAAAATTCAGCCAAGATACGGGCAGCAACAGAAATGTCGCTCTTCACAATCTCCACGCCAACAGGTGCTGTAAAAGTTCGAATAATCGGCAGAAATGCACAAGTTGCCAAGAGTGGCGCCTCATCTGTCAGGGTGTAAATAATCTTTGATTTTTCTGCAGCCATGAACGTTTCCTTAATATTGAAAAATTACAGGGCTAGGTTTTTACCCAGCCAGTCTCACATCCGCATTTTGCAAGCCGCTTTTAGCGCACCCATTGCCAATGTGGGGAGCCTTCCATTTTAAATCATTGGACTTGGCAAAATAGGTAGATTTAGAGCATAAATGCCTTAGAGACGCACAATTTCAGGGAATCTATTAAAACAGCTAAAGTCGCTAGATTGCCCGTAAACTCTATCTGATGAGCAACAAGCACCCCTTACTCAATAAAAACCTCTTACTGCTCATTGTTTGCCAGGGTCTTTTCCTCACCAATAACGTTACCTTTATTGCCATCAATGGTTTGGTGGGTTTTAGTCTTGCGCCGGTCGCCTGGATGGCTACCTTGCCAGTCATGGGCTATGTCGTAGGTGGCGCCTTTTCTACCTCGATTGTTGCAAAAACCCAAAATTACTTTGGTCGGAAGATTTCTTTTCAGTTAGGGCTATTGGTAGCAGTGCTCTCGGCGCTCTTATGCGCTTACGCAGCGATTACTAAGAGTTTCTGGCTCTTGGTAATGGGCACCTTCATTGCTGGCTACTATAGCGCTAATGGACAGCTCTATCGTTTTGCTGCTGCCGAACTGACTGAAGCTAGCCAACGAGATAAAGCCGTATCTTGGGTTTTAGCTGGCGGTATTTTGGGCGCTGTGATTGGGCCTAACCTAGCCTCTTGGACCCGCGATCTTTTCGATACTGCATTTTTGGGTGCCTACCTGACGCTTTCAATAGCGGGACTGCTTGGGATCTTCGTCATGCAGTTGATTCACTTTCCAGAAGAATTCAAAACTCCGCATGCACTGTCAGATGGTAGGTCTCTAAAGACCATCCTACAGCAGCCCGTCTTTATGGTGGCCATCATTGGTGCTGCCCTTGGTTATGGTGTCATGAATTTACTCATGGCAGCAACACCACTGGCAATGCAAATCTGTGGATTGCCTTTTTCAGATACAGCCCTAGTTTTAGAGTGGCATGTGATTGGGATGTTTGCACCAGGATTTTTTACTGGATCTCTGATTCAACGCTTTGGCACTCTGAAAATTATGGGGGTTGGCGTACTTCTTAACTTAATTTGTATCTTGATTGCATTAACTGGCACCGATCTTCATCAATTCCTCCTTGCACTCTTTTTACTGGGGGTTGGTTGGAACTTTTTATTTACTGGGTCTACCTCTTTGGCGATGACCGCTTACAAACCCAATGAACGGGACAAAGCTCAGGCTGCAATTAACTTTTTTGTTTTTGCTACGATGGCATTCACCTCATTTGGATCTGGTGCGCTCATTACTTCACAAGGTTGGGACTTCCTCAACCTAGGATCAATCTTTCCTGTCGTGATCACTGCAATAGCTTTGTTATGGCTAGCTAGCCAAGATAAGAAACAGAAGACGCAGAAAAAACACCTGTCAGCTTAAGAAGTTTTTGCGAGCGGTAAATTAAATAAGAGGTTTTGGGGTTTGAGCTTAAGTTGCTTTTGCTCATTCATGGCGATTGCCATATAGACCGGCTTGCCTGCCTGCGTCTTAGCTAGGGCTGCCTCATCGATAAAGTCTAGACGGAACAGACAGATCACTTTCTCTAACTCATCTGCTTCAACAGACTCCTTGTTGTATAGCTTATTGAGTATCTCAGTCGCCACTGCATCTAAACCTACATGCCATGACCACTTGGGATCGCTAATTTGTTGCATGGGAGTAATGCGAACCTTGGCTCCCAAAAAATGCTCTATCCATTTTTCCAAGACACGGCAAAAGTGATTAATTGGTTCATGTCCAAAGTTCAGCTGTACTGCGAAATCAAAATCTTCATTTCGGGTCCAGTACTCAGTGGCATTTTCTTCATACAAGACATCTAAATCAGCTGACCTCATCGTCATGGATTTACCTTTGAGTAAGTCCATGATGTTCCCGGTATCGCCTGCTTTGGCATTGCGGGCTATCACTTCTTCGTCCGCGCCCATCACAATCGCGTCTTCGAGTACGGTAATCTTTTGAGTTCTGAAGAACAGTTCGCCCACACGTACTTCCAGAGGATGGGCTTGGTCACCCAATATATGCCTTACAAAGATCTGGGCTAATTGGGCTACAAATAAAGGCGGTACATCCACTCCCTCGCCCTTGAACAAGCTCATATAAAAACTCTCTAGGGAACTGGCAGCCAATAGCCGCGCTCGATAGCGCAACCAAACCCGGTAGTTTTCTTGTATGTCCTCATCGGCCATAGTGGTAATTTCATGGTCGGCAATATCGGCACGGGGGTTTTGTAGCAAACGCTGATGCAAGGATTGCTCGATAGCACAAGATTCTGGAACCAAGCTCAGCTCAGGCCTATACAAATAGGTTCGTAAAAAGTCATCTGTCACCAAGAGTTGATGGTCTGGACTAACTAAGAGGGTGTTATATGCGGAATTGGGCCAATAATTTGTCATGTAATGGAGCCAAATGAGGCTCACCATCAGAATCAGTAAGCTCAGAATATACTAGCTAGTCAATTTTTGTGAAATAGGAAAAATATCATGAGTGAGCTCAAAAAAATCGATACCGTCATAGGTGACGGCAAAGAAGCGGTAACTGGTAACCACGTTGACGTGCATTACATAGGATGGCTCTATGACGACAAAGCAACTGACTATAAAGGTCAGAAGTTTGATAGCTCTCTAGATCGCGGCCAACTGTTCAGCTTCCCATTGGGCGCTGGTCATGTGATTAAGGGTTGGGATGAAGGCGTTGCTGGTATGAAGATTGGCGGCAAACGCACACTCATCATTCCTTCTGACATGGGCTACGGTCCACGCGGTGCAGGTGGCGTGATTCCACCAAATGCCACTTTAGTTTTTGATGTAGAGTTACATGGCGTCAATTGATTGCGATGTCATCTGCCCTATTGAGCGGAATGTAAAAAGGTCACCCTAGGGTGACCTTTTTTATCTCATTGCTTCTATAAATTGAGGTATCACTTAGCTCAAGAACGGGAAGCCTTACCATTTAAGGTCAAACGATTGGTGGAGCCGCTTTGGCAAAGGCTAATGAGGTGATTTCTTTCGGCGATTACCTTGTCAGCGTAACCACCATCATTCTCGGCATTGGCAGCGCCCACGTAGTACTTCAAACCATTGCGCAATGAACCTGCGGTAGCGATCAAGTACTTCAAAATATAGGCGCCCACCCGAATATTCACTTCAGGCTTCACGGCTTCAGTCGTGCCGCCATACAAATCATATTTATCTTTATGCACTGAAGTCATGACCTGCATGAGACCTTCGGCGCCTGCATGACTCTTGGTATTGGGATTGAAGTTTGACTCTACTGAAATCACAGCCAACAACAGCACTGGATCAATATTGACTTCTTTTGCAATCAAAATAGTGTTCGATACGTACTCTTCGATCTTGGCACGCTCAAGCTTGTATTTCTTCTCAAAGAAATCGGCAACCGCACGTTGATTTTGAATCGAGCCCATCAAGTTGCTATCTAACGCTTGGGGGTCAATCCTGGAAGTCGGAATCCGATCGGCTAAATGGGAAATCGATTTGACCTGCATTTGCGCAACTGATGGCATCAATAAAGCAACTGTTTGCTGCTTGGCGCTGCTTAAGCCAGCTGAGATTGGATTGGATTTACTGTAGAGCACAGCTGCGATTTCAGAATTTACCGTCTGGGTAGTGCTGTCGTTTGCTGTTTTATATTCCTCGAGCATGCTAAAACCATTGCTCCAAACAATATGACGGGCTTCATCTGGAACTAAGACTCGGGCTAAATCAAAAGCACCAGCATTAGTACCGTTACCAGAAAGCCAAAGACCTACCACCATGAAGACAGCGACAACGAGAACGCCATTGATGACTCGGTAAACCGGAGTCATGGCATGCGCTAGCAGATCTTTAAGCACCAGGATTACTGGCTTCTGATCTTGCGCCCCACTCAAATTGTTCGTTAAACATTTACTCATCTATTTATTTGCGACACCCCTAAAACCCAGATACTGATTTATGTTGCATCGCAATACGTAAAAAACATGGGTCATCCTAAGAAGGTTCTTATATCAAGTCAAGAATAAAGAAAGTCATTTTGATAACTTTTTGATCTTGAAATACGGGATCTCCTGTATATGCCTTCTCATATTGATATTTAATCTATTAAAATCAATCACTTATAGAAGTTAGGGAACACTAATTTCATAGTGTAAAAAAATGCTTAAATTCCGACTTTTTTACGATTTGGTCTAAAAAATAGACCCTAAAAATCGTACATCTAGTGTTTTGGGGTCAAATTATTTCTACTGGTAGTACTACGCGCAGATTGCTGCAAGGCATTATTTTTAATGCATTTCTTAATAAATAAGCTGCTTTTATCGAAACCCAACTCCCTATTATGGCTTGATTCTAATTGGCTCCACAGCTAGTGCGGATGAAAAGGGAAGAAAGATCTGGTGGCTCGTCCTACACTGACATCCTATGAAAATCCTTCGCAAGTCTCTTGTCCTTGGCGCCCTTCTCAGCCTGCTCAGTCCCCTGAGCGCCTTTGCCTTATTTGAAGAATGCAAAGATCTATTTCCCCAGCAACAAACACCCAAGACCCAAGCAGTAGGACGTGATCTCTGTTTTGATAGCTTTGCGATCTATTACTCGCCTACCGATAAGAAGCCTATCTATACAGTCGAGAAGCTGAGTAAAGAGCAGCTATCGGCACCTCACCCTAAAAGAACTAATCAGTTTTATGAGGAGGCTAGGCTGCCTCTAGCAGAGCGCTCCTTACTCTCAGACTATCGTGGCAGTGGCTATGACCGTGGCCATAACGCTCCTGCTGGTGATATGACTAATGAGCGGGCAATGGCTCAGTCCTTCTCATTGGCAAATATGATGCCTCAGGCCAGACAAAACAATCAGGGCATTTGGGCTAAAAATGTGGAAGAGCCGACTAGACTCTATGTCAAAAGAGTCGCTGGTGATGTTTTTGTCTACACCGGATCAACTGGTAATAGTGGCAGTATCGGCAGTAGTCGCGTAACTATTCCCAGTCATTTATATAAATTGGTATACGACGCAAGCAAAAATACGGCATGGGCATACTGGATTGAAAATACCAACGAGTCCCCTATGAGGCCGCCCATCTCTTATCAAGAGCTAGTTCAAAAAACAGGGATTGATTTTCATTTGCCACTAAATACTGAGGACACTAAATCCAAAGTAGCGCGTTCGGAAACTAACCCAAGTAAGGCTATCGTCGGCGGCTGGTACCCGGTATTTTTTGATGACTACTCAGTCGTCAAGGTAGACCAACTTATCGATAATATTAAAGAAGGTCGAGTAGGGAGTATTCAGATTCAATATGACCGTAATAGTGAGCTTGCCAAAAAAATTGTTGCTCAAGTTGAATCGCAAACATCAATGATGCCAAGCTTACTTCAAAGCAGTCCGCCAGATTCTGCAACAGTGACTTATGAACGTAATCGGGTCACTGCAATCGTGCGCTCAAAGTAATGACGATCTAGCTTTCAAACCATGTGCTCGGGCAATGGGTACCAACAGTCCACGCAAGCCGTTGTGATCTAGCGTGTGCATTAGCTCTAGCAACTGACCCAACTCTCCTTGAGGAAACCCCTCACGCGCAAACCAGGCTAAATAATTTCCTGGCAGGTCTGCTAAAGTACGCCCGGCATATTTGCCAAAGGGCATTTTCATTAAGACCAGTTTCTCGAGGGCTTCTGCATTCATTAAAGAGAAATCTTACAAGCAAAGCAGATAAGCCCTATTAATCTCGCCATTAATCAAGTCATGGTCATTTTTACAAATGAGAATGATTCTCATTTGATGATATATTGAAAATTATTCCTATTTAGATTTTTTCAACCACCAACCTGAGATGACTATGAAATTAACCATCAAAAGACTGATTGCCTTTAGCTTTATTCTCGCGACCGCCCTTCATTTCTCCTTTGCCCATGCAGGCGAAGGAGTATTCGGCTGGATCTACACACTAGACCTTCAACCCAAAGGTAAGTTGGAATTTGAACAACGTTTGCAATTAAACCAACAGCAGGCAGCTGGAACCTATGAAGCATGGACAGCAAGATCTGAGTTGGAATACGGCCTAACAAATGATTTGCAAATTGCTGGATACATCAATTCGTATTACACCAATGCAAGTCAGAACTACACCAATCCTGAAGCATGTGGAGAAGACCCCAGCTGTACGGGTGGCTATGCAGTACCTTCCTCACATGATCCTGCCACCCCTTATAGAAAGAGCGGTATTGAAGGTGGCTCACTCGAGGCCATTTATCGACTCACCAATCCAGTCACTTCTCCTGTTGGCGTTGGCTTTTATCTAGAACCGACCTGGGGGAGAAATAAAGATGAGCTCTCAGCAAGGCTTTTACTACAGTCCAACTTCATTGATGATCGTTTAATACTTGCTGGTAATGTCGTCGTGGCAAATGAGCGTTTAAAGTTTATTGAGAACGGCAATGTTCCTGAATCCATGCTTGATTTTTTAGTGGGCGCTAGCTATCGTTTTGCTCCAAAGTGGTCTGCAGGGGTAGAGGCACGTTTTCATAATGATTACTCAGAACTAAACCTGCGCAACCAAGTGCAACGCGCCACCTTTGTTGGCCCCAATATGCACTATGCCGCTAAAGACTGGTGGGTGACTGGTGCCTGGCGTTACCAATTGGCAGGTGGTAACTGCATGGGTGGCGGCGAAGCTGAATGCTCTGACGCTCGGGTATGGGATAGCCATACCGTCAATGAATTTATTGTCAAAGTTGGCTTTCCATTGAACTAAAGATAAAGAAATTCATGAACTGGAAACCCAATCCCTTTGCGATTGTTGGTCTAGCAATGGTAAGCGCACCTATCATTGCTCACGCTAAAATTTATGTGAGTGCAGAGCGAGTACAAAAAATATTCTTTCCTACTAAACAGCTCAGTCAAGCACCCATCATTATTAGCGAGGATTTACAAGAAAAGATGCGGGTGGCATCTAGTATTCGGCACCCCTTTCGAGGGGATCGCATCTGGAAAACATCTGATGGTAGTTGGCTCATCATTGATGAAGTAGTCGGTAAGCACGAGATGATTACATATGCTGTCGCTATTAACCCAAACGGCAGTATTTTAGGAATTGAGATTTTGGAATACGTTGAATCCTATGGCTATGAAGTAGCAGAAGTGCAGTGGCGAGAACAATTTGTAGGTAAGACTGCGAAAGACCCCATCAAGCTTAATCAAGATATTCAGAATATTGGTGGCGCCACCCTTTCTTGCAAACACATTACTGATGGTGTGAAGCGAGTAGCCGTTTTATATGAGTTAGCCTTGAAAAAATAAATCATGCAGCGCTGCCAAGCCCTTTTAGGTACATATGTAGAGATCTCTACTGATCAAGACAATAGCCAAGCAGTAGATAAAGCATTTGCTGAAGTTAAGCAAGTTCAAGACTTAATGGGCTTTCATCATCCTTTTAGCGAACTTAGCCAAATCAATCGTTGGGCTCACCAAGTTTCGCTTGAGCTACATCCCTGGACCGCACAAATTCTCAAGCTTGCTAAAGAAATTCATCAGCAATCAAATGGTTTATTCAATTGTGGTATTGGTCACCGACTTGTAGCTGCTGGGCTCCTGCCACGCCATATTGACTTATCTAGCCACAAAGTCGGCGGCATCGAAGATATCCACTTCCTGGACTCACAGCTCATTAAGGCTACCAAGCCCCTCTGCCTAGATCTTGGAGGCATTGCCAAGGGCTTTGCAGTCGATAAGGCTGTAGAGAGTTTGATCTCTAGCGGAATTCAATCTGGCTGCGTAAATGCCGGAGGCGACTTGCGAGTGTTTGGCGATACCCCAAGATCAATCCAAATTCGGAACCCAAACCAACCAACGCAGTTAATCGACATTGGCTCATTGCAAAATGGGGCCATCGCTACCAGTGGCTTGTATTTTACGAATAGAGATCAACAGCAAAGCCCCATCATTAATCCGTTTGCGCAAGATGAATCTGAAGTGCACATCTATTTCTCAGGCTCTTATTCCATACTGGCAAACGAATGTGTTTATGCAGATGCTCTCACTAAGGTATTAGCGCTCTCTCAGATGACTAACCATCCTTGCTTAAATTACTTCTCTGCGAAGGCTATTAGGATTGCTGTATGAGTCGCTTAGGCAGAATGCCGAGTTGGCAAAGATTCTTTGTGATTGGTGGCATGCTTGCTTGCTCTATTAGCGGTACTCTATATCTCATTGGCCATGAATTTCATATACAACGAAACACGTTTGGTAATCGCTATATATTAGCTGCTCACGGCATCTTTGCGATCTTAGCAACCCTTGCTCTAGGCTCGGTCCTATCCTTTCACCTCAAGGCTGGAATTCAATCGAAAAAGAAGTGGCTTAGTGGCTTTAGCCAATTAGGTTTTTTGGCAACGTTATTAACTACTGGAGCCTTGTTATATTACGGACCTGCAGAAATTCGAGATGGCGTTGTGATCACCCATTGGGTATCAGGGTTGATATTCTTTGTCGTCTTTTTATTGCATGGGGTCAGAATAGTAGAAATTTTGCGCTCTTAACATTTGTTGTAGCAATGAGCTTGATGGTCAAGCGTGTCAAAAGCTATCATTAAGCTATGAAAAGACCTCTTTCATCCCTACTCTTTATACTGAGCCTGAGCCTTATAGGAGTTTTAATAATGACTATTAGCAAGCCAAGCACCTTTTTAACGACCCCCTTATATGCCATCTCAGGTACGGTCAGTAATCTCAATAATGAATTACTCGAATACGTAAATCCAGAAAAACCAAGCCATGATCATTCATCGGTCTATTACCAGCGCTTTTATATTTCTAAGTTCAATTTGGGTGATAGAGCAATTGAAGCAAAGTTCTCTACCCCCATGAAGATTATTGATGGTGACTCATTAACTGTATCGGGCTATGAGAAAGGTGAAACTTTCCAAGTGTTAGCCTATCAAAACTCTAGCCAGCAAGTGAGCGCTCATGAAAACTGGATTGTATTAGCGCTGGGCGCTTTATTCTTTTTAGCAGTTGCCTTAGGTTTACTCAATAGTCAGATAGTGGTAGATGGTGATCTCATTCCTAAACTATTTTTATTTGGCTTTACTTTGGTAGCTATCTATATGGGCTATCGCGCACTTCTCATTCGGGAAGCAATTAAGGTTTTATCAAGCTCATGATGTATCTTAAGTAAAAAATATTTCTCACTATTTTTTTCTAAACCACTTTTTCAAGCTGGGCCAGAATAAGTTCACAACCAGGCCAGCAATCACCAAGCCAGCGGCCAAAATTTTCCACAAGGGTAATGACTCGTTCAAGAAATAAGTAGACGCTCCCATCCCAAAGATCGGCACCAATAATGGCGCTGGAGCAACCACTGCTGCAGGATGCTTAGAGAGTAGCCAAGCCCAAGCTGCGTAACCAAAGACGGTGTTACCCCAGGATTGCCAAAAGACGCCGATCCAAGCTCCTATGGGTGCAGAGATTATTGAGCCACTGATCTGCTCCCAGCCACCTTCAAAAATCCAGGAGAGCAGAAAGAGGGGTGGAAGTGAAAATACACTGGCCCACACCACATAAGACAGCATATTGATAGAGCCGGCGCGACGACTCACTGTATTGGCGATACCCCATGAGAGCCCCGCGATCACCACTAAAGCCAATCCCAGAAATGTCGTGTCTGCATCAGTATGGAGTGCAATGATGGCTAGACCAGTCATGGACACGAAGACTGCTACTGCTTGATACAGTCTCAAACGCTCCTTTGCAAAAAACATTGCAAAGCCAATTGTGAAAAATACCTGGGTCTGAATTACCAACGAAGCTAATCCTGGAGAAATTCGTCCATCAAGCGCAAAAAACAAGATCCCGAATTGCCCAACTCCAATAGCCAGACCGTATGCACAAAGATTGATCCAAGAAACCTTGGGCATTGGGATGAACAGTGCTAATGGCAAAAAAGCAAAGGTATAGCGCAGCGCTGCAAATAAGAATGGAGGGAAGGCATCTAAAGAAAGTTTGATTACTACAAAGTTGGTGCCCCACACCGCGACAATCGCTAAAGCTAGTAAAAGATGGCTTAAGGGTAATTGATAACTTTTATGGCTATTCACTAGTGAGCAACTCCGCAACACGCTCTGCAATCATCATTGTGGGAGCGGCGGTATTACCCGAAGTAATGGTGGGCATAGCAGAGGCATCTACTACCCGCAGATGATGAATGCCCTTTACCCGTAATTGAGAATCTAGCACTGCCATTGGGTCATCAGCACGCCCCATCTTGCAGGTACCTACTGGGTGAAAGATCGTAGTTCCAATATCGCCTGCAGCCTTCACCAACTCTGCTTCGGTTTGATACTGTACGCCAGGTTTATATTCTTCTGGGGAGTATGGCTGGAGGGCTGGGCTTTGCACAATTTGACGGGTGAGTCGTAATGACTCAGCTGCAACCTTACGATCTTCTTCGGTCGCTAAGTAATTAGGCGCAATGACTGGCGGCGCTTCAGGATCCACTAAATTAATATGCACACTACCACGTGATGTTGGCCGAAGATTACAAACACTGGCCGTAAACGCATTAAAAGAGTGTAAGTCTTCGCCAAACTTATCTAGTGATAAGGGCTGAACGTGGTATTCCACATTGGCACGCTTTTGTGTTGGCGAGCTATAAGCAAAAGCGCCCAATTGGGAAGGCGCCATCGACATCGGCCCAGAGCGCTTGAAGAGATATTCCAAGCCAATCATGATTTTGCCAAACCAAGAGTTTGCTTGGGTATTAAGCGTCTTAATGCCATTGACTTTGTAAACCATCCGTAGCTGCAAATGGTCTTGCAGATTTTCACCAACGCCCGGTAAATCTGCGATGACCGGGATACCTAATGAAGATAGATGGCTAGCTGCGCCAATACCAGAGCGCTCTAGTATTTGCACACTGCCAATCGAACCTGCGCACAGGAGTACTTCGCCACCCTGGTCAATTGAGCACAGCGCCTCACTAACCATGCCATCCTTTAAGTACTCAAGACCATAGCAATTCTTAGTGGTGGGATCAATTTTGAGCTTAGTGACTACTGCCTCAGTAATCACCGTGAGATTGCTACGCTTAGCAGCGTCCTTTAAAAATGCCTTGGCAGTATTTAATCGCAATCCAGCGCGCTGGCTCACATCAAAGTAACCTACGCCAAAGTTATCACCCTGATTAAAGTCATCCGATGCTGGAATGCCTGCCTCTACAGCAGCATCTCTGAATCTATCCATAATGGGCCAGCGCAAACGTTGCAAAGATACCGTCCACTCACCACCTTTACCATGCCATTGATTGGCGCCGCCATGGTAATCCTCAAACTTTTTGTAACGCTCTAGCGCATTTTCCCAAGACCAAGCATCATCGCCAGTTGCCTCTACCCAAGAGTCGTAATCGCCTACTTGGCCACGCATATAGATCATGCCGTTAATAGAGGAGCAGCCACCCAGGACCTTGCCACGAGGATAGAGTAATGAACGACCATTAAGACCTTTCTCAGCAGCAGTCTTAAAACGCCAATCCGCTCTAGGATTGTCAATGCAGTAGAGATAGCCCACTGGAATATGAATCCAGATGTAGTGATCGCTCTTGCCCGCTTCAATGAGCAATACCTTCTTATTGGGATTTTCAGTCAAGCGCTTAGCCAACATACAGCCAGCGCTGCCTGCCCCAATAATGATGTAGTCGTAGGTATTTGCTTGAGTCATGTATTTAACATCATATAGAGCGCTATTCGCTTTAATGCCTATTATTTACCAATACAAAAAAACAGGCATTTCTTGTCACTTTTGTTGATTTGATATAGAATCAAATTTGATCTAATATTAGATCATGAGAACTACGTATAAAAAAGCTTTTGCCCAATTTGTAAAAAAGGCCCCCAAACCTTTGCAGTTAGCAATTGAAATCAGTGTCGCTGAAGTTTGCAATAACCCCAGGATAGGCCAACAAAAGCTAGGCGATCTCCAGGGGATGTTTATTTATAAATTTCGCTTTAATACGCAGGAGTATTTAATGGCATATCAATTTGATCATTTTGCAGGTGAATTAAAAATAACCTGGATTGAGTTTTGCCAAATCGGACCTCATGAAAATTTTTATACACAATTAAAAAAATCCTTTCGACTCCAATGACAACTTCAAGCCACTTCAATACAGAAAGTGAGATGTATATATGACTCAATCAATGACTGCAGAGGCTCTATTTGCTCAAGTGAAACAAATGCCCGCAAAAGAACGTATTAAATTTTTCTCTTTAATTGCAATAAATGCCTTTCAGGAGACTGACTACACTCATGAGCAGGTATTTGGACACCTAAGAAATACGACCTTTTCGGCTGAAGAGGCTGCAGAATTTTTAGAGATCTCAATTCCCACCCTACGAAGACATGTTCAGGCGGGTAGATTGAAACCCTCATCAATTATCGGAAGAAGCCAGCTATTCTCTAGCGCCGATCTAAGACTTTTAAAGCAGAAAATGAACAAAGAATAGTTAAAGCGCAATACCCGTCTAAAATAAGACTATGCATATTAATGAGAAGAATCGGACGCCTAAAGTAGTTGAGGCAGATGAAGGCCCGAGCAAGTCTGAGCTTAAACGCCAGATGACTGAGCGCCAGAAATTGGCTGAAGTCTTGGCGGCCTTAAGTAGCGATGCCCTCAAAACCATCCCCATGGATGAGGCAATCAAAGTAGCGATTGCAGAAACCAATAAGATCAAAAGCTTTGAAGCAATTCGTCGCCATAAACAATACCTTGGCAAACTCATGCGCTTTTTGGATGCAGACGAACTAGATGCCATTCAAAAACGTCTAGATGCCATTCAGGGGGTTAGTAAGGCAGAGACTGCCAAGCTCCATTTTTTAGAGAGCTGTCGCGATCGTCTGATTGCTAATGATGAAACCTTCTCCAAGATGATTGAGCAATATCCTGATATGGATATTCAGAATATGCGTACTCTCATTCGTAATGCGCGCAAAGAGAAAGAGCAAAATAAGCCGCCAAAGGCTTATCGAGAAATCTTTCGTGTCTTAAAAGATATGGGCTTATAAAATCCTAGCTACCAAGATGGAGGTTTTACAAGCTTTGAATTCGGAATCTTTGGTGGGAGCTGTGTTGCAGCAATATGAATTGGGCTGAGAATTTTTTTCCAATCAGCGTACCTTATTAGATCACCAGAAATATGGCGGTAGTCCTTGCTTTGAATTGGCGCTACGATTCCAATCCGAATGCTAGCGTGATATTTTTTAACAGCAGCCAACGCACCCTCTAAATCAGAATCATTACTACAGATTACTACATGCTCATATGACCCAATCCATGCACCCGTAATAAGATCAGAGGCTAAATTCACATCCGTCTTCTTTTCGTTAAAGTCGTACACCTGAACAGTTTGTAATTCGGGTGCCTGAAGAATTGGCTTGACCAATCTTTGATGCGGTTTTGTTGCAACTATTTTTCCTTGAATGATTACCAAGGACTGGGGATACATAATCTTCAAGGCTTGAAGGTATTGACGCTGCCGCTGAGTTGATTTTGGATCATCTGATATTCTGCCCAGAACTGGAGCTGTGTAGTAGCGTACCTCAACTAATTCTGCGTTTCTATCTAAAACATGCATTGCGAATAGATTAACAACGTCCAGCCATTTCAGCTTCGACCTTCTCAATAACCCATAGTAAAGGTTATATCCATCAATAAAGACAACAGTTTTGATAATTTATCTGTTCCAAAAAAGACAAAGCCACCCTAAGGTGGCCTGTCGCCCTAAAAGCATTCGTAATTCTGAACGGTTATAGAGTGAGTCGTAGACTCAACTATACACTTATTTCTAAAGAGATAAATACATCTTAAATAAAAGTGGTTTTAAGAATACAGAGATCAAAAGTTCAACCTGAAATCTTAAGTCGTAATGCCGGCGCTTCAATCCAACGATACAAATAATTCGCAGCAATCGTGCTACACACCACTACCGCTAACATTAAGGCAATTGCCAGCGCACCACTTTCATAGGCATGCAGACCTGTCGCAATATAAAGCGTATTCGCTAACAAAATCAATGCGAAGTGAATGAGAAAGGCGCAGTATGAGCGCTGACTTCCCCAAGCGATTGCATTCAGAACAGATTGAGAACCTTCTTTAGCAGGGTACGGTCTATCTCCCCAATACAGCAATGCCATTGCAACAAACCAGGCTAAGAAGTTTCTAAGCCAAATTTGCTGAAAAGAAGAAATTGCAATGAATAGTCCAATGAGCAAAAGTGCGATCTTGGCTAGACGGTTCACGTTTTGATTATCAAAGCACTTGGCTAAGTAGGCTAAGACACCTAAGCCATACGAGCCAATGAAATAAATAAAGTAAGCCTCATAAAGACCTGAGCGATTGAAAAATAAAAGTGAGCTCACTGCTAGTACGCTGATAACCCATATAACAGCCTGATATCGTGGAAAGGAAATCAGTAAGATCGCCAAGACTGAATACAACTGCCAATCAATTGCGATATACCAAGCGCCTGCTGAGATGGAATCTAAACCTAAGATTCCCTGAATAAAAAAGAGATGAGCCAGAAACTGCGAAAGAGTTTCAGATTCACCTACGAATTCATCATTCACCCAAAAGCGAGCAATATAAGCACAAGCAATTGTTAGGATTAATGCGACTGCATAAGGGGCAAAGAGGCGTAAATAGCGATTGAGAATAGTCTTTAATAATCTATGCGCGCTAAATTTGACATTGGCGTATCGACTTAAAGATTGAGTAGCCAAATATCCAGCCATGACTAAGAAGATTTGCACTGCATAACGACCATACTCAAAAAGCCAAGTCATGATGACGGGCAAAACTTGATGTGCATCCTGCGCAATTTGCCCGTAACTGGATAAATGATGCAGAATAATTAAGAGGGCCGCAAAGACCTTCAGGAAATCAATTAATAAAAATGTATGAGGGCGTACTTGGGTTTGCAAATGAATTGAATGTAAGTTAATTTAGTGATGCAGCATAGATAGCCAACACTTCAATATCTTCATCGCTTAATCCCCGCGCTGCACTTCCCATGGTGCCATCCATATCTACTCTAGTGCCAGAGCGAATATTGCGTAATTGCACAACAGAATATTCTATCGATTGGCCAGCTAATCGAGGTACTTGCTTTTGCCCCTGTAATTGGGGAGCATGACAGGAGTTACAGTAGCTTTGCTGTGTAAGTTTTAAGCCTGCAGCGACCTTAGTGGCATCGCCCGCCTTAGCTGGTGGTGGTGGTAATGCAGAAAAATAAGCCGCAATATCACGGATATCTTCATCACTGAGTGGTTTAGCAAAAACTTCCATGCCACCGCCTTTACGCATGCCTTCTCGAAACATCACTAACTGGTAAAAAATAGATAAAGGGGGTTGTGCTGCAATATGGGGAATATTTGGCGAACTGCCAATGCCATCAACCCCATGACAAGCAAAACATGTTTGCGACTTCGCTTTACCTGATGCGGCATCTGGAGCTGCGAGGGCTTGCAATGAAATGAGGCCGCAGATATTGATAAAGGCCATCACAAGGATGGCCTTTAGATTTCTACAAAACATTATTTTCCGTAAGACACTCTATAAATTGCTCCTGCTTCACCATCAGAGATTAAAAGTGAACCGTCTTTGATGACCTGTACATCGGCCGGACGACCCCAATAATCTTCGCCTTGCAGCCAGCCAGTAACAAAAGGTTCTAGCTTCACTGGGTTATTTTTAGCGTCTAGTACTACGCGCACCACTTGATAACCCGCTTTCTTAGTACGATTCCATGATCCATATTCAGCAATGAAAATATTACCTTTGTACTCAGCTGGAAATTGTGAGCCAGTATAAAACCGCATACCTAAAGGTGAAACGTGTGCGCCCAATTTCAATACTGGTTTATCAAATTCATCGCACGAACGGCCCTTGCCAAACTCTGGGTCAAGCCAGTCACCTTGATGGCAATGGGGATAGCCGAAGTTCATGCCTTTAGGACGAGTCAACCGATTTAAGGTGTCATTAGGCAAATCTTCACCAGCCCAATCTCGGCCCATATTGGTAAACCATAAATCCTTAGTGACGGGTTGGAAATCCATGCCAACGCTATTGCGTACACCAGTTGCCACTGTCTCAATAGTATTAGTCTTGAGATTTAAACGATTAATCGTTGCATGCGTAGACGGTGGCACTACGATATTAGCTGGCGTACCAATCTGGAAATACAAGTATTGTCCATCTGGACTCAACTTCAAATATTTCCAACCATGGGGTTCATCTTTCGGCAGAGCATCAAAGACCACTACTGGTGTTGGCGGGTTATCTAAATTCTGCTCAATATTGTCGTAACGAATAATGCGCGAGAGTTCGGCTACATAGAGTGAGCCATTAGCAAAGGCTACGCCATTAGGACGATGCAAGCCTTTAGCAATGGTTTTAACTTCACGCTTGCCATCTTTACTCACTACTGCGTAGACATTACCAGCAAAGCGTGTACCAACAAAAATAGTTCCACTAGGGGATTCTGTCAGGGAGCGGGCATTTGGCATACCAGATGCCCATAGCTCTACTTTGAAACCTGCTGGAACTTTGAGCTTATCAATCAAAAGTTCATTCACTGGTTTAGCTACAAGCGGTGATGGGTTAGGTACCAGAGCAGGATTCATGCCATCTGCAGTTCTTCCTTGCGCCCATGTTGGTGGGACCCCGGCCGGGCCAGGAGTCGGTGCCGGTGCTTGCGCATTGGCGAGCGTGGCCATTGCTATTCCAGCACTCAACAACAGTGTATGAATTTTTTTGATCTTCATTATTGTTCTCCCATGTGTTTCTATTTTTTATTTAAATAATTAATGAACCAATGCAATTGCATTTTTCGTATTTCATTCTAAACCGATCAAAGTACTGCAGTGCACCATATTAAACACTCAAAACACAATTCTTGCCCCCACGGAAATTGCCTGCGGCATCCCAGCCTGATAGGCAGATGCCTGAGAAGCAATATTAAAGGTGACATATTGGCGGTTGAATAAGTTCACTACTGAGGCAAAGACCGAGGCTTGTGGCGTTACTTGGTAGTTCGCCTTGAGGCCTACAACGGCATATGCCGGCACTGGCAAAGAACCAGTTGCCATCCAAGAATTTCCTACATAACGAACTGTAGTTGTCAGGCTTGCCTGTGGAACGGGGTAATAAGTCACGCCTGCATTAGCCATATTCATCGGCACACCGCCGACTTGAGTGTTGACTGGGTCAGTGGTTGCACTCCATGTCAGTACAGTACGAGTATAGGAATAGCCGCCATCCAAAGCCCAATGTGCATTGACATCATGGTGATACTGCAATTCAATACCGCGGCTTAATAGATTTTGTTGGTTAGTGTAATAACTGACATTGGTATAACCACCCGTACCCATACTGCAACCTGAAATACCTGAAGCATTACATAGACTAGTGGCAAAAGCTGAATTCGCATTAGTGATTTTGTAGCTCGTGATGGCATTTTGAATATAGTTACTAAATCCAGTTAGTTGCGCAAAACCACTCTTCCAGCGATAGTCCGTGCCCAACTCATAACCCGTCATGGTTTCTGGCATTAGATTGGGATTTGCTATGGAATAACCCGTTGTACTGTTGCCATAGCTACGCAAAGTATTGTTCATGCTGGGCGCATGAAAAGCCTGGTAAGCAGCAGTTCTCAGATCCCAATTACCAGTGGCTTTATAGAGCAAACCAAGTGATGGACTGAATTGAGTCTTGCTTTGATTAGGGATATTTTGATAAGTGGGATTGGCGCCATTAGCACCCGCGTTATAGAGCGTTGGAGTCTGACTATTCCATAAATCTACTCTTGCACCCAGAGTCGCTTCCAGAGGAATAGTACTTGCGCTTGATTTTAGTTGGCCGAGTAAGCCATAAAAGTTTTGCTGCCCCTGAGCATAGTTCACACTTGTAACTGCCCCACTGCCCGTTGAGCTGAGATTATTAGTCAAATTGGATGCCGAGATATTGCGGGCATCAACTCCAAGGATGTATTGATCAATCCCAACAGATTTTAGGTCATGCGTATATTGTGTCGAAGCGCCAAGCGTTGAATAGGGATTGGTGTAATTTGCGTTGATATAAGGATTCTTTGGTGATGCAGTCAGGTTATTGGCAGTTTGCTTATAAAAGTTTGTTGCTTGATAGTAAACATTCACCTGCACTTTTTTATTCGTATCTAAATTAGTAGTAGACCCACCTGCCACATCTGCCAATTGAATTAAATTAGGAGCAATGGCATAGTTATTGCTCAAATCAGCCATGGTGCTGTAACCCATCCTCAAAAAAGCATTGGTATCTTGGGTGGGCTTGAAGTAATTTTGTAGTCGAATATTAGAATTCTTGACGGCATCGGTACCCATGCCATTTTTGATATTGCTAGGGGATCCCGGAGAAATCGCAGCGTAGTTCTGGAAACCCTCGCTTGAAAAGTAATCTGCAGAAAAACGCATTTGCATATTGTCTGAAACAATGAGATCTTTTGAGGCAGCCACATTGCCAGTGGCGAATGAGCCAATGCTTGCAGAGACATCTTGGGAGCTATTCTTGGGTGACTTGGTATTGATATTAATAACACCGCCCATGCCATAGTTACCCCACAGACTCGAGACACCGCCGCGCACAAACTCCACTGACTCAATCGTGGACATGGGAACTAGATTCCATTGCACGGTCCCATAAAAAGCATCATTTGCGGGCAGTCCATCGATCAGCACTAGCGTGCGCCCATAACCTAGACCCCGCACGTTGATACTTTGACCAGTAGGATCCTTTTGGTAATAAGGCACATCGTTTAAGAAAACTCCTGGCACATTCTTGAGTACCTGATCAATGGTTTGATCAGGTGAAGACTCCAGCACCTCTTTAGTCAGAATGGTGGTATTGAGCGACATTTGGTCTAACTGGGTGCCAGAACGAGTAGCATTAACCACCATATCGTTTAGCTTTTGATCGTAATTGGGAGGAGGTGCGATTTGCGCCCAAGCCACTACTACTTGAAAGATCAATCCAACAAATACCGTGTAATTGCTTAACCTAAAACCCATGCTGATAGTTACCAAAGAAAACTACTTTGCTTTTTTCTTACCCATCAAAGAAGCTAGCAAAGGGTTTGCCTCTGCCAGCTCTTTTTTAGATTTAGCTTTATCGGCTGCTGTTAACTTAGGGGTCTTAGCTGCATTTTTCATCCGCTGTGCAGTGACCAGGGCTAAGTTTTTGTACAGGTCCGTTTTTTTCATTGACATCAGAATTACTTTCTGGGCTGATTCTTTTAAATTACTTCGTCAGAGAGCGTGCAGCAAGACCCAAGAAAAGTAAAGACCAGCCCTGCAGAAGCAATTCAATCGCGATTAATAAACCAGGTAGCCACAAGCTTGATGCTGGATAGCTATTCATAATAAGCACCCCCATCAAGATGGATATTGCTGAGGACAGTACTAACCAGATCCATTCACTGAAATGGCGATGTTGGAATGCAGAAATCAAACGCAATACCCCAGTGACAAAAAAGATTGCTGCTAACCATAAAGTAATCGCCTCAAGCGCTGGGATTGGGAAAGACCAAGTAAAGATCGCAGTAGCGATATAAAGAATAGCGAGCAACATTTGCACGCCCACACTCTTCCAGCCTTGTGACTTCAGAGCATGCAAGGCCTGTAAAACTCCACCGGCAAACAAAAAGATGCCTAGAACATTAATAGACACAAATGAAAAGAGTGTCTGACCTGCAACGCCAACCATGCCAAGCACAATAAATAAAATACCTAGGCCAATCAGGGCCCCAGGAATCTTGGCAGCCGCGCCTAGTACCTTACTCCGCATTTCGTTAATTTGGATAGTAGTGAGTTCAGTCATTTGGATGCTTTCCGTTATGAGTTAGGTGCTGCCATTCAAAATTAAAATGATCATTCTTTAGATGACCACTACTACTTACGAAGCATTATCAACAGAGTCAATAAATTCTCGTACTGTACGATTAAATGCTGCTGCTTGCTCAATATTAGAAAGATGGGCTGCATCTTCTAATACCACCATCTTAGACCCATCAATCAAACGGTGGAGCACGGTGCCCTGTTCTACTGTACAGGCTGGATCATAGCGCCCTGAAAGCACTAAAGTGGCGGTTTTGATCTTTAGCAACATAGTGCTTTGCGCCATATCTCGCACTGCGCTACCACAAGCCATGTAGCCATTAGCATTGGTACCTAAAATCATCTGACGAACTTTTTCTATATCTTTTGGTGCACGCTCAATAAAAGGTGCAGTAAACCAACGCTTAATAGTGCCATCTACTAAACCGGCGATACCTTGCGTGCGAGCGATTTCAAAACGCTCTTCCCACAAACTACGGGGCGGCATTTCAGAAGCAGTATTGCACAGCGATAAAGAGTAAATACGCTCCGGATAGCGCGCACCTAATTGTTGACCAATCATGCCGCCAATCGACAGTCCCATAAAATGCACCTTCTCGATTCCAAGCGCGTCTAATAATCCAATAGCATCATCTGCTAATTGCGCAATGCTATAAGGGCCAGGACTTACTTCAGACCCCCCATGCCCTCGTTTGTCATAGCGCAGGACGCGGTAACGATCTGCTAAGGCAGGCACATTCCAATCCCACATACTGCCATTGGCCATCAAGCTATTTGCCAGCATGAGAACGCGGCCCTCTTTGGGGCCATCAAATCGGTAAGCCACATCAACGCCATTCACCTGGATAGTCTGTTTATCTTGCATTTGCGTCATTTATCTTGAACTCCCACTAATCTTTATTTATCTATTCCAAAGAGCATGTTAGATTATCCGTTGAAACAAGCAAACACTATAAAAATACCAAGGAGATCAGATGCTCAGCTCATCTAAACAGGAAAAGCCTGCCCTCAATAGCCTCATTCTTGGCAAGCTCATCCTTGCTCTCAGTTTCTGCTTTGGGGTCAGTCTGGTTCAGGCACAGAACTACCCTAACCGCACTGTCAAAATGGTAGTCCCTTTAACCACCGGCTCAGGTGCTGATATTGCAGGTCGCGTGGTTGCAAAAAGCCTCACAGAAACCTGGAAGCAATCGGTCATTATTGAAAATCGTCCGGGTGCTGGTGGACTCATTGGTACTGGAGTCGTTGTCAATTCTGATCCAGATGGCTATACCTTACTAGTACAGTCTGCATCTTATGCAGCCAATCCTGCCATTTATAAAAAACTACCTTATGACCCACTAAAGAGTCTGATTGATGTCGCTATTCTTGGACAAACTCCGTATGTGATGATTACTGCAGCAGATGGCCCATACCAAACCATTCGGGATCTAGTGATCGCTGCTAAATCCAAACCTGGAGAAATTACTTTTGCTTCTGCAGGCGTTGGCAGCTCTACCCACTTGGCTGCTGAATACTTTAATCAAGTGATGGGGATCAAACTGATTCATGTGCCTTATAAAGGCTCACCCGAAGCGATTTCTGACACGATGTCTGGTCGCACTGCTTTCTATATGGCGCCACTAGATACTGCTATTGGCCAACTCAAGGGCGGCAAAGTAAGAGCGCTTGGGGTCACTAGTAAAACGCGTAATGCAGCCGTGCCAGATATTCCTAGTGTTGCAGAGCAAGGTTATTCCAACTTTGAGATTGGTTTGTGGTTTGGCGTGTGGGCACCTACTGGAACCCCACCCACAATTGTGAAAAAGATTAATCAAGATATGAATCAAGCAATGCAAGATCCTGAAGTCAAAACTGCCTATGAAACCAAAGGGATCAAAGCAACCCCAATGAGCCCTGCAGAATTTGCTAAGTTTGTCCGTGAAGAAATGGCCAAGTATCAAAAGATTGCTAAAGAAGCCAATATCGAGCCTCAATAAAAACTAGCGCTTGCCTTGACACAAGATCTTTCAGCACCACTGTGCCAAGCCCCCGATCCAGAGATTCGATCACCGCAGATCCAATTTCCACCGGGGGCAGTCGATTGTCATGCTCATATCTGCGGCCCCGCTAGTCTCTTTCCTTATGCGCAAGAGCGCATTTATACGCCGCCGGATGCTACTCTAGAGAACTATCAAGCGCTATTACAGATGCTGGGCATCGATCGCGCTGTACTAGTACAACCTAGTGTGTATGGCACAGACAATCGAGCAATGCTTGCTGCGCTCAAAGCCTACCCAAAACAATTTCGCGGTGTTGCAGTTATTCCAAATCAACTAACTGATGTGAGTGATCGCTATTTAGAAGAACTTCATTTAGCCGGAGTGCGTGGGATTCGTTGCAATATTGTTGATCTTGCTGACAAGTCGGCGGGATCACCGACTCAAACTCTCAGAGCATTAGCACAGCGTATCAAACCTTTTGGCTGGCATTTAGAATTACTCATGCATGTCAACGAGTACCCAAATTTGGCTACTGTGTTTGAAAACTTTCCAGTGGATTTAGTATTTGGTCATTTTGGCTATTCCCATGAAACACAGGGCATTGCTGACAAAGGCTTTGAAGGACTACTAGAACTCATGCGCAATGGACAAGCCTGGGTCAAGATGACTGGGCCCTACCGCATTTGCGATGGTAATCTACCCTATACCGACATGCGCCCATTCAATGATGCTGTGATTCGCGCAAACCCGCAAAGATTAATCTGGGGTAGCGATTGGCCCCATGTAATGGTGAAAAAACAGATGCCCCATGATGCAGACCTATGTGAGCTCTTCAGTAGCTGGGTAACTGATTCCTCCCTTAGAAAGACCATCTTAGTTGATAACCCCTGTATCCTGTATGACTTTCCGGCATTTAGTACAGTCGGCACTTAAGTAAGATATAAAAAAATCGGTAAGAAAGAAATGAAACACTATGGATAACACGCTCACCGTCATTCTTGGCATTGTTGCCATGATCCTGCCACTCGTAGTGGGACGTCTCGTCTGGAAACGCTTTGATCAATATTTTGGTCGCAATGATGAAGCCTATATGAATAGTCTAGGATATTTTCTTAAGAAAATTGGCATTACGATCCTGGTCGCTTTTGTACTCCTATGGATTTGCATCAGCTTGGTCTTTAGCGGTAGTGCGGTTTCATAAGTACTACGAAATAAAAAATAAGTCACATGAACGATCAACTCAAAACCATCTTCCTTAAAGCAAAGTTGAACTTTGCTGTACTGGCAGCTATTCTTGGAATTGCTGTTATAGGTAAGTTCACCAATCCCCAATTGACCAATACGGTTTTTCTAACTGCAGACCAATTGGTGTCCGATCTTTACATCGTCTTTATTGCTATCACCTTGGGCGCTTTTATTCCCAACTTCAAGCTAGTCGCATTTGGCTCCATTGGCTCATTTATTGGCCTAGCCATCCTCACGCAATGGGGAATCTTTACCTACCTGACAATTGATTATCTCTTTGCAATCTTGATTGTCATTCTCGGTTTTGCATCGATTGCCAATCTCTATAGGCACTATCGAGAATTTAGGCTGTAAATATCTAATCTTCTTTAGTCTGCGCTCTTAACCAAGCCGCAAAATCGAGTTCTGTATTCTTGTCAGAGGCAACGTCAATAATCCAGTCGCCCAAGGCATAATCATTGAAATCAATACTGATACCATTCGAATCAAGAATAAAAGCCAAGACAGTTGCTGCAGTTCGCTTATTAGCATCATGAAAACAGTGTGCCTTAGCGATAAATGTTGCATAACAAGCAGCTAAGTCAAACGCGTCTGAAATAAAACCATACTGCAATCTGTTATGAACTCTTTCAAGAGTTGCTACTAATGACTTATTTTTAGCTAAACCCTGTAATTCATTAGCGCCAATAACTACCTCGTGGATTGCTAAAACCTGATCCACATTAACCACAACAAATTGAGACATGGATTACTTGTCCTTTAGATAATCCAATACATGCTCAATTTTTGGAAGTTTGTTTTTGAGAAATACTTTTAACTGATCATCTGAAGCGAGCTTCAACTCAATATCTGCCACCGCGCTTTTAGGAACGAAGTAACCTATTGCTTCATTACGATTAAGAATGGCAACAGGCTGATTACCAGCCTTGGCAATCACCTTGTTAGGCTCCCTCAACTCTGTGAGGGATGCAGTAAGGGGAGTCAGCAAATTTTCCATAAAAATATCCAATTAAGTACATATTTAAATATACATTTAAATATGTAAAATTACAATAGATCACATTCTTAGATCTTAAAACAGAGGCGAAATAACAACATCCCTGTTTTAAGGCAAATAAAGGCTACTACCACCAAAACCTATTAGCATCATGCTTATGGCTGGCTTCAAAGACAGGATCAAAGCTATGGTCGCTAAGCCATTGCCTCATCACCCTATCATTTCTATTGCGTCGCCGACGATCAAACACCTTGCGATACCAACGTGGTGCAGAAGACCCCATAGTGATCTCTTTATCAGAATGAAAAATCGCAATTGCTTTTCTTCCAACAATTGAGCGTCGATCATGACGAATACTTGGACCCCCTTTAAGAAATAAATCCCAGTCTCTTAAAACCCATACATACTCGTGTTGCTGATTTTTACGTCTAAATGTTCGTGACATAACAAATTCCTTTAATTCTTGTTAATAAGTTATGTCATGTCGAGCTCCATAAAGGGATATATTGAATAAAAAAAATCAGCGAAACCTTTTTAGTGGTTGCGCTGATTTTAAAGAACCAAAAAACCACTCTAAGAAAGTGGTACGATATTATTTTTGGTATTTTAAGTATTACTTCTCTAGCGCTCCGTAAATTACCGCATTGAGCTGTTCACGATGCACCTTCCGGATTTCACCTGGCGCTACACCCATCATGACAACTACCATTTGCTCCTTTGGATCAGCCCAAAAAATAGTGCCATAAGCGCCATTCCAAGTAAAGTCACCAACATTACCGTTGATAGTTGAAAGACCGCGCTCCATGCGCACCGCCACACCCAAGCCAAAGCCATACCCAACGCGACCTGGCTCAGTGCCGCCAACATTATTTTTAATATCTTTGTTCAAGTGATTTGAAGCCATAAAAGCGACTGTCTGTGGACCCAATACTCTTTTACCTTCAAGGCTTCCGCCATTGAGCAACATTTGACCAAAGCGAATGTAGTCACCTGCTGTTGAATAGGCACATGAGCCACCGCAATCAAACTTCACTTTTTGTGTATGAATATCAACCTTCTGGGGCTTGCCAGTGAGCGGGTCCATTGACAATGGTTGCGCCAAGCGTGGCCGATCTTTTTCTACAAGATCAAAGGTAGTATTGGGCATTCCTACCTTATTCCAAATGCGTTCTTGCAATACTGCGCCCAAAGGTTTGCCAGCGATCTTCTCTTCAATAATCCCCAGAACATCTAAACCAAAACCATAGTCCCATGTGGTGCCAGGCTCATAGAGCAAAGGCGCAGCTGCTAACTTGTCAATAAATTCTTGCGCGTTGTATTGAACTGCTGCCGGAGCCGAGCCTGCTGGATAAAACTTATGCACAGGGGTCGCACCACGACCTCCATAGGTAAGTCCATTGGTATGACGCATGAGATCTTGAATAGTGATGGGATTTTTTGCTGGCACCAAATTTAACTTGCCATCTGAATCTATCTGCCCAACTTTCATATCCTTAAACTGCGGAAGCCAATTGGAGATTGGTGCGTTTAAGGGCAATTTACCTTCCTCATAAAAAGTAAGACCGCCTACAGTTGCCATTACCTTGGTCATTGATGCCAAATTAAAAATGGCATCTGTTGTCATGGGCTTGTTATTGGCTTTGTCGAGATAGCCGTATGGCTTGTAAATTACCAACTTGCCATTTTTTGCCACCGCCAATACTGCACCAGCCATATTATTGCCAGCGATTTGATCAGCAAAGAAAGCATCAATTCTTTTGAGGCCATCTTGGGTGAAGCCTTGACCAGGGGGGTTGCTCAGTGGCAAAGGTGCTTTTGATGTATCGGCTGCACGCAGAGGGGAGCTTAGGAGCAAGCAAGCCCCCAGGGCGATAGATAGGTCAATCAGCGGTAATTTCTTCATGTTCTCTCCAAATTTTTCTATTTTTTCTATGAGGCTTGCCTTGGTCTGTACCCTTAAAAGCTATTGAAACAGACTTTTGAAGTCTAAATTTACTTTCTAACCTATATAGCTAAAGGTTATATAGAGCGGACTTTTAAGTAGTTTGATGAATATTGAGTAGCCCCGACAATCGTGGGCTATGTATAAATATGACCACATTGACCAAACCCTAGTAGATCAAAGGGTTGCCCAATTTAGGGATCAAGTTTTTAGGCGTCTGAATGGCACCTTAGCTGAAGAAGAGTTTCGTCCCCTACGTCTGCAAAATGGTCTTTACCACCAGCGCCATGCTTATATGCTGCGTGTTGCCATACCCTATGGTCTATTAAGTTCTCAGCAACTCAGAACCTTAGCTGATATCTCCGAAAAATATGACCGTGGCTATGGTCACTTCACAACCCGTCAAAATATTCAGTTCAACTGGGTCACACTAGAGGACACCCCTGATATTTTGGCTGACCTTGCCAAAGTAGAAATGCATGCTATTCAAACTTCAGGTAACTGCATCCGCAATATTACGAGCGATGCCTTTGCCGGAGTAGCGAGCGATGAATATGTTGACCCACGTCCTGTTTGTGAATTACTTCGCCAATGGTCAACACTGCATCCTGAATTTGCACATCTACCGCGCAAGTTTAAGTTTGGAATCAATGGTGCTAAAGAAGATCGCACGGTATTACTCTGCCATGACGTCGGTATTGAGCTTAAGAAGAATGCCAATATCAACAACGGTGAACTAACAGCGGACATCTACGCTGGCGGCGGTATGGGCCGCACTCCCATCTTAGGATCACTGATCAAAACCGGTTTGCCATGGCAACTGTTACCTAGTTACCTTACTGCCCTGCTGCGTGTCTATAACCGCTTTGGCAGAAGAGATAATCTGTACAAAGCCCGCATCAAGATTTTGGTCAAAGCATTGGGCTCAGAAGAGTTTGCCCGCCAAGTGGAAGGTGAATGGCTACATCTTCAAAATGGAAATGACAATTTTACGCAAGCAGAGTGGGATCGGGTGGCCAAACACTTTACTAAGCCTGCTTATCAGAGTTTAGAAAAGCTTTCTGCCCAGCAAGTACTAGAGCTTGCTCCAGCAGCAGATACAGCGGTAAATAAAGCGGGATTTCAACGTTGGTTAGAGCGTAATGTCAAAGATCATCAAGTGCCGGGATATGCCAGCGTGATTCTGTCGCTTAAACCGCATGGCACAGTAGCCCCTGGTGATGCCACCACTGCGCAGATGAATGCCATCGCCAATTTGGCAGATCAATACTCTTTTGGTGAACTACGCGTTACTCACGAACAAAATTTAGTACTAGCTGACGTCGAACAAGCACAACTCTACAAGCTTTGGCAGGCAGCTAAGCAGCAATATGTAGCGCTACCTAATATAGGTTTACTAACTGACATCATTGCTTGTCCAGGTGGTGATTTTTGCTCACTAGCCAATGCCAAATCTCTGCCAATAGCCAAAGCTATTCAGGAACGCTTTGATGACTTAGATTATTTATTTGATCTGGGTGATATCAGCCTCAATATCTCAGGCTGCATTAACTCTTGCGGCCATCACCATGTGGGCAATATTGGCGTACTCGGTGTCGATAAAGATGGTGAGGAGTGGTATCAAATTACTTTAGGTGGTGAGCAAGGCAATGCCGCTGCGATTGGCAAAGTCATTGGCCCTTCTTTTTACGCTGATGAAATCCCTGATGTCATCAGTAAGATTATCAATACCTACAGTGAGGAGCGAAGTGTAGATGAATCCTTTATTGAGGCTTATCGCAGATTAGGTGTGACTCCATTTAAGGAGGCTGCGTATAAAAATAAACATGAAAACGAGAAGAATAAAGATAAGGCAGAAGTCAGTGGGAGCGCTGCATGAGCATCAATATAATTCCAAGCCATGAGCAAATCTTGCACTTTCCAAAAGGGGAGCAAGCCCATCTATCGGCCAATGAGTGGCTTATCTGGAGCAGTAGCCAAGATGAAGCTGGGAATGTTACCCTCCCCGATTTAGAGCGCAGTGAATTTAAAAAAGTGCTGGTGCCGTTTACTTGGTGGCGCAGTCAACTTGAAGCACATCAGGAAGCAGAGATTCAGGCGAAAGCCAAGTTAGGCCAAATCGGTGTTTGGTTTGCAGCGGATGACGATATTCTCAATTATGCCGACCTCATTGAACAGGGTAAAACGCTTTGGCCATTAGTGGCTGCACACTTCCCGATTTTTAGAGATGGTAGAAGTTTTAGTACTGCAGCGCTGCTAAGAAGTCGTTTCCAATGGGGTACAGAAATTCGGGCGATTGGTGATGTACTAATCGATCAACTCTTGCAAGGAGCAAGAGTCGGTTTTAATAGTTTTGCATTACGCCCAGATCAAAAGACGGATGTTGCCCTAAAACAATTTGATTTATTTACAGTAAGCACTCAAAACAGTTGGCGTGGCCAAAGAACTTTACTACAAAGCGCGCAATCGGAAGCATGCTTAGTTAATGCACAACCAACGCATAGCTGATACACAGTCATGACAAACAATTCTTCTCACGGAAAAGTCTATTTAGTTGGCGCTGGCCCTGGGGCCGCTGATCTGATTACCGTACGTGGTGCCAAGCTCTTAGCCAAAGCAGATATTGTGTTTCATGATGCGCTAGTGGAGCCAGAGATGCTCGATCTGTGCCCACAAGCAATCAAAGTGCCAGTTGGTAAGCGCTGCGGCAAACTATCTTCAGTACAGTACTTTATTAATAAGCGCTTGGTTGATGCAGCTAAACAATACAAAACCATCGTCCGGCTTAAGGGTGGTGACCCTATGCTCTTTGGTAGAGCCGATGAAGAAATTCAGTCCTTATCTAAAGCAGGGGTTGAAGTAGAAGTTGTTCCCGGAATCACTGCAGCATTAGCTGGTGCGGCGAGTATTGGGCAATCCTTAACCTTGCGTGGGGTCTCACGTAGTGTGGCTTTTATTACTCTGGCGCAAGCAACAGAAAATGGCAATGAAGGACAACCTATTAGCAACCCTAGTGCAGATACCTTGGTGTACTACATGGGACGTAAAGATGCCGCCAAGATTGCCAAGCAATTAATAGATGAACAACGTAATCATCATGCGAATACTCCAGCACACATTTTAGAAGCAGTGAGTACCAAGCGCGAACGTCAGTGGTCTAGTACTTTGGGCGAACTCGCTTTAGGTAAAGCAGACTCTTGGTTTGATAGCAGCTCACCAGCACTAATTATGGTTGGGGAGGCTCTAAGAAATTTAGGCATGAAAGAACTCATTAATCATACCAATACTAAAACTGATTCTTCCATTAGAAAAATGGCATAGCGCTCTTCAGCCTAAGGTAGCAATCATTTCAATTTTGGGTGCAACTGTTATTACGACCTTCTCTATGCCATGACCAGGATTTGATTGCTTGTGTGAAACAAGTAACCCTAATTTCTCAAGCAGTCCAATATCTTTAGTAATGGCAGCCCGATCACGATGCAATTTAACTGTCAGCTGCGAAATGGATTTAGGCTCATCCATAACCTCAAGCATCAATCGCCTACGTGCTTCTGAGAGAACCATAAACATCTGGCGTGGATCTTCAAAAGAGAATGTTGCCGACTTTTTAAATGATTCCCCGCGGTCTGCTTTTTGAGCGGCTTTCCGAGCGCGATCAAAAAATCCCTCCACCTTATCTGTACGAATAATCACTTTAGTCATTTCTTACCCTTTTTAAGCCCCTTAACAATCTTCTGCCACTCGCTTCCAAAACGCTCCAGTGTTTGCTCATAACTCACAAACTCTATGGGAGTAACTTTACCCATGAAGTGTCTATGATGATAGTTATGTGCATTATCAAACCCTAGCACCCTGCCATTATCTTTTTGGTAAATTAACCTATTGATGTAGGCCAAGTTATATCGTGTCACGATAGTCTTACCTCCCTCAATATAGCCCCAAACTTCATAACTCAAGATACCGCCGCCATTATTTGCATTTGGATGAAAGGTTTCACGTTCCAACAAGCTTTCAGTTTTTAACTTCGCTTTTTTGCTCATTCCTCATCGTAACACAGGTATGTTATTATACCTCATACCTGAATAGTTGCGGGGATTAACACCTTAAATATTTTTCAGCCCAAAATCAACAATCGCTTGCAAGACAGCCAAATCCTCACCCACAGCGCTCGTCGCACTTAAAGTAATCTGCGGAAACTTTATTTGGCACTCTTTCAGCAGGACCGGAAAATCATTCCTTAAATGACCGCCCTGACCAAAAAATACAGGCACTACGGTAATTTGGGTGGCTCCCTGAAGACTTAAACTCCTCACAGCCTCTTCCAAGCTTGGCTGCATCATTTCTAAGAAAGCGAGTTCTACTGGGATCCCAGCATGCTGGGCACGCCATAAGGAGACCAGCGTATCAAAAGGCTCGCGCCACCGAATATCGCGGGCCCCGTGGCCAAACAGGATAATTGCTTTCATATATGTCAGATCTTGTAGATAATTTTCTAAACTGTCGTAAGCTTAACCTTAATTACTATTCCTACCAAGCGGCGTACTTATGACCACTCTCCTGAGTCAAACCTGGTTCATCATCCTGATGAGCATTACCTTAATTGGTGGAGTTCTGGCTGCTGTGCATCATGCAGAAGTCATTGCCCATAAAACAGGGGAGCCCTTTGGTTCATTAGTGCTCGCCATCTGCGTCACGGTTATTGAGGTTTCACTCATCATCTCGATGATGCTCACAGGGCATGAGGGCTCACAATTTATTGCCAGAGATGCGGTGTTTGCTACCGTGATGATTGTCATGAACGGTGTGATTGGCCTGTGCATTTTTATTGGTGGTCTTAAGCATCATGAAATGAGCTTTCGCAATGAAGGGACCAACTCAGCGCTCGCAGTCCTCACTGCCTTAGCCACCTTTATTTTGATCATGCCCAATATGACTGTCAGCACTCCAGGTCCTGATTTTACAAAAAGCCAACTCGCTTTTGCTGGTATCGCTTCTTTTGCTTTGTATATTGCTTTTCTCTTTTTTCAAACCGTGAGCCATCGTGACTATTACTTACCTAAAGCTGTAGATCAGAAAACCGATGTGAATTTTCATGCGCATAAGCCCAGCAACCTCAAAACTGCAGTGAGTGGAGGGCTACTCGTTCTGTCCCTGATCGTCGTCGTTGGACTTGCAGAATTACTTAGCCCTGCCATTGAGGCAGGCGTTGAAGCTGCGGGCGCTCCTAAGACCATTGTGGGTATTGCCATTGCCCTGCTCGTCCTTTTGCCAGAAGGCTTTGCCGCATTGCGCGCAGCTAGAGCAAATCGCTTACAGAGTAGTTTGAACTTAGCTCTTGGCTCTGGCTTAGCCAGTATTGGACTTTCCATTCCAGCGATTGCAGCCATTGCCATCATCTTTGATTTACCGCTCAGCCTAGGTATTAGTAATCTGAATATGACATTGATGTATTTGTCATTTTTTATTGGGGCCTTAACGCTCGCTATTGGGAGAACCACCCTATTACAAGGGGTGGTGCATCTGATTATCTTTTTTGAATACTTATTCTTAAGTTTAGTGCCTTAATTTAGTGCCTTAAATCAGGTATCAAGATCTCTGATGCCCAAAAATGCGTTGGTTAAGCACATTGAAAATTATGTGTTTTTTCATTTTGCTTTACTATCTTTTATAAGCTAATTTTCATGACAATCTGAATATTTGACACTATGAAAAAATACTTGATCAGTGCTTTTGTCCTTGCCGCTTTTTCAGGCTGTACCAGCGTTGGGGACATTCAAAGTAATTCTGATGGCACGTATATGGTGAGCGCCAAAACTTTCAATTTAAAGAAACAGAGTAAAGGCGCCTTTGCCCAATCTTTGGACCAATCTTATAAACAGGCTCAAGAATTTTGTGCTCAAAAAATCCCGGGTGGTTCCTCCCAAATCGTCTCTACTAGTGAGGGCGCACTTACTGGCAGTAATACAGAAGCGACGATGGTCTTTAAATGCGTCAGAAAGTAGCAGTATGTTATTGAGCTCAATAAAGCTGCTTATTTAAGCTGCTTACTTAAGCTACTCACTTAAGCTGCTTAGTTAGCTGCTCACTATGGCTACTCACTTAAGCTGCTCACCTAAGCTCACCTCCTTGCTTTTGTGATAAGGGGTACCTTCCCCCTTCCTTGATGAATGGCCTGTTTAGGGGACTACAAAGACCAAGAGGCTCATCTACAGCACTTTCTCTATTGCACCATCCCATTTTTATTGATTTGGGGTGTTTTAGGTGCTGCTGTTGGGGCAGATTGAGCTGGTCCTGGCGCTTGATTTCCTACAGGAACCACCAACACCTTCACTTTTAGACAACTAATGGATCCAGCTGAGTTGCCTTCATAAATCCATACACCCGCCTCATTTTGTTTGCGTCCTGCAATTTCAGGGGTCAAAACATAGCATACGACATCGTCTGTAGGATCAAATAATTTATAGATACTCACGCCTGGCTGGCCACCGTCATAGGCACCCATAAATTGCATTTTGGGCTTTTCAGCTGGTTTTTGCGCTTGCGCTGGGGCTGGGGCTTGAGCTGGGGCTTGAGCTTGGAC
>Ga0194055_10000076_pt1 | contig 66637 bp, 56 predicted proteins | sample SepL449m_MetaG_FD_155482 | JGI IMG/M metagenome (GOLD analysis project Ga0194055, IMG submission 155482) | Anoxic zone freshwater microbial communities from boreal shield lake in IISD Experimental Lakes Area, Ontario, Canada - Sep2016-L442-9m | ecosystem: Environmental > Aquatic > Freshwater >... | reverse complement strand
ATGGTACTCGTACTCGTACTCGGCGATACCGCATCGAGTACGAGTACCATTGCATTGAGTACGAGTAGGAGAGAAAAAAAGTAGCGCAGCTCTAAAAATGGCGCCTTGGGGATCATGAAACGCTTTGGACCGAGACTCGACGCTCCAGCATAACCTACTAGCATCTTTGCTGACATCCTATAAATTTTGGGCATGACTCCAGGTGAACGAGCTGCGTTAGCGATCCGTGAAGAGGCGAGTGCCATCAAGGCCGGCAACGTTCATCCCTATGCAAGTTTCGAAGATATGAAGTTTGAGCACTTCGTGACCGCGTCCCATGCCATTGGGGCAGCGATCGATCGTTGCTCACGGGAATCGGTCGGAGCTACCATTCTCGCCTCTACACAGGCCATGTTGGATGCAGTCGGTATCAACACGAGTCTGGGTACGATTTTGCTCATGGTCCCAATGACAAAAATCGGCTTGGAGGAACCTATTTCTTCGAAGATCGCATCGGTGAGAGTCCAGATGTTGATCCACTCCCTATCGGCACAGGACACGGCTGATATCTACGAAGCCATTCGCATCACGCATCCCGGTGGACTAGGTGCCTCGGAGGACCACGACGTGCGAGGCCCGGCCCCGAAGTCGATCGTCGAAGCCATGCAGATCGCATCCAGCTGGGATGATGTGGCGTTGCAATACACGAACGGCTTCGAGCAGGTACTGTCGCTGGCGGTCGCATTGAAAAACGCCGTCTCCCATGGAATGGAGCGACCGGACGCCATTCGTTCAGTCCAAGCCGATTTTCTTTCGCAGCGACCCGATAGTTTGATTGTTCGGAAACATGGACAAGCCATCGGCAGGGAAGTGCAGCGACGGGCAGCGCAAGTCATCGCTGCTGGCAAATACGGCTCGCCTGCATACGAAACCGAGTGGCTGGCCTGGGACCAATATTTACGGGACCCCGCGCAGCGCAAGAATCCTGGAACCACAGCGGACCTCATCGCAGCATCCCTGGTTGCATGGCAGGCATCATGGATTTGAATTCGCCCATCGCTAGCCGACGGATACGATCCTATCGGGAAAAAAAGCCGTTTCGCGAACCAAGCATGCATCAAGGCTATGTCATCGATCTCGAACCGGATGGTCGAGGAGACATTGTCAGGACTGCCACCTATTTCCTGACGGGTTCCGAATGCCGATTCACCTGTGCAATGTGCGACTTGTGGAAATACACCGTGGATGGTGAGACACCATCAGGCAGTATTCCTTTGCAGATTCAAAGCCTGCACAAATTCGTTACTCAAAACGACAATTCCGACGAGCATTCAATCCGTTGGCTGAAGCTCTACAATGCCTCGAACTTCTTTGATCACAAAAACATCCCCTGGGAGGACCTGGAGAGCATCGCCACGTTGTGCGACGGATACGAACGGATCATCGTCGAGAATCATGCGGCTCTATTTGCCTCGGAGAGGGTACGCGAGCAGGTTCTGATGTTTGCGGATCGTCTCGAGGGGCAGCTTGAGATCGCGATGGGATTGGAGACGATCGAGCCAGCCGCAATGAACCAACTGAACAAGGGGATGTCGATCGAGCAGTTCCAAGCCGCGTGTGCATTTCTTTCGAGCCACGGCATTTCGATCCGGGCGTTCGTACTGCTGCAGCCTCCCGGTTCCGAGCCGGCCCAATCGACCGATTGGTGCGTTCGCACGTGTGAAGCGGCATGGAACTGGGGAGTCACTTGTTGTAGCGTGATTCCAACGCGTTCTGGAAACGGATTCGTCGATCAATTGCATTCGTCGGGGCAATGGTTTCCACCGAATGTGCAGCAGCTAGAATGGACGATGGATCGACTTGTCGAGCGCGTGTCAGACACTTCCGCAATGGCTCCGTCAGGCACCGACAGGAAGCGACCGATTGCACTTGTCGATCTATGGGATTGGTCACGTATTTCTGGGGTTTGTGATCGATGTCGAACCGCCCGATACGACCGTCTGCATCAGATGAATTTGCAACAACTACCACGTCCGAAATGGACCTGCGATCCTTGCGATCGAGAGAGCGATTGAACATGTTCGATTACCTGCGATTCGCAATTGCCCTGATCCCGCTAGGAATCTACTTCCTATTGATAGCGACATTGCTCTATCGATCGCGACCGACTCTGCTGAATGCTGTTCAAGACACCTTGCTCTTGGGTATGGGCTGCGTCGGGTTAGCCGTCATTGGGCCACTAGAATTGTTTTTTCCGAATGCGGCCTATTCCGTGTTGGGAGAATGGACTTGGGCATTTTTGCTCGGACTGTACTTTTTCGTCGTTCTCTTCGCGGCATTGAATCGCAGTCCATCGTGGACGATGTACGGACTCGATTGCGACTCCTTCCAATCGCTTCTCAACGCCGCGTTAAGCTCCGAGCAGATTCCGTATCAATGGCTCGATTACGTTCTGCATGTCCCATCCTTGGGGATGGTAGCGATGATCGAACCAGCGAATCGTTTGGGCAATGCCGTCCACTTGACCCCAAGTGGAGCCAAGCAAGATATCTTGGGTTGGCATCGCCTAGAAAAAATCATCCTTCGGCAAGAGTTTCTTCCGTCGTGTCATCGCATTCGATCACGCGCCACGGGTGCCCAGCTTTGGATAGCGATTGGAGCGCTATGCATTGTCGTTTCAATGATACTCATCGTTGCCGACATGGAACGATTGCAACGATCGGTAGCGTGGCTGCTGCAAGATTAGGCGTATCGCAGCGCACCGAAGCCTAGTGATTCCTTTATCGTGAATCGCTTCGGAGCAGAACGCTCATACCAAAAACTTCTTCAAACAGCTCACCCGATTGGCGGACGGTTAGCTGTTCAAGTGAAACATCCTCGACTCCTTGAGTCAGGATGACTAGCCGATCTTCTTCGCGTCGACAGCGAATGTTGCTGATGCGTTGACTTCGAGATTCATCGAGTGCGATCGCCAATCGCAGGATGGCTGCGAGTTTCGAAACCCCGACGCGGTCGTTTCGGTCGAGGGTCGAATAGCCTTCGTGGTCGGGTTGTGGCGAAGATCGGCGGTGGTATCGCACTACCAATGCCACCAGCAATTGATCCCGTTCGGAGAGTCCGAACAATTCGCTGTTACGAATGATGTACATGGCGTGTTTGTGGTGCGAGCGGGCGTTGATGAACATGCCGATTTCGTGCAAAAGGGCAGCCAAATAGAGGATCAATTCCATGCGTTGATCGAGTTGGTGCTCTTCGAAGAGATCGGAAAAGAGTTTGCGAGAGAGCGTCGCGACATGGCGAGCATGGGCTTCATCGAACGTCATTTTGCGTCCGAGATTGATGGCCGATCGAATGATCTGATTTCGAAATTCGGCGGTCCATGCGTCGCGAACGGCCATTTCGCTCAGCAATCCGTCACGCAAGTTCGTATCCGCGACGTATATCTCTGGGCAATTAAATTCTTTGGCAAGGAGTCCATAGCTCATCAAGGCTGGCCATAGCGTCTCGGTATCCGAGAAACTCAATGCATAACGATGGGCGAGTTCTTCTTCTTTGAGCTGTCCGATCTGGCGTGCAAAGGTCAGCAGGTCATCTGTGGGGAGCTTCTGAAGACTCTCTTCGGATTCGACACCCTCGATGTTATTCGCCGCCAATCGCACATCCCCGCCGATGGCGACCATGTGGATGTCTTTGCCCGCGTCGACATGTTCATAGATCTGATGAACGATGCGACGGATTTGCGTCTCGATGATGGCTCGCTGCTTGGCATGGGATGTCTTGAACTTGTCGACTTGCTCCAGCATTCGCAACGAACCGAGGCGGTAGGTATTTGAGAAGAGGACGTTTCCTCCGCGAACCACCAAAATTTCAGTGCTACCGCTCCCCACCTCGACGACGATTGTTTTGACCGAAGCCAATAGCGGATTCGATTGGAGCAGAGGCTGAATCCCCATGTAGGTGATTCGATTGACTTCGGCTTCATCGAGCGATTCGACCTCGAGACCGGTAGCAATATACATGCGATCGATGAAGGCCATGCGGTTGGAGGCTTCTCGCACCGCGCTGGTCGCCACCACACGCAACTGATCCGGTCGTGTGATTCCATATTCTTGCATTAACCGTCGATAACTTTTCAGCACGCGAGCGCATTCTTCGATGCTTCGGCGGCTAATTCGCTGAGAAGTAAATGTATCCTTTCCAAGCGAAATGGCTTGCGATACTTCTTCCAGTGTTCGGACGTGCCCCTGTGGATCAATCTCTGCGATCGCCATGCGCACACTGGTGGAGCCGATATCAACGACGGCGACGGAACGTGTTCCTGCGGAGGCGGGAGTAGGGTTGGGGCGGTTCAGTGGTGTACTAGACATGTTTGTATTGGGGAATGGTTTTGCTAACGATGATAACTCCCGGTCGCCATGCAGCCCAGGACCAATCCCGTGGGAGATCAGAGCCAAAATCGCCGGTGGATGGAATCCAGCAGGGATCGCGACCATACAAACCATCGCATCTTTTTGCCACATGGCACGCGGATCTTTGCCGTCGCACCGACCCGTGGGGTAGACAACGGTTCAATCGGGGAGATCCGGATATCCAGGCTGGGTCCCGAGGATTCCGTTCGAAATGCCCGGTCGATTCCCACAACGGTGCCAGCGTGTGTCACCCTCGGATTCGACGCCAAAGTGAATTGAGCCGTTAACTCCTCGGGTATTGCCTGGGCCTGTTCGAAGGCGTGCGTCACATATCCGGACTCCCAATCAAGAACATGTCCTATGATCCGCCAATGGGCTTGTGTTCCGACAATCCGGGCGATCAGTTCTCCGCGCCGCACCGGTCGATCCTGGGCTTCCTCCCATTGAGGATCGGTTACCACCACGCCTGAGATCGAAGCGCGCAGAGTCAATCGCGATTCTTCTGTTGCCAACCATTGCAGTTGGGCTACTAAGCTCTCTCTTTTCTTTTTGAGCTCTTCCAATTCTCCAGCGATGCGCGACGCAGCCAACGCGGCGGTGTCTTCTCGGTTGGAAATCTGATTTGCGGAAACTTCGAGGCTGATTTTCTTTTCATCGATGATGCGAAGATCGGATTCGAGTTGCAATCGTTGGAGACGAAGATCAGGGGAATTGATTCGCAGCATCAAATCCCCATCTCGCAGCGTCTCTCCATCGCGCGCTGCGAACTCTTCGATGTAGCCATCGCAAGGAGCAAATACAAATCGCTGCACACTCGGTTGCAAGGAGCCATCCACATCGATCCAAAGCTCGATGGGTTGCAACATCCATAGGCTCAACAATCCAAAACCGATCCAACGTCTCCAGCGGGCAATCCACCAAGAACGCCACGAGCGGGTCGATCGTGAAAGACATACCTCGCATGCATCCCGCACCCATGGGATGGTGGCTTCTAAAACGGCGGATTGGGATCGCGATCGTTCCTCGGAAGCCCATTCCAGTATGATTAGCCCCTGCAACGATGGATTCAGACTTGTGGCAGAACTCGCAGACGCATCGGTCTGAGAAGGGTTCTCGGAACTCGAAGGGCTGAGGGACTGTCCAGAAATTTGTCCAGGAAAAACCGGACTGTGCCGATGGATTGGGATAGCGACCGAGGTGGCCATCGAACAGCTGCGAGCATGCTCTTCAAGTATCTGGTTGCGCTGCTCGTTCGAACTGGCGCCTTGAAGCCGAACGGCAAGATCCTTCCAAGATTTGGAGAGCTCCGAGTGGTTGGGCACGGAGGACGCGCCACTCACTGCCAAAACTTTTGGATCCGCGGAACTGTCCCAATGGATCAGCGCCACACGATCGGCATCGACGAGACCTCGATAGCCATCGAGCAAGTTTGCCAATGCCGGCGCGGGAGATTCGCTGCTGTAACAGCGTTTTAGAAGTGCGCGAAGTGGAATCGAAAGCGGGATTGCCGATCGTTCCAAGCTAGGTTGACTCAATGTCGAGTTCTGCATCTGCGCTCATCCTGTCGCCTATCCGGTTGTTCATCCTGTCGCGAGCCATGCACCGCCTGGAAAAACCTTTGCATCTCGGAAGAAAGAGTCTTTACCTATATCGTTGCATGCGTGGTCGGTCTCCCTGGTTTCAGCGATACGCAGAGTATATCCGTGCCGCCCATCTGGGGGAATCAATCCATCCACTTGGTTCCCCACCTGCGCAAACAGCCCAGATTGCTCAATCAATCCCTTTTGCCGCATTTCTAGAACCTACCTGGCAGGAGGGTACTCACCGCGCTACTTGATTGTTTCTTGAACCCCTCTGTGAATTCCTAGATTGTGGGATGCTCCGTGTCCGACAATTGCAATGAGTGTAGCGAATGCATGGATTGTGAATGCATTTGATTACGGAGATTCCACTTGTGCGAGGTGCGTATGCGACGAAGGCGAGGATTAGCGTTAGCGCTCGCATTCGTCAGCCTCTTCGGTGAAGGATGCGCGACGCACCGCGAGATCAAGCCGATCCGGTCGGTGGATTGCAAGCCTCCAACGTTGGAGCCGACCAACGGTGAGTCGCAACTGCGCATCTCGCAGCCAGTGTACGAGGTATGCTGCCCTCCGGAAGTCGATGTGGGGTTGTCCCCACTATCGATCGATTTGTCACAGCTCAAGCCCGAGGATTTCCAGTCCCTGACGTTGCAGGATGCGATTCAAATCGCTTTAGCCAATTCACGCGTCATGCGCGATGTAGGGGGTGCCGTGCTGCGGTCACCTACAGCGATCACCAGCGTCAACGATCCAGCCATTGTTTTTTCCGATCCTCGATTTGGGGAAGAAGCTGCCCTATCGGAATTCGACGCGGTGCTAACCAGTTCCGCTTTCTTTGAAAAGAACGACCGACGGCTCAACAACCGCTTCTTTGGCAATCAAGGATTGTTTCAGCAAGATTTGCAAAATTACGGACTTGCCTTGACCAAGCGCTCTGCGACTGGGGGTCGCTACATCGTTCGCAACAGCACGATTTATGATTCCAACAATCAGCTCTCGAATGCCATCGGCCGGTCTTCCTGGGAGCAAATTATGGAATCGGAGTTCCGTCAGCCTTTGATGCAGGGCGCGGGAACACGATTCAATCGTATCGCAGGCCCTGGGGCTTCACCCGGACAGATCAATGGTGTCTTGATCGCACGTATCCGGACCGATATCAGCTTGGCAGAATTCAATCGGGCCGTCCGAGATCTGATCGCCGATGTCGAAAACACCTATTGGGATTTGTATTACAGCTACCGCGACCTGGAAGCGAAGATCGATGCGCGCGACATCGCCCTGTTGACCGCTCGCAAACTGGAATCGCAAACGGCTACGCAGGGTGTCGCCGATGCAGCCCAAGCCAAAGAACAATACTATCGCTTTGAATCCGACGTGATCGATGCGATCCATGGACGTGTGATCGATGGTACGCGCACGTACAACGGGAGCGCCGGGGGAAGTTTTCGAAGCACAGGTGGGTTGCGTGTGACCGAGCGCCGACTACGACTGCTGCTCGGTTTCCCAATCAGCGATGGTCGATTGCTACGCCCTGGCGATGAACCGACACAAGCCCCAATCGCGTGCGATTGGTATTTCTCCAGCGCCGAAGCGATCAACAGCCGCGAGGAAATTCGTCGGCAGAAATGGATTGTAAAGCAGAAGGAAATGGAGCTGATCGCGAACCGCAACTTCCTGATGCCTCAACTAGATGTGATCGGTCGATACCGCTTCCGAGGTTTCGGCAAGGACTTGCTGGCCTACGATGATCAATCCAACGCCGTCGGTAGTCTGCTCAATGGCAACTACCAGGAGTGGCAAGCTGGCGTGGAGTATGCGATGCCGATCGGATTCCGCAAAGCGCATGCGGCCGTGCGGCAATCGCAATTGATGCTTCACCGCGAGATGGACCTACTGCGAGAACAAGAGCGACTGGCGCTCTATGGTTTGAGCAACGCAATGAATGAAATGCAACGCGCTTACGATACGATGCAACTTCAAGAAAAGAGACTTGAGGAGATTCTGAGGCAGCTTCAGAGCTTGCAAGCCAGGTGGGAATCGGGTCAAGACCCCGCGCTCGATGTCTTGCTAGAAACACACCGACGGCTGCTCGATGCACGGATCCGATACCATCAAACGCGAATCGAATACGCGCTGGCAATCCGCAACGTGCATTACGAAAAAGGATCCCTGCTCGACTACAACAACGTCACGTTGAGCGAAGCCCTCTCCGATCCCAAGGCATATCAGGATGCCGAGGTCCGAGAGGCAAATCGAGGGAAGCCTTGGTAAGTCGCAAAGCCAGCCCACACGCCGCGAGTTTCGACTCGCACTTGTGAAGCGCGAGCGTGCGGTGCCTCATTGCCTCCGCGGTGCCGTGGCTCCCGCGGTGCCGAATCGCGGCAACGGGTAGAGAAGGATTGGGCATAACTTTCTGTAGGTGAAGAGGGTTGTGGGATCCCAAGGACCCAACGGGAGATGCCCTTTGGGATTCCCCGATCTGTCATTGCCGTTGGAACGGAATCCTTGCCGAAACTCATTTCGTGGCCATCCCATATTCACCAAACCGCTCAATTCCCTCGGTTTTTTTGCCCGAATCATGGTCAAGCAGGCAATTCGCTGAGGGCCCCGCTCGGAATCAGGCTCGAACGTGTTAAAATCACTCTCGGTAATGATGAAGTCACGGGGCGACTGGGAGTCGTCCCACGGTATTCATTCCAAGGGGTTAATGAGATTCGGCATCGCGGTTCATGAGTCCAATTCTCTTTGGTTACGTTCGACCCGAACCCACCACCTGGGTGGTGCTTTCGTTCTTTGCGGTCATCGGATTGTTCTTTGTGTTTCATCGATTTTGGTCGATGCGCAATCTCGATATCCTGCTGGTGTTGGCGTTCATTCCGGGATTCATGATGGTCTACGAAGGCCGTCGTACGTCGAATTTGGAGCCCAATACCGTATCGAGCCCTTCGGATCATGACGCCGCTTCGGAAAATAGTAGTGTTGCTCGGCTCGTGCCTACTCCGCAAGCTCCAGGTGATACTTCCGAGCTCGGTCGCGAATCGGCAGAAGCACCGGTTGACGTTGAGTCCTCGGCAGAACGATCCGATGGCACCCCCCTGGCGAGCGCTGATGGAGGAGATCAACTCGAATCGAATGAAACCGCGTCGGTCGACCGAGCAACCATTCCTGCGAACGCACTGTCTGCTGCAAAGAAGGCAAGACGGTCGCTTTTGTATTGGGGTTTCTTGACGCTCCTCGTATGTGCTGTCTTGCTCACAGCGAGGATGCTGATGGACACAGCCATTGTGCGACGTCCTTTACTCGAACCCAACCTCAACAGCGGCGGCATGCTGTTTATCGGTGCTTCGCTACTTCTGTTTTTGCTATTCAACGTTGCGACCAGCACACTTTCAGATAACCTTCAACAAGGCCGGGATCTTGGACCAGGCTATATTTTGATAAGTGTCTTGCCTAGCATTTCGACGGATCGTTTTGAGATCGGCGAGGCGAAACAGGAATCGAGTACTTCTGAGGTGACTCCCAAGGTGCTTCGGGATTTGAGGCTCGATATGACCGCTCGTATCCTGGCCATCTGCGCCAATCTCGCCTTGATTTTTTGCATTGTGGGAATCGGCTATTGGCACTTTGGAAGTTTCAATACCGGGGTGGGAGCTGCAACGATTTATCTTCTCTTACCTTATACCGCTTTCACAACTGGGCGGGTCGACCACGTGGTCCCAGGGGCATTGCTATTGCTCGCGTTGCTGATGTATCGGCAACCATTCATCGCTGGTCTGTTTTTAGGATGCGCTGCTGGCGTGACCTATTACCCGTTTTCGCTCTTACCCTTGTGGTGTAGTTTCTATTGGCCGAGAGGCATCCGAAGGTTTGCGGCTGGCTTTGCCTGTGCCTTGATTGCACTGATCGTGCCAATGGTGCTGTTTTACTCGGCGAACCTTGGCGTCCATTTAGGCTTTATGTTTGGAATCAAGCCCGTTGCCATGACGGATATGGATGGCGTATGGGGCCTAGGATGGCACCCATTTGTTCGGATCCCAATCATCGTATTGTTCGCGCTATTGAGTATGTCGTTTGTGGTTTGGCCTGCTCAAAAGAATTTGGCCACCCTGATGAGTTGCTCAGCCGCCCTTATGGCTGCGACCCAATTTTGGCACGGCTTTGGCGGTGGTTTGTACATGGCTTGGTTTCTACCCCTCGCCATCCTCACGATCTTCCGACCCAATCTGGATTATCTAGTTGCGCTCGAAGTCGTCCGCCCATGGAAACGAAAGTCCAAAGTGGTGAAGCCGGAAACCGTCGCCAATACCAATATCGCAGCATGATGTTTTGGGATCGTTGATGAGCGCTCAATACGATCCATACGTTCAATGACTTATGCCCCTCATGGCATCTTCGTATGCAACTCCGTCGGTGTCAGCCATCGGACCGTTCGGACCGTTCCGCGAAGCTCCCTGCATGAGATCGAACCCAAAGATTTAACGGGGCGTCCATGTCGATGACGCATGGTTTGGTTTTCTGAGATGGATCTGTTTTCGATTGACGACCTTTGTCCCGTCCGTCATAGCAAATCGTACCCAGACATCGATTTCCGTCGTTTCAGGGAAAGCGTTTTCCCATGGCAGTCGAAGATGGTAGCCTTGGCCCGCACCGATCGGTTCCATGCAATCTTGCAATTGAGCTGAGGGAATCTCCCAGCGACCCAGTCGCGCCGACTGTCCATCAGGCAAAGTCTCTTCCGCCACAATCGTCATGGTCCCTTCACCAGGCACGAATTGATGCTGGTCATTGCATGTGACGAGGACCACAGAGAGTCCATCGTCTCCAGGCTTGCCGTCGAAATTATGTCCGCGACAAAGCGTAGGATGAAAATCGATCCCGCGAATTTTGGTATCGATTGGCTTGGACTGGATCGCATTCGATTCGGCAGAGGATTCGGCAGAGGATATCGCGGATGCCGGAACGACCCCTGACATCGGAGGCGTGTAGATTTTCCGTTGCTGCAGCACGGCGGCAGAGACCTCATCGGGAAGTCCGTTTGGTGCCGGTTTGAGCAAGGGTTCTTTGGTAGGAATCGTTTTTCGCTCACCGGCCGGCAAGGCCTCGCCTCGAGGTAGATTGCCCGAATTGGGAATTTTCGCATCGACAGGTTTGGGCGCACTCGGAATGACTTCCGCAGGACTACTTCCTGGGATTTCTCGATTGGGGATTTCCAGTTTCGGCGCCGCAGAGGCGTCGGGGGGGAGCAGGTCCGTCGGATTTTCGGGAACGAACTTTTCTAGTCCCGACGTCGGATTCGAAAGAGGCGGAGCGCTTTCCTTGGCTGGGGTCGATAATTGCAGACCCTGACCTTTCTTGGGAACCACAACATCCGGAATATCGGTGTCGATGACATCCTTCGGTGGTTGTAGTTTCAACGGTGGCGGAGATTTGAGGAGGGACGAGGGATTGGGAGTGCCGCTACCCGAACCATTCCTCCGTCCATCCGAAGGGGAAAGGCCTTCGATCAACGGTTTTCGCTCGATGTTTTGTCCGGCTGATCCCAACGTGTTTTTTGCAGATTGAGCTTCCTGCAATCGCGACTGCAATTGCTGGTTGACCCGTCGCAAATCTTCAATCTCGTACTCCATGGCCAAATTCTCGGCCTCGAACTCATTGATCAGGTCTTCTGCCCTTCGGAAGTCACGAGCCAATGTCTCTACATACAGTTCAGTAAAGGCTCGCTGCTGACAGCCTGACGCACCAAGGATGGCGATAGCCGCAACCCATCCTGGGATCCTGCGAGATCCTTCGCTTGTTCGGTTTCCAGGGGTAAATCCGCTCATCCCACGATTTCTCAATTTTTTGCAGAGAATTGCTCAAGTGACGCATGGGAGTAGTCAAAAACGGAGGCTTGAGTCAAGTCGAATGAGTCAAGTCGAATTCCTCTTAGGCGGACGAATTCGGCGAAGCACGAAAGATTGGCGGGAAAATGGGAAGAGCAGGCAATTTAGGCGATAGCGTTTGTGCGCTCTGGGCAAAGTTTGCCGGAAAAAAAGAATCTTCCGTCAAGTGATAGTCTCCGTTGGTCCGAAACTGAGGAGGACGGAGAAGGAATCATTCGCAGGTCGAAGATATCAACACGATCGATGGCAACAATTATGTCCCCCACCAAACACCCCTTGGGCAATCCATCCATTCTCTCGCGGAAGGCATTGAAGCTGCTGCTGTCACTCGCAGGCATGTTATTGATGCTCCCATCCGGGGGATGCTCCACGATCATGGCGAGATCGAAAAACTCGATCGACAACCTGGATATGCGGGGGCTTCAGGCTCAGGGCTACACAATCGGTGGGAATGGTGTTTACCACGCTGGCAAGCCTGACGAGAACGCTCCCAGCGTGATCTTGGAAGTGAACGATGGCAAACGTTCCCTGGAACGGGTGCCGTTGAACCCGTCCCAACCTATGTTTGTTGCAGATCTCGTTCGCGACGCAGATCTTTACAAGAAGCTCGGGCGGACTCAAATTAAAATCATCCGTGCCAACGGCAATCGCCCCCCTGTCCGACTGGATGTCGATTTCGATGACAGCGGACGCCGAGTCATGGAAGAGATGAACTACTCCCTGCGTCCAGGGGATCATATCGTCGTAAGGAAAGATGATCGTACAATGATCAATCGGATGATGTCTGGAAACATCTTCACTGGGTCCAAGAACTAGTCATCTTCGATGCGTGAACAACTGCTGAGTATTGCATCCACCGTCATCGGAGTTTTTCTGGTGATGGCCATGGGAGCGATCGCTCGATACCTTAAATGGTTTACGAGCGACGTTGATCGTTCCCTGGCGGGTTTCACAGCCAACGTCTTGATGCCCTCGCTCTTCTTCCATCGCATCATGACAGACCGCGATCTGTCGATGCATCTCGATGCATGGATACCTGTCGTGTACGGGTTCCTTTGCACGTCGGCTGGATTTTTGGTCGCGGCGGTGGCAGCCAGCGTGTTTGGACGATGGTTCGGTCTGACGACCGAATCGCAGCGCCGTACCTTTTCCTTGTGCGCGGGGATCGACAACTACGGGTATTTGCCTTTACCACTTGCCGAGGCATTTTTTCCGGCCTGTGTGGTGACCTTGATGATTCATAACGTCGGTGTCGACATTGCCCTATGGAGCGTCGGTCTGTTCATCATCTCAGGGGCGAGCATCCGGAAATCGTGGCGGAGAGTCGTATTCAGCCCACCCTTGATGTCGGTAGCCGTGGCTGTCTTTCTACGACAATTGGGCATCGAAACATGGGTTCCTGCACCCATGCTACAGATGTGTGACCAATTGGGAAGATGTTCGGTACCCATGTCCTTGGTTCTCGGTGGGGCCATCATTTACGACTATGCAGGACAATTTGATCCTTCGCGGGCGTGGAAGCCACTCCTATTGGCGATCCTGATTCGCATCATCCTATTGCCTATCGCGATTCTGGTTGTTGCCAAGTGGACGACAGAGCATGTAGAGCTGAAACAGGTTTTGATGCTACAAGCCTCGATGCCAGCCGCAACGTTTCCGATCGTCATGACGCGACTGTACAACCAAGATGTTGAAACAGCGTGGATTGTGGTGGTAGGTACAAGTATTCTGGGGCTGGTGACGATCCCACTGTGGATGGTGATCGCATCGCACTTCCTAGGGGTGCAATAACTTTGTGGCATTGCAGCGACTGCCAATCGAAAGCACATCTGGTTTGCTTGCCATCTTTGAATGCAAACGTTTGTCCTGCAATGCTCAATTGCATAAGCGTCCAGAAAAAATCGGCCGACGCATTGCCGACGGTTCATCGACGACTCTTTGCCTTGCTGCCAGCGCTTCTCTCATACGACTCCAGAACTTTGTTGCGATCCGACCATTCTTTTTCGCGAGCCAAGCAGGCGAGATTCCAAGCATGTTTCTTGCCATACCGATTCCAGGCGAAGCTTAGCTTGCGACGTGCACCCGTATCATCGATCCACGAAGCGCAGTATCCGAACGACTCGGCGTTCTTCCATCGAGCATCGACATTACGGACCAAGTGAACTCCGACCTTTCCCGTTGAATTGCGTGAGGTTTTGAGATCCTTGGTCGTGGCAATGGGGGGCGCTTGGCTGAGCCACGTTTCATAGCACGCTTTGGCGGCTTGGAGAGACTTGGATTTTCCGCCGTGAAGCTTGTCGTTAAAGAACTTTTGTTGCCGCTCGCCATTGCGTGTAAGTCGCACCATCCAGCCACGCGTTGCTACTCCCTCATAGTCAATGCGGGTAATTCCTTTGATTGATTTTGCAGCCATGGTTGAAACCGTCAGAGAATTCGCGAAGCAAGAGGAAGTATGGGTAATGGCAATAGGATTGCGGAAAGGATGTTTGCAAAGAATAATCTCAGCTCGGTGGAGGGGCTACCAAGGAGTGCAAATTCAGCCCTGGAAAATCTGTTTTGCGAGACCATTTTGGATCACAATGCCAGGTTGGCTACACCCTGGAAACGAATGTGAGTGTCGCGACCGAATCCAGGTGGGGAACTGAATTCCCATAGCCAGCACAGGCAAGGGAGAATCGCAACTTCAAAACCTCTAAACCTGCGTCGAAATGGAGGAGTCGATCGCGGCAACGATCCCTGCGGCTTTGGTCCAGGTTTCTTCCTCCTCTAGCTCTGGGATGCTGTCCGCCACGATGCCGCCACCCACTTGGAATTGCCACCACCCACGTGAGGCCGTCAATGTTCGGATCAAAATATTCCAGTCCATGTCGCCGCTGACGGCTGCGTAACCCAGAGACCCGCAGTACGGTCCGCGCGCTGTCGGCTCGAGTTCGGCAATGATCTCCATGGCGCGGATCTTGGGTGCACCGGTGATACTCCCACCAGGAAAGACCGAAGCCATCAAGGGACCAAATCCTATTCCTTCGCGCAATTTCGCACGGATGCTACTGACCAGATGGAGAACGAACGGATAGGCCTCCACGCTACACAATTGGTCCACCGACAGAGAATGCACGTCGCAAATTCGGGATAGATCGTTGCGAAGCAGATCGACGATCATGATGTTCTCCGATCGATCTTTCGGGGAATGCATCAATTCTTTTTCGATTTCGAGATCCATCGCAACATTGCCGATTCTGCGTCGCGTCCCTTTGATAGGACGCGTCTCAACCCAACCCTCTCGGACTTGCAAGAACCTCTCTGGCGATGCGGATACCAATTGAGCCGTTCCCATGTCAAAGAAGGAAGCAAAGGGTGCCGAATTGACTTCACGCAGTCTTAAGTAAAGCGATTTGGCATCGCAACGGGCAGGACAGAGGAGACGTTGCGACAGGTTGACTTGAAAAATATCCCCCGCGCGAATGTAATCCCGCGCTTTCTGCACGGCATCGCGGTAACCATGGCTGTCGAAATTCCCAAGCCAACCTCCCCCCAATCTGGTTTCGAATTGCGGCGCGGTCAAACCATGGGCCATCGCATGGATACTCGTTGAGCGATTCGACACCAGTCCATGAGATAGGTTCGCTTCCGATGGCGTCTCAAGCCGCTTCATCCACTCTCTGGCGCGCGCCTCAGCGCGCTCCCGTCGCCGCTGATTGTCGTTAGGGTTCTTCGGATCGAATCCTTGAGATATCAACCATCCTCGATGGGTTGCATGCTCCCACGCGAGAACAACGTCGTAAAGTCCGAGCACGGCCAGAGGGAGTTCAAACTCGTCATGCGCCGCAGGTGGGATGCGTTCAAAGCAGCGGCCGAATTCGTAAGCCATGTACCCCGCAACACCCCCTTGAAACGGCGGAATTCCTTGTACCGCGGGGGTACGATGCATCGCGAGCCACTTTTCGACCGTGGCCAATGGATCGGCGATCACCCGATCGATCGAAAGCACTGCCACGGGATCGGCCGTAAGGAAACTGTACTGACTTCTTGGATCCGAAGCGAGTGCGCTGTCGAGCCAAAGACAAAAAGGCAAGCTGGACAATTGCGAAAAGGCCCACGAAGGACTACACGATTGTTCGAGCGGAATCACGACAGGTTCAAACGGAACAACGTGCATGGACGATTCGCGCATTCAATAAGAAGCCATCTCTGAGCCCCTGTAGTCCCATTGGCGGGCACGTTGTGAAGTTAAAACGATCCGAACGATGAGGAGTTTCTACGGCTCCCATACGGGCTGCGATCGCGCGGGTTGCAATCGCGGAGGGTCTAGTGGTGATGTTCGTCCACGAGCAATACCGATTCTATTTTTCCATCGATCGTTGCATGGAGTTTGGCCTGCACCCCTTTAGGATCTTTCCCGCTGGCACCGACCAATGTCAGAAGCTCTGGATCCTTCGCTTGATAGACAGAGCCTTCGATCTTGGTCGACTCAACAGGCAGAAGCGGGAACTTCTTTTCGGATCCTTCGGAGGTGACAACCACCTCTACCGACTCGATCTTTGTCCCAGCACTCACCAATTCCTCAAAATAGGCGGTGAGCAGGTTTTGAGCATCATCGTGTGCCCACTCAAAGTGAGTGGTCGGACTCGTATCGAAATGCGCAATGTGCCCACCGTGCGGACCATGCTCCGCATGCGAGTGCTGATGTTCATCCTCCTTCTTCTTGTCATGGTCATGATCATGGTCGTGATCATGATCATGATCATGATCATGCGTGTCCTTGCTCTGCGATTTAACGCCGTTCTTGCCAGACATTTTGGAATCCGATTTGACCTCGCATCCCCCGCCGAACAAAGCCAGCGCTGTGCCAATCACTAACAAACGGTGCCGAGATCTCATGGGAGTGAATTCCTTCGCGAGCTTCCAATTGGAATTGAAAAAGTCTCAAGCACCACCCACCGCCGCGCGGGTGGAAACAAAGAGACAGGCTGAATCGATCGAACGATTGAAATTGGAATCGATGGAGTTTCGCAACGCAAGTCGAACCAAGGATACGGTGGAAACCATCGGCACCAGGGATGGCAGGCCATGGACCGAATTTCGAATGGGGGCATTCTATTGCTTGGCTATTTGGCAATCTCATCTCAACGAAATCATTGATATTTCGCTAACGCTTGGCTGGCAACAGGTTTTTTTCACGGTGCTGTTTCGCATGGCGGTCCCGTTCGCCACAATCCAACCTGTGGGATAGAAACCGGTGCCTACGTCATGACGTTATCTAACGCTTGATAACTATCGCTTGACCCAATACAGCCAGACGACCTCGGCGATAGCCTGGAACGCAGACGTGGCGAAGAATCTCTATACGGTCCGAACAATGTAGGTAACGCCACCACTCACTTGATTGTCGACGCGTTCGACGACTCGAAATGCAGCGTAGCTCCCAGGACTCGCCGATTTTGGCAGCCGGAGCGTTAGGGTGAATCGAAGCTCGGTCAGCGGCGAAATCTCAATAATACGGCTTTCTTGAGCCATGCGAGCTACTGAGTTGTTGGCATTCGGTTGAGATGGCTTGGTTTTTTGTGGAGACTGCTTCTGCTCTGAAGGTGGGAGAGCCCACATGGCAATGTTCTGAAGTTGCCGCGAGTAGGCTTGCGGTGATGGGGTCAAGGATTCACGGAAAATCGCAGCCACAGGATGCTCTTCAAGTTTCAAACGACTACGAACTGGCATCGATTCAATCGCGGTGATCGTGGATTCTGCGCCTTCTACCTCGCGAACAACTCCTAGCCCTCGCATATCGGCCAATCGTCTTAGCGCCACTCCGGTGATGGGTTCCAGATCAATCCGAGAAACCTGAGTCCGCTTGGTTAGATTGGCCGCAAAGAAATGGACATCTTGCTGCTGACCAGCTGCGAGGGGAATCAGGTTGAGGTTTTTTTGCGCGACATGACGATCCGCGACTGGATTAAACGGCGCTACAAGATTATCGCTGACGGGATCATAGACTTGGGCGATGAGACATTCGTGGCCATCATTGACGAAGACCGGGGTCCACGGAAACGTCAAGATTTTGTGAGCTCCTGGCTGAATCATTGTCGATTGGGTGCCAACCGGAGTGGCAGCGCCTAAATTGACGCCGATCGACGGGTTGCACCAAAAGAGCTCCACGGTAGTTCCGTAGGAGGGTGCCGAGCCGTAGTTCCACACCCGCACCTGCACTTGGTTCTCCAAACCCACGGCCGGAATGTCGGAGCCATCTGGAGCGACAACCCAAACATCCGGACTTTCATAGAAAATGGTAGTCGGTCCAAGCGGTCGAGCACCCGTGTCTCCCGGGAACGCACGGCAAACCAAATGCGGTCGAAAGGGTTGTTCGCCATGATCATCGTTTGAGGGGGGCATGATTCATCTTCCTTTTAGGTTTATAGAAATTTGACAGCGACCCCCCCGGGCGGTGGTGTCTGGAGCGGTGTCTGTGCTTCCCAACATTGGAAGCCGTAACCTCGGTCGGCATCAAGATTCCAGTCGGGCAGGAGCATCTTGGTCGGATCCCCTCCATGTTTGTGCAGTTCATGGGCGCGACGGAGATAAAAGTCGACCGCCGACCCTAGTCCCCCTCGATAATCTTTTCCCGCGATCGCGTTGCCTTTCAGTTGCAAAGCAATCTCGATCGTTGCATGTTCGTTGAGTCCCGGATTGCTAAGTTGCGTTTCGATGCTCAAGTCCGTTGGCTCACCTTCGATGAACCAATACGGGTGATTGTTTCCATGATGGCCGTAGGGTCCAACGAGCGCCGCCTTCAACTCGGTCAAGGATGCGGGAAATTCACCACAGTGGTCGCTCTCCGGTGGGAACTCCAATTTCGGCCCATTCATCATGAGCGATGGACTTGGGTTAAGAAACTGATCAGCGAACGGATGAGCTAATTGGTCGGCATCGGGATAGACATAACCGGAGATCACAAGGGCCCAGCGGAAAGCGCGATAGACTTCGTAGAGGCCAAGTTGAACCAAGTACAGTGCCATCCGAACGGGGTAAGTGAGCGGCGATGTGACTTTGCTGACAAGCCATAGAGCGACATCCCCGATGTAGCCGAGTGTGTCGGCAATGAACTTGGCAATGGCAGCGAGTGCCGAAAGCAGATTGAATCCACCACTTGAACCGCCTCCTCCACTACCGCCGCCACCTCCACCCGCAACGGGATAAGTCGGTGGTTCCATGTCACCGAACACCTTTGGAACTTTTGGCACTCCAAGACGTCGGTCCTTCCCGGTCATGATTTCGAAAGCTTCCTTCTGCATTTGATAGGCTCGGTTGATCTCCGACTTGCCAGGGAAGGCCACCAAGCCGGGGTGAGCACCGGTCAGGTAGACATCACGAAGCGAATCGGCAATCAATGCCTGTAGCGAATCAGGAAGGTCATCGCCGAGATTGATCAGGTTGTGGAGATTGGCGGCACCGAGGTCGGTAAAACGATCATAATCATAGCTTCCACCTGGGGCTGCCAGCGAGACTCCTGGCGTGTGGTAAAATCCCCACGTCCATACATCCATGAAGTTCTCCTGAATGTGATGGCGCTGAAAATGAGACCGCCACGGCCCGCCAACAGCTTGATTGACATAAGCATGTCCGACGACATCCGCAGTAACGTGCGAAAGCCAGCCATAGGCATAGGCCCTCTGTGCTGGATCGCGACTGGTCTCCGCGCGGCGGATCAAGGCTTTATTGAAGACACCAGTCCCGCGATGATGGAGAAAATCAAGCCAGTTCCAATTCTTCTCGGGAAATGGAACCTGCGGATAAGAAGCCTTCTGAAATTCTGGATGGAGAAAATGCTCGAAGTAATTCACCTTGTCGGTGATGAGATCCAACATCGCCGTCTTTAGAATTCCTTTGCAGTAGGCGACTGTGTCATTGATCGCGTCGGAGAGGCCACCCGTCAAGGAACTCATCACTTTTTCGATCGCATCGCTGATCGGCTTCCAGATTGCTGCCAAACGCTCGTAGATTTCATCTAGCGTGTGATAGAAATCGAACAGCGCATTGACGAAGGGTGTGATTCCGCCCCAATCGGCCCAAAAGATCATGTCCGGGCCTATCGATCCAAGATTCGATTCCTTCTGATGCGACGATAACACCGAGCCAACCGTGTCATACATTCCGGGATTGGCTGCGGTACGCATCCGCTGCAATTCCATGATCGATAGATGTGCAGCGGGACCAGGCATGTGAATTCTCCAATGAGTTACTTTTAATCAAACGCATGTGGCAACGTAACCATCGCGATTGATGATCGTTTCAACAGATTCCATAAAGCTTATTCGTCGTGAACCTTGTTCCGTTTGCGACGAACGTATAGCCCTCTTCACAGCTATATCGATGCGGTGGGAGGACACATTGGGGCGATACGTGGCGCTCAAATCGCGTAGCTCGAATCGTTATCTTGGGGGACCAATTTCCTCCTGTCAATCATTTTCACTCGGAAAGTAGGCATACGAACATACTTCGTTCGACATGTGCCAGTTTCGCCCTGGGATAACATAGAAGGTATCTGATGCGGCCAAGTCTCGCGGAGTATGCGTTCAACCCACCAACCTTTCACTCCGCCTAGATCTCAGGTGTCGGTCCCCTCAATTCCTGGCAATTTGCGTCGCATGGCCAGGAGCAGAGCATCTCAGGAGCAGAGCGTATTGCGCGTGGTTAACGAGCGAGCAGAAGTGATCTGCGCGAGTGAGCGACTGGGTGCTAGATTTAAATTTGCGCTGTTATGTCTCCGGTCGGATAGGTCTCCGGTCGGAATCGCACTTAATAAAAATGGTACCGGTTCACGTCCTCGAATGGCATTCGTCGTGTACGTTTAGCGACCAAGATGAGAATGTGTTGTGCGATCGATGTGGTCGCTGCCCACTGTTGCTTCCCCCGAGGCAAAGTCAGCGGAAGGCGAAACGAGCTGTCTTGTCTTCCATTTGGGCTTGCCCAATGGAGGCTACAATTGGCAGCTACATAGACGAAAAAACAGGATTTGGCCACCTTCGGCTTTGTGCCGAATGTAGCCGTGTGTGACTTGCGTCCCCTCCCGGACGGAGTTCACTAAGGAGGGAGATCTGAATTTCGGCGATTTCAAGACTCTGTAGAAACAGAGCGCACCATCAAAAAGCGATAGCCCCCGGTGCAGTCGTTTGTTTAGTAGTCGAGGCGTCATTCGGGATCCGGCGGCTGGCGCCCGTCCGCTCACGGGCGTTGCTCTTGAGTCCGCTCGGGAAATGGAAAATGCCTTGACCGCAGCGACGGGTTAACGGCCTTGACCGCAGCGACGGGTTAACAAGCGTTGGACGAATATGTTTCGATGTTTCGTAACACAAGCTGCGGCACTCCATTTGACAATGGTCGTTCAATAGCCGGATAATTCCCCAGTGCGGGAGTTTCGAGTCGCCGAAGGAGAATTCGTCAATGACAACGCTTGTCCTGGTACTTCTGTCAGCTCTTCAAACTGCAGACATCCCTTCCGTGGTGTACAACGATCCTCGATTCCGTGCCGTCCAACCCGCCGAAGTCGGCTTTTTACCTGACTCCTTGCCCAGTGGCATGCAAGCCGACCAACTGCAGTTCTGGCACTATCGCATCGGCTCGGATGACACACCCGCTTTGCAGATCGCAACCGCAGCCGACCAGCGCGTTTGGGTGGACGCGAATCGTGATGGCAGTTGGACTGAGTTGAATCGCATTCCCCAGGCCGATGGTTCGCACTGGGGCGGGACTATTCTCTCGCAAGCGCCCGGAAGTCGTGCCAATTTGTGGCCCACACCTGATTCGATCGAGATCCGGCTGTCACGCGATCCAGCGATCGGGCTATGGCGATTGGCTTCGCTCGCCCAAGTCGATGGCCAATTCACGATCGACGGCCGAGCCATTGCCTATCGACTGCGCGATGAGAATAGCGATGGCAAGTTCGAAGGAGTTGATGACAGTTTGATGGTCGACCTGAACGGCAACGGAGAGTTCGAAAAATTAAGGGAACAGCTGCCATTGACTCGATTTTTTCGCATTCAAGGGAGTCGCTTCGCCCTTCAGTTCGACCGCGAAAACAAAACGATTGGAGCTCAAGCGATCGATGCGACCGGCACCGCGCAGCTGTCGTTCGAAGGTTGGGAGGATTTACAGCAATCCCCAACCCGTCTTCATGTCGTCCTGCAGTCAAGCACCGGGATTCAAGTCGTGTTCAACAACATGGAACCTCAAGTCGTACCGGTTGGCGAATATCATGTCGATACCGCCACGCTGAATTGGGATGGTGAAGAGAAATGGCGCATGACGTTCTCTCGCTTAGAACCGCAGCCGAACAAGACCTTTCGAGTCACGCCTAACGAAACGACTTCAATCGCTGTGCTGGGCAAAGCGGAAGTGACCGCGGAGATTGCGAGCCTTGCGTACAACAACAACTTATGGCGTGCTACCGTACAACCGATTCTCAAGACGGAGAGCGGTCTCTATTTGACGCGTGCCAGCTCAGGGCGATTGCAACCAACCGTCGATGGCATGTTGGTCGCCAGCATGCAAAACTACGAGTCTCGTATTCTGACGACTGGATCCACGCAGTTCGCGTGCGGCACGTTTTGTCCGATTCCCATGATGTGGAAGAATGAATCCGCCAGCCATGTCAGACTCTCTTTCGATTCAGGTCCTTTGGCAGGTATCATGACCAAAGAGATCAAAATCGAAAAGAAGGACTGAGATGTTGGTGGAGCATGGATCACCCCGGCTATTCTGCCGTTGTGGTGGATTGGATGCGTAAGATTTCAACTAGTTTCCGCCGCCCCTAGAGAGATCCTCCAGCGAAAAACCGCTATGCAACACCTTTTACAAGTTCTCATCGGCCTGACTTTCTTGGGATCGCAGTATCTTGTCGCCCCCGTTTTCGCGGCACCTCAAGTCGAACGACCCAAAGAGGTGGTGTTTTATGGTTTCGTCCGCGATGCGGATGAACAACCTGTTGCTGACTGTGAGTTGACGATCGCATCGCCATCCCCCGATCCCTTTCCACGCTTTCCCCCTACCGAGTTACTTTCCACTGGTTTGGCACAACAAAAGACGACGACGGCCAGCGATGGCAGCTTTCGCTTCACGATCGATACGACGGACTCTGCATGGATTGGACCGGGTACGGGGGTAATCACCGCTCGAACTAAGAGCGGGCAATTCAGCGTCACCAGCTATCGGCTCGCTCGAGGACTCATTGACTTGCCGCTCGAAATCCGAATTTCTGCGGCCGCGAATCATGTGGTCCGTGTCGTGGATCCGTCAGGTCAGCCCTTACCCGGAATCAAAGTATCTCCAGCTCGCTACGGAGACATTCTTTTGCCGCTGGCCGTATCCTCGGTTTTCGAAGGAACCACCGATGCTCAGGGGACGGTTCAGTTACCGGCCACCGATCGACCATTAACAGGCCTGATCGCGATCGATCTGGAATCCAATCATCAATTCTTGATACCGAACGATGAATCCTCAGGCCCCCAGCGCGTCGTTCTCAAGCCCAGCATCATCCGTCACCATCGATGTTTGCTTCCCGACGGGGCGAAGCCAAGCGACATCGGCCGTATCGCGTGGACCCTGGTCAGCGCACGCGGGTCGGGTGACCAAATGGAGTTCGCATGGCAACGCACGATATCTCATGGCATCGAACCCATCGCTGTAAAATTACCGCACGGATCTTTCTTCGCGTTGAACGATGCGCACCAAGGCCACAATTGGCATAACGCAAGTCGCGATATCGTATTGACCGAAGAAGCAAACGTCGAAATACAATTGCAGCGAGGATTGCATGTGACAGGCAAGGTCTTAGCCAACGACAGCGGCCATCCTCTTCCCGGCATAGGGCTCTACAGCTCTTCGGAACATCCAGTTCAAAGCGGTTTGGATGGAACCTATGAGTTATGGTTACCCCGAATCAGCGGTGGAACGTATCCGTCGGATCCGTTGGACGAATACTTCTCCTCAGATCCCTTCTTTAAAAGTCCCGCGGCCGAACATGCCCCGGGCGAAGCGCGCATCCAACCCTTTGAAATGCAACGCAGGGCTGCGACGTTGGGTACCGTTTTGGACCCCGATGGCAAACCTGCCGCAGGGTTCACGGTCACGTGCGAAAGCAAACGAGAACGCTTCACCAACACTGCGGCACTACTAACCGACCGACATGGGCGATTTCGCTTTAGCAATGTCGCCGATGGCACTCCGGTGAAATTGACCGTCATGGACCGTCGAGGAGTCACTCCCGAGCCTGTCGAAGTGACTCTCAAGCCCGATGAGCCTTTGGTGATTCGCTTGGTGGAGCCTTCGCCAAAACGTCTTCAAGGTCGCGTCGTTGATGCGACCGGCAAACCCGTGGCGGGTGCTACCGTCGAAGTGCGACAGGGCCGAGTCTCTATCGCAGAGGGCTTTGGCCCAGCTCGATACGCGATGGTAGACGCTTTCGATGCAGCGAAACGCAAACGTTTCCTAACGGATGTAAAGGGTCGCTTTGAAACAGACGAGGTCGTCGATTGGCGAAATGTGTTCGGATTGAAGCTGACGCACGCTGATCACTACGAAACACTATCCGGCCTACGGCACGTCGATCGATCGCCCAGCGAGGCGAGCCAATTCGATTTTGGGGACATCACGATGAAGCGTTTGCCGTCGGAAAAATCCTTCACGGTAAAGACTGTGGGGCCCACTGGCGAGCCGATACAAGGTGCAAAGGTCTTGTTCATTCAAGCGAGAGATGGCGCAGGTCAATCCAACACCGATGAGAACGGAGTGGCTGACTTCAACGGCAAACGTGTTAACACGGTCGTTGCAGTACGCCATGGTGACGCCACCGTCTTTGCGATGCTGGCTGAGGACCAAAGCGAGATCACGTTGACGTTGAGTACCGAAGAACCATCGGTCCCATGGCAAGGCGTTCGCGGTACTCTGTCGCAGCGACGGGCAGTGGCTCGAAAATTACTCAAGAACTTCGAATTGGCCGAATCGTTCGATGTAGCCAGTGCATCGGATGGAGAAATCCACGGAGTCCTGAGCGCGGTCGTCTATGCTAATCCGACGGCCGTCGTGAGCCTGATAACCACGAAGCGTGCTGAACTCGAGAAGCGACCTGACGCCAGCATGATGCTGATTCAGAAGGCCATCGAACGCAATGCCGAACTCGCTCCCGTGCTCAGTCCTTTTCTTCCCAGCAATGACCAAGTCTCGCTCGCACTGCTCGCATTCGAAAAGAACACGTCTGCGGCGCAACGCGAGGATCTTCTCTCTCAAGCAATCACCCTAGCAAAGAAGCTGGATGGCGATGATGCGGCTGTGAAGATTGGTCGAATCGCAATGCAGTTGCTGCATCAAGGGGACTTGGATCTGGCGAGCGAACTTGTGGAGGAAGTATACGTCAACCAAAAAGCTGACTTCGACAGCCAAATAGGTTCACGCGGAAAAGTCGCGCTGGCGCGATTCTACTTTCCGCAATTCGCGATCATCGACTTTGAGAAGGCGTGTGAATCGATTCGCCGACATTCAAATCCCAACGAAATGGATACGTTACAAACACTGGCTTTGATACTGGGCGTATTGGCCGGCAAGACCGATTGGGAAAGTGGATTGGCTCACTTGGGTCGCGTCTCGTTGGGTGTGTCCGAGCAAGACCTAGTCTCTGGAGTCTATGGAAAAACACCTCTCCCGAACGAACATTTCGTCGAATCGCTTTTGACGCAGTTGAAGGATGGGCGATTGCGAGCCTTGCTGTGCATGCATGCAGCCGCACGCATGCCGACGGCGTCGCTTGACGTCCAAAAGAAATGGTTGCGGCGCGGCGTCGATCTACTCAGTCAAACTTCGGTCGACTCGCCGGGACATCAGTTCGACTCAACGGCTCATCTGCTGCGCGAGGATTTAGCCAAGCTTGGTCAGATCGATCCGGTCGCAGCCCGTATCATCGCGTTCCGATGCCTGGAGGAACTGATACCCTTTCGCGATGGTCAATACTACTACCTGGCGGAACGGATCGCGACTGCGGCCGAACCTCTGGCGAAAATCGCCCCCGAGCTCAGCCGATGCTTGTTGGAACCGTTCCTCGACGATTTGACGTGGTATCAACGCAACGGCGCCGCCGACCAGCAAATCTTGCCACTTGCGACCGCTGCCCGCGTCGATCCGAATTGGGCGGGCGAGGTGGCTCAGCGCATCATCGATGGCCACATGCGCGATGATAAACTTCGTCAAATCACCGTCCTGAGTAGCGTCGTCGATGGATTGGCCTCGGGCGAAGCGGACATGAAAATTCCTTAGCGACAGGTAGCAATAGAGCTCAGCAGGAGCTTCGCCCTCCCGGCACCCGGTGAATAGTCAATCAAGTGAATCGTCAATGAGGTAAAACAGGCCTTGGCGATCTTGGCAACTTGGCGGTTTCTTCGTCTTTCAGTAGAGCGAACCGCCAAGGGGCCAAGAAGCCAAGCTAGGGAGCTACCCGCTGTGATAGAACGCTCGTCAATGGGGTGGATGGCACATGCATATCCGCAGATAAATGGGAACCAGGCTCCTGCCGAGTCATTGAACACCAGAGCTCAGCAGGAGCTTCGCCCTCCCAGCGAAAAGCCAATCAGGCAAAAAATCAATGAGGTGAATGGTCCATGAGGTGAAACAGGCCTTGGCGATCTTGGCAACTTGGCGGTTTCTTCGTCTTTCAGTAGAACGAACCGCCAAGGGGCCAAGAAGCCAAGCTAGGGAGCTACCCGCAGTGATAGACGGCACGTCCATTGGGTGGAGGGCACAAATAGTTCCTAACCACGATGGCCCGTGCACTACGGCGTTTCCGAACCTTTTGATGCGGGTTTGACGACGGGCTTATCCTTAAAGAGTATCGGTTTCAGATTGATCACATTCTGCCTGCCAATCCCGCGCAACAGATTCTCTATTCCGTCCTGGGTGTCCTGGGGAGCGTTAACGATCAATACCGATCCAACCGTAGAGATGGTGCTTGTTCCGCCCGCTGATGCCCACATATCCGGCTCGATCGTCGTTTCAATCGCCTTGATCAATTCGATGGTCACTCCATTGTCAGGAAGAATGTAGCTCAAATCGTAGAATCGAATCTCGTTCGCGGAGTTCTTTTTATTGGTAACAACGAATGCCTCGAGATCGACTTTGACCGTGAGGTAAAGGGGTTGAAGAACCTGCCGAAGTATATCTCTGACTCGTGCATCCTTGCGATCGATCGTGATAGGTTCCTCGGGTGTCAAGTTTTCCTCTTCCAAGCCTTTTGCGTCGATGATGACGGGAATGCTTAGCTTCTCGCCGATCGAGTGAAGGACGTCTGAAAGGGGCGTTCGATTGAAGTCAACGTCGATGCGTTGGTCGAATGCGCGACGTATTGCTTCTTCTCTTTCATTTGGCTCAACACCCGATCCGATGGCGAGCCAATCGGGAACGGGAGCAGTCGGTTTTTCCCAGTTTTGGATGATCAGCTCCTTGGCGGGGAGACCCGACATTCCGCCTCCTCCTCCCATTCCGCCCATCGCTTGGTGGAGGACAAAGCTCTCGGAATCCGGAATCGTAGAAGCCGATGCATTTAAAGCCGACGGTCGACTACCACCGGTTGTGGATGGCAGACCGTTTTGGTCTCCATGAGCGGCATAAAAACCGAGGGTCCCGAGCGCACTGAGAAACAGGATGCCGCTAGCGACACCTAACAAGGAACGCGAATAGGTAACCACGAGGAGTTCTCCTGAAAAGACATGGGAAGAGTGGGTTGCAGAAGGTCTCATCGGTTCTTCGAATCGTCGCGTGGGACATCGAATTCGATGATCATCTCGCTCCTCATTTTAGGCTATCCGTTGATACATCCGCCACTTTTTTCTGAGGACATCCCAGTGCATGCCAACCAAGAGTGGAGCAAGGAGCGTTCCGACGATGATCCTGCCGGTGCAACGACGTGGGCTTTCGCGTCACCCTTCGATCATGCCGCAGACCTGCCGTCGTTTTTGGATTGTGTTTTTGTAGAATGGCATCACCTCGTTCTCGAATGCATCACAGCCGCACGGAATAGAACCCAGGGATCCTCATCTATGCAAAACGAATTCGACAATCCTTACGCGCCAACAAACGTAACCGGATACTCAGATTCTCCGGTTACAGCCCTTGGGATTCCGGAACCGGATCTTAAAAAAGCAGAAGCGGTGGTCAAAGACGCCGATCAGTTTTGGCTGGCGATCATCCTCTGTTTTATATGCTCGGCGCTTGGCATCATCCTGATCGGACCATGGTACCTCATCCGTATTCTTCAGTGGCAATCGCTAAGCTCTCAGTATCCGATTCTCATGGACACAAATGCTCCGCCCAAGACGTTGCCATATCGTTTTCAACGCGCCAAGACGAAACTGATCATCGGTATCGCTTTTGGGGGAATAGTCGTCGGAAGTATTATCTTATTCCTGATCTTTGTCTCGTTCGCCAGTCCTGTGCGTCGTTAAATTTCAATCGCGCTAGCCGATTTCTTTCGACGTGCAAAAATCGGCTAGCGCCTCAGGCTCATGGAAACGAAGATCGACTTTTGTCGGATGTGTCGATATCCGTCCGGCCGATCGATCCGACCCGTGAACTCTTGGCCATGAACAACCCAGCGGAACAGGAAAGACTTTATTTCTGCCGAGGGGATCTTGCTTGCACGACAACGTAAATCAATAGTCCACTTGCAAACGTCCCAACGCACCACCAAAACTGCAATGGTTTCACCACCCAGGCCGCCCAAATCAGGAGTAAGGCACCCAAGATGTACACCGCCAAACAGGCATCCTCCCACCAAGCAATCGGACGGCGGGACGCCATTTCACGACGTGCGATCCATAAGGTACTGGTGGCCAGGGCTCCACAGGCGGTCAGGGTGATTCCTAAATAGCTAATCAACTCCGATAGGCTCGCAAACCAGACGATGATCGCGCTGGCAATCGCTTGGATAAGGACGGCATTGCGAGGCACCTCACTGTCGGAACCAAACCAACGTGGTAGCCATCCGTCCTGTGCCATCCGCGCGTAGACACGGGGACCGGTCGCGAGCATCGCGAGGACACTTGTGGCCGACGACAGCGCAATCGTGATGCGCATGACCCATCGCAGACTATCCCCGCCGACGTGATAGGCTACATCGGACACAAAGTAGTCCTTCCCAGCAACGATCGCCTCGCGCGTGTCGCACGCTAGAAACAAATAGTTGAGCCCGAGATAGATGGCGGTCACGATCACACTGGCCAGGATCATCGAATAGGGAACGAGGTTGGAACGAGGAACCGAATGCTCGTCGAGATCTTGCTCGACCTCGCTGGCAATGTAAATGCTGGCGTTGAATCCGGTATAGGCCAGGGCGATGAAAAAGAGTTGGATCAAGATCGTCATCAACAACGGGCCACTGGAGAGTCGCGACAGGTAATCCGTTTCAAAGAAGGAACGATCCAATGCGGGTACAAAGGGAACGGATGCATCCGTATGACCTTGGGCAGATAGGAACCCGATACACGCGATGGCAAAGATAGCGAAGCCAATCATCTTGAGAAATACAACACCATTGTTGACCCAGGCTCCCGTTCGCAGATCGATCCAATGGAAAAGGGCACATGCTGCAATCCAAGCCGTCGCCACCCACTTAGCGAGTGTCGTTTCCTGGGGACTCGCGCAGATGTATTCGCCGAACACCAGTGCTGCTGCCGCAATCGGTGCGGTGAACCCTGCAACCAAGGAGATCCAACCTGCAATAAACCCAATCAGCGGATGGAAGAAACGGGACAGAAACGCGTATTCGCCGCCAGAAAGAACGATGCGTCGCGCTAGGGCTGCATACGCCACGGCACCGCAAATGGCATGCACTCCTCCGATAGCCCAGGCCAGCAGCACCAGTCTCGCATCCTCCAGCGCTCCGAGCGCATACGAACTGGAGATATAGACAGCAGAGCCAATCATGTTGCCGATGACGAGGCAGACAAGGCTGACCATGCCAATCTTCGGTCGTGCAGTTGGCAGGCTCGGTGGGGAGGCATTCACTGGAATGGACTTTCTGGGCTGGGCATCGACATCATCTTCTCGAGCAATGGATGGGGCTGATTGGGTACATCCAACTTCAAGTTGCCGTGTCGCGAGTAACCTCGCAGAAACTCCTCTGAGGACATGCTTTTTTTGCCCGCAGGTTGGAGACGAGAGATCAATAGAAGACCGTCGGCGGCGACCGCTGCCAAGTTCCCTTGGATGCCTCCCTCGACCTGGTCTAGAACACGAGCCAATGAGTCACCGTGCAAAAGGTCCCCGAGCGAGACCTGTTGCAACACTTCTTGAGCAATAGACAGTGGCCTAGCTTCATGGACGATCACACGCAGGAGTTTGCTGTGGAGTTTGCTGTCGGGAAGGATCAACTGGGTGTAGACGCCCGGCCATGGATGCAGTCCGCGGAGTTGCCGATCAAGCCATGCCACGGGGTAGCCTGGATGCAACAAGCCATCCAATTTTTTGAGCCTCGGAGCGCGGGTCGCCAAAGCTGGGTCTTGCGTGATTCCCGATGGCTCCGATGTTTTTGCAATCATCGCTATCGCAGCCACACTGGGTGCTACGCCCAGTTGGCTCAATCTCTTCTCGAGCTCTTCGGCATCCTCGCGCGGATCGATGGGGGTTGAGGATTGCGCCAAGACGGGGCCGGCGTCCAACTGCGGTGTCATGTGAATGACGCTGACTCCCGCATGCGCATCACCTGACAAGATCGACCATTGAACGGGGGCTGCACCGCGATGCCTGGGGAGCAACGAACCATGCAAATTGATCCCACCCAGTCGTGTGGCTCCCAAAGCTTCACGGGAAAGGATTTGACCGTAGTCGCAAACCACCAGCAGATCGGCGTCGAGCCCACGGAGCCACGCCACCGACGCATCGGTATTGATCGAATCGGGAGTGGAGATGGCGAGAGAATTTTGTTTCGCCCACGCAAGTACCGGGCTTTCGGGAGGAGCTTTACCGCTTACCGAAACCACGGGCGGACGAACGACGACGCTGGCGATGGCATGACCATCGCGCACCAATTGGTCAAACGTGGGAACGGCAAACGGGCCTGTTCCCATAAGGACGATGCGCATGTCGGCTGAGAATCGTTTGAGTGATCGAGGAGTGGAAGACCAGTGATGGTAGGGAGCCGGATTATAACGTTACTGAATGTCTCCAAGTCAACAAAATCCGAGCCATGTTTAGGAGGCTATTGCTAGAGAATGCGTATTTCCTTTTGAAGAAACGCTCTCGGAAGCCCATCGACATCTCGAGCGATACCCATTCCGCGCGATCCCTTAAGAGGGCGGGGTTCGAATGGTTTTCTCTGGTAGCTCTGTTCGCAAGAGCAATTCCACTTTCAATTGCTGCCGACGGACGCTAGCGCTCAGGGAATCGGGCAACTGCAATCGCTGGGGATGGGGTGTCTGAGAACTTTTTTTGAACCATCGGCGCATGCGATCCCAATGCTGGGCACTCATCGCGCGCAGCGGCCAGCCACGTTCATGCCACAGGTCGACCAAGCCTTGGCGGACAACTGCCCAGGGCTCGGATAGTGCGTGCGCGAGAGGCATTTCGAACCCATCGTTCCCCCGAAGCACGCACTGAGCCGAGACCCACCGGTTCGCCATGGCTTCGATGACTTCGTGCTCCTCACGAATCCACTGTGCGGCCGTTCGCAACCGCTCATCGAGACTGTCCCCCCCTGCAAATTCTCTTAGATACGGAAGCAACTGATGACGGATGCGATTTCGCGTGTAACGGTCCGATTCATTCGAGGAATCGACTCGATACGCCAGCCCGTGATCCTGCAAATATTCCAGCACAGCGGCTTTGTCCACGCCCAGGAGTGGATGGACCAAATGCGTGCGTGGATTCAATCGCCGAATGGGCTGGATCGATGCCAAGCCTGCGGGACCACTTCCACGAAGCAGTCGTTGCAGCAATGTCTCCACGACGTCGTTTGCCGTATGGCCGGTCGCGATCCAGGATGCTTCAAACCTCTCGGCTACATCTCGCAAAAATCGATGCCTAGCATTCCTTAAAAAGTCTTCGCTGGGCGACCAATCTTCGGCACCTCCCGGTGGAGCCAACGAGCATGTCACGCATTCGAGAGACAGCGACCGCGCCATTCGATCGACAAATGCAGCGTCTTCGTCGCTCTCAGCACCGCGCAGCGAATGATTCACGTGAGCGACAACAAGACGGGTGCCAGCATCGCCTACCGATCCGACGATTTTGTGCAACGCATGCAACAGGGCAACGCTATCGGGCCCCCCGCTGACGGCAACGACAATCGCAGTGTTACGCCACTGATCGATAGGCCAGCCATGCAAAATCGATTCGATCAATTTCATAGGAGGCGTCGTGCATTTCGGAGATCGATCGGGAGCGTTCTTGCGCCTGAGGCGTTAGCCGAATTCATGGATGGGTTCGGATCGGCTAGCGCCTCAGGCTCAAGAGGAAACAATATTGAGTAGAAGCTGTTTCAAAAGACTTCCGATACTGGTCTGTGCAACACCATCCCGGCGCTGTCACCGATCCTTATTCCTTGGGCTTGTCCTTGCCCTTGTTTTTGCTCTTCTCATCGGGTTCCTTCGCGTCGGTCGCAGGCTGGGAGGGCTTAGAAAAGTCACCTGCCGTGGCGATCACCAGGTTATCAGGCGCGATGTATTGTTCGATCGCTTCGTTGACTTCCTCCACGCTCAGGGCGGCAATGCGAGCCTCGAGTTTTTCGTAATACTCCATGTCTCGACCAGCGAACAAATTGTTGACCAGGAGGCCCGCGAGGGCTGCATCGCGCGATCGATTGAGCTGCAAGCTTTGCAGGAAGCCTTGGGTGCTATCCGTCAACTCTTTCTCCGTGATGCCCTCTTTGATGAGCTTGCGAATTTCTTCATCGATGGCTTTCACGACCTTGTCGCGGTTCTTTGGATTGGCGATGGCAGTGATCGTAAGGACAGCAAACTCATCGATGGCATTTGCCCGCAGACTGCTCGCAATTCGGTACGAAAGACCTTCTTTTTGACGCACTCGATCCCCGAGTCGTGAGGATAGTGCCCCAGCACCGAGAACATAATTCCCCATTAAGAGAGCAGGGTAGTTGGGATCGTCATCGCGCAGAGCATACTGCTGGCTGGCGAAATAGACCGAATTGGCTTTGTCGGGCGTTTCGATCGATATCAGGGGAACTTTGATGTCGGTTGCAGGTTCGACGTCGACCCGTTGGTAGGGGACTTTGGATTTCCAATTGGAGAGGATGGACGAAAGTTTGGTTTCAACTTCCGTTGGATCAAAATCACCCACGACCGCAATTTCCCCTACGGATCCAGAGAGAAACCTTGCGTGGATATCCTGAACCTCGGATAGCTTTAGGTTTTGATTGTCTTCGAGTTCTTCCTCGAGAGAAGGCACGTGGCGAATATCCCCTCGCTCGTAAGGATTGAGGGTCCGCATCACGGCTAGCATCGATAGGACTTCGGGATCTTGGCGTTGGTTTTCGATTTGCGAGATGGTTTGTTCGCGCAGAAGTTCGAATTCTTTTTCGTCAAAGCCTGGTTCGCGAAGAATTTCCCGAACGACATCCAGCGCTTCCAATAGGGTTTCGCGTTTGGTTTCGAGGCTGATGTTGAGCAACTGCTGTCGCGAGCGAATCGCCAGATTGGCGTTGAGCTCATCGAGCCGATCATTGAGTTGTTGCAAAGGCATCTTGGCGGTGCCGCGCGATAGAATCGGCCCCAACATATCGATCGCTGCCGACCGGCCGTTCAAGGAAGCTTCATCGCCGAACCGCAGATTGATTGTGACATTGACGGTACCCCCTCGCGTCTTTTTCGGAAGCATCGCATAGGGAATGCCCGATTTTAGGTGCGCTCGAACCAACCGCGATTCAATGTTCTTGGGAGTGGGATCGAATTGTTCTCCTTGGCTGACCTCTTCTCGACCTGTGTAACCGTCGAGCAGTTTTTCAATATTACGACGCTCGGGAATTTCGATTCGCTCCGAGGCGTTCGTCGGAATAAACAGACCCACGGTACGATTGTTTCGAACGAGGTATGTTTGTGCGGCTCGTTGAACGTCCGCGGCGGTCGTTTTTTCGAGCCCGTCGCGAAAGAGGAAGTAGAGCCGCCAATCCCCTTGGGCTGCCCAATCGGAGAGCTCGATAGCCAAGCCTTGTGTTTTCGACGCCTGCATTTCGCGTTGGTTAAGAAGTTGACGTCGAGCCCGTTCAACCTCGGAGTCGGTGATCGGATTCTCCGCTAGTCCTTCCAAGACCGAGATCATCGTATCTTTGGCATCCTCGATGGATTTTTCTTTGGGAACTTGTGCTAGGAAGGTGATCGTTCCGGGATCGTGGAGCGTCGGCGCAACACCCGCGACCCCTGTTGCTTTCTTCGTCTCCACAAGTGCTTTGTACAGTCTCCCGCTCGGTTCATCGGTCAAGATCAAGGAGAGCATCTCGATGGCTGGAAACAGGGGGTCCGACCCGGCAGGAACGTGATACATGGCACCTACGTATTGCGTGTCTCCAACGCGACGCACCGTTGTCACACGATCACCGTCTTGTGGAGGTTCGACAGTGTATGTTTTTGGGAGTGGCGTGGAAGGTGCAGCGAGCGCGCCGAAATACTTCTGGATGTATTCGAGGGCTTTGGCTTCTTCGAAATTACCCGCCACAATCACCATCGCGTTATCCGGACGGTAGAACTTGCGATAGAAGGCACGCAAGCTATCGACCGGTACACGCTCGATATCGCTCCGATTGCCAATGGTGGACTTGCCATAGTTGTGCCATTGGTACGATGCCGATGCCATGCGTTGTTGCAAGACGCGGAGGGGCGCATTTTCTCCCTGTTCAAATTCACTTCGAACCACGGAGAATTCCGACATCAAGTCCTCTCCGAGGATCTTGCTATTGACCAGACGATCGGCTTCTAGGCGGATGGCGAATTCGAGATTTTCATTCGAAGCCGGTAGCGTCTCGAAATAGTTTGTCCTATCAAGCCATGTCGTGCCGTTGAAATCCGCTCCACGGTCCTTGAGCTGTTTTGGAATGTTGGGATTGAGGTCGGTTCCCTTGAAAAGCATATGTTCGAGCAGGTGAGCCATGCCGGCTTCGCCGTAGCCTTCATGTCGCGAACCGACAAAAATGGTGCTATTGACCGTGAACTTGGGTTGGCTAAGGTCTTGGAAGAGCAAGACTTTGAGTCCGTTATCGAGCGAGTATTCGGTGATTCCTTCGACCGTCGTGACCTTGGTAGGCATCTTGCTGTCCGCAATTCCAGGCAGTTGCATTAAAGATTGGATGGCTAAGCTCAGAATTGCAACTTTCCAAAGCATGCGATAGTTGAACATCATTTCGATCTCCGGCATCACTCATCAACGGAGTGTGATTGAATTGGCGACAATCGCCTGGCAAGTCTGGCTCTCCATAACCTGCGACGCACCCATTCCTAGTTCGAAGTCGTGGGGCAATGGGTTCGTCGACTTTTTGGGGCGTCTACTTTTTTGGGGCGTCTACTTTTCGGTCGTCTTTTCAGGGCAGTTCGGAAGGCTGCTTCTTCATCGGGGAACAATTCTCGAACAACCGTCGGTGAGACCGATGTCGATGGAATTAGGAGAATCGAACTCCCAAAGACTGCTCATTCCTCCTTCGCTGGAGGAAGCGTGTGCAACCAGTGAAGAGGCCTAAAGTATAGTCGATCGGCCCACGTTGACCATACGCGCGACGTCACAAGCAGATTAGGGAATCCCTGAATAGCAGTTCGATTCCATGAGCAATTCCAGGTTCGAGCGGGTTCTTCCAAAGACGAAACGGGGCTCCGTCGTGCTCGCGATGGCGGAAGATGTTCGACGAATGCCGCCGACAAAAGTGAGCCTGAGGCGCTAGCCGAGTTCTATCGATGTGAAAAAATTCTATCGATGTGAAAAAATCGGCTAGCGCCTCAGGCTCAAGGAAACGAAAATCGATTTTCGTCGGCGGTGTCTCGACGAATTCTCGCTACTGGCTGGACACCGAGTGTCCGAGTTTTTCATCCCTAATTCTCTAATTCTCTCGCAACTCCTGTATTACGGAAGGAACGAAGACCGAATGCGGGTCGCACGAAACCAGGAATAATGGAACGAGCCGAGCAGGGATGCTACACTGCGTCGTCCATAAATGCCCTTCGAGTGCGAGCACCCTCGTCTCGGACGGAATACGCGTACAAGATTCAGGCAGTACACCCGGTGCACCAAGAGTCGATGCACCGAGAGTCGATATCGTCTGGTTTGATTTCTATGGAATCCACTCCTTAGTTAGCCCTGGCGATCGATTTCGTTGGGTAGCGAGATCTTATTCGGTGTCGTTGCTTTTTCTTGGTTTGTATCTTCTGGAGATTGATTGATGGCTTGGCAGCATGTCCTCGATTCGAAATCCCTCGGCGAGGGAGAAAGTGCCGAAGTCATTCATCGAGGCAGCATCATCGCCGTCTTTCGACATGAGGGAGTCTTGTATGCCATCGACGGCCTTTGCATGCATCAGGGAGGACCGTTGGCGCGGGGCAAGCTAGCCAATGGAACGATCCAGTGCCCGTGGCACGGTTGGATGTATGAACTGCGGACAGGAAACAATGCAGTCACTTGCCAGCCGATGCTCAGAACGTATGCGGTTCAAGAAAACGATGGTCAAATTGAGATTGACTTGGACTCGTGACCCTTTTTAGCATCCACGGACAGGGCAAAGCGGTGGCAGCATCGCGGCGCCTCTGCGGCAATTCGAACATTCCATGAAACGGGTCACCGCTGAAACGCTATCCGTTCCATTGTTTTCATCGTTTGGCTCGCCGTGGAACTCGAGCATGCATGCGGCTTGGCACCGAAACCCATTCGTATTCACTGCTCGGTTTGATCCGCTCGCCTAGGAATTCATCGGTCAGGAGGACCGCAGTGCAAACCATCAAAACCGCCGTCGTTGTCGTTTTGTTGTTATTCGTTCTTTACGGCAGCTACGTTGCCTTGAACGGAACCGATACGCCGTTGAAAGAGGGGTTGGAAGAACTCATTCCTCCCGGCGATCTCAACGCGAATTTTGAAGGTCCGGCGGCCCGGCCAATGAACGGGACATCGACTGCGGGCGGAAGTGCCGATGCATTCAATCAGTTCATTTCGACACCCGTTCCGAGCTTCGCCCCTGCAGCCCCCTCATCCAACGGGAAATCCTCAACGGATAGCCCTGCGATCCCTGATTTGGATGCGCCGGAATTCAACGTACCCAGACCTTCCGGATCCTCAAACGCCCCGATGATTCCAGGAACTTTGGCACCCCTTCCGAGCAACTCGCCAGCCAGTCCTGCGAGTCCGAATGCGCCTCGAGCCGAGAACAAAGAGCCTGGCTTTGGATTGGCTGTGCCAGATGCCAAGCCGACCGAAGCTACCCTTCTCCCCAAATCCTCCTTGAGTGCTGGTGGTGTCAGCCCACCTAATCTCGATTTGCGAAGCATCCATGGGGATGCGAAAACGATGGGGGACGTGACCAAGCAGCGATTGAACGAAGAAACAGTCAATAATGCTTCCGTTCCCTTGCCAAACTCGAAACCGGGCCGATCGTTTGAGAATGCGAAACAACTGGCGATGCAACAGATCGAGAAACGCTCGCTCCGTGATGCCCTGGCTACTCTGTCTGTGTTTTACAGTGCCCAGGAACTGACGACCGAGCAACGGGCTGACCTGTTCAATTTATTGGATGCACTGGCGCGAGAAGTCATTTACTCGCGAAGTCACTTGATGGAGTTTCAATACGTTCCAGCGCCCAGCGAATCCTTGGAGCAAATCGCGAAAAGATACAGCGTGCCTCGCGAAATTCTGGCCCGCATCAACGGTCTCGATGGAGCGGATGAACCGCAGGCAGGAACGCATCTCAAAGTGATCCAAGGCCCTTTTCGGGCCGAGGTGGATTTGTCTCGTAACGAACTGACATTGTTCCTGGGAGAACTGTACGCGGGGCGATATCCAGCCGCATTTGGCAGCGAACCTCAACCGCGACCGGGGATCTACGAAGTCGCCGACAAGCAACGCAACAAGAATTATTATTCTGCGAATGGAATGCAGATATCCTCCGATGATCCCAAGAACCCGTATGGTGGTTTTTGGATCGACCTAGGCCAAGACGTCAGTATCCACGGATCCCCAGAACTCGACAACGGAGGAACGAATCCAGGCTGCATCAGCTTATCACCGCTGGATGCCAGCGACGTTTTTGGTATGCTCGGTAGAGGCTCTCAAGTGACCATTCGACAGTGAGTCGAAAAAGGCCGTGAGTCGAAAAAGGCCGTGATCCGAAAAAGCATCTGATTCCACAACGACAGTGATTCCAAGAACTTGAATTACCTTGCAGTACGATAAAGACCTTCTCAAATCGCTTGTCCGAGAACATGCACTCCAGTTCGGTAATTTCACTCTGGCCAGCGGGAAGCAGGCTTCGTTTTATCTCGACTGCCGCAAGATCACATTGCATCCGACAGGAGCCAATTTGATCGGGGCAGGTATGCTCGATTGGATCACGACAAACCGCGCCGATGCACTGCCCGATTCTATCGGGGGCATGGCGATTGGAGCGGATCCCATCACTGCATCGATCGTGGTGTATGCCGGCCAGCGCGGTTTGAACATTCGCGGGTTTATGGTCCGCAAGGAAGCCAAGACCCATGGTACGGGCAAACTTGTGGAAGGCCCCGTATCCCCCGGACAAACATGCATCATTGTCGAGGATGTCATCACCAGCGGCGGGAGCGCCTTGAAAGCCACCCAATCCGCTGAGGAATTTGGCTTAAAAGTTCTAGGAATCTTGGGTGTGATCGATCGCATGGAAGGTGGACGGGAAGCGATTGAAAAGGCGGGATATCCTCTGGCCACACTCCTTACTATCAACGATTTCCGTTAGTCGACGGGTAGAAGCGCAACCAAGATCGCGACAAATGCATCGTCCTAGACGCGCTTTGCGATCGGTTTTCTGCAGTTAATTGCGGCAAATGCAATTGCGGCAAATGCTTTGATAATTCGCTGCAAACAGCAGTTCTGGAATCGCTGGCCACGTTGAAACGGCTTCTAGCACAAACTAGGATAACGTTTTATTCATCCGGCGAGTTTTAGATATATCCCATCTCTCCTGTCTTCCTTATCCCCTCTCAGACTATGAAGAAGAAATCTCGCGTCACAGGCTTCACGCTTGTTGAGCTCCTCGTTGTTGTTGCGATTATCGGCGTACTCGTTGGCCTTTTGCTTCCAGCGGTCAATGCAGCTCGAGAAGCCGCTCGGCGGATGGATTGCTCCAATCGCATCCGTCAATTGGGATTGGCGATGTTGAACTTTGAAAGTGCCTACAAACGGTTCCCGAGGAACTATCGTCAAGTAGGAGGCAACGCGTGGGAAGCCACGAGTGCGAATATCGAAATCCTACCTCACTTGGAACAAACCCAGCTCTATCAGCAGTTCAATGCCAATGCAAAGAATTGGGGTTGGACCTACAACACCGGGATGAACACGACTCTTACGCAGTTCAAATGCCCTTCGGCCAGACCTGGTGCTATTCGAGGCACTCACCCACATGGCTGGGATGGACCTGGCTCTAACTATGCATGGAGCACGGGCAGTTCGATTGAGACCGTTTGGGCGTACAATCGGTTCAATGGCTTCATGAGTTATCGGTTTGATCGAAGACTCGAAGATATTCTCGATGGAACATCGAACACGGTCATGGGTGGAGAGATTTTGTCTGGATCGCGTCAGACGGGTTCGGAAGGCTGGTATCCCTACGATATTTTTTATGTCGGGAATGGTTTATTCGATTCGGTCGTCAATAAAGAGTATCCAACGGCTGACGAAGTGAAAGCGATCGGGATGAAAGCGAAGACCGGCCCAATAGGATACAAATCGAACAACGGCAACATGTGGGCATGGTATGCAGCAGCCCATTCGACATTCAACACGTCCGTTCCTCCCAATTGGCAGTATCCGTCCGCAGGGGGTGATTGCTGCCCCGGTGGAGCCCACGATTGGGGATATGGAATCATTCCCCCACGAAGTATGCACGGCAGCGGAGTCAATATTGTGCTCATCGATGGCTCGACGCAATACATAGGATCCAACGTGGATTTGCTCCTATTTCAACGTCTTGGCGACCGCGACGACGGGGCGATCAAGAAGCTCGAGTTCGAGTAGTCGGATTTAATCTATCGGCAGGACCGATTCCAGAACCTATGAGAAAGCCTTTGCAATGCGTTGCCTGATGTTCAGATACGGTTGTTGCTTGGTCGTTAGCGTTATCGCAGCTTCAACATTCGTCGGATGCAGTGGCGTCAACGAAGAACGCATCAAAGTCAATGTTTCCAATGACCCGCTAGAGCAACCTCGCAGCCTTCTCAAAAAGTACGCCGATGGCCAATCGCTCGGTAGTGAAGCCACGATGTTTTCCAGCCTAGTAGAAGCCGTGAAAAAAGCGGACCCAAAGCGCGGCGAAATCCTAGAGGCTGGATTTAAGCAGCTTCAAGACGCACCGGATGAACAAAGAAGCGAGATTGCGAAAGAGCTGCTCCAGAAGATCCAGCCTTCGCCAACCGGCTCATAGCTCGGGATCTCATCGTTCATGAACTGACCAAACGGCAAACCCCTATCGAAATGAGGGAAAGCTATGGTCTTGGCTTTTCATGCGGTGGATCGACGTTTGGCCACGGAGGGGCGTACTCCACGAATACCATCGCTGATTTCAATTGCGATGAAATTTTGGTTTGGCTGGTCCAATAGGCTGGCTTTTTAGGCAAGGGTGGCGAAGCGCAACAGGGATTCCAACAATCTGCCCGTCTCTTTGAATCGCAACGCGACCGAAAGTAAATTCCTCGAACAACGTTCTTGTATCGTTCGATCAAAGGAAGGGTTGGCTACTTTGTCGGGTGTAGCCACAGTAGCAAGCCCGTGTCACCCTCGACACGAACACTCGATCCGGGATTCGTCATTCGATCATAGTATTCTCTGTACATAAGAGAGATCGGAGCATTCGCAGCAACCTCTTTGAGTGTTTCAAAGTAATTGCTCTCTGAGGAACTGCCTGCCGGATTCCAGTCCTTCGTTTCCCGAACCACGATGGCATCGTTCCCATCCATGCGCACGATGACCACCCAACCGTCGTCCTTCTGCGTTTGATTCAATTCGATCTCATGAATACCGCCACTCAGTTTGGATGATCCGGCGGCTTCGGGAACTTTGTCTTGACCCGGAATCGATGAAATGACTCCGCGCGTCGCGACCCTCAATTCCCAGCCGTCGTTCGGTAGATAAACCTTCCATTCCCGACGATCCATTTCGAACGACATACCTTGCACGATCGCAACCTTTCTAGAGTCATTAACGAAGAGCTCGCGGGAAAGAGGTTGGGATGCATCCAGCTTCGTCTTAAACGTCTTAGCACGCTCAAGATTCAAAAGATGGTGGAACCATACTGCAGCACATGCGATCATTAGTAAGAACGTGCTGATGCCGACTTGGAGCAACGTGAATCGATGCTTGGCTTCCTTGGCTTGCGGTGGAGTAAGATCATCGGGGCTTGGGATACTCGATTCCATCAAGGCATCTCCAGCACGATCGTCCAAAGTTCCGTTGGGGGTGTACCGCTCGCGTAACCAAGAGTTTGATGAAACTCCTTCGCGATCGCCGGTGGCATGAGTATCTGCAAAAGAGTCACTTTTTCACCAGGAGCTAGCATCGCGATTTCTTCCGCGCCACCTTGCTCGACGGTGAACTGGCTGAAATTTTCGAGCAGGAATTTGGCAGCTGTTGGGTTCCCAAGTCCTCTTTGGCCACTGGTTCCACCGTACTTTCTAAAGAATGAGATACGTCCCTCGTCCAGTCCGTAAATACTGGCTTGAAACAGGAACTCGCGCGTTCCCTTGCTCGATGACCCCATCGATCCGGAAGACCCTCCCGAATGACAGGTGGTCTGAACATTGCACTGCCGGTTCTCGGGCACATAGATGCGCCATGCGAAATGAAAAGGGTTTTCCTGCGGCAATGCTAGGATATGAGCTTTGCTGGTATCAGAAATCGGCATCTCACCGACCAATTCGACAGTCCGCGAGTATCGACGTTGAAGAGTCGCAAGTGTCCGCGACGACTCGCATGACTTCAACGCACCGACCGCAGTCAGTACGATCAGCAGGAGGTCGATCCATTTGAAACTTCGAATTCGCATTGGAACTCCGTCACTGATCGCACGCTGTTGCTGATTTCTCTACCCGGAAAGGGTACGGGAAATTTGAAATCTCAAATCTGAGATTCCTAGCGTGCGCCTTTGTGAAGATGCGCGATTTGGCTTTGTCACGTGCTCGTGCTCAATCCGTCTAGGCGGATGGTGCTCGTGCTCGTAATCGAATGCGCTTTTTCGAGCACGATTAAGAGTACGAAAATCTATGGGATAACACGGAACTGGGCACCGGGAGGCTCGAAAAGTGCAACATCAAAAAGTGCACCCAGTCCCAATCGAATGAGTAGGAAGTACCAATGTCGCTGGTGGGGGTCGAACCCACACGACCGTATCACCGGTCCTTGGATTTTAAGTCCAATGCGTCTGCCATTTCGCCACAGCGACCTGTCCAAAGCGATTTTCGTCGTCGGAGGAGCGGCGGGCGACCCGCGTGGATGCCAGGCTCCAAGTCGATGCGACAGTGTAACTTACGAGTGAGTTTGTGGGAATGCAGGCGATTTTCTAGAGCCGTGCAACTTGGTTTCCCTCCGTCTGGAGCCTCGATCCGTGACTCCATCGGCGATTTCGCCATGCGTTCCAGTTTCCCTTTGTCTATAATCAGGGAGCTGTCGCGGTATCCCTCTCGAACCCCTTTGGTCGATTGCGGTGGCGCGGAGCTAGCCGGATTGGCTACCCTCCTTCCAACCAAAGATCGTGCAAGTTCGTCTCCAACCCTGCGTGGTTTGGAACCCCGTGCTTCGGATTGGCTCGATCGCGGCGTACGATCCACCGATTACGATTCGAAGGTTGCATGGATGCGGTAGCAACCTGCCGTCACAGCAGGATTGGCAGTTCGGCACGTTGGTGTACGCCGGCAGGAAATCCACCGATCGGGAGAATGACATTGAGGATGGAAATGTTTTTGCTTGAACAACATCGAAATCATTTGCCGGCGGTCGTATTGGCCATCGTCGGAGGGTTTGCGCCCTCGGTTTGGGCGCAAGATCCCAAAGTCGATTTCTTCGAATCCAAGATTCGGCCTGTGCTGGTCGAGAAATGTTACGAATGCCACAGTGGCGCGGCTAGTGATTTGGGAGGGAACTTGCGTCTGGACGCTCCCGGACTCATGAAAAAAGGGGGTACGCTCGGTCCTTCGATCCAAGCAGATGCCGCGGATCAAAGCTTGATCCTCAAGGCGATTGCGTATACCGATGCGGGGCTGCAAATGCCTCCGGATGGCAAATTACCGGACGACCAAATCGCGAATTTCAAACAATGGATCATCGACGGAGCCGTCGATCCTCGCCCCGAAATCGAAGCGGGACCTCCCAAGGCATCGCAAGTCGATCGCGAGCGTCAAGTCGCCGAACATTGGGCTTATCAAAAACTAGGCCCCATTCCTCCGCCGGCCAGCATTGGCGAACTGGATGCATCTAGCGACCCCATCGATCGCTGGGTGGCGATGGGGCTGGAGTCCAAAGGACTGGCGATGGCACCGCTTGCCGATCGCAGGACGCTGACCAAGCGATTGTATTATGATCTCCTGGGCCTACCCCCAACAGCGCAACAGATCACCGACGTCGAGCGGGATGAGTCTCCCGATTGGTATGCACATCTCGTCGATTCCCTCTTGCAATCTCCCCATTTTGGAGAGCGCATGGCCCGTCGATGGATGGATGTCATGCGTTATGCCGACAACAAGGGGTACGTCTTTGTCGAAGACCGCGAGTACGCGCATGCGTTTCGTTACCGCGATTGGTTGATTCGATCCTTCAATCAAGATTTGCCCTATGATCAGTTCCTCAAGTCTCAGCTAGTCGGCGACCGAATCGATCCTAAGAATGAGAATGGACAGCTTGATGCCATGGGTATGTTGACCTTGGGCAGGCGGTTCCTGAACAATCCACACGACATCGCGGACGATCGGATCGATGTCATCACACGCGGCTTGATGGGTGTGACCGCTGCCTGCGCACGATGCCATGACCACAAGTTCGATCCGGTATCGATGGGGGATTACTATTCGCTGCATGCCGCACTGACGGGGAGCGAGGAACCAGGAGGTGATCCATCGCCGATGCGTTTGGTCGACAAAGAGAGCCAAGGGCCGGTCCATATCTTCCTGCGTGGTAGTCCTGGCAATCAAGGTCCCGAAGTTCCACGTCGATTCATTTCGTTTCTAAGCCCCGCCGCACCGGTGGAAATGAAAACGGGGAGCGGACGATGGGAGATGGCCGAGGCGATCATCAGTCCGACCAATCCGTTGACCGCCCGCGTCTTTGTCAATCGCATCTGGGGATGGCTAACTGGCGTGCCGCTGGTAGATACCCCCAGCGATTTTGGATTGCGATGCGAATCTCCGGTGCAACAGTTGGTTTTGGATGGGCTGGCATGGGATTGGATTCAAAGCGGTTGGAGCACCAAGCAATTGATCCGCAGAATCGTCATGAGCCGCGTCTATCGCCAAAAGAGCGATCATCGGCCCGAAGCGTTTGCAATCGACCCAGAAAATCGAATGCTGTGGCGTGCGCAGCGCAAGCGAATGGATTTTGAATCCCTTCGCGATGCATTGCTTTTTGCAACGACCCAACTGGATTCAAGCGTCGGTGGTCCGAGTGTCAAGATCACCCAGCCTCCCTTTTCCAAACGACGAACACTGTACGCGTACATCGATCGCCAAAATCTGCCTCAATTGTTTCGATCGTTTGATTTTGCCTCCCCCGATGCGCACGTTCCAATCCGATCGCAGACGACTGTGCCTCAACAAGGCCTCCTCCTGATGAACAGCAATCTTCTGCAAAGCATGCTTCCAGAGATCGCCAACCGCGCCTCTTCGCTGGCGACCGAGCGTGGTGTCGACGCCGGCATCGAGTATTTGTTCCAGCAAGTCTTGGCTCGCAACTGCAACACCCAAGAGCGAAACTGGTTCCAGGATTTCATCGGCAGCGAACAGCCGAGCCTACCCAATGTGCCTGAAAATCAATGGTCGTACGGTGTTGCGACGTATGCACCCGAAACGGGCGCACTCGAAAACTTTCGTCGCTTGCCACGTTTCCTTGAAAACCGTTGGCAAGGAAAGAAGGATTCTCTGCCAGACGATGAACTCAACTGGTGCTTGCTCAGCGCTTCCGGTGGACATCCCGGATCGAATACCAGCATGTCGGTCGTTCGGAGATGGACGGCTTTCGAGCCGATGAAGCTTCGTATTCGAGGTTCGCTCGAGCACAAACCGGAGCCTGGAGATGGGGTGCGCGGTTCGATTGTCGTTCGAGGCAACGAAAAGATCGGTGAATGGACCGTGAAGAGCGCTAGCACCGAAACGCATGTGAATGAAGTCACCGTGGAGACGGGGGACACGATCGATTTCGTGGTCGACTGTATCGCGGACAACAATAGCGATACGTTTGAATGGAAGGTCCGCTTGATGTCGAGCGACGAGAAAAGCTACCGTTGCGGCAGCGAGCGTTACTTCAGTTCCTCGCAGCCCGCGACCCTGACGGTTTGGGAGGAAGCCGCCCAGGCATTGCTTCTGACCAACGAATTTTGTTTCATCGATTGATTCCCTCGGTAACTCCGGATACCTCGAATATGAATGTACCTTTTGAGAACCCAGGTTGGAGCCGATGGTCGCGCCGTGAGATGCTACAGCGCAGCGGGATGGGCTTGGGGTCGATCGCATTTGCAGGGATGCTACAGGAGGCGATGGCGGGAGAAAACTCTCCCAATCCGTTGCTGCCCAAGCAGCCTCATTTTCCGGTCAAGGCCAAGCACTTGATCCATATCTTCGCCAATGGCGGGCCGTCCCACATCGATACCTGGGACCCCAAACCGTCCATCGAAAAGTATGCGGGACAAGAAATTCCGGGGGGGGCTCCCCGGACCGAACGCCCCACCGGCAACCTTTACCCTTCGACATTTCAGTTCAAGAAGTACGGGCAGTCGGGGCTGGAAGCGAGCGAACTGTTTGAGAAGACAGCCAGCGCGCACGCCGACAAGATGTGCGTGATTCGGTCGATGCATGCCGACGTTCCAAACCACGAGCCTTCGCTGCTACTCATGAATTGCGGTGATCCACGTCAAGTGCGTCCGAGCATGGGGTCTTGGCTAACCTACGGCCTGGGGACAGAAAATCAAAACCTCCCTGCGTTTCTGTCGATGTGTCCCGGTGGTTATCCGATCCAGGAATCGCAGAATTGGCAAGCAGGATTTCTGCCGGGGATTTATCAAGGAACCTACATCGACACCAATCACGAAACCGTCGATCGATTGGTCGAGTATGTCGTCAATCACAAACAGAGTCGCGGATCGCAACGGCGCGAATTGGATCTCATCCAACGCCTCAATGCCGAGCATATTCAATCTCGTCCACAAGACCCAATGCTCGAAGCCCGTATCCAATCGATGGAGTTGTCGTATCGGATGCAGGAAGAGGCGATGGATGTGTTCGATGTATCGAAGGAGCCCAAACATATCCTCGATATGTATGGACCGGGAGTGCAGGCTCGCCAGATGCTGATCGCTCGCAAACTCATCCAACGCGGTGTGCGTGTTGTGCAGTTATGGCATGGACAAGGCCAACCCTGGGATAATCACGACAAGATATTTGAGGGACACAAACGACTAGCAGGAGAGTCGGATCAAGCGATCTCGGCGCTGTTGACCGACCTGGAACAGCATGGGTTATTGGATGAGACTTTGATCCTATGGGGTGGCGAGTTTGGACGAACACCCACCGTCGAGATGCCGAAGAAGGGCTCCAACGAGGGGACGATTAGTGGCCGCGATCACAACCATTATGGGTTTACGGTATGGTTGGCAGGTGGGGGTGTGAAGGGTGGCCAGGCATACGGCGCAACCGACGAGTTCGGGTTCAAATCGGTCGAGAATCGGGTGCATGTGCATGATTTGCATGCCACGATGTTGCATTTGATGGGCTTTGATCACACCAAACTGACCTACCGATATGCAGGCCGTGATTTCCGTTTGACCGATATCCACGGACGCGTGATTCAAGACTGGATCGCATAGCTCCCCACACGACTCAACGTCGCATCAAACGGCCACTGGAGCCGTGATAGGAGGATACGGGTCGTAGCCGTTCAACGCTAAGTCTTCGTAGCGGTAATCCAGAACATTGTCTCGCTCGGCTTGAATATCCAGTTTTGGCAAGGGACGAGGCTGGCGTCTGAGTTGCTCTCGGGCTTGCTCGAAGTGAGTGGAATACAGATGCGCATCACCCAGCGTATGGATAAACTCTCCCGGTTCGAGACCTGTACTCTTGGCCATGAGTAACGTCAGCAGGGCATAGGAAGCGATATTGAATGGAACGCCGAGGAACATATCAGCGCTTCGTTGGTACAACTGACAACTCAGCTTGTTTCCGGAGACGTAAAACTGAAACAGCAAGTGGCATGGAGGTAATTTCATCTTGGGCACATCCGCCACGTTCCAGGCGCTGACGATCAAACGGCGCGAATCGGGATTGGTCCGGATTTGATTTTGCACTTCGGAAATTTGGTCGATACAGGATCCATCGGTGCATTGCCAGCTTCGCCACTGCTTGCCGTACACGGGGCCCAGTTCGCCTTGTTCGTCTGCCCATTCGTTCCAGATCGAGACCTTGTTCTCCTGCAGGTAGGCGATGTTTGTCTCGCCACGCAGGAACCAGAACAACTCGTACGCGATGCTGCGAAAGTGGAGCTTCTTCGTGGTCAACAGGGGAAAGTGGTCCGCGAGTCGGAATCGCATCTGCGCCCCGAAAATGCTGCGCGTGCCGGTCCCGGTTCGATCCGATTTGGTATCGCCCGAGTCGAGAATGGTCTGCAAGAGATCTAGATACTGTTGTTCCATATTGGGTCGATCTAGGGGGTCGATCTAGGGGGATCCGATGTTCCATGCGTTGGATCGACGCTGGGATGGCTGCGATGGCCCTAGCGCTCCACGAATTTATATGATGGACGCTGCGGTTGCAGAAGTCGGGATCGGTTTTCGATAGCTTAACGTCCAATGGCGATCGCTGGACATGGCGATGGCTTCGGACGGGATTCCGAAGGGAGCTACGATTTCCGAGAGTTCTGCGACGGTCAAGCCTGCATGCAGGCTTTGGCGAAAAAGTTGCTGCGAGCGTTCATTTTCCTGACCTGCATGTTCCTTCACGAGCCGTTCGACTTCCGCGTCACTGCTCGGTCGATAAAGATCTCGTACGAAAAGGAAACCTCCTGGACGCAAGACACGCAGTACTTCGCGGAAAAAACCGTCATGGCTGGGTAGATGATGAATGAGCGAATTGCTCATCACGGTATCAAAGTACTCTTTTTGAAAAATAAGCTTCTTGGCATCGCCATGGTGCAACTGGATGCGATCGAGCATGGAATGAACTTCGATGTTGTACCGAGCGAGTTCCAACATTTCGACTGCGGCATCGGCAGCCATAACCCGCACATGGGATTCGGTCTTGCACAACTCGATCGGAATGCGCGCGGTGCCAGTTCCTAGATCGAGGATGTCGCGCCCTAGAGGTGATTCGGGATCGGGTAGGGCTGTCAAGCGTGCGGATGCGATGAGATCACGGACGAAGCCTTCATTGACTTCACGAAAATCCATGTCGTTGTAGTCAACCGCTTCAGCGCGATCGTCCATGAATTCGGGTTCGAGTGTGCGAGCGAGCATTTAGCAAATCGTGAAAGGTGAAGAAGGGTGGCGGCAAACGAACCCGAACGAATGCGATGTAGGTTCAAACCGCGAAAAATCAGCAGCAGGAATCGACAGGAGGTTCCCCATCGATTCGTCGGCGCGGGCCTGGAATCTCTCGACCAGTGTACGTGATTCGATTGAATGCGTCGACGAAAACCACTTTGGGTTCCGGGACTCGGAGTTCGTTCCCGGATTCGGAGAGGAAGCCAAAGGTGGCGATGATGACAACATCCCCTGGGCGGACCAGGTGAGCCGCGGCGCCGTTGATACAAACGTCGCTGGAGCCTTCTTCGCCGAGGATCGCGTAGGTCTCCAAACGGGTGCCGCGTGTGACATTCCAAACATGGACCGATTCGAACGGCGCAATGCCTGCCGCGAGCATCAAATCGGGAGGCATTGTCAGAGAACCTTCGTAATCGAGGTCCGCTTGCGTGACGGTCGCGCGATGGATTTTGGATCGTAGGAATTTGCGTAGCATGACGACAATTGTGAACCCAAGTTTCAAGTTTTGCTACGCCAATTGCGTGAGAATCGCGGTCGACCGTAGAAACCTGGACTGCCGTTCAAAAAGTGCCGGAAGGACCCGTTCCGGAGGTCGACGGCAGGATTGCCGTGAGATCGAACCTTAGAGAAACCGGAACTCGAACAAAACCTGCCCGCGAAATGGTTGCGAGGGGGCGAACTATCGAGCCGATTTAGCAGCCATGTCGCGAGCGATCTCCAATCCCTTGGTCAATGTCTTGTCGGCATTGCCAGTCGGATTGGGATTGGACAAAGCAGGATCGAAATTTGGGCGGCTAGCGCTCCAAGCCGGGGCTGGAATGGCCGAACCACTCGATCCATTCTTGGTGATGAGTTTCGTAGGTTCGGACTTTTCCTCCAGGGCAGGACGGAGAAGGGTCAGGCTCTTCGGGGCTGGATTCAGATCTTCGGGAACCAGGACATGGGGTGTGATCCCACGGGCGCTGATGGCAGCACCGCTGGGGGAAAAGAACTTCGAGACGGTCAATCGCAATCCACCGATCCCACGTTCGCTTGGGAAGACCCCTTGGACGCTCCCCTTGCCATAGGAGACTTGGCCGACGACATATCCTCGGTCATGGTCACGAATGGCTCCGGCGAAGATTTCACTAGCGCTGGCGCTATCCCCGTCGATGAGAACGACCAGGGGAATGTCCCAGGTTCCGGGAGCGCGGGCCGTATAATTGCGATTCTCTTGTCCGTTGCGGCCGCGTGTGGAAACGATTCCGCCACGGGTGAGGAATTCATCAGCCAGATCGACGGCGGACTCCAACAGGCCACCTGGGTTACGACGTAGGTCGACGACCAGCGACTTCATCCCTTCGCGGCTGAGTTGGAACATAGCGCGGCTGACTTCCGATACCGTTGTTTTTTGGAAATTGGTAATGCGAATGTAGCCGACCGAACCATCCCGAATTTCCGCGATGCTGACGCTGGGGATGTCGACCCGTTTGCGTTGGATCTCGATGGCGACGTTTTGATCTCCTCCACTGGAGACGACGAGTCGAACTTTGCTTCCTTCAGGGCCTCGGAGCATGTCGGCAGCTTTTTTGGCACCGACTTGCAAGACCGAAACAGCATCCACTTCCAGGATGAAATGACCTGGAAGCAATCCGGCTTCCGCGGCCGGGCTTCCCTTGAAAACATCGACAATGCGCAATTCAGTTCCCTCGGCCCACAGTTCCACTCCGAGTCCAATCAAGTTGCCTTCGATCTGAGCCATGATTTCCCGATATTCGCCGGGAGTAAGAATGGCCGAGTAAGGATCGAGCATACCGACAGAACCTGCGATGAACTCGTAGATCGAGGCAGTGGGTTGGAGTCCGATTTGGTACTGCGCCATGCCGCAGATTTGGGTGATGGTCGCTTTCAATTCTTCCGCGGTCGCGATCCTTTTTCCGAAGACAGATCGATGGACATTGCGTCGAAAGTTTTCGACGGCTTGTGGGTTGGCGCTGCGAAGATGTGTGGCAACGAAATCACTTTCGGTAAGTGCGACTTCGAGATAAGCGGTTCCATGCAACGCCACTTTGTAATAATCGATCGGTTCAACATAGTAGGCTTCCAGTTTGGCCAAAACTTCCTGGAAGACATCCATGGCTTCAGCGGGCGAGGATCGCTCGACGATATCCAGAAACGACCGATCGCTGTAACGTCGCGTGACATCCAAATGAACTCGCGAAATTTGCACACGTTCAATCAGATCTTTGTTTCCTTGATCCTTTTTCAACGCCTTTTCGTAGTACTGGATTGCTTCTTGCCAGCGATGCTCCTGTTCGAACTGCCGTCCGACTTCCACCGTAGTCGCGGCCGGTGTGATCACGGGGGACGTCGTGGAGGCCAGGGGATCCGTTTGCTTCGCTGGCTCGAGATTGCCCAAACTCGATGGAATCTGTGCCGAGGCCACAAGAGACCAGCAGAATGCCGTACAACCAGCAAGGAAGCGTGCGAGAACAGCGCGGTGGGTAAGTTGCATGCTGGAGCGGCGGGGTAAAAGCATGATGGCAAAGACTCAATGAGACAAGCGAGTATAAAACACCGAATGCGGCGGTCAAAAAACGGTGTTCAGAAATCGATAGCCGAATCCTTGCAACCGTTAATGTTTCGCATCGGTGATCGCTACTTGACGCAAAACCGGATGGTAACGACCAGGATTCAGTTCCGCGCGCTCAATCTAACTGGCGATTCCTGGGATCGATCCGACGTGCTGCGAGCGCCTGTAGCGGTTGCAGCGATCCGGAAAATCAAGCCCAAAAAACGGGAGTCGATGGTCGCTCATGCTTCCTGCATGGAAGACGCGGGGCACCTCCGAAGTCCGTACCCTATTTTTTGGTACGTCGATTTCCGCAATGAGAAATCCTTACCGCGCCCCTTCTATTGAGACATTGGACGGCTGGGCATACGCCAGCAAAACCATGCCATCGCTCGAAGGCCAGCGCGATTGCGACCCGCAAGCGAACTGTATGCGCCCGCTGAAAGGGAGGCAAGTCTTCACCATCGCTGACCCTGTAGATTTACGATGCTTCGATGACAAATCGCTCGATGGTTGGTACGATATTCAGCGATTCATGGACGTGTCGCTGTGGCCGAGCCATTCCCTGTCTCGGCCTGTAGATTGAATGGATTTTGATCTCCACAGATAAATTCAAAACCCGCAGCGCGAGCATGGGCAATTCGTCCCACGCTAACGCATCGGAAGACGTTTGAATCAACATTACCGTCCATTGCACTTCATCATTTCATCGATTGATCTTTATGTCCGACGCACCTGTGACCGACTTTCAAGAGCGCAAAGCCGCAATCCGCAAACAAGCGCACGAAAACCGCAAGAACCAAGAGGACAAAGAAGTGGTTTCCATGGCGATCATGAATCGCTTTTTGGAACTGCCCGAAGTCGCCGCGGCGCATACCTTGATGTTCTATGTCGATGTCCGTGAGGAAGTCAGAACGAGGCAAGCCCTACCGACGGCATTGACGACAGGCAAACGCATCGTCGTGCCCTACTGCGTTGACGGCGAGCTCGAACTCTTTTGGCTGGAGACCATGGATGAACTCGAACTGGGTATGTATCGGATTCTCGAACCCAGAGCGGAGCTGCGCGAGGTCGCTTCCAAGCGATTGCAACCTGAAGATCTCGATCTGATCATGGTTCCGGGGGTTGCATTCGATCGCCGTGGCGGACGCACGGGTCATGGCAAAGGGTATTACGACAAACTGCTGGAACATGCGCGACCCGATGCACCACTCATCGCCTTGGCCTTCGAATGCCAGATGTTCGATGAGATTCCGATGGATAGCCATGACATCTTCATGGACAAGGTAGTCACGGAATCGGCAGTCTATCCCGGTCGAGGTCGCAAATAATCCCATGATTGATCCTCGCACTCGACCTGGTTTCTCGCAGGAACTCCATCACTCGCAGGCGCCCTGGACGAGCGATAGCTGGCAAGCTTTGGTGGAGGACACGTATGCGGAAGCCTTTCGCAGCCTGTACGCGCGGGTGTTGGTTACAGCCCGAGACCGCAAATGGTTAATGGCTGCGTGCCAAAAAGCGACGGGGCATGCCAGCAGCACGATTCTCTGCGACTGCGAAGCGGGCATCGAACAGATACTGGACGGAACAACTCCTGGGCAGGAGACCCCGGATGGTCGCATAGGGGCCTTGTTGCAGTTCCATGTCCCACGTTTTCGCAAGGATCGGGTGGAGCATTTAGAACGTGTCCTTCTGGCTCGCCTGTCACAGAATGTATTGACATGCCCGACGACGCGCTGCTTCAACGCGCTGAATACCGACCCGTATTTCAAACTCGGACGCAAAATTGCCTTCTTCGGGGATGGCCATCAATTTCGCAGCGAGCAGTTCGGCGAAAAGGGGTGGACGATCCCGACGCTCGGAGGCGAGTTCTTCCTTAGCCGTCGATTCGGATATGCGGATGGAATCATGGGAGGCAATCTTTGGTTCTTGGCAAAGACCGAAGATGCAGCCATCGATGCGGCGGATCGAGCAGCCCAAGCGGCGGATGCTGCCCACGACGTCATCACGACCTTTCCCGGAGGAGTCGCAGCCAGCGCAAGCAAAGCGGGAAGTAGCTATAAGTTCTTGATCGCTAGCACCTTCGCCGAGTATTGTCCGACCCTCAAGAGCAAACTGGGGGCGGCTTCGCGGGTTCCCGATGGAGTGACCTCCATCATGGAAATCATCGTCAATGGATCGTCCCTCGAAGCCGTTGCGGCTGCCACGTATTCGGCCATTGCCGCAGCCCTGCCCGTCGAAGGTCTGGTGCGGATCTCAGCGGGGAACTACGGTGGCCGATTAGGAAAATCGTTTGTCTACTTGCACCCAGACAAGCATGCCATTCCTAGTGCTTGATGTTCACTGAGTGATGTCTAAGAAACGCATGATCCAAATGCGTAGCCGCTAGGAATTCAAAACGCGTTCGTTGGTAAGGGCAGAGAGGATTCGCTCGAACCCGATCGTCCTGGAGTGTAACCCATCATGCCAATCGATTCGATCTGTTCAGGTTGCGGTCGAACGTTGCGAGTTGCAGACGAATATGCTGGTCTCGAAGCGCAATGCCCTGCTTGCTCCACCATCTATCGTGTACCAGCTGCTTCCAATGCAAATAGTGCGTTAAACAGTTCTGGAACACTCGTAGACCCGTATTCAAACGTATCGTCCACCCAGCGTTTCTATGCTCAGACTCCCGCGGGTGCCGAGTACGGACCGGTCGAGGTCGGGACACTGCTCCGTTGGCATGCCGAAGGCCGCGTGAATGCGACCTGCTCTGTTCGAGGTGAAGGGGATGCCCGCCGGATTCCATTCGCTCAGTGGTTAGCCTCGATGGGCGTGTCTACAAACGAGCCACAATCTCCAACGACTTCCAGCGACGCGACCTTTGCAGACTCTGTCGTGCCATACAGGTTTGGAAACGTCCCTGCGCTTCGCGAAACAGAGATCCGTTATCTGCGCGAAGGACGTGGAGTACTGATCCTGATCTTGGCATGCGTCTCATGGGCTGCATGCATCTTTCTCATCGGCGCGATCCCCATTGCATCCATCGCTCTCTATATGGGAATTTCCGACTTGAAGGCAATGAAACGTGGAGAGATGTCACCCAAAGATCGCGGGTTGGTGCTAATCGGCCTATGGCTGGCCGGGTTCAGTCTCTTTTTTAGTGTCGCATTCCTCTTGTTTTGGATCGTGGTCACCATCGCCAACATGTAAGAGGCGCGACCCATCACCACCTGCATTTTCGCTGTCATGCAATCGATCCTCGCTTGCCTTTTGCGTTACCGGCGCGGCGTCGAAGGAGGAAGGGCCTCGGAATCGATGGCGGGCGAACCAATCCGACCATTGGAATTCAGCCGCTTGGCGGTTTCGAACTTGGCTTTCAGCGTTCCAGTCGTCGAAACGGAATTTCTCTTGCTGAAGGATTGATTCGATGGGAACGGCTTGGGCTGCACACCGTTGGGGCGTTCAGCGCGTCCAAGTTCTGAGGGAGAGATAGACTTCACATCTTCTTGGAAAGGATCGACCAAAATATCTGGCAAGGAATCATTGGACGGAACTGAGTTGCTGTTGGGCGGGATACGCGATGGGATTTCGGGATTCTTACCAGGGATCGAACGTGGTTCCCCGGATTCGAGAAGGGCTGGTGTTGCGGAGGTGGTCGCAGCAGAACTCGTAGCGTGCGGTCTCGCCGTTGGTTTTGACGGAATGCCACGTTCGGATTTCAAAGTTGTATTCGAATGATTTCCGATGGCTTCCAACGTCAAATCCTCGGTTGAATCGAGGGTGTCGTTTCGAACCTTGCCTGATACCTCGTTAGCCCCGGACGCTTCGGGGCGATCGATGCCAACAGGCACGCTGGCTGTTTCAGGCTCGGCCTTGCGCGCGATGTCCAAAAGTTCAGGTGCATCCGCCGTTGCAGCAAATTCCTGCGTCCCCTCGATATTCTCCGCGACTTCGGACTCCGCGACGTTAGGAGAGGACTTCGATTCAATCGCCGTCGAAGTCATCGGGGAAGGGGGTGCAAGGTATGGGACGAGCTTGCGAGCATCGATCCAATTCTCGGATGACCTTGGTTGGACATCGGACAGCTTGCCGCGCGCCGTCGGTGTAAAAATTTGCGGCATCGCATTTCGAAGCGACGAAGTGATTTCAGGGTGCCGATTGCCCGTGGCAGTGGCGTTATCGTTTTGAAACGGCCCAGAATCTCGGTTTGCCGCATTGGCACTGTAAACTTCTCTGCCAACAGCGGAACAATGAGCGCAATCCGGATTGTCGCACGCTTTTCGCAACGCGTGTACAGCTCGTGAAGGATGCCGGTGTATCTTGGTCTCTAATCTATCCCCGGCCCGATTGAGCTTGTCGATAAACAGGGTCTGCAGGGAGGGGATTTGAACGCCTGAATCCGCGCAGGTCCTCGAAGGATGCTGCGAATGTGTCGGTTTATTGCAAGCATCGCAAACCGCCGATGGGCTTTGGGCAAGTACCGTAGTGGCACTGGCCAAAAGAAGGGACATGCTTAACGAACCAATCCAGCGTGCGATCCGAACGCTGCCGGACGAGAGTCTGACAACAAATCCAACGCGTTCGAACATGCTGCCAGGAATTTTGTGTCGCATGATGGATGGAATCCTCAATGGTTCGTATGAGCCCGATGCATTCGAACGGTTTCGCGCGTTTCAATCAAAGCGCAACCCACGGAATATTCCCTAGGACTCGGAAAGTCGGGTTTGCCTGTTATCGTCTATCGAAACGAATCCACCGTCATCGTAAGTGCATTGGGAATGCAGTGCACAAACCTCCCAGACTCACCAGTCACGCCAATCCGACTGAGCCTCCCAGATTCTCGACCGGACACGCGTTCATCGCAAAACGGACGATGATGAACAGCCTTTGCGTGATCTCTATCGATTCGGGAAGCCTTGCTTTTTAGGGGATCAATAGTAATTGAATGTAATTTACCGTCTTGAGTAGTGAAGCCGGCCGAGCCTTGCCGATTCAATCCCTATGTCACTGCTGCAGACGGATGGATAGCGAGAAGTGAGGCGAGGTTTCGGCGTGCCGAATCGTAGTTGGAATCGAAACCAAAACTCAGTGCATCGCGGCGCGCTGCTATTGATCTTAGCTGCCATGGCGGTCCCTGTCGGATGCAAGGCACCCAAGACATGGGCCTATCGGTCACTCGTCTGTCTCCCTGGATCTGCCGATGGCACGGCCTCGGAATATTGGTCTCGTTGCGGCTCAGAGTCGCCGAACAAGCCATCACCTGAACCTCCGATCGAACATGCTCCCAGTATGGGGGAAGTTCCGGAGCGACGCGATGGAATCGTCACGGAAGGACAAGCATTCCGTATCCAGCGATTGACCCCTCCCGGATCCGGATCACTGGAAACGTCGGGTTCGCAAAGAACTGGGAATGCGGATTCGGCCAACAATGAATTGAGTTCTTCAAGCCATTTGGCAACCTCCTCGTCGCAACCCATGCATAGGGTTGCACGTGATCAACCAGGAAGTGATCAAGCCGTACGATTGGCAAGTCATTGGTCCGAGCCAGCGGCGAATCCCGATCTGAAGTCTGCTGTGATTGCAGCAGGCGGTGCTGGTGCAGATTCAAAAGCGACACAGATCGGTCAATCGACTCCTCGAACCGGAAAAGATCCCTTGCGGTTGCCTCGCGAGTTGCCTGGGGCGGACGCGCCGCCGCTGGTAGCACCTAGCAAATACGATCCGGATAGCCCCGAGTATCGAGATGAAATCAAACGTTTGTATCCGGCGCTCCCATCGACTACGAGCGATCCGAATTCAAATCCGGGCCCCGATTCGGGAATCACTGGCTTAGAAGCATTGCATCAAATCGCTCGGGAGAATCATCCTGGCTTACGCATCGCGGCGGCGAGTGTGGAAGCGTCGCGCGGATTGATGATCCAGGCGGGACTCCCCCCCAATCCGAAGATGGGGTACGAAGCGGATACCGTCAGGACCTTAAATACCCCCGGTTACAAAGGGGCATATCTACAACAAACAATCATCACGGCTCGCAAGCTCGGATTGGCAGCCGAAGCGGCCGCTGTCGACTATGCAAATGCAGTCATCGAACAGAGGAAAACTTGGATAAAAGTCACCACCGATATCCGCCGCGCGTACTTTCAAGTCCTGGCAGCACGCCAACGGCTGATCATGGCCAATGCACTCTTGGAACTATCCGAACGCGCGTACGCGGCACAGATCCAATTGGCGGCAGGTGGAGAAGCGGCTCCCTATGAACCTTTGCAATTGCGTGTCCTGACAACCCAAGCCCGCGCGAGTTCCATTCGTGCAGAACAAGAGTCGATTGCAGCATGGCGTATGATGGCCGCTGCTACGGGGGTTCCGGATCTCGAGTCTACGGCATTGCAAGGCCACATCGATTGCGCCGTGCCGGTAGTCAGCTATGAAGATGCAGTCGATCGATTGTCGGCCGTTCATACCGATTTGCAGATTGCTCAGAATACGATTCGCAAGCAACAGACACTCGTCACGTTGGCGGATCGCACCCCTATTCCCGACCTCGATGTTGGTTTCGTTCTGCAACGAGACTACACGTTTCAACCGGGCGGTCCGACCTATAACTTGATGCTTGGAGGAGCGATTCCCGTCTTCAATCGGAACCAAGGCCAACGCATCGCAGCCCGAGCCGATCTCGTGAAAGCCAGCCAAAACGTCACCAATACACGCAATGGTTTGATTAGCAATTTGGCCAGTGTCTACGGCGTTTATGAGGCCAATCGGCAGCTCGCGGCGTCGTTCAGGACCGATGCGCTCGAAGATCAAGTGCGAGCCTATCGAGGTATTTATGAACTCTACATGGCCGACCCGTCGGCGGTCAGTTTCAACGACGTCATCGTTGCGCAACAGACCGTCGCAGTGGTTCTCAACCAATATCTCGATATCCTCAACGCCCAGTGGCAGAGCGTTGTCAATCTCGGCGAGTTGCTCCAAGTCGATGACTTGTTCACCATGGGAAAATTGGAAGCCGTGGCCGAGATACCATCGCTAACGCCCGAATCCATAACATCCGAATAGCGGCAGCCATGGCAAAACGCCTGGCGCAGACGGCGCTTTGTTCAATGCCGCTGGCTTGGATGCGTACCAGCCTATGGGTTGCGGTAATAGTCGCGATACCAATCGACGAAGTTGGCGATCCCTTGTTCGACACTGGTCTTGGGTTGGAAGCCCACCGCATCGTAGAGTGATTGGATATCGGCGTAGGTGGAAAGAACGTCCCCAGGTTGCATTGGAAGATATCGAAGATCGGCTTTCTTGCCGATGACGTCTTCTAGGACCTCGATGAAGCGGGACAATTCAATTGGCCGGTTATTTCCGATGTTGTAGATTCGGTAAGGAGCGTTGCTCGTCGCAGAATTAGGTGCATCCCCATTCCAATTGGGATCTGGTTCCGGGATGTGATCCAGCAATGCGACCATGGCATCAACGATGTCGTCGACGTAGGTGAAATCTCGCTTCATCTTCCCTTGGTTGTACACCTCGAGGGGTTGCTCGTTGAGGATGGCTTGTGTGAATTTAAAAAGAGCCATGTCGGGTCTTCCCCAGGGGCCATAGACCGTGAAGAACCGAAGACCAGTGGTCGGCAAACGATACAAATGCGCATAGCAATGGGCCATCAATTCGTTCGACTTTTTCGTCACCGCATACAAACTGACGGGATGGTCGGTCGAATGATGAGGCGAGAAAGGTTGCAACGTATTCGCGCCATAGACACTGGAACTGCTTGCGAAGATCAGATGCGGTACGTGCGAGTGCCTGCATCCTTCGAGGATGGTTAACGTCCCTTCGATATTGGATTGCGTGTATGCGAACGGATTGGTCAGCGAGTACCTCACACCGGCCTGGGCGGCCAAATGCACCACGCGATCGAAGTGGTTTTTTTCGAAGACGTCAGCGACCGCTTGGCGATCCTGCAAATCGATGCGATGAAACGAAAAACGTGGGAAGGCAGCCAATAGCTTGAGCCGACTTTCCTTGATTCGAACGTCGTAATAATCGTTGACGTTGTCGATTCCGACCACTTGGTGTCCCATTTCAAGGCAGCGCTGGGCCATGTGAAAGCCGATGAAGCCTGCGGTACCCGTGATCAAAATTTTTTGCTGGGACATGCGATTAGAAGCCTGGGATTATCAGGTCGCGTAGGAGTGGATGAAGTGGTTTCGGATGCTTCGCCCCGTGGCAAAGCGCGGACCGCACCCACGATTCTAATGTTTTTGTGTTGAAAATGACGCCATCGGCCAACCAGGGTACGCACCATGCGACATCGCCCGCGTTGCCGGTCGTCCAGTTCCAGGCGAGCCGCAATGGAGGGACGTCTGCGCCCGGTCGGATGAGCGGATCATACACCGGAGAGGGAGTAAGGGATGCATGCTCAGCCGATGCGGCGAGGAGATCTCGATGGATGACCGCAACATCGGGTTGCTCGCGCGAAACCGATTCGGGTTCCGTTGGAAACTCGATCGGATCCATCCATTGGATTTGGATCGGAGGACAGACGACCCCATCCTTCACACGGCGTGCCGTGGATGCTTCGCGCGTCACGATGCGGCGAAGCAATGCGTGCTGCATCGGCGGAAGGCCGCGGGCAAGCCAGAATTGGATGTGGGTTGACTGCATGGGATCGATGGGAAAACCAAGTTTGGGTACTACAAGTGCAAACCGGTCCTGTTTGCGAGGGTCCTTTATGCTGGCAAGGGTGGCGTCGCAATCAGTGCGACGGAGCCCTCAGCCAATTGCAAGGTGGCCTGCTCGCAGGCGTATGGGATCAAAACCGATTGGCCTTGTTCGAGCGTTAAATCATCCCTTTCGGAGCGGATGACACCGGATCCCTTAGGGATTGTAACGATACAGAATTGATTGAGCGGCAGCTGTGTGGGGATCGACGAACGCGATTCCATCAATCGGAATTTATCGCAATCCACCAAGATAGATTCATCGGGTGTCGGTGTCGATTTTCGGGTAACGAAGGAGACGGGGCCTGATTCGAAATCGATGACTTCCAGAGCTTGCTGGATATGGAGTGGTCTGGGTTGTCCATCCTTGTCGACGCGATTCCAATCGAAAAGACGAAAGGTGCAATCGCTGGCTTGCTGGATTTCTGCGACAACCAGTCCGGCACCCAGGGCGTGAACGGTACCCGCCGGAATGAAGACGCAATCTCCCGCTTGAGGGCGGAGGACGTGCAGGCATTCTTCGGTGCGGCCTTGTTGGATCGCGGATTGCAATTCCGAACGCCCGACTCCCGGCCTGAGGCCGGCATAGAGGACCGCATCGCCCTCCGCTTCAATGACATACCAAGCTTCGGTTTTTCCCCGATCGGGTTGGGGCATTTGCAGACCATAGGCATCGTTCGGATGGACCTGAACGCTGAGTACTCGCTGGCAATCGAGATACTTAAAAAGAAGAGGGAATCGCTCGTGCGGCGTATTTTGCCCTAGGATCTCTTTTGGAAAAGTTTCGATCAATTTTCGGAGTGTCCAGCCGGTGAGCGGCCCGGAATCGACGGTCGATTCCCCCTCGCGGTGATCGACGATTTCCCAACTTTCAGCCCAGATCCCGTCGTCGGGGAGCTTTTTTCCGAGCCTGGATGCGAGCCGTTGCCCCCCCCACAGGTACGATCGAAAAATCGGTTGAAAGCGAATAGGTTGAACTGGGCGGAACATGAATTGCCAAATAAGGTCCGAGAAACAAAGCTGGTGTTGAGATTATTCGATGTCGAGGGAAAATCGAGTCCAATCTCTGGGGACTCCGCCAACATTTCCTATTCAAGCGGGGGCCGCTTCAGGGAAGATGTCGACTGTTTCAACCAAAGTCATCACAAACCACATTGTAACGAGAGGATTCGCACCCGATGAATGGTGACGATCTATTCGAAAAGAGTTCCATGACCTTTGGCGAGCATCTGGAGGAGCTTCGGCTGGCTCTAGTCAAAGCCAGTGTTTGCCTGGCGATCGGTCTTTTGGTTGGGATTCCCATGGCATCCCGGGTGGTCACGTACATGCAGGGGCCACTCGAAAGATCGCTCGAGAATTTTTACTTGAAGAAATCGCTTGCGGAAATGGAGTTGACGACGGGCGAAAAAGTCGAACCCAAACTGGCCGACTGGATGGAAAAAAACAAGATGATCAGCCAGACGGTGTGGGTGGATACCCGGCGATTGTCGGAGGCGGAGTCGACTGACGAAGAAGTGTTGAACAATGCCGATCACGATGGACTCCCGACTCCCTCGCAACTTCTCAAAATGCGCATGTTCGTCGGGGTCAAAGCGGGGACCGAAGCGTTGGGACTGCAAGAGCCTTTCATGATCTGGATGAAAGCCGCCTTTGTGGTGGCGTTCGTCGTGGCGAGCCCTGGAGTCTTTTACTACCTTTGGCAGTTCGTGTCGGCCGGCCTCTATCCGCACGAGAGGCGCTACATTTATTTCTTCCTCCCGACCAGTCTTATCCTGTTCTGGTCCGGTGCCTTCCTGGCCTTCTTTGTCATCTTCCAATTGGTGATCGACTTCCTTCTCGACTTTAATGCCAGTATGGGAATCGGAGCCTCCCCTCGGTTGACCGACTATATGTCGTTCGCGCTCCTTCTCCCATTGGGCTTCGGTATCGCCTTCCAATTGCCACTGGTGATGCTCGTGATCGAGCGTCTCGGGATCATCAACGTCGAAACCTATCTAAGCCAATGGCGGGTTGCAGTCCTGGCGATCGCCTTTATCTCGATGATCCTAACCCCGGCTGACATTGCCAGTTTTGTTGGGATGACTGTACCGCTGGTCGCTCTCTATTTTCTGGGAATCGCCATGTGCAAGTACTTGCCCAGAAACTCGATGCAACGTCCCTCATCGTACAATCCGAGATAGTACGTTCAATGCTTGTGATCTGTGGAGGAGTAAAATGCATGGTGAAGGCACAAACGTACAGCGGCATCCAAGGGATGGCCGCTTGCCACCTGCACCCAGCCAGTAACGAATTCAATGATCACGACCGCCCCAGGCAAAAACGAATCCCACAGCCTCGCAGTGCCTAACGCATCCCGAAGAGTTAACCCATGAGTCCAACGGATCCTGCAGAAAAGAACTCGAACTGGCCCAGCGCCCTGAATCCCTCCTCGCTACAGGAATCCAGTGTCGCTCCGAGCAAGCGATATCAAGATTTTCCGTGGTCGATTCGAGTTGCTCAGCGATCGTGGCTGTTAGCGATTGCCATTCCCATCTTTTTGCGATCCGTATTGCGCGGCAAAGTGCCCTGGATGCTCACGGTCGTGATCGGAGCTTCCGCGGTATGCGGTTTGGTAGGATTCCTTGCCACCTACTATTCGTTGATTCGCTATCCGTACATGGGTCTGGTGGATGCGGCAGATGGGGATCTGTATGCCAAGCATGTCGAATCGAAATCCAAAGTGCTGTTCGGTTTTCTCAAGGCGATCGGGTTGATCTGCGGGGTGGTGATGGTCGTCGGTCCATTGCTCGATGGCAAAGTCGATACGCGCGAAGCGCTCTTTCTCCTTTACGTCCTACCAGTCGTTGGCTTCATCGGTTTTTTGGTGTTTCGATACAACCGTCTCGATCATCCGACGGTAGCGACATTTCTCAGATGCAGTATGGGGTTGGGGGTACTCTTATTTCCGTTATTCATTCCAGGTCTGATTCTGGGATCGCTGCGTGGCAAAGCTTTGCTAGAGGAAGCGGAACTGAAAATGGATTCCGAACGCAAATACGTGTCGTAGGTATGTGCTGGACCGAACGAAGAAAGGCACTATTACTGATCGCTAGCGTATCCGCGATTCAGCACGCAAGCCAGTTAGTTTCGTTTGATGGAAAGCCAAGCCGGCATGCGATAAGGCTCAACTATCTTGGCATCTTTAACCTCTACTCAAAGAGTATAAATCGCCAGATGGTCATCTACACGCTTCGATGTGATTCGCCCCCAGGTCAACGCAAGCGAATCCTCGAAGCACCCACAAATCCTATGCTTCCATAACCATCAGTACCCGTCCCTGCTTGTCTAAACGCAGTGAAGCATTTTCTGGACAAATGCTTGGATGACTACTCCCAAGCATAGCCTTGAACTCCCGCCAGACGCTGTGCCTGTCTTTGTTCTCTTGGTGTGCACAAATCGAAGAACGACTTGTCCACGTGGAGCGTGCCATTTACTTCCCTCGATACTTTTCGGCTCGTTGGCCGATATCCAATACCATCAACTCCTGCAACGGGATCTCGTTAGGAGCTCTATCCAGTGCGTTGTATCCTGTTGTCGCGGTCGCAACGACTCCGTCTCGAAACTGGATTCCATCCGTTATGGCAAAATGCAAACTATTCTGATTCAATTGACTAGCATTGAGGTAGGCTTCCTGACCATTGCGGTTCCATATCGTGAGAATATGAATGCCGGAATTCTTCCAAATTGCTTGCGACGGATGGAGATGTGGATGATTGCTCGCGCCCCAATGAGTCAGTAACTCATAGCTCGCAGGCTCTTGATCGCTTGCCACAATATTTAAGTTCTCAAGTCGAGGAACCATCGCAATTTCGTTCCCCGGAACTCCGCTGATGGAATACTCAATCGGTGAAAAATATCCCTTTTTTGCCAATACTTCTGTGACAAGATAGCGGACATCTCCAGCCTGACTACCACGCATTCTCAGAGATCGTCCACTGAATGGACCTCGACTAGAAAAAACGTGCTTTGCGTTTAGCAAATCGCCTTCTCTCAATGGCAGCTGGAACATTGGTTGAATGCGGACTACCGAAGGTTTCAATGCGTCTAAATCGATCAACCCACGCTTAATTGAGGGAACGGCTTCATCATTGCGAGTCGAAGCAAAGTATACGTCGAACTGAGATGGATCTTCGGATGGTTCGATTCCGATGACGATTCCTGGAAGTTCACATCGAAAAACGGTTCGTCCGACCTCATCGACGATTCGAATCGTGGAAAGAAATTGTGAACGAGTGAATGAGCCATCGACCACTGAAGTCAGTTGAGTTCCGTGGATCCGAGATACATCTAGGAATTCTGTATCAATGCCGCTGAGTCGCCATGCTATCTGCTGATTTTGAAATGCATCGAGATCATGGTAGTACTCCAGCTCCGAAAGTTTGCCACCATGCCCCTTGAAGACTTTCCGATCTCGCCCTTCGAGTATCGACAAGACTCCGCCTTGTTGCGGGTCAGTGACAACACCAATGCAACGAGGATTTACCGAAATCGATGACTCGACAAGATCATTGGTATCGAACAAAGACACATGACCCTTGCTCCGCCAAACAAGGATTTTCTTGCCATCGCTCGAAAGGGATATGGTTGGAAACGAGGCCCTGATCTCCTGAGCAACTTCGGCGATGCAGACGCGCCGCACACTGAGGGGCAATGGCATCTGCCCAAATGACGGAGTGGAACACAGGCATGCGAGGATAAACGATTTCCAGAGCGAACACGGTATCAGCCCATCGAATGGCTTGGGGAACTGCATTTGATTCTTCCTTAGTCAGGCAAACATAAATTTCTCTCCCAAACTTGCCAAACAAATGGAGCTGCGGGGGGCATAGACGCGTCAATGGCAAAGTTGGTCCATCCGGGATTACCGTGGGTAGAGGTCTAGCCCACCGCAGTAGAAAAAGATCGCATTCTTGAAGTTCTCGCGATGGCGATAGCCTCCTGTTCGTCGTTTGATGGACATGATTTTGCTGTTGAATCCTTCACTCATGGCGTTTGTCAATCTGTGCTGAAAGTAGTTCAGTAATCCCGGTAGGTGTCGCTTGAGCATCTTCGCTTTGGCCACCATTAGCGCTAGCTTGCTCTTGGATGCCCAGTCGTACCATTGCTCGATGGCAAAGTCGATACGCGAGAAGCGCTCTTTCTTCTTTACGTCTTGCCCGTCGTTGGCTTCATCGGTTTTTTGGTGTTTCGATACAACCGTCTCGATCATCCGACGGTAGCGACGTTTCTTCGATGCAGCATGGGGTTGGGGGTACTCTTATTTCCGTTATTCATTCCCGGACTCATTTTGGGATCGCTGCGTGGAAAAGCGTTGCTAGAGGAAGCGGAACTGAAAATGGATTCCGAACGCAAATACGCGTCCTAGGCAGATGCTGCAATCAGCAGTACGCGCATTCTCATCTACAAATTTTTCATAACACACGACTGCACCCATCACGCGCACAGTACCGTTTGGGGATCGTACCTACTAGCCTCTACGCATGATTTAAACGGTCTGCGAATTCTACGGCACCGAACCTGACTGAGGCTCCGTGGAAGACTTGTGTTACAGACCGTTCGGATACCGATGGCTAACCTATTGGTATGCCATTCAGTTGGTTGTTCTGCCCAACCATCGAATGGCAATCAACCGTTTTTCAGGCCCGGATGGGCCGACAAGATCCCATGCCGGTGGTCGATGACCACCGGACTTGTTCCCCTTATCTGCCCTAGAGCCCCGGCAGGGGCGGTGAGAAGGACGACTAGAACAGGAATTCTCGCCAAGGATAGAAAGTTCTTGCTGGCTCCTTGGTGGATTCAAATGGCACCATTGTTGTCATGAGTATCGTGTCATGCACATTTTCGGGGATCCGACTTCCAGCGTCCCTCCGCCCGGCGCTCACGCTTAGGGCTCTGACAATGACCGCGTCTCTTGCTCACGCAGCGGGTTAGGTCTGCACCGACTACCGGCGGCGGTCGGGGGATTGGATCTGTGCCTCCAGTGCTCGCAGTCGATCTTGGGTTTGCAATAGTTCGTCCTGAAGACGCGAAACCTCGTCATGCAACGATGCCACATACTCGGGCGTCAACATATCGGGGCTGATGCCACCGACGTTTCCATTCCCAAATCCGTTGGCTCCTGGATTCACGATTCCTGGATTGCCGCCCAGCGCAGATGGACCGGGTACTAAGGGAACTTGCATCGTGATCCGTTGTCTGCCGTGAAAGTAACCAATCGCAATGGATTGGCCCGGCGATGCCATCGCCAAGGCATCGACCACGTCTTCGGCTCGGTTGATCATCCGTCCATCCAACTCCACGATGCAATCCCCCGGACGGATCCCCGCGATCTCCGCCGCCGATCCCACCACGACATTGGATACCGCTGCCCCGCGATACACCGGGAGCCCAAACTGCTGCCTAAACGTTTCGGAGATGTCGCTGACCGATACTCCCAAGAATGCGATGGCATTTGGGGCCGCACTGCCGTAGATCGGTTGATAAGGAGCCACGGGTGGATTCAATGGCAATGCAGTCCCAGGCTGGGCGCCGTGCAGTTGGCCCGCAAGCGTTCGATCTTGAAGCACAGCCACCAAATTCGTG
>Ga0194055_10000074_pt1 | contig 67285 bp, 50 predicted proteins | sample SepL449m_MetaG_FD_155482 | JGI IMG/M metagenome (GOLD analysis project Ga0194055, IMG submission 155482) | Anoxic zone freshwater microbial communities from boreal shield lake in IISD Experimental Lakes Area, Ontario, Canada - Sep2016-L442-9m | ecosystem: Environmental > Aquatic > Freshwater >... | reverse complement strand
GGTGAGCGTGCGCGCCGCTGCGAGGCCGGCGAGGCCAGCCCCAACGATGGCAACGTCGGTCATGCGGCCGCTCTACCAAGGATGCTGCGCAGCGCGTGTTCGAGCGTGTCGTGCTGGAACGAAAAGCCATTCTCGAGCAGCACCTTAGGCAACACCTTTTGGCCGGTGAACAGCAATGCATCGGCGAGTTCTGTGCCGAGCAACAGCTTGGGCCCAAACTTGGGGATGGGCAGCACGGTGGGCCGATGCAGCACCTTGCCGAGGGTTTTCGTGAACGCGCCCTGAGTGACCGGTGTCGGCGCAGTGAGGTTGACGGCGCCGTGCACTGGAGCGGTGAGCAGGTGGATGATGGCGCGCACTTCGTCGTCGAGAGCAATCCAACTTTGCCATTGGCTGCCGTTGCCAAACTTGCCGCCGAGACCCAACTTGAACAGCGGCAATTGCTTCGCCAATGCACCGGCTGACTCGGCCAACACAATACCGGTTCGCAGATGTGCAACGCGAATGCCGGCTTCGCTGGCTGCCGCAGTGGCGGCTTCCCATTTCACGCAGAGGTCGGCCAAGAAGCCGCTGCCGACGCTGCTGTGTTCGTCGAGTTCTTCGTCGCCGCGTGCGCCGTAGACGCCGATGGCGGAGCCCGACAGAAACACTGCGGGCTTGCGCTCGAGCGACGCAATCGTTGACGCCAACAGTTCGGTGCCGAGCACGCGGCTGTCGACGAGCTCTTGCTTGTACTCGGCGGTCCAACGGTGATCGCCGATGCCGGCACCTGCGAGATGCACCACAGCATCGACGCCTTCGAGTGCAGCGGTTTCGATGGTTCCGTCGGTGGGATTCCAGCGCGCCTCGCCGGGTCGCGGAGTTCGCCGCACGAGTCGAGTGACATCGTGCCCGTCGGCGCTGAGCCTCTTGACGAGTGCGGTTCCGATGAGACCTGTGGATCCGGTGACAACTACATGCATACCGCGACGATAGACCTACCGCGACACCTACTTGCGACGCATCGGGTGGAGATTGGGTGTGACGTCAGTCGACGATGACCGGCACCGACGTAACAACGGTGTTGGGTCGATACAACAGCTTGGCCTTGATGGCCAGTGCTGATTGGTTATGCAGCCACTGACTGGTGAACTTGGTGACGAACTCGGGGATGACCACGGTGATCATTTCGTCGGCGGATTGTTCGTCGAGTTCGTCGATATAGGCGAGGATCGGACCGGTGAGATCGCGATAGGGCGAACTGATGGTGTGCAGCTCGATGGAGACGTCGAACGAATCCCATTGCTCGCGTAAGTGGCGTTCTTCCTCGGGGTCAGAAACAACCGACACAGCGATGAGGCGATCGGGGGCGAGGCTGGCTGCGTACTGCAATGCGTGCAGCACGCCCTTGTTGATGCTGCCAACGAGCACCACCACGAGGTGCTGATGGCGCTGCACCTTGTAGCCGGGCTCAACGTGGGTTGCCTCTTTCACGTGGGTGTAGTGGCGGCTGATGGCTTTGAATGTGGTGGACAGCACGATGATGACCAACACGCTGATCCATGCGCCAGAGATGAACTTGGTGACCACCACAATGAGGGCAACGAGTCCGGTGGTGAATGCGCCGACAGCGTTGATAACCAGGTTGCGTTTCCAGCCGGGCTCTTTGATCTTTACGTGGTGAACGCACATGCCGGTCTGGCTGAGGGTGAAGCCGGTGAACACGCCAACGGCATAGAGCGGGATGAGGCCTTCGATCTTGCCGTGGAACCCAACGATCAGCGCAATGGCTGTGATGGCCAAGAACAAAATGCCGTTCGAGAACACCAAGCGGTCGCCGCGATTGGCGAACTGGCGCGGCAGGTATCCGTCTTTGGCGATGATCGACGACAGACGCGGATAGTCGGCGTACGAGGTGTTGGCGGCCAAGATGAGCACCGCGAACGTTGCGAACTGGGTGATGAAGAACGGCACGTTTCGGCCGCCGTAAATGTGTTCTGCGAGCTGCGCAAGCACCGTGCCGCCGAAGCCGGGCACTGGCTGCAGGCGGTTGGCGACGATGGAGATTCCGAAGAAGCAGATGCCGAGGATGAGACCCATCCAGATGAGCGTCGTGGAAGCGTTCTTTGACTCTGGCTTCTTGAACGCTGGGACGCCATTCGAGACGGCTTCAACACCGCTCAAGGCCACGGCGCCCGACGCAAATCCCTTCAGGAACAGCAACAGGGAGATATTTCCGAGTTGCCCGAGCTCTTCGGCGGCGGCGCCGGTGTGTTGGATGGGGCCGAGATGCTGCACGAATACTCGGTATAAGCCCACCACAATGAGCGCCACGAGGCTCACAACGTAGATGTATGTGGGTGGAGCAAAGAGTGCGCCAGATTCTTTGAGGCCGCGCAGGTTCGCGATGGTCATGATCACGATGAACCCAACGCACAGTTCGACTCGGTATTGCACGAGGCTCGGGAAGGCCGCCACGATGGCCGCAACGCCGCCAGCTACCGACACGGCAACCGTCAAGATGTAGTCGGTGAGGAGAGAACTACCCGCTACGAGCGATGGAATCTCGCCGAGGTTCTCGCGGCTGACCACATATGAACCGCCACCGCTTGGGTAGGCAAAGATGGTCTGGCGGTAGCTGACCACCACAACCGTGAGCAGCACCACGACCATGATCGAGATGGGAACCAGCTTGGCGTAGGCGGCTGCGCCAACTCCGGCCACGATGAACACGTGCAGGATCTCTTCGGTCGCGTATGCGGTAGATGAGATGGCGTCGCTAGAAAAGACCGGGAGTGCAATCTTCTTTGAGAGCCGTTGATGTTGCTCGTCGGCTGACGCAAGTGGTTTGCCGATAAGGAGTCTCTTCAATGAGGTCGCCATGCAGTTGGGAAGCTTCGCCGGTTGCGTAGACGTTGTGCAACATGGGAAATGAAATGTTCACGAAACTTGGCGTATGCAGTGGGGTCGTGCGTACGATTCGGGCGACATCTTTGGAGGACGTGCGATGCATGTTGTGATCGTTGGTTGTGGACGTGTTGGGTCGGCGCTTGCGCGCGATCTCATTGAGGGCGGGCATTCGGTGGCAATCATCGACCGCAAGGCTGAGGCATTCACTCGCCTCGGTGCAGACTTCGCGGGCCAGACCATTATGGGTATCGGGTTCGACCGCGAGGTGCTCATTGCCGCTGGCATCGAGCGCGCCGAAGCGGTTGCTGCGGTAACCAGTGGCGACAACTCGAACATTCTCGTTGCGCGAGTCGCCCGCGAGAACTTCGGCATCGAGCGCGTTGTTGCTCGCATCTACGATCCGCAGCGCGCCGCCGTGTACCAGCGCCTCGGCATCTCCACCGTTGCAACCGTGTCGTGGACCACCGAGCGCGTGCTGCGTCGGGTGCTTCCCGCCGAGACCGCTGTCGAGTGGGTCGACGCCAGTGCGCAGGTGTCGCTTGTTGAGCGCCCAATTGTTGGCGCACTCGCCGGCCGTAAATATGCAGACATCGAAGAAACTGCAAACGTGCGCATTGTGGCTGTCAGCCGTTTAGGTACAGCGATGCTGCTCACTCCAGGTCTCGTTGCCCAAGAGGGCGACCTTGCCTACTTTGCGATTGCGTCCCAAGACGTCGATGGCCTCCACGACATTCTCGCCGCCCCGATCTCACACGGTCACTAGGAACAGGAACTCGTTATGAAAGCAGTGATTGTTGGTGGCGGAAGCGTCGGTCGGTTCATCGCCGAGCAACTCGGCAGCACGGGCCACGCCGTGGTGATTCTGGATAACGACCCACGCGTGTTCAAGCAGTATCAGCAGGCCGAGAAGCTTGCAGGTGTTACGTGGGTGCAAGGAGACGGCTGCGACATCGGTGCGCTGAAGGCCGTTGGCCTGAGCGACTGCGATGTGGTCGCGGCGGTTACAGGCGACGACGAAGACAACTTGGTGGTTTCGCTGTTGTCGAAGCAAGAGTTTGGTGTGCCTCGCGTTGTGGCTCGCGTGAACAACCCCAACAACGAGTGGATGTTCAACGAGATGTGGGGCGTCGATGTTTCGGTATCTACACCGCACCTCATTACGGGTTTGGTTCAAGAGGCCGTTGCGGTTGGTTCGTTCGTGCGTCTGCTTTCGTTCGAGGGCGGTAAGGCCAAACTGGCCGAGGTCACCTTGGCCACCGACTCGCCAGCCGTCGACAAAGAGATCAACGCGCTCGGCTTTCCTCGCGACGCCACCGTGGTGGCCATCTTGAGGCACGACCACATGGTTCACCCTCGCGGCGACACAGTGCTGCGTGCGGGCGACGAAGTGATCGTGTTAGCTACGGGTGACAGCGAGAACGACGTCCGCCGCATTCTCATCGCCGAATAGGCGTCGCCGAGCGCTGAGCGCAGCAAGCGAGCGAGCGATCTGGCTCAGCTTGGGATCAGGGTGTACGACGGATTCAGCATCACGCGGCGGCCGCGCTCGTCGTGCGCTACTCCTTCGATGATGATCGCTCGACCATGCTCGATGCCACGAATGGCGCGTCGGCCAGTAAACACGGCAACGGCATCGCCGGTGCCGTCGGAGAGCACGATCTCAAGCGCAGCAACGCCCTTGCGTGGAGCGACTCGAATGCGCTTCACCTCGCCGCCAACGCGTGCAGGAATACGTGACTGCAGTTCGGCGATAGGCATCAGCTTGAGGTCGGTGAAGCGTTGCTGTAGTCGCTCGGCATCGAGCTCTTCGGGCTTTGACTTCAGACGTTGGGCGAGATCGCGGAGACCCATCAGTTGCCCGCAATCGTGTTCGTGAGGGCCGCGCTCAGGGCTGTCTCTTCCATAGCGCCAAGATAGGCGGTGGCCTTTCCGCTTGGCGAAACAAAGGCCCATGCGGGCTGAGCAGGCACACCGAAACGCGCAAAGATTTTGCCGGTTTGATCGTTCATGTTGCCAAAGGTGATGCCATGCCGGTTGATGAATGCCTGCATCGAGGCTTCATCGCCATTCCATGCCACACCCACAACCGTGATCTTGTCGGCCCACTTCTTGCTGGTTGCCTCGACCGAGGCAGCTTCTGCGTTGCACACGCTTCAACCAGGGGCCCAGAACCAAAACGCTACGGGTTTGCCGATGAACGATGCAGCATCGATCTGACCGCCGCCGACGATGGGTGAGGTGAACGCCAACAGGCCCGACGGCGCCGTGCCCACAGTTGTTGGCTCGGCGGTGGTGATTCGCGTAGAACTGCCGCAAGCCGTGAGAACGGCCGCAGCACTGATCGCAGCAACTGTGCGAATCATGCGCTTGCGAAGTAAAGCGGTGCTCATTTGCGCAACCCTACCGAGACATAGGTAGGTGTGCGTCCGACTGGTTCGTAGTCTGTGGGTGATGAAGACCCGAACGTTGCTCTTGCTCGCGGTGACGTGTGGACTCGTGATCTTGCTGGCGGGCAGCATCAAGTTGTTCTCGATCACAGAGACTGCGCCTGTACGGCATCTAGCGGTAGGCCAGAGCACCACCATTGGCGACATGACGGTCAGGGTTGTGTCGGCCAAGCGTGAACGCAATCTGATGCTCGTTTCGGTCACGTTGGTGGGCGTCGACGACGCCACTGGAGCAACCACATGGGTCCTCGGTTCTGGTGCCGATGCAACCCTTGTTCCGGTAGCTACGCCGCCAGCCGCTGGAGTGCAGTGCGGCGCCACAAAGGCCAGCGAACCAACGTCGTGCGTGTTGGCGTTCGTTACCTCGAATCCGCGTGGCGTGTTGCGTTACGAGCGTGCCCTCGAGGCTCGTCGATGGGACATCGATCTGTCGTAAGTAGTACCGCCACCAACCCCCTCGGATGCCGCCACGTGGTGGCTCGAGTGGGCCTAACAGCTACGGTGGCAGCCGAAAGTCTCGCCCTGCGCGAGAGCAACGTGTGGAGGTGGTTGGTCTGGCCGAGCAGTTCGATCTCGTGATTATTGGGGGAGGCCCCGGAGGCTACGGAGCTGCGTTGTATGCAGCGTCTGCTGGTCTCAACGTGGCGCTCGTCGAGAAAGACGTTGTCGGCGGCACCTGCCTCAACAGAGGGTGCATTCCGGCGAAGGCATTCCTCGAAACGGCCGCTGTGAATCGTCATGTTGTTCACGCTGGCGACTTCGGCATTGAGTCGAGTGCACCCAGCGTGAACTTCGCTGTGGCGCAGGCCCGTAAGCAAAAGATTGTCGACGGTTTGGTCAAGGGCATCGGCGGGCTCATCAAGAGCCGCAAGGTCACGTACTACCTTGGCTCTGGCTCGCTTGGCGCCGACCGCACGGTCACGGTTGCTCTGGCCGAGGGTGGCACTGTGCAGGCGCAAGGCCGGGCGGTTGTGCTGGCCGCTGGCTCTGTTCCACGAACCATCCCCGGATTCGATCGCGGCGGTCCAATCATGACCAGCGACGAAGTGCTGATGCTCGACTATGTGCCGGCGCGTCTGGCCGTTATCGGTGGCGGCGCCATCGGGTGCGAGTTCGCCTCTACGTTTGCCGACCTCGGTTCGCAGGTCACCATCCTCGAGGGCTTGCCAAAGATTCTGCCGGGCCTCGACGCCGACCTTGCCAATGCTGTGGTGCGCAGCTTCAAGAAGAAGAACATCGATATTCGCACCGGTGTTTCGGTGAATGGGCACACACCGCAAGCCACTGCCGACGGTCGTGGTTGCACCACGGTTCACTTCGGCGACGGCGAGAGCCTTGAAGTCGATGCTGTTGTGGTGTCCGTTGGCCGTCGCCCATATGCCGACGAACTCGGGCTGGTGTCCACCCGGGTCAACGTCACCGAGCGCGGCTTTGTCGAGGTCGACGAGTTCTGCCGCACTGGCGAGGCCGGTGTCTACGCAATCGGTGACCTCATCAACACGCCGCAACTCGCGCACGTTGCCTACGCCGAGGCGATTCTGGTGGTTAGAGATCTGCTCGGCGAGAAGCCAATGCCAATTCGTTACGACCGAGTTCCTTGGGCAATTTATTGTCACCCCGAAGTTGCTTGGTCTGGTCTTGGCGAAGATGCGGCGATTGCCGCGGGCTATGAGATTGTTGTCAGCAAGCATCAGTTCAGGGCCAACAGCCGAGCCCAGATCATCGGCGAGATCGATGGTCTCGTGAAGGTCGTTGCCAAGAAAAATGCCGACGGCAGCGCCGGCCAGGTGCTCGGTGTTCACATGGTTGGGCCATGGGTAACCGAGCAGCTCAGCGGCGGATATCTCGCCGTGAACTGGGAGGCCACTGTTGCCGAAGTCGCTGAATTCATTCAGCCGCATCCCAGCCTGAGCGAGCTGTTCGGTGAGACGATGTTGTCCATGACCGGCCGTAGTCTCAACAGCTGAGTCGCACGTACGCAATGCACGATTTGAGAGGAATTCATGGCTGACATCACGTTGCCGCAACTTGGCGAGACGGTTACCGAGGGAACCATCACGCGCTGGTTTAAGAAGGTCGGTGACCCAGTCAAAGTCGATGAGCCGTTGTTCGAAGTGTCTACCGACAAGGTGGACACCGAGGTGCCGGCGCCAATCAGCGGAGTCTTGCTCGAGATCCGCGCCCAAGAAGGCGACACGGTTCCGGTTGGAGCAATCATCGCCGTAGTTGGCGCTGTCGACGCAGCTGCCCCAGCCCCGTCGCCCACGCCACCACCGGCACCCGCAGCGGTTGCGGCTCCTGCGCCGCCGCCCCCTGCCCCAGCCGCTCCGGTTGCTCCAGTCGCTCCTGCTCCGGCACCAGCACCGGCCGCCGCCCCAATGAGTCCTGTTGCTGCGGCAGTTGCTGCTGCCGCAGATGTGGCCGCCGGTGTCGATGACAACCGTTTGTTGTCGCCAGTGGTGCGCCGTCTCGTGGCCGAACACAACATCGATACGGCGTCGCTTGTGGGCACCGGTCCTGGCGGACGTATCACGCGCGAAGACGTACTCGATCGCATCGATGCAATGGCCGCTCATGCAGCGCCCACGCCCGTTGCTGCGGCGCCTGCGCCGGCTCCTGTTGCTGCGGCGCCTGCACCGGCACCGGCGCCAGTTGTTCCGGCTGCGGCACCTGCCCCAGTCGCTCCGGCTGCTGTGGCCGCTCCGGCCCCAGCGGTGAGTGACGAGCGCGACGATGTGGTGAAGCTCAGCAAGATTCGCAAACTCACCGGTGCGCACATGGTGATGAGCAAGGGTGTGAGCCCACACGCGTTCAGCGTTGTCGAGGTCGACTTCTCGAATGTCGACTCCACACGCAACAAGATCAAAGACGCGTGGAAAGCCGACGAAGGTTTCGGTATCACGTATCTGAGCTTCATCGCTCGCGCCGTCGTCGATGCGTTGCGTGAGTTCCCGCATCTGAACGCCACCGTCGATGGCGACAACCTGATCGTGCATAACTTCGTCGATCTCGGTATCGCAGTAGACCTCGACTACAGCGGTCTACTGGTGCCGGTGATTCGCGGTGCAGAGACCAAGCGCCTGCGCGCCATTGCTCGCGAGATCAACGATCTCGGCACACGGGCCCGTGGTCGCAAGCTCGGGCCCGACGAGATCTCGGGCGGCACGTTTACCATCAGCAACAACGGCTCCGCAGGCAGCGTGCTCACGATGGCCATCATCAACCAGCCTCAGGTAGCGATTTTGTCTACCGATGCAATCGTGCGTAAGCCGGTTGTCGTGCGCTCGGTAGATGGGGGCGAGAGCATCGCGATACATCCAGTAGGCAACCTCGCAATGAGCTGGGACCATCGGGCATTCGACGGCGCGTATGCCGCTGGGTTCTTGGTCAAGGTGAAGTCACTGCTTGAGACCCGCGATTGGGGTGCCGAGCTCTGATGAGCTCGTCTGCCGCTCCGCTGCATGTGCGTTGGCTCGGCCGCGTTCCGTACAGCGAAGCGTTGGCGCTACAAAACGCGTTGTTCGAACATGGATCACGCAACCACTTGTTGATGCTCGAGCATCGTCATGTGTTTACTCATGGGTCGCGGGCCGATGTGTCGGGCAATGTGTTGGTAGACCCCGCCACGGTGGGTGCCGAACTGCTGGCGGTAAACCGTGGCGGCGACGTTACGTATCACGGCCCCGGTCAGCTTGTGGGCTACCCGGTCTTGTCGCTGAACCCCAAACACGGTGGGGCTGCTGGTCCGGCCGACACGGTGGCGCATGTTCGCAATGTGGAGCAGCTCGTTATTGACGCGCTCAGCGAATTGGGTCTGCCCAACACCGGACGCCTCGCCGAGTATCCAGGCGTGTGGGTCGATCCCGATGGTCCCAATCCGCGCAAGATCTGCGCCATTGGTATTCGGGTGTCGCGGGGTCGAAGCATGCACGGATTCGGCCTCAACGTGAGCACCGATATGCGCTACCTGCGCGACTACATCGTTGCTTGCGGTATCGCTGATCGTCCCGTTACGTCGCTGCTCGAAGAAGGCATCGATGTGCCGATGGCCGATGTCGTCGATGTTGTCGCTCGCCTTGCGGCGGCGCGTTGGGGCAATGGCGTGGCCGAGCGCCAAGATGTTGCGTGGCGAGAGCGCCCCGACGACCTGTCTGCGTTTTCGCGTGGCGAAGGTCCGGGTCTGCCGGTTCGCTCGGCGAGCGACCATGGTGTCACGCAACCTCAACCCGTCGAGCCAGCTCGGCCAGAGCCGGTTCGTATGCGTGCGCGTTTGGCGCAAGCCGGCGTTACCGATTCGGTTGCGCTCAGCGACCGCAAGCCCGAGTGGTTGCGTCCCAAGGTGCAGCTTGGCGCCGAGGTGCTGGCGCTGAAACGAACCGTGCGCGATCTGAATCTTGTCACTGTGTGCGAAGAGGCCGGCTGCCCCAACCTCAGCGAGTGTTGGGCCGATGGCACAGCAACGTTCATGGTGCTTGGCGAACGATGCACGCGCGCGTGTGGGTTCTGTCTCGTCGACACGAACAAGCCGCTGCCGCCGTCGCCCGACGAACCCCAGCGCGTGGCCGAGGCCATCGAGCGAATGGGTGTGTCGCACGCAGTGCTCACGATGGTGGCGCGCGACGATCTCAATGATGGCGGCATGGCTCACGTTGCGGCGTGCGTTGAGGCAATTCATCTTCGCTGTCCCACCACGCGCGTTGAGACGTTGATCTCCGACTGCAAGGGCGACGCTGAAGCACTGTCGTTGCTGTTTGCTGCTCGTCCCGATGTGCTCAACCACAACGTAGAGACGGTGCCGCGGCTGCAACGAGCGGTGCGGCCGTCGGCTGGTTACGCGCGCAGCCTCAGCGTGCTGGCGCGAGCCAAGGCGGCAGGCCTCGTGACGAAGTCAGGCTTTGTTCTGGGCATGGGCGAAACGGTCGACGAGGTCGATGGTGTGTTGCTCGACCTTGCGTCCATCGGCGTCGATGTTGTCACCATCGGGCAGTACCTACGGCCAACCTCGAACCACTTGCCGGTGCAACGGTGGATCGAGCCTGCCGAGTTCCAACGCTGGAAGACGCTGGGCGAATCGTTGGGTATTGGCCATGTCGAATCCAGCCCGCTCACGCGCAGCAGCTATCACGCGCGTCAATCAGCCGAGGCCGTCGAGGTGCGCATCGGCTGACGGGCGTTGGTTTCGGGCAGAATGGTGCTCATGCAAACTCCAGGTGCCGCAGCCCCTTTGTCTACTGCCGTATATGCCGATCGTCTCGATCGTGCCCGTGCTCAGATGCGCGACAAGAACATTGATGTGCTGCTGCTGTCACTGGGTCTCGACCTGCCCTACATCACCGGCTATCACGCGATGCCGCTCGAGCGTCTCACGATGTTGGTGGTGCCCCGCGAAGGCCAAGCGCGCATGGTGATCCCGCGTATGGAAGCGGCGCGCGTGGCGCCGCAGCCCGGTGTGTTCGAGATTCATCCGTGGGGAGAAACGGAGAACCCAGTTGAGATCGTTGCTCGCCTTGCCCGCGAGGCGGGCGCTGCGCACAACGTGGCCGTAGGCGATCAGATGTGGGCGCGTTTCTTGGTTGAGTTGTTGCCGTTGCTGCCGGGAGCCCAGTATCAGCGAGCCGACGTGGTCACCTCGATGCGCATGGCCAAGGACGCCGACGAGATCGCCGCGTTGTTCGCCGCTGGCGCTGCTGTCGATCGCATTGCTGGCGAACTTCAGGCTGGCAACATCGAGTTGGTTGGACGAACCGAAGCAGCTGTGTCGGCCGATTTGGGCGAGCGCATTTTGGCCGAGGGTCATCAGGTGGTGAACTTCGCGATTGTTGCGGCGGGCGAGAATGCAGCGTCGCCACACCACAGCCCCGGCGATCGCATCATCCGCAAGAACGAGATTTTGTTGTGCGACTTCGGTGGCACGATGAACGGCTACTGCAGCGACATCACCCGTTGCGTATATCTGGGCACTCCACCGGCAGAGGTTGTTGATGCCTACGCGGTGTTGCAAGAGGCTCAGGCTGCAGCCGTTGCTGCGGGCGTTGTGGGCGCACCGTGCGAAGAGGTTGACCGGGCGGCGCGGCGCATTATCACCGCTGCGGGTTACGGCGAATACTTCTTCCATCGCACGGGCCATGGCATCGGTATGGAGGCCCACGAGGATCCATACATGGTCGAGGGCAACTCGCTGCCGCTTGCGGCCGGACACGCGTTCAGCGTTGAGCCCGGCATCTATGTCGAGGGCAAATGGGGTATGAGGCTTGAAGACATCGTGGTGGCCTCAAACAATGGGCCAGTACCGATGAACTCGGCTCGGCACGAACTGGTCTGCCTCGACGTGTAATCACTCGCCAAGTCGGTGTGCCCTGAGCACGTTTTACGGGTGCTCAGGGTGTAAGAATTCGGGAATGACAGCGCTCGACGATCAGCCCGGTATCGACACCAGACTTCCTTGGCACATGCGAGGCAACTATGCCCCGGTGATGAACGAAGTCGAGGCCTTTGATTTGCCCGTCATTGGCAAACTTCCGGCCGATCTCAACGGTCGCTATTTCCGCAACGGCGCCAACCCAATGAATGGACCCACGCTGCATTGGTTTGCGGGCGACGGAATGATTCACGGCATTCGCATTCGCGATGGCAAGGCCGAGTGGTATCGCAACCGTCTCGTGCGCACCAAGGCCTTGGCCGGTGTCGATCGCTTCGACATGACAACCGGTGGCATGGACCTCACCGTTGGCCTAGCCAACACACATATCGTCAGCCACGCCAACCGCATCATCGCGCTCGAAGAGGGCAGCTTGCCCAACGAGTTGTCGAACGAACTCGACACGCTGGGCCCATACAACTTCGATGGCCGTCTCGACACGCCGATGACGGCGCACCCGCACACATGCGCCGAGACCGGCGAGATGCATTTCTTCGGCTACGGATTCATGCCGCCGTTCGTCACGTATCACGTGGCTGACGCTGCCGGACAGTTGGTGCATACGCAGGCCATCGATGTGCCTGGCCCAACGATGATCCACGACTTTGCGATCAGCCGCAACTACGCAATCTTCCTCGACCTCCCCGTGACCTTCAACATCGAAGATGCGATGTCGGGCGGCATGCCGTTTGGTTGGGATGAGGGCTACGGAGCTCGCATTGGTTTGCTGAACCGCGATGCAGCGCGTCGTGGCGAGCAGCCACGCTGGTTCGATGTCGACCTGTGTTACGTGTTCCACATCATGAACGCGTGGGACGACGGTCCCGATGGCCACACAGTGTGGCTCGACGCTGGTCGTCACGCAAGCATGTGGCAGGGCGGCGCCGACAAGTTTGAGCCGTGCTACCTGTGGCGCTGGCGCTTCGATCTCAACACCGGTGCCGTGCACGAAGAGCAGCTCGACGACCGCGAGCACGCCTTCCCACGTATCGACGACCGCCTCTGCGGATTGCAGAACAGCGTGGGTTGGGCAGTGAGCGCGCGTGATCAAGGCGTCAGCGAGATGGACGGCTCGAGCGTGTTCCTGAAGTACGACCTTCGCAAGGGAACCAACGAAGTGCACGACTTCGGTCCCACCATGGTGTCGGGCGAGCCAGTGTTCGTGCCCTCGGCAAACAGCACCGCCGAAGACGACGGTTACGTGATCACGTATCTCTACGACAAGGCCACCCAGAGTTCGTCGTTTGTGGTGCTCGATGCACGTGACATGAGTGCAGAGCCGTTGGCCATTGTGCCGCTACCGCAGCGAGTGCCGTTTGGCTTTCACGGCAGCTGGATCGCCGACTGAAACGCTGTTCGTTCAGAACGTGTTGATTGACTGAGTTGTTGATTGAGCCGAGCTGGGGTTTCCCCCAGCCGGCTCACTCACAATCGTTGGGCTCAGAGGCCTGACTTCTCGAGGATGTGGATGCCACACGCCGAGCCGAGGCCGATGACATGGGCCAAGCCCACCTTGGCGCCTTGGATCTGGCGATCGCCAGCTTCGCCGCGCAGGTGATGACACACTTCCCAGATGTTGGCGATGCCGGTGGCTGCGATGGGGTGACCCTTCGATTCGAGGCCGCCCGACACGTTGACGGGGGTTGAGCCATCGCGCCATGTGGCGCCGCTCTTGAAGAAGTCGGCAGCCTCGCCTGGCTTGCACAGACCGAGGTTGTCGTAATGCACGAGCTCGGCGGTGGCGAAGCAGTCGTGCAGTTCGACGAGGTCGAGGTCTTCGGGGCCGATGCCGGCCTTGGCGTATGCCTGAGCGGCAGCGCGACGGGTAAGGGTGTTCACATCGGGGAGCACCTGGCACGCCTCTTCGTATGGATCAGAGGTGAGCACCGAAGCCGAGATCTTGACCGCACGACGCTGCTGCTCGAGCGACAAGGTCTTGAGCTTTTCGTCGCTGACCAACACCGCTGCGGCGCCGCCGTCGCAGTTGGCCGAGCACATGGCACGGGTGTTTGGGTACGCGATCATCATGTCGTTCATGATCTCGTCGAGGGTGAAGCGCTTTTGGTAGGCGGCCAACGGGTTGAGCGTTGAGTGAGCGTGGTTCTTCTCGCTGATCTGAGCGAACAACTTGAAGTCGGCGCCGCCGTACTTGTGGGCGTATTCCATGCCGACCTGAGCGAACACGCCAGGCATGGTGTCGGTGCCGATGCGGCCGTCGGTAGAGGCCACTGCGCCGTATCGGCCAGCGCGGTTCCAGGTCTTGCCGTCGTCTTTGCGGCTGCCGCCGGACAGCAGGCCAACGCCGCTGAGCTTCTCGACGCCTACAGCGAGACCGAAGTCGCACTCGCCGCTCTTGATCGACATGTAGGCAACGCGCAACGCCGTGGCGCCAGTGGCGCAAGCGTTGGAGACGTTGTAGGCGGGGATGCCGGTCTGGCCGATCTGCTTTTGGATCATCTGGGCAATACCGCCGCCGCCCATGAGGCAACCTGCGGCAAGCACGCCCATGTCGGCCATGGTGACGCCGCCGTCGGCGAGCGCGGCCATTGCTGCTTGCGCAGCGAGGTCGACGGTGTCTTTGTCGGTGTGCTTACCGAACTTGGTCATGTTGATCCCGAGGATCCAAACGTCGCCGCTAGACATGGCTGCTCCTTACAAGTGGGTTCTGTGAGTTCTTATTGGTTGATGAAAGCGTGTGCTGACTGCGATGCAGATCAGGAGATGGGTTCGAACGCGAAGTTGACGGCTTCGGTGCCGGCTTCGTCGCTGCCAATGACATAGGTGGTGAGACGCACCCTCATGCCGAGCGAGACGTGCTCGGGATCGGGGGAGACGTTGGTGAGGTTGCCGCGAACGCTGGTGCCGTCGCATTCGACAATGGCCGAGACGAACGGCACGGGGATGCCTGGCGCAGCGAACGAGACGATGGTGAACGACCGCACGAAGCCTTCGGTGGCGATGTCAGCGTCGGCGAACGATGTGCCAAAGCACGATGCGCAGGCGTTGCGGCGATCGAAGAACCGGGCGCCACACGAGGTGCACTGGTGGGCGACAAGGTGGGGGGTGGGAGCGAGATGGAGATACTCGACGAAGGGGATCTGTTCGGACACAGTTGCATTCTTAGGTACTCGGCGATCAAAAGGCAAAGCGGACGACACGCACGATCGCTCGCCGGTGCAATAACGTCACGTGGAGATTCGCTGAGAGGGGTCCGCAATGTTGGATGTAGTGATCACTGGAGGCAAGGTCATCGATGGCACGGGCCGTGCCGCCGTTGCTGCCGATATCGGAATTCGCGACGGCGTCATCGTCGAAATTGGCGATATCAGCGAGGCTGCGCACCAACGCATTGATGCCACCGATCAGGTGGTGACCCCTGGGTTCATCGACATCCACACCCACTACGACGCGCAAGCCTTCTGGGACACCACCCTGAGCCCGTCGCCCTTGCATGGCGTGACCACCGTGATGGGCGGCAACTGTGGGTTCACGATTGCCCCACTGGCACCCGAAGACGGCGACTACCTGATGCGTATGTTGGCCCGGGTCGAAGGCATGCCCCTCGAGTCGCTGCAGCAAGGTGTGCCGTGGGACTGGCGCACCACGGGCGAATACCTCGACCGCCTCGACGGTACCTTGATGCCCAACGCAGGTTTCTTGGTTGGGCACTCGGCCATTCGTCGCAGCGTGCTCAAAGATCAAGCCACCGAGCGAGCGGCCACTCCCGAAGAGATCCTCAAGATGCAGGCCCTGCTGCGCGAAGGTCTCGCAGCGGGCGGCATGGGTTTTTCATCGACGTGGTCTACATCGCACAACGACCACACCGGTTCTCCGGTTCCGTCTCGCCATGGCACCCGCGAAGAACTCATTGCCTTGTGCAGCGTTGTTCGCGAGTTCCCCGGCACCACGCTTGAGTTCATTCCTCAGGTGGGCCGATTCACCGACGAGTCGTTCGATCTGATGGCAGCGATGAGCGTGGCTGCCAATCGTCCGCTCAACTGGAACTTGTTGCAGGTTCAGGCCCAAAACTGGGAGCAGGTGCAGCACCAGCTCACCGGAGGCGACATCGCCGAGGCCAAAGGCGGGCGCGTGTTGGCGCTCACGTTGCCCGACACGTTTCGGCTGCGCTTGAACCTACGCAGTGGGTTCGTGCTCGACATCTTGCCGGGCTGGGACAAGCTCATGGCGCTTGACCCAGCCGCCAAGTTGGCCATGTTGCGCGACCCTGCCGGCCGTGCCGAGATGGATCGTCTTGCTCAATCGGCTCCGGGCCCCCTGCGCTCGCTTGCCAATTGGGGCACGTACACGTTGCTCGAAACCTTCAGCGACAATTGGAAGCGGTTCGAGGGACTCACCATTGGAGCCATTGCCACCGAACTCAACAAAGACCCATGGGACGCGCTGGTCGACATCGCGATCGACGACGACCTCAACACCGTCATTGCCAGCATGGACACCGGCCAAACCGATGCCAGCTGGGAGAAGCGAGTCGAGGTGTGGCGTGACCCACGAGCCATCGTTGGCGCATCCGATGCGGGAGCGCATCTCGACATGATCGACAGCTTCAGCTACGCCACCACGTTGATTGCTCGCACCACCGTCGATCGCGCGTTGCTGCCACTCGAAGAAGCCGTGCACTATCTCACCGGTGCCCCGGCGGCGTTGTATGGCCTGAAGGGCCGCGGCACCTTGGCGGTGGGTACCGCTGCAGACATCGTGGTGTTCGATCGCCACAACATTGGCCCTGGCGAGGTGTTCACCAAGTTCGACCTTCCGGGCGGCGCTGGTCGCGTCTACGGCGAGGCCAACGGCATCAGCCACGTGCTGGTCAACGGCGTGCCATGCGTGCAGCATGGCGAGATGCTCGATGCGCGGCCGGGCACGTTGCTGCGCAGCGGCCGCGACACCAACACTGTCACGGCGGGCTAGCGCAGGGACTAGAGGCCAGCAACCGAGGTTTCGAACAGCTTCGTGTCGACCGCATCGGTGAGCTTGGTGAGCGTGATCTGCAGGTCTGGCGTGTCTTGATACGCAAGCATGCCGTTATCGAGGACGCAGTATTTCTTGGTGCCGCTGGTGAAGCTGAGCTGCACGCATGTGGCGTTCTGCCCGGCATACGTTTCGGAAGATGTGATGGCTGGGCCGACCATCGTGGTGGCATCTTGGCGAATGCGGGCCGCTGCCGAAGCACCGTAAAAGTCGTGGGTGACCGCAAGGTTGCTAATGCTTGCTTCGTCGACAACGAGCGAGCAACTCCCGTTAGACAACGTGCACGTGCTGTACCCGGCGGTGGACTGCAGGAAACGGATGTCGTTGAATGTGATGGAGCGTTCGGTCGGGTTCTGGATCGCAACGGTGACCGGCGTGGTGATATTGCCGAGGCGCGTCAGTATTGAGTAGCTCGCTGTGAATGGGCCGATTGATGTGTCGAGCTTGCTGAGCACGGCAGCAATAGCTGGATCTGATTGCGACCCAAACGACGGGCGCTTGCCGGTGATGCATCCGCTGAATACCAGCGGGGCGACAACAGCGACGGCGAAAAAGCGAGAGAGACGCATACAAGCTGCGATCGTACGGGATGAACCGGGCGAAACGGTGTCTGTCGCCCCTTGCGCGCCTATCGTCGGTGATCGTGATCCGTATTGATGCCGCCACCGTGTTGTTGCAGTGGTCCACCGGTGGATTGTTTTTCTTGTGGTTCACCACTCGGCGCAAACTCGTTGGCGCCGGTTACGGCTGGCTGTTGCGCAGCGTCTATCTGCTGATGGCCTTTGGCGCGTTGGTGTGCGGTCTGCGCTTTGGCTCCGAGGTTGTGCGCGAGGTCGCCTCGTTTGGTGTCGGACTCTCTGCGTTAGCGGCGCTGGCAGTGTCCATCGTGCGTCGCCGCGACGACCGCTTTGTTCCGTGGCTCGATCTGGTGGCTCCGGCCATTGGCCTGGTGGGCCTTGTCGCCGCTGGCATTGGCGCAGGTGGTAACGATGCGGTTGCGGTCATCCGCACGGTGGTTGGCGCAGCGTTCCTTGGGGCGGTCACCGATGCCATGCTGCTCGGTCACTGGTATCTGGTGCAGCCCGGCCTGCCGCGCGGCCTGCTCAACGAATTGGTGCAGGTCACGCAGTATGTATTGCCGGTTGAGGTTGTTGCGCTGCTGCTGCCAACGGGCATGCTCAGCGTGCTGAGCGGTTCGGTGTCCGACGGCTGGAACGGCACGCTCGGCTACTTCTGGGTGGCATGTGCAATCACCACTGCGGTGTTGTGCTGGGTCACCAAGCGAGCGCTTCGCGAGCGGTATTACTCGGCAGTGATGGCGGCAACCGGGCTGTTGTATCTCGCGATTCTCACCGCTTTCGGCACCGACTTGGTCGCCCGAGCGGTGCTTGCTGGCTAGGTGGGGCTTAGCATCGGCGGTCATGCAGCAGATTCCGCGCACCTTGTTCAACGACGACCACGACCAGTTCCGCGCCGCCTTTCGTGCCTGGCTCGATAACGAGGTCGTTCCGAACCACGAGCAGTGGGAGCGCGACGGCTTGGTGTCTCGCGAGATTTGGCTCGAAGCCGGCCGCCACGGCTTCCTTGGCCTCACGGTTCCTGAGAAGTTTGGTGGTGGCGGAACCGACGACTACCGCTTCGCCGCCGTGATGGCCGAAGAGATCGGCCTGACCGGCGTGATCGGCAGTGCCAACGGCATGACCCTGCACAACGACATCGTGCTGCCCTACTTCATCAGCCTGTGCAACGACGAGCAGCAGCAGCGATGGTTGCCGGGCATGGTTACTGGCGAGCGCATCGGCGCAATCGCAATGACCGAGCCAAACACCGGCAGCGATCTCGTGGGCATTAAGACTACCGCGGTACGTCACGGCGACTCATTTGTCGTGAACGGCGCGAAGACCTTTATCTCGAACGGCATTCTCAGTGATGCCGTCATCACGGTGGTGAAGACCGACCCATCGAAGGCGCACCGCGGAATGAGCCTGCTGGTGCTCGAGCGTGGCATGCCCGGCTTCGAGCGCGGTCGCAACCTCGACAAGATGGGTATGCACGCTCAAGACACGGCCGAGCTGTTCTTCACCGATGTCGAGGTGCCCGCCGCCAACATGCTTGGCGACGAAGGCATGGGCTTCATGTATCTGATGACCAACCTTGCTCAAGAGCGCCTTGGTATCGCGATTGGCGCTGTGGCGGTTGCTCAGGCAGCCGTGAACTGGACGGTTGATTACACCACTCAGCGCAAGGCGTTTGGCCAATCGATCGCGCACTTTCAGCACAGCAAGTTCTTGCTCGCCGAGCTCGCCACCGAAGTGCAGATTGCCCAGGTCTACGTAGACCGTTGCGTTGAGCTACACGTCAATCAGGCGCTCACTGTCGAGCAGGCCGCGGCCGCCAAGTACTGGTGTACCGAACTGCAGAACAAGGTGGTCGATCGCTGTGTGCAACTGCACGGCGGTTACGGCTACATGCGTGAGTACCCCATTGCTCGGGCGTGGGCCGACAGCCGCATCCAGACCATCTACGGCGGCACCAGTGAGATCATGAAAGAGATCGTTGGCCGCAGCGTGGTGGGCGGCTAACGCTTAGGCGCGAGAACGAACGCCGCGGCTGGCTGCAAGACCTAGCACGGCGCACAGCGCGGCCAGTGCAAAGTTCACGCCGATGGCACCCTGCAAGGTGGCCGAAGTGCGATCAGAGAACGCAACCGTTGAGCCGCCAACAACGCCCATGATCCCGAAGCCGAGTGAATCGGCGAGGTGGATCTGACTGCTGATCTCGCCTTCGCGGCCGTCGTCGGCGTATGTCATCGAGGCAACGGTGGTGGGGTTGAACAAGATGCCCATGCCGAAGCCGCCGATCGCCCACGTAAAGAACACGATTGGCAATGGCCATGACGGCGACAGCACCGGCGCCACTGTGGCGATGCCAATGAGCAAGAACCCAAAGCCCATCCCCGACATTCGGCCCGGGTTGATTCGGTCGACGCGCCGTGCGGTAAGCGCTTGGCCGATGGTCCACGTGACTGCTGCACCTGAGATGACAAAGCCCTGCACGATGGGTCGCGCATTGTGGAGTCGATCGGCTGCGAGCGGCACAAAACTGTCGACGCCTAAGAAGGTGGCGGTGGCAAGAAAGCGAACGGCCACGATGGCGGGCAAGCCGCGTCGAGCGCGAAACACTCCGGCGGGCAGCATGAACCGCAGCGCGGGAAGGGCGATGGCGATACCGGCAACGCACAGTGGCGCGGCCACGAGCAGATGTTTGTTCTGGAGTCCGGCGGCCAGAATGCCCACTCCAGCCGAGGCCTGAAACGCACGGTGCAGCCGCGTTGGTCGGCGATCGATAATTCCGTCCGATGGCGCGAGGTGAGCCATGGCGCGCGCCGTGAGCAGCGCGACTGCAGCGGCAAGCGGGGCGATGCCGATGAAGACCCAGCGCCAACCGATGCGGTCGACGACGATGCCGGAGACCACCGGAGCGAGCAAGCTTGGCAGCACCCAGCCAGCGCTGAGATAGGCGTACATCGTGGCTTGGCGCTCAACCGGAAAGGCGCGGCGCACGGCGATGTACGACAGCGGAGCGAAGCCGCCGCTTCCCGCGCCCTGGAGTAGTCGGCCGATAAGAACCATCGCCATCGACTGCGCCGACGCGGCGACGACGAGTCCGGTTAAGAAGATTCCGATGCATGCAAGGAACGGTCGACGCACGCCGTGAAGATCGGCCTGCTCGCCAGCCCACACCAATGCAACGAGGTCGGCCAACATGTATGCCGCAAGGGTGGCGCCGTACAACGAGTCACCGTGGAGCGCGTCGGCGATGGTGGGCAGCGCCGTGATGACGGCGGTTGTTTCAAATGCAACAAGTGTGACGCTGAGTACTAGTCCAACGGCGAGAGCGCGCTGGCTCGCGTCGAGGGGGGCGCGTGTCATCGTGGCAAGTCTAAAGACGAGCCGTTGTGTTTAGCCTCGGCTGACAGATGGGGCCACAAGCGGCCACGGCTGCGTGCGCTCGATGAGGAGCGAGGCGTCGAGCAACAACTGTTCGGCGTAGTGACGGCCGATGATTTGCAGACCTACGGGCAAGCCATCGACGGTGCCAGCGGGAACACTGACTGCCGGGTTGCCGTGCAGGTTTGCGGGGAACGTAAGGCGACCGTTGTTGCCGGCGCCAGCCATGATGCCGCCGAATTCCTTTGGCAACGGGCCCTCGGCAGCAAACGCAATGTCGGGGTTGCTGGCGGTGATAACAAAGTCGACCTCGGAGAAGATCTGAGCCATGCGCTCGTTGAGCTCCATGCGACGGTCTTCGATCTTGGCGCGTGCCTCTACGCCGTAGCGGCCCAGCGTCTGCTCAAGGCCCATGCGAATTTCCGGAGTAAGTACGTCTTTGCATTCGGGCCAATAGGCGGCGAGTTGCGAGTGAATCTCGATCATGCCGCTGATAGACCACGCTGCACCCATGCTGGGCAGGCTGATATCGACGCCGTCGATGCGGCGCATGCCAGCGTTGGCAATGAGATCGTCGGCCACGTTTTCGAGCACGACCCACATCGCGGGCGAGATAACAGCGCCGCCCCAATCGGGCACTACTGCAACGCGCATGCCGCGCAATGACTCGGTGTGCGTGCCGAGTTCGTTCTCCCAACCGCTGGTGCGGGGCAGGCTGAACTGGTCTCGGGCGTCGTAGCCATTGCACACGTCGAACCAGCGCGCTGTATCGCGTACAGAGCGGCTGAGGCAGCCGATGGTGACGGTCATGTTGCCGATGGTGGTGCGCGGGGCGCGTGGGATGCGGCCAAAGGTTGCTTTGAGACCGAAGAGTCCGGTGAAGCCAGCGGGGATGCGGATCGAGCCGCCGCCGTCGCCGCCGGTTGCGATGGTGACCAGACCACCGGCAACAGCGGCGCCAGTGCCGCCGCTTGAGCCGCCAGGAGTGTGTGCGGTGTTCCACGGGTTCAGCGTGGCGCCGTGCAACACAGTGCGGGTGAGGTTGACTCCACCGAACTCGCTTGAGGTGGTTTGTCCGGCGAGCACCGCGCCGCCTTGCTTGACCATGCGATCGACCATGACCGAGGTGTGCGTGGCAACGTGATCTGCAAACACCACGCATGCCTCGGTGGCGGGCCAGCCAGCGACCGAGTCGAGCTCTTTCACCCCGATTGGCACACCACCAAATGGCAACGAGATATCGGCGTTCTTGGCGGCGGCCATGGCTTCTTCGCGCGGTGTGTACGCGAAGGCGTTGAGATTGCTTGCGTCGATCGCGTCGTAGGTGGCCTGCAACTCTTCGGCGGGCGAACGCTCGCCGCTTCGGAATGCTTCGACCAACGAGCAGCTATCGCCTAACCACGGTGTGTTCCCCATGTGGGGCACGATAGTTGCACAGCGATCTCTGGCTGCACTCCTGCAGTTGCATTTGTGGTTGACGGTGGATCAGCCGCTACCTGCCCGCGGCCCATAGAGTCGTCACGTCATGGATAGCCGCGCATTTCTCGATCTCCGTCCGAGCCACAACCCCTACCGCTGGAGCCTGCCGGTTACGCCCGGGCTATCTACGTGGGGTGGATTTCTGTTTGGTGGTTGCGGTTTGGGCGCTGCGATTTCGGCGCTGGAGCAAACGTCGGGTCGCGACTGCGTGTGGGCCACGGGTCAATACCTGTCGTACGCAAAGCCCGGCGAGGTGATGGACATCGACATCACGATGGCGGTCGAAGGGCACCAGATCTCGCAGGCCCGAGCTGTGTGCCACGTAGGCACCCGTGAAATTCTCACCGTGAACGCCGCGCTTGGTCATCGCGACATCGAGCACTCTGGGCAGTGGGAGACCATGCCCGATGTGCCGCCACCGTCGCAGTGCGCAGCCCGCGATTACCGCTTGCCGGCCGACGGCACCATTAACGAGCGACTTGAGCAGCGCATGGTGAAGGGCCGCGAGTTTGAATCGCTCGATGGTGTTCACGGCGATGGGCAAGTGCTGCTGTGGGCGCGCATCCCCGATGTGATCGAAGGCGTCGATGCAACAACACTGGCCATTCTCGGCGACTTTGTGCCGATGGGTGTGGGCCAAGCGCTGGGTGTGCGCGGTGGCGGCAACAGCCTGGACAACACATTGCGGGTGGCTCGATTAGTGCCCACCGAGTGGGTGTTGCTCGACATTCGCGTGCACGCCGTGGGCCGCGGGTTCGGCCATGGGCTTGTGCATATGTTCGCCGAGGATGGCACGCTGATGGCCACTGCCAGCCAAAGTTGCATAGTTAGGTACTGGAAAGGCGAGGCCGATGAGCCTCGCCCATCTACTCAGCAAGGGGAATCGAAATGAGCACTGCACTTCCAAAGCGCCCGGGTATGACGGTGCCTTTGCCGGGACCATTGCATAGCCATCGCGACAAGCTCAGCGAACTTGCCGATCTGGGATACACCGACATTTGGTCAGCCGAGAGCGATGGTGCCGATGCCTTCACACCGCTGGCGATGGCCGCAGCGTGGGAGCCCCGCCTACGTTTGGGCACGGCAATCGTGCCGGCCTACACCCGCTCGCCAGCATGCTTCGCTCAGAGTGTGGCCAGCATGGCCGACGCAGCGCCAGGTCGATTTGCGATTGGCATTGGCTCGAGCAGCAACGTGATTGTCGAGCGCTGGAACGGCGTGCCATTTGTAGAGCCGTACAAGAAGGTGCGCGATGTCGTTCGCTTTTTGAAAGATGCGCTCAGCGGCGAAAAGGTGTCGAAGCAATACGACACGTTCAAGGTCGACGGGTTTCGTTTGGGCGTGCGGCCCGAGCAGCAGCCACAGATTCTGGTGGCTGCGTTGCGTGAGGGCATGCTGAAACTTGCAGCGCGTGAGGCCGATGGCGCCATCATCAACTGGCTCTCGGCGCAAGACGTGAGCAAGGTTGCCGCAGTAGTGAACGACGCCGCTGGCGGCGAGCAAAAAGAGATCGTGTGCCGCATCTTTGTGTGCCCCAGCGAGAACGCCGATGTGGTGCGCGCTGCGGGCAAGTTTGCGATTGCGGCCTATCTCAACGTGCCCGTGTATGCCGCATTCCATGAGTGGCTGGGTCGTGGCGAGATGTTGCAGCCCATGTGGGACGCATGGAAGGCCGGCGACCGCAAGGCAGCGTTGGCCGCAATTCCGGATCAGTTGGTTGACGACATCATCGTGCATGGTTCGCCCGCAGAATGCCGAGCCAAGATTCAGGCCTATTTCGACAACGGTGTGACCACCACGTCGCTGGCGATTCTGGGCCTTGACCCAGAGTTGAAGCACTGGCAGGCAGTGCGCGATCTGGCACCCACAGCTGGTTAAGCGTGGCCGGTCAGGCTGCGATCTGACGCGAAGAGCCACCATGTGCAGCGGTGGTACCGGCGCGGGCTGCGGCCTGTGCTGCAAGCTGTGCCCGTAGCGCCGACACATGCGCCAGGCCCGAGACGCGTGCTTGCTCGCTGAGGCGGAACTGCAGGGGCACTGGTGTCGCGGCAGTGAGAAGCGAAAGCTGTTCGGCAGCGCCCGATGCGCTGGCGAGGTCTGACGTGTTTCCGATTGTGCTCATGTGGCGATAATGATCGATGGGTGTTACAGGGTTACGCAGCGTTCTAGGCTGCGGCGATGGCGACCCAGGCGCATGAGGATCACTCGGCCAACTTCGACGGTGAGGTGCGCGATGCGTGGCGGGCGTACGGCGACCCACGGGTCATCACATCGGTGGTCGAGGTCAGCGCCAAGGTGTCTACCAATCACGTGTATCGGCTACACCTCGACGATGGCGGCAGTGTCATCGCCAAGGTCTCGTCATATGGCTCGTACTACTTGTTTCGCGAAGACCATGATCGAATCCATCGATCTCGCGAACTGTTGCAGGACACCCGTTGGGCTGGCTTGCTCGCCGATGTCTTTGTCGAACGCGGCCAACTTCCCAGCGGCTCTGCTCAACGGCCTCGACCCCCGCGCGTGTTCACCCACTACAACGGTCAGCTCTGGACGGCGTTCTATCAAGACGTAGCGGTTGATCAATCGTTGCCTCGGATTCTGTCCGATGCCCAGATCGGCGAGCTCGGCGAAGAGATGGCGCTGCTGCATCGTGACTGCGCCGACGTAGCCCGGCGCATTCCGCTGACATCGAAATCGATCAAGTCTGATGCCATCCATCTGCTCGACCTGCTGAGCGACAAACACTCGTCGCTCAAGTTTCAATACAACGCCGAGCAGAAGCAGTACCTGCGTCGGCAGTGCCACGAGTTCCTTGAGCAACTCGATCGCTTCGGCTACGACGACTGGTCGAAGATTCCGGTTCTCATCGATTGGAACCTCGGCAACTTCTCGGTGTCGATGGATCAACAACAGATTCGTCTGTTCAGCCGTTGGGACTACGACTGGTTTCGCATCGAGCCTCGGCTGCTCGACTTCTATTTCTTGTCGCGGGTGTCGAGCGCCACAGGCGACCGCACGGTGTTTTCGTACTCGCCGCACACGCTGCTCGAGCCGCGTTTCAAAAAGTTCCTCACGGCGTATCACCGCATCTATCCGCTGAACGAAAACGAATTGCTGTTCATGCGTGAGGTCTACAGGTTCTTCATCTTGAACTACGTGGTACGCGAAGGCGACAACTTCTTCCAGCCCGAATACTGGCGTCGACTGCAGCACGAGGCAGTGTCACTGTGCTTGCCCGCTGCCGAGCGACTCGATCTGCGGCCGCTGCTCGACATTCTCGGCTAACTCTTCGCAACGCCCTGCGCGCCTACTCTGGAGCGATGGCGATCAACGTTGCGGTAATCGGTGCTGGTTCGTGGGGAACCACGGTGGCTGCGCTTGCGGCCGAGAACACACCAACTTCGCTGTGGTCACGTCGAGCCGACCTTGCCGACGCAATCAACAGCACGCATGAGAACCGCGATTACCTGCCCGGGTTCGCGTTACCCGAAAGCCTTCGCGCCACGAGCAATTTGGGTGAGGCGGTGAGCGCCGCCGACGTGTTGGTGATGGCAGTTCCGTCGCACGGCTATCGCGCTGTGGCCGCAGAGGCGGCGCCGTTTCTGCGGCCGTGGGTGCCGGTGGTCAGTTTGGTCAAAGGTATCGAGCGCGATTCGCTCAAGCGCATGAGCGAAGTGGCCGCCGAGGAGATGCCTGGCCATCCGGTGGCGGTGCTCGCTGGCCCGAACTTGGCCAAAGAGATCTTGGCTGGACAACCAGCGGCCAGCGTGGTGGCCATTGATGACGAAACGATCGCACACGAACTGCAGCGCATCTTCACCCGGCCGAGCCTGCTCATTTACACCAACCCCGATGTGGTGGGTTGCGAGGTGAGTGGCGTGGTCAAGAACATCATCGCGATCGCTGCTGGCATGGCCGAGGGCATGGGCTTCGGCGAGAACAGTCGTGCCACCATCATCACGCGCGGTCTCGCCGAGATGAGCCGCCTCGGATTGGCGCTTGGCGGTAACGCGTTCACGTTCTCCGGACTTGCCGGTGTTGGCGACCTCGTCGCAACCTGCTCATCGAAGCAGAGCCGTAACAACACGGTTGGTCTGCAACTCGGTCAGGGGCGCAGCATCGACTCGATCCTTTCCGGCATGAGCATGGTTGCCGAAGGAGTGAAGAGTTCGTCATCGGTGTTGGAGCTTGCTCGCCGATACGGTGTGGAGATGCCGATTACCGAACAGGTCGTAGCCGTTTGTCATCAGGGCAGGTCAGCCCGAGACGCAATGACCTTGCTGATGCAGCGCAGCATTAAGAGCGAGATCGGTTAGGTCGAGATGAACACAATTGGTGTGTTGGGCCGCCATTGGCGCGCCACCGTCAGCAACGCTGGCTCAATTCAGCCCTGGGGTAATGGCGACGAACCGTTGCTCGACTGGTTTGTCGCTGCCGACGATCGTTGGCATGTGCCATCACAAGAGGCGGCCGTTCGCCAGCGTCGTATCGACAATGCTCCCGTCTTCGAAACGCGCTTGCGGGTGCCCTCGGGCGACGCGGTGCAGCGCGTGTGGTGCGTTGCCGATGGCGGCGGATACACGGTCATCGAAATTGAAAACGAGTCCACGCTTCCGTTTGCGGTGGCGTTCAGTCGCAACGACATTTTGTCGGTGCGCCCGCCAACGAATGTGCCTATCGAAGGCATCGAGTTACCCGAAGGCTCGGTTGTGTTCCCCGTTGGTCATCACTCCACCATTCGTGTCGCGTTGGCGCACGCTGGCGGCTCGATGGCCTCGCCAACGTTGTTGCCCGACACGCTGTCGTCGGCCGATCAAGTGGCGCGCGGCTGGAGCTCAATCATCGATCGCGCCGGTCGTCTCGAGCTGCCCGAAGAAGCAGTGATGGCCGACATCGCTCGGCTGCGCACTGAGCTTGCGCTCAATGGACCAACCGAGCCAACCGACGACTCTGTTGCGTTCCTGATCGATGTTGGTCAACTCGTGCGCCTTGGCGAACGCGCCGATCCGTGGGTTCCCGACATTGCCGATGCAGTTGCGGTTGTGGCCCGCCTCGATCAAGCATGGGATGTTGCCGCAGCGCTCGACGCCGCAGCCGTTGTGTTGCAGCGGGCTGGCGAAACTCGTGCCGTGCGCGATGTGGCGCGGATGCGGTCAACAGCCGCAACCGTCTTGCCGATTTCGTTGCCCGCCGATATCGACGATTCGCGCTTGCTTGGTTGGCTCGAGCAACGTGTTGCTCGCGCTGCCGGTGCTGGCGTAGCCGAACTGATGGCTGGCGGCATGCCAAAGGCGTGGCTTGGCCTGAACTTTGAGGTGCACGATCTCGCCGTGGGCCCCGACTCAATGGTGTCGTTTGCGGTGCGTTGGCACGGCGACCGTCCCGCTGTTTTGTGGCAGACCACTGGTGCCCCGGTGCGCCTCACCGCACCAGCGCTAGCGCCCAACTGGTCTACCACCGAGGCATCAGGCGAGACCCTGTGGCCTGCTCCGCCGGGCGCAGAGACCATCGCCGTCAACGAGGCCATCGAGACCATCGCGCCCGCTGCGGTGGTTACCGACTCCGGCACCGACATTTCGTTCAACTAGTCGTGTGTGACACCCTCGTCGCCCTTGCCTCGGCTGCGGCCGACGGTGTCACCTTGTTCGCGAAGAACAGTGATCGTCCGCCGCAAGAGCGTCAGATCATCGAATGGTCGATGCCGCGCGCCGAGGCCACTACCCGGGCAACGCACATCAGCATCGAAGGCGCCGCCGGAGACACGATCCGCAGCGTCATCTGTCGACCACGTTGGTGTTGGGGTGCCGAGCAAGGGGTGAACGAAGCGGGTGTCGCCATTGGCAATGAAGCCATCTACACCACGCTTGATCCGCGCACCGCGCCAACTGCACTCATCGGTATGGATCTCGTGCGACTCGGCCTTGAGCGTGCGGCTACGGCACGCGATGCGGTGCAGGTGATGACAGCACTGCTCGAGCGCTACGGGCAGGGTGGCACGGGCCACGATGTGGCGCTCATCGGCAAGGAGCGGCCCTACTGGTCGAGCTTTCTCATTGCCGACCCAACCGATGCGTGGATCCTTGAGACCAGTGGCAATCAATGGCAGGCCGAGCAGGTCGCCGATGTCGCCGCAATTTCAAACCGCACGTGCATTGCCTCGTTCGACGCAGCGCATCGTCATCCTCAGCAGCCTGTAGAGCGGCTCATCGATCCCCGCCTCAACGCGTCGAGGGCGATGCTCGCCCAGCAACCCGTAACGCGCGGCGCTCTCGAAGCACATCTGCGCTCGCATGACTCGTGCGTTGAGCCCGGATGGAGCGTGTGCATGCATGTCGATGGCGTAGAGGTCACTACGTCGTCGATCATCGCCCAGTTGCCGGTGGGTGGTCCCCCCAGCGCAATGATGCTGCTCGGCTCTCCATGCCAGAACGAATACCTGCGTTACTCGTTCTGAGTCGCTCTCATCACGGTTCGAGAATCACTGCATCGCCAGCGACAATGCGCCCGGGTTCGATGACGGTTGCATACACCCGGCTCACTGCGCCGCGCAGACAGTTCATGCGGTTGAAGTCGCCGTCGCTGAACCACTGAGCGTTGTGCTTGCAGGGGGTTGCATAGGCCTGAACATCGGCGAGCACTGTGCCAATGCGCAGTCGAACGCCGGGCCTGATGTCGGCCCAATCGAGACCCGATGTAGTGATGTTTTCTCCGGCCGATCCCCGCGCAATCGGGTGGCCATCGGCGCGGAACTGGTGAATGACTTCGTCGCTGTAGATGCACAACGCCTGCCAAGGGCGACCGTGGTGATTGCGCGACTTTTGGACATCGCCGACGACGCCGCGAAACGAAACGTCGACCGACTCAAGCGCCACCTTCGGAACCCCGCCTTTTGATGAGCTGAGTTGGGCGACCGTGCCTGCGGCGGTGGCCGGTAGCTGCCCGTCGGCGCGCAAGGCTTGCAGAGCGGCGGCCAGTGCAGACCACGTGTTAGCCAAGATTGGTTCGAGGGCGGGCGAGTTGCCCAATGTCTGGGCACCGAGGGTCCCAAGCTCATCAAGCGAGGTGTTGGGCGCGGCGCCCATTGCATCAGCGAGCGAGGCAATGAGGTTGTGCTGAAGCGCATCGGCCGCCGAACTGCTGCGACCTTGCATCATGGTGTGCCAAAGGTCGCCGAGGTTGGCGAGGGTGCGGAGGGCATCGGTCTGCGTGAACTCGTATGGGCCGAGGGTGATCATGGCTCTCACCGTAGGCTGTGCCGCGTGACTGACATCGACAACATGCGCCTCACCGAGTGGACTTCTTGTGGTGGTTGCGCCGCCAAGTGGGGAGCCTCGTTGCTGTCGAGCCTGGTTCAAGATTTTCCTTCGGCGTCAGATCCGGCGCTCATTGTGGGTCTTGCCCCATTCGACGATGCCGCCGTGTACAAGATCAGCGACGACCTTGCGATGGTCAGCACCACCGACTTCTTCCCTCCGCTTGTGGACCATCCGTCTGACTTCGGCGCGATCGCCGCAGCCAACGCGTGCAGCGACGTGTTCGCAATGGGTGGGCGCGTCACGGTTGCCGTCAACGTGGCTGCGTTCCCCGAGCACTTCCCGCGCGAAGCCATCGTTGCCATCTTCGACGCCGCAGCCGCAACGGTTGCCGAAGCAGGCGGCGCTATTGCGGGCGGCCACACCATCCGCAACCCTGAGCCCATCTTCGGACTCGCAGTGCAGGGCTTGGTGCATCCCGATCGCATCTTCCGCAAAGAGGGCGCATTGGTCGGCGACATCTTGATGATCTCAAAGCCCTTGGGCACTGCGATCGCGTTGGCCGGCGGCAGCGATGCTGACAAAGCCGAAGCCATTGCGGGCATGCGCCGACTCAACCGTGCGGCATCCGAGGCGTTGCAGGCCCAGGGCGGCGCGGTGCATGCCGTTACCGATGTCACCGGTTTCGGATTGTTTGGCCACTCGTGGGAGATGGCCGAGCGGGCAGGCGCAGTGTTTGCCTACGACTACGCACGGCTGCCAATGTATTCAGGTGTGGTCGATGCTTTGGCTCGCGGTGTGCGCACTGGCGGCGACCCCCGCAATCGCGAGCATGTGCAGCATCACGTGAGTGCGTCTGCCGACCTCACCGATGCGCAAGTGGCAATCGGCTACGACCCGCAAACGTCGGGTGGGCTCCTCGCTGCGGTCAGTGCTTCGGCCGAGGCCAATCTGGTTGCCGCTGGGTTTGTCACTGTCGGCACCGTCATCGCGGGCGACGCTCAGATCGTGCTGCAGTAACGCCCGATGGCCGCCCGCCGCAGCAAAGCCCCCACCCGCGACATTGAGCGCGAGTTGTGGCAGGCCGGTCACGAGATTGTGGTTGGCATCGACGAGGTTGGTCGCGGTTCATGGGCCGGTCCATTGATGGTTGGTGTTGCTGTGTTGCCGCGTGACCGACGGGTCAATGGCGTACGCGATTCGAAGATGCTCACCGAGGCTGGCCGCGAGCAGATGTTTGATCGCGTGGCGGGGTGGTGTGATGCATGGGCTGTTGGCGCAGCGAGTCATGTCGAGTGCGATGAATTGGGCATGGCGGCTGCGCAAAAGTTGGCAGCGAAGCGGGCCCTCGATGCGCTGGGCGTATCGGCCGATGCGGCAGTGGTCGATGGCAAGTGGAACTTTGTGGCGCCTCACGTGCGTCACGTAGAGATGCGCGTGAAAGCCGATGCGATTTGTCTCTCGGTGGCCGCCGCATCGATCCTTGCCAAGGTCACGCGCGACCGGATCATGCGAGAGCAAGCGGCGCATTATCCGCAGTGGCATTTCGATACGAACAAGGGCTACCCATGTCCGCTGCACCGCACGGCGCTGCAGGGCTATGGGCCGTCGGCGATTCACCGCCGCACTTGGGTGTTCATGGAGAACTTCGTACCATGGCCCGGCATGCGCGTTGTGCGGCCCGATCAGCCGACGCTGTTCTGAGAATCGAGTGATGCAGTGACCGAAGTTGATGTTCTGGTAATTGGCGCGGGCCTGGCAGGTCTGCGCGCCGGAGTCGACCTTGCCGATGCAGGTCGCGATGTTGTTGTTGTCGAAGCGCGTGATCGTGTCGGGGGTCGTGTGTGGAGCCACGCGTTCGACAACGGCCAGTGGTGCGAGCGCGGCGCCGAGTTCATCGACACAGACCACGCCGTTGTGCTCGATCTTGTCGCCGAGCTTGGGTTACGGCTCACCGATGTGAGTAGCGGTCACAACGATGAAACGCGTTGGCTCGATGTCAGCGGGCGCACGGCGCCGTTTGCGTTGCATCATTCATTGTTGGGCGAACTCGAGCGTTGGCATGAAGCTATTGGTGCGTTAGCCGCCGCAGTGAACGCCGACGATCCGTACCAGAGCCCACGCGCGGCCGAACTCGACGCGCTTCGGTTGAGCGACATCGTGAACGAGTTGGGGCTGAGCCCGATGGCGCGGGTGGTCGTTGGCCGCGAGGTTCGTAGTGAGTTCATGCTCGGGCCCGATGAGATTTCTCAGCTGATGGCTGGCTGGATGACTGCGTTGCATCTGCGCTCGGGCGAGGGTCGCGAGGCGTACCGCATCGAGGGCGGCAACGATCTGCTCGCTCACGGACTCGCCGCGAAACTCGCAGACCGCGTTCGCTTGTCGTTGCCGGTGGATCGCATCGATCCCGGAACCGGCGAAGTCTTCTTTGTGAACGGCGACATGATGCGCGCCAACCATCTCATCGTCACCGTGCCGTTGCCCGTGCTCGGACGCATGTGGGCCGACATGCCGCACGAGCTCGCTGCGGTGAGTTACGGCATTGGCGGCAAGGTGAGCGTGCAGACATCGCGTCGCGTGTGGAACGACCACGGTTGCGACGGCACGGTCATCACCGAACGCGCATGGGGCCAGATGTGGGAGACCAGCGAGGACCAACCGGGCGACAGCGGTGTGCTCACAATTCTGCTCACGTCGCACGACGGTGCTGCGCTGGCCGCCTTGCCCGATACAACGAACCGGGTCATCGATGAGACCGACCGGTTATTCCCCGGATTCAAAGCGATGTCAGGCGAGCGTGTGCAGACCGATTGGACCAACGATCGCTACAGCCTCGGTTGCTATGCCACCTTTGGCCCCAACGAGTTCATGCGCGCGTGGCCGCTGATGCAGCGCCGCTATGGCCACATGGTGCTTGCGGGCGAGCACACCGACTCGTGCGCCGGATTTATGGAGGGCGCCCTCCGCAGCGGACGGCGTGCAGCGGCGCTGGTCTGAGCTTCGCTGAAAGGGTCGCGCACCCCTTGAGTACCGTGTGACGCAATGACGGTTCAGCCCACCCCCGAGCAAGTGTTGTCGCTCGCTCCCGACAGCGCAGTTGGCGCCGCTGCGCTTGCGCTGGCCACACCGGCATCGTGGTCATTTGCTGGGTGCGACGATCAGGCCGTTTGGGGTAATTACATTGCTGCGGCAGCCGAGCCCTATGCGGTGGCCATCGATCTCTCTGACGACATTGCAGGCCCCGCCTACCGGTGCACATGCCCCAGCCGCAAGCTTCCGTGCAAGCACGCACTTGGGCTGTTGTTGTTGCACGCCAACAACGGTGTTATGCACGCCCCGCGTCTGCCCTTTGCTCAGCAGTTCATGCTGCGTCGGGGCAGCCGGTCGCAAGCTACCGATGCGGCCACGCCCGAGCTTGCCAGCGTTACGGCTGCCGATGATGGTGTCGACTCCGCCTCGATGGCGGTGGGGGCTGCCGACCGCGGAGCATCTGCATCGCTTACCGGTATGCAACTGCCCGATCCTGCTCGCTCCAAGCGTCAGCACGATCGCGCCGAACGCATGCGAGCAGGGCTGCAAGAGCTCGATCGTTGGCTGGCCGACCGCATTCGTGCCGGGCTCGCTGCGCCAGAGCTGGCCGACATCTCAAACTGGGATCTCCTTGCGGCGCGTTTGGTCGATGCCCAATGCGGCTCGCTCGCTGGGCGTGTCAAGCGGGTGGCGGCCAAGGTGGGCCAGCATCCGCAGTGGCACGAAGACGTGCTCGAAGAGCTGGCGCTGATGCATGTGCTTGCGGTTGGGGCCCAACACACATCGTCGTTACCTGCAGATCTTGCCGATGGTGTCCATGTTGCTACTGGCCTCGCATCGGCAAAAGACGAGGTGCTCGCCGGTGTGCCCACTACTGCATGGTGGACCGTGGCTGGCGTCAGCCGCACTCGCGAAGATCGCATCACTGTGCAACGCACGTGGCTGTGTGCCTCTGATGCCTCCGATCCCAGCGGCAACATCACCTGGGCAATGTTGCTGTCCTTTGGCGTGTTCGGTGCCGAAGCCACCATCGAATACAACGTGGGCACCGTCTTGCAGGCAGATCTGCATTGGTATCCGGGCGGCATCGCATTACGCGCCATCGTGGGTCGCGAACATGTCGAGCCCGCACCATCCACTGTTGCACCACAGTCGTGCAGCATCGCCGATGCGCTCAGTGCGTGCGGTTGGGCACTGGCTCAAGAGCCGTGGCTCGAGCGTTATCCCATGAGCATTCACGCTGTCCCAGCCCCGCTGGGTAACGGGCGCTGGGCGCTGGTAGACCCCACCGGCTCGGTGCCTCTGGCCGCTGGCTTTGCTGCCACGGCCGAACTCGTGTGTGCCTCCGGTGGCCTGCCAATCGGCATTGTTGGCGAGTGGAGCGCCGACGGGTTCCTGCCGCTCACGATGTGGGCCGACAACATGTTGAGCCAGCTATGAATGACCTCGCAGCATCAGCCGCTGCCGAGTGGGCCACGTTGCTCAACGCCGCGCTGCTTGGCACCGATCGTCGCCCGCTGGCACCTGCTTCGCCGGGTTGGGAGTCTGTGGTCGTCGCCCCCGACCAAGCCATCGAGTTACTCAATCGCGCCGCAGCAGTCACCACGGCGCGCCGTGCCGGCGTGCAGCCTCACGAGGCGCCTATGTTGGCAGCCCCTGCACCGCTCGACCCTCGGCCCGTGTGCAGCGCCGCAGCGGCCGAGCTGCTCGTGCTCATGCTGGGCGGCCAGCACGAAGCATTGTTGCCCGAATGGATCGCATTGTGTTTGCACGCCGGGCTGAGAGTTCCACATTCTTTGATTCCCAGACTGTTGCTGCGCGGTCGCCGCAACCCAGCCTTCGATCACGCAATACGCGCCGTCATTGGCCCCCGTGCTGCGTGGCTCGCGCAAGCAATGCCAGAGCTTGCGATTGCAGCTGCGCCGAAACCGTTGCCTGCCAAGACGGCGCCGTTCTTGCCACCTCAGCCGCCGCTCGATAGCGGGGCAGTGGTTACCGCCATTTCTGGCGCATTCGCCGAGCGTCAAGCCACGTGGGCTGCGGCCCCTCAGTTGCGAATCGCCGTGGCGTCGCTGCATCCCGAATGGTTGGCGGCACTCATGCTCGAACTCAATCGGGCCGCATTCAATCCCGTCACCGAACGCACTCGGGTCGATCTGTTGGGACTGGCGCGGGTGCGTCGAGAAATGGTTGCCGCGTTGCAACCCGCCGTAACGGCAGACGGTGCGACTGATGCGGGCGACGGTTCCTTGGCGGCCGACGCCAGAACGCGTGTACGGTTGGCGCCGTGACTCAGCCCGACGCCGCCACCGTTCTTCGGCCGCACGCCGAGACCGAATTCGCACTCGAACTCGCCGCGCTCGCCGCCAATGACACCCGCCCCAAACCCCCGCATTGGTTGCTGTCGCCATGGTCGGTGGTTACGTATCTCATGGGTGGCACGCTCGCCGATGGTTCGGTGATCACTCCCAAATACGTGGGGCCTCGGCGCCTCATCGAGGTGTCGGTTGCAACCCTCGCCACCGATCGCGCCCTATTGCTGCTGGGCCTGCCCGGCACGGCCAAGACCTGGGTCAGCGAGCATCTCGCTGCGGCCATCAGCGGCAACTCCACGCTGTTGGTGCAGGGCACCGCCGGAACCGCCGAAGAAGCAGTTCGCTACGGATGGAACTATGCCCGTCTTCTTGCCGAAGGCCCCAGCCCCGCAGCGCTGGTTCCGTCGCCGGTATATCGAGCCATGGAGCAGGGCTCTATCGTGCGCATCGAAGAACTCACGCGCATGCCGAGCGATGTGCAAGACGCGCTCATCACGGTGCTCAGCGAAAAGGTGCTTCCCATCCCAGAGCTCGGCGGCGAGATGCAAGCCTTGTCGGGGTTCAACCTCATCGCCACCGCCAACAACCGCGACCGCGGCGTCAACGAACTGTCCAGTGCGCTTCGCCGCCGCTTCAACACCGTGGTGCTGCCGTCGCCAGCCACGGTCGAAGAAGAAGTGCTCATCGTCACCCAGCGCGTGTCGGCCATGGCCGGCATGCTCTCGCTGCCTTCGGTCACCACCTCGGCCGAAGAGATTCGGCGAGTTGTCACCGTGTTTCGCGAGCTGCGCTCTGGCCAAAGCGAAGATGGTCGAATCAAGTTCAAGACGCCGTCGGGCACGATGAGCACCGCCGAGGCCATCTCGGTAATGGTGCAGGGCATTGCGATGGCGGCACATCTTGGCGACGGCACGCTCAGCTTCGATGCGTTACTGGGTGGCATCGAGTCCACCGTGGTGAAAGATCCCGTGCACGACACGGTGGTGTGGCGTGAGTATCTCGACTCTCTCGCCCGGCGCTAACGCCCACGCCGCCGCGAGCATCAGCGCTCACGGCCCCGAGGTACGCCTCTACGGCATTCGTCATCACGGGCCCGGGTCTGCGCTGGCCATCAAACGCGCACTGCGCGATAACCCTCCCGACATTGTGCTCATCGAGGGTCCGCGCGAAGCCGACGCCATCGCAGCGTTGGCTGCCGACCCCGATATGCACCCGCCGGTCACCATGCTTGGATACGCCATCGGCCAACCCGACCGGGCGTTGTTTCACCCCTATGCATCGTTTAGCCCCGAGTGGGTAGCGCTGCGTTGGGCCACCGACGCCGATGTGCCCGTTCGGTTCATCGATCTCGCGCTCGCCAATGTGCTGGCACCGTGGCCGGCCGAGGTGCAGACATCGCTCGAAGACCTCGATCAGCGCCCGGCCGATCCGCTTGCCGAGCTCGCGCTCGCCGCTGGCTACGACGATCCCGAGCGTTGGTGGGAAGACGTGGTCGAGCATCGTGAGGGTGGTTCTATCTTCGAGGCCGTCGCCGAGGCAATGGCCGTGCTTCGTCAGGCCTATGACCCCGACCTTGTGCCCACCCAGCGCATCGAGCGTTGCCGCGAAGCGCAGATGCGTACGGGTATTCGCACGGCGCTCTCCGACGGCTACGTGCGTGTTGCTGTGGTGTGTGGTGCGTGGCATGTTCCTGCACTCGAGCGTGCCCAGCAGCCCAAGCAGGCCCGGGTCGATGCCGCCCAACTGCGCGGTATGCCCAAGACCAAAGTGTCCATCACCTGGGTGCCATGGACCCATCGTCGCCTTGCGTCGGCCAGCGGTTACGGCGCTGGCGTTTCGTCGCCCGGTTGGTATCACCACCTGTTCACCCATCCTGGCGAGCACACCATTGCGCGCTGGTTCGCCCAAGCAGCGCACGTGCTGCGCGCTGCCGACTATGGCGCATCGGCGGCCGATGTGCTCGAGGCAACGCGTCTCGCCACCTCGCTAGCGGCCCTGCGCGGTCGGCCGCTTGCTGGTCTCGTCGAGGTCAACGATGCTGCCCGCGCCGTGCTGGGCGATGGCACCGATGCGCCGATGACTCTGCTCAATAACGAACTCATTGTGGGTGCGCTCATCGGGCGGGTGCCGGCACATACGCCGATGGTTCCGTTGGCTCGCAATCTTGCGGCCGAGCAAAAGCGGTTGCGACTCAAGCCCGATGCCTCGATGCAAACTCTCGAGCTCGATCTGCGTAAGCCGCTCGATCTCTCGCGTTCGCAACTGTTGCATCGCCTCACCGTGCTGCGTGTTCCGTGGGGTCGCGAGGTCGATGGTCGGCGCAGCGTGGGCACATTTCGCGAGACATGGCAGCTGTTGTGGGAACCCGAACTCGAGGTGAGGCTCATCGAGGCGTCGGCGTTGGGCACCACCATCGAAGCCGCCGCAGCAGCAGCGCTCGCCCAGCAGGCCAGTGGTGCCTTGTCGTTAGGTGAGCTCACCCACGCAGTCGAGGTGTGCCTGCTCGCTCATCTTGCATCGGCGCTGCCGGGCATCGTGGCGCTCATTGCCGATCGCGCTGCTCTCGATCTCGACGTCTCGCACCTGATGTCTGCACTCCCAGCGCTAGCGCGCACCATTCGCTATGGCGATGTTCGCGGCACCGATGCCCAACTGCTTCAGTCGGTGTTGCACGGTGTGGTGGCGCGCATCGCTGCCGGGCTTGTGCTGGCGTGCGCCAACCTCAACGACGACACCGCCAACGTGATTGGTGCGCAGATCAATGAAACTCAGTCGGCGCTGTCATTGCTGGGCGGTGGCGAGCTGCTTGGTTCGTTTCATGGCGCGCTTGGCGATCTGGTCGAACGAGATCGTGTTCATGGTTCGCTACAAGGTCGGGCCACACGTCTGCTCGCCGATGCCGGGCACTTGCCGGCTGATCTCGTCGAGGCACGCGTCTCGCGTGCTTTGTCCCGTGGCACTGCGCCCGCCGATGGCGCATCGTTCATCGAAGGCTTCCTTGGTGGTTCGGGCGTGGTGCTGATGCACGATGCCGATTTGCTCGCCCTGCTCGATCGTTGGCTTGCCACGCTCGACTCTGATGCATTCGTCGAGACGCTGCCGTTGCTGCGGCGAACCTTCGGCACCTTCGAACTGGCCGAGCGCCGCCAGATTGGCGACCGCGTGCGCAACGGCAACGCGCCTGCGGCTGGGCTTGCGGCATTCAGCTTGTCGGCCGAGCGCGTCGCTGCAGGCATCCACACAGTTACTCAACTGCTTGGGGCGCCACGATGACAACGGCCGACGAATACCGGGTGCACGAAGGTGAGCGCTTGCGTAGGTGGCGCATGGTGCTTGGTGCCGATACCTCTGACGCCGCCGAGATGTCCAATGGCTCGGCGGGTTCACTCGATGGCGACGATCGAGCCATCGATGCTGCGCTCGGTGCCCTCTACGACGCGCCCAACAACTCGGGCGCGCGCGGGCGGTCATCAAAGCGCGCAGGCGGCCTTGCAGCCTCAGCGCCCAACGTGGCGCGATGGCTCGGCGATATTCGCCGTTACTTTCCCGCGGGCGTCGTGCAAGTGATGCAGCGCGATGCAATCGAGCGGCTCAATCTGCAGCGCATGCTGCTTGAGCCCGAACTGCTCGAGGCCATCGAACCCGATATTCACCTTGTGTCAACGTTGTTGGCGTTGCAACATCTGCTGCCCGACACCACTCGAGCTACGGCGCGTTTGGTGGTGGGCAAGGTTGTCGCCCAACTGCACGATCGTCTTGCGCAGCCCACTGCGCAGGCGGTGCGCGGGGCCTTGGCTCGCTCGGCGCGCACACGTCGGCCATTGCCCGGAGACATCGACTGGAACCGCACTATTCGTGCCAACCTCGCCAACTACCAGCCCACGCTGAAGACGGTCATCCCCGACAAGCTCGTTGGCTATTCGCGTCGAGCGTCGGCGGTGCAGCGCGAGATCATCATCGCTATCGACCAGAGCGGGTCAATGAGCGACAGCGTGGTCTACGCCAGTGTGTTCGGCGCAGCGTTGGCGTCGGTGCGCTCGCTGCAGACCCGTCTCATTTCGTTCGACACCGCAGTGGTCGATCTCACCGACCACCTCAACGATCCGATCGATTTGTTGTTCGGCATTCAGTTGGGCGGCGGCACCGATATCAACCGCGCTATGGCCTATTGCCAATCGATCATCACCAGACCCGCCGACACGGTGCTCATCGTGGTCAGCGATCTGCACGAGGGCACCCCAGGCGGCGATTTCGTGGCTCGCATCGCAGCAATGGCGCGCAGTGGGGTCACGTGTGTGGCGCTGCTCGCGTTAAGCGACGAGGGTGCTCCGGCATTCGATCGGGGCGCAGCTAGTGCGCTCGCCGAGCTTGGTGTGCCGGCGTTTGCGTGCACACCCGATGCATTTCCAGACTTACTGGGCGCCGCCATCAATCGCCGCGACCTCGGCACCTGGGCCGGCGGTCAGGGTCTCGTAACTCGACCCTGACCAGCCAACCCGGCACTGTTTCGTTGTATTCAGTCGCCCTGTGGGCGGCGCTTGTCGGCCGTGGCCGGACCGCGCTTGAAGCCGCCGGGCTTGAACCCACCGGTGCGTGCGCCGCCTGGCTTGAAGCCACCGGTTGAACGACCTGCGCCGCCACCCTTGTAGCCGCCGCCACCACCGGCGCCACCGGCGCCGCGGTAACCGCCGCCTGAGTTGCCACCGAACCCGCCGGGCTTGCCAGCGCCGTAACCCTGACGGCTTGGGCGGGCATCGCCCTGTGGCGCAGCCGAACGATCACCGCGATCGCTTGAGTAACGAGGACGGTCGGCCCCGGCTGCGGCGTCGCGGTTACGCCATGGACGATCGCCGCCGCCGTCGCGGCCGTAAGGGGGACGTTGTCCGTCGCGGGCAAAGCCGGGACGATCGCTGCGGTCGGCTGAGTTTCGAGGACGGTCGGCGCCCGGACGGCTGTCGCCGCGCTCGGCGCTGAACCGTGGACGATCGTCGCGGTTAAAGCGGCCGCGGTCGTTGCCGCGGTCGTCGTCGCGACGTGGGCGTGGTGACCAGTCGTTGCGATCGCGTGAGGCGGGTGCAGCGTCGGTGCGCTCGTTGCGACCCTGGTAGCCGCCGCGTGAAGCGCCGTATGCGGGGCGCTCGGTGCGTGCCGCTGGTGCGTCGTCACGTCGTGGGCGTGGTGACCAGTCGTTGCGGTCGCGTGGGGCGGGTGTTGCATCATTGCGATCGTTGCGGCCTTGGTAGCCACCGCGCTCGCCGCTGCCTCCGCGACCCTGATAGCCGCCACGGTCGGCGCCGTACGCGGGACGCTCGTTACGGTCGGCGCGGTCACCGCGGCCTTGGTAGCCGCCGCGCTCGCCACGGTCGCTGCGATCGCGGTCGCCGCCATAGGCCGGACGCTCGGCGCGCGCTGCGCCGTACACAGGACGGTCACTGCGCTCGCCACGATCACTACGGTCGCTGCGATCGCGGTCGCCGCCGTAGGCCGGACGTTCGCTGCGCTCGCCACGATCACGCTCGCCGCCGTAGCCGCGGTCGCTTGCTGCGGCACGGTCTACGTATCCGCCCCGGCTCGTGCGGTCGCTGTAGGCGCCACGATCGGCATTGCGATCGCCACGGCCTTGGTAGCCGCCGCGGTCGCGCTCGCCACGATCGCGGTTACCTGTTTCGCGCTCGCCCGCAGGCACGCGCTCGATGGGCTTCTCGCCCTGCTCCCAGGTGACCTCGGCTTCTACGTTGTCGCTCATGCGCTGGGCGATGCGCTGACGGCTTGGTGGCACGAATGCAATCACCACACCTGCGTTGCCCGCACGACCGGTGCGACCCGAACGATGCGTGTAGTCCTTGTCGTTGTCGGGCAGGTCGTAATGCAACACGAGGCTCACGTTGTCGACGTGAATACCGCGGGCGGCAACGTCGGTGGCCACAAGCGCTTGAATCTTGCCGCGCTTGAAATCGTCGAGCGTGCGCTGACGCACGGCCTGGCTGCGTGCGCCGTGCAATGCGCCGGCCTTCACGCCAGCGCGGTTGAGGTCTTCGCTCACATCGTCGACGCCGTAGCGGGTCTTCACGAACACAACCGTTGGCCCATGCTCTTCGATGAGGGCAACTGCTGCGTCGATGCGCTCGGATGGGCGGGTGACCACGAAACGGTGATCGACAGGTGCCTGCTCGACATCGTCCATCAGGTCGTGACGCACAGGATCTTTCATGTAGTCCTGAATGATTTCTTTCACGTCGCCGTCGAGCGTTGCTGACCACAACATGGTCTGGCGCGTAGCCGGGGTCATGTCGAGAATCTTGCGTAGGTCGGGCATGAAGCCAAGGTCGGCCATGCGGTCGGCTTCGTCGATGACGCACACTTCGACGGCGCTGAGATCGCAGTAACCCTTTTCGATGATGTCGAGCAAACGGCCCGGTGTTGCAACAACGACCGAGGCGCCCTTGCGCAACGAATGAATCTGCGGGCCGAACGAGGCGCCGCCGTAGATGGCCTGCACGAAACGCCACTGGGCGCGACCAAGGGTGACGAACACCTTTTGTACTTGCTCGGCGAGCTCACGGGTTGGCACCAGCACGAGACCGGTTGGACGGTGCGGCGCGGCTTGGCCGATGCGCACCATCATGGGAATTCCGAAACCGAGGGTCTTGCCAGAACCGGTTGGCGCACGGCCACACAGGTCTTTGCCGGCAAGGGCATCGGGGAGGGTGATGGCCTGAACCGGGAACGGTTCGGTGATGCCATCAGCGGCGAGTGCTTCGACGAGGCGCGCGGGGACGCCAAGATCTGCAAATGATTGGGACACGTTGTAGCTCCTTATGGGCGGCACACGTTCGCAGCAACTTGCCTGCGCCCAGTTATGGGATGCTCAGCTACTCACGTGTGTTCTGTTCCTTTGAACAGCACATCGAATGTATCAGTGTCAAATCGCAATCGCTCTCGATGGGTCTGAAGCCGTCGGTCACACGGGTCTAGTGTGCAGCGCGTGGGTTGAGTCCCTGCGCTGCGTCGTGAGACCACGTGAGTCAGTAAGTTGTACAGCACAAGTACTTTTGTAGGGGGGCGCATGACCAAGTTCGATCTCATTGTCCGCGGTGGCCTCGTGCTCGATGGCACCGGTGAGCCCGGCCGCATCGCCGATGTCGCCGTGCGCGACGGAGTTGTGGTGCAGGTTGGCGATGTTCAGGGCGAGGCCACGCGAGTGATCGATGCCCGCGGAACACTGGTCACCCCAGGCTTTGTCGACATCCACACTCACTACGACGGTCAAGCAACGTGGGATAGCCACCTTGCGCCATCGGCCAATCATGGCGTCACCACTGTTGTCATGGGCAACTGTGGCGTCGGCTTCGCTCCCGTTCGAGAGGGCGATCGTCAGCGACTCATCGAGCTCATGGAAGGTGTCGAAGACATTCCGGGCGCGGCGCTGCACGAAGGTCTGAGCTGGAAGTGGGAGAGCTTCGCCGAATATCTCAACGAGGTTGAGGGTCGCCCGCACGACATCGATGTTGCGGCACAGGTTCCCCACGGCGCGCTGCGCCTCTATGTGATGGGTGAGCGCGGTGCCAATCGCGAACCCGCCAATGCTGCCGAGATTGCCGAGATGGGTCGCATCGCGGCCGAGGCCATCAGCGCCGGCGCGCTTGGCTTCAGCACCTCGCGCACGTTGAACCACCGCACCAGCCGGGGCGAGCCAACCCCCACGCTCACCGCCGCCCGTGAAGAACTCGTCGGTATCGCCGAGGCCATTGGCCGCACTGGCAAGGGCGTGTTGCAGGTGGTGTCAGACCTCACCGATTTCGATCACGAAGTCGAGACCATGCGGATGATGATGCAGGTGTCGGGTCGTCCGCTCTCTATCTCGTTGGCGCAAGCTGGCCGCGGCTCCGATCAGTCGATGCGTCTGCTCGAGGTGCTTACTCAGGCCAATGCCGAAGGCCTGCAGATGCGGGCCCAAGTGGCTGCCCGCGCCATCGGCGTGCTGGTTGGTCTGCAAGCCACCGTGAACCCACTGAAGTTCTGTCCCAGCTACCGGCCGCTCGCCGATCTCGAACTTGGCGAACTCGTGAGCCGTCTCGCCGAGCCCGAAACTCGTGCGGCCATCCTCAGCGAATACACGGGTCATTGTCTGCCCATCGTTGGTAACCCCACGCGCATTTTTGTCATCGGCGCGGTGCCCGATTATGAGCCCGACACCGATGCCACAGTTGCCGCACTGGCCACCAAGGCTGGTTGCCTTCCCGCCGAAATGCTCTACGACCTGTTGCTCGGCGATAGCGGTAAGGCGTTGCTCTATGTGCCGGTGCTCAACTACGGCGACGGCAACCTCGACACCGTCGGCGCCTTGCTGGCGCATCCGTTTGCGGTGCCGGGCCTCAGCGATGGCGGCGCCCACGTGGGCACCATCTGCGACGGAAGCTTTCCCACCACGCTGCTCACCCACTGGGGCCGAGACCGCACGCGTGGCCCCAAGTTCGAATTGCCGTGGCTTGTCAGCCGTCAGGCTCGAGCCACTGCCGAAGCAGTTGGTTTGCTCGACCGCGGACTCTTAGCCCCCGGCTATCGCGCCGACATCAACGTCATCGACTTCGATGAACTCACGTTGCATGCGCCGCGGCTCAGCTTCGATTTGCCTGCAGGCGGCAAGCGCTTCCTGCAAGATGTCGATGGATACCGGCACACGTTTGTGGCCGGCGTCGAAACGTATTTCAATGGTCAGGCCACTGGCGCGTTGCCAGGCCGTCTCGTGCGAGGGAGCACATCATGAATGCACTGGGATTTGCACAGCCGATCATCTCGGCCGACTCGCACATCACCGAACCACCCGAGACCTATGTCGATTTCATCGACCCGGCCTATCTCGATCGCGCGCCTCGCCTTGTCGACGGCGGCGAAAAGCTCGGCGAGGTGTTCATGGTCGATGGCATGCCGCGGCCGCTGTCGCTGTCTACTGCGGCTGCCGCAGGCAAGCGTCCCGAAGAGATCAAAGCGATGGGTTCGCGATTCTCCGATCTGCACCGCGGCGGCTGGGATCCAGTAGCGCGCATGGCCGACCAAGATCGCGACGGCGTTTCGGCCGAAGTGATTTACCCAAGCATCGGCATGGTGCTGTGTAATCACCCCGATGTCGATTACAAGAACGCATGCTTTCAGGCCTACAACCGTTGGCTCGCAAGTTTCTGTGCAGCGCAGCCCGACCGTTTGCTCGGCCTAGGTCAGACCGCAATGCGCACACCCGATGAAGCAATCGCCGATCTGCAGACCATCAAGAGCCAAGGCCTGCGCGGTGTCATGCTGCCCGGCCAGCCAGGTGTCGAAGACTACGACTCGACCATCTACGACGAATTCTGGGAAGCCGCGATTGCACTCGAACTGCCGCTGTCGTTCCACATCCTCACGATGTCGTCGGGCAAGACCCGCGGCCCGAAGATGGCACAGTTCCTCAGCATTGTGCGCGGCTGCCAAGACGTGATGGCCATGCTCGTGATGGGCGGCGTGTTCGAGCGTCACCCCAACTTGCGCATCGTGTGCGCCGAAGCCGATGCCGGATGGGTGCCTCACTTCAGCTATCGCATGGACCATGCCTACAAGCGTCACCGTTTCTGGCTCCCAGCGGGCCAAGAGTTGTCGAAGCTCCCCAGCGAGTACTTCGCCGAGAACATCTACGTCACCTTCCAAGACGATTGGTCGGCGTTCAAGCAGGCCGACAACATGAACTGGAAGCACCTGATGTGGGCCAACGACTTCCCACACTCAGACAGCACGTGGCCGTGGAGCCAAGAGATGTTGGCCGAGCACACTCAGCAACTCACCGACGAGCAGAAGGTGGCAATTTTGTCCGACAACGTTGCTGGCCTCTACGGCATCAACCGCTCGGTGCTCGTCTAAGTCGCCGAGGCGCTCCAGATGACCGCACCTGCCAAGCCACTGCCGTCGCACCTCGGTTTGTGCGTGGCCGATCTCGAACGGTCGTTGCGGTTTTACTGCGACGGTCTCGGGTTCGATCGCGCCGAGGGCTACAGCCTCGATAACACGGTGTTGCCCGACCTTGCGCGCGCTCTCGAGGTTGACTCGCCCGTGTCCATCACGTCGCAGTTCATTGTGTTGGGCACGATGAAGATCGAGCTGTTGCACTACGCATCGCCGCCAGCGCACGGCGTGCCATCGACAAGTCGCGGTCAGCTCGGTTTTACGCACCTGTCGTTTTATGTCGACGATGTCGATGCGTCGACAGCCGCGCTCGTTCAGCTCGGTGGCACAGTCATCGACAACACGCGAGCGAACCTCGGTATCGATGTGGTGTTCCTCGCCGACCCCGATGGCGCGCGCATCGAGTTGATGAGCCCGCGGCCGCGCTGGAAACACATAGCCGATCAACCCTCGTAGCAACGCCCACGTGTTGCCGCTTGTTACCAACTGAGTCCAGACGCGAAGAATCCCCGAGGCAAGCCTCGGGGATTCTTCGTATGCCTGGACTTTCTGTTGGATCAGTTCACCGTGAAGGCGATTGACGCAACTCCGCCCGAACCATTGTTAACGCTGATCGTGCCCGTGCCACGGGTGGTGACATTGAGCGAGCTGATGGTGATCTGTGTTGCGGTGCGGGTGGTTGTTGGCAACACCTGCGAGACGCCGCCGACAGTCCAAGTGACTGAGCCGGTGCCCAGCATGTTGGTGCCGTTGATGGTCACGCTCTTACCGTTTTGACCAGCGGTACCGGGTGTGCCGTTGCCGAAGATGCTGGTGATGGTTGGCTGAGCAACCACAGCAAGCGTTGTGACGCTGGTGACGGTTCCGGCGCTGTTGGTCACCTTGATCGAGTAGGTGCCGACAGCGGTTGTGGCAGATGGCGTGAACGAGAGCGAGGTGATGCTTGCGATCGTTGCCGTCTGAGCCACCGTGGTTGCACCTGACACCAGAGCAACAGTTGTGCCGGCGATGAAGTTGGTGCCCGTGAGGGTGACCGCCTGCGTGCCGCCGGCTGTCGCCGTTGCTGGGGTGAAGCTTGCAATGGTTGGCACTGGTGCCGACACCACCAAGGTGGTAGCTGAAGTGGCGCTACCTGCTGCGTTTGTGACACGCACCGAGTAGGTGCCAGCCGGTGTGGTCAGGCTTGGCGTGAAGGTGAGCGATGTTCCGTTCACAATCGTTGCTGTCTGAGCGACCGTCGTTGCGCCGACCAGGGCCACGGTCGAGGTGGCCGTGAAGCTTGTGCCGGTTACTGACACCAAGGTCACACCGGCGGTTGCGCTTGCCGGAGTGAAGCTGCTGACGGTTGGTGCCGACACTGGGATCAAGACGTTGGCAACCGAGGTAGCTGATCCGGCGACGTTGGTAATGCGGATGTTGTACAAACCGGCAGGTGTTCCAAGGGCGGGCCGGAAGGTAACCGACGTTGCGGTCACGGTCAGAGCCGTCTGAGGAAGCACGGTGGCGCCTTGCACGAGAGCAACGGTGGTTGCGCCGACGACGTAGTTGGTGCCCGTGACCGAGACCGTTGTGACGTTGGCGGTTGCCGTTGTTGGCGTGAAGGTGGTGATGGTTGGAACCAAGACCAACGTGAACGTGGCGGTGCTTGTCACCGTGCCGAAGCCGGTGAGCACGTTGATGGTGCCGCCTGCCTTGGTGGCGGGGTCAAGTCCGTTGATCACCAGGGTGGTTGGGCTCGTCACGGTGAACGTAACGATCTTGCCGCCGACGGTCACCTTGCTGGCGGTACGGAAGTTCGTGCCGGTCACCGTGATGATCGTTGTTGCCGCTGCTGCACCGCTGGTTGGTGTGAACGAAGTGATTGTCGGTGCGGCTGCGACCACAAACTCAAGCGAGCTCGAGAGGAACCCGGTTGTGTTCACGGTGACTGGGCCTTGCACTGCGGTGGCCGGAACCACCACGCTGAGCGACGTTGCCGAGCGTGCTGGCGTTGCCAACACTGCGGCAGCAACAGTGCCGGTGGCAGTGCTGAAGGTGACAGTGCTAGCGGCGGTGAAGCCGGTGCCCACCAGGCTGATGGTTGCGCCACGAGCAGCGCTCGCAACACTGAAGCCCGTCAGGATTGGAGTGGCGTTCACGGTGAAGCGGCTTGTTGCGACACCGTTGACCGTGCTCAACACCAGTGGTGCGTTGGCGATTGCTGCACCCGTGGTGTTTGCAGCGAACGGAACCACAACGCTGATGCTGGTTGTCGTAGCGGCCGGTGTGGCGGCGACCACGGCGTTGACACCGTTGATGGTCACTGTTGTGCCGCCCACGTTGAAGCCAATACCCGTGATGGTCACCGTGTTACCGGCCACGCCGCTTGTTGGTGCCACCGTGGTGATGGTCGGAGGCGTACCGTTCACGGTCAGGCCGCCGACGCCGCCGTCCCGAGTGACCGTGCCGCCGCGGGTGGTCACTGCCACTGCGGTTGCGAGCGGTGCATTGGTTGTGCCGCTCAGGTTGGCAGGAATCACTGCGGTGAGGGTGTTGTCGTTGACCACCGTGAACGAGGTCGCTGCCTCAATCTTGTTGGTGCCAGCGGCGCTGAAGGTAACCGCTGTGGTTGAGGTCAACAAGGTGCCGGTGATGGTCACTGTTGCGCCACGACCTGCGATCGCCGGGGCGATTGCGGTGATGGTTGGTGTCGAAACGCCAAGGCCGGTGAGCAGAACGTGCGAGAAGCCGTTCTGGCCGCTGTGGGTGATCGGGATCGATGCCAAGCGGCGGCCATCGGCGGTTGCCTTGAACGTGACCGTCACGGTGCAGCTTGCGCCGGCGTTGAGCGTGGCGGGGCAGTTCGTGGTGCGGGTGAAGTCACCAGGGTTGAGGCCTTCGACAGCGCCAACGGTGACGCCGGTGAGGGCGACGGTACCGGTGTTGGTAAAGGTTGACACGTTGTTGGTGCTGGCGTTACCGGTCACGGCCGAACCCGAGAAACCGGCGTCGAGCACTGCTGGCGCCAAGGTGGGCTCAGGAATTGGGGCCAAGGCTGGCTGGTTTCCGGCAACTGGACAGCCAGCGGTTGGGCCAGGGGCCAAGCCCCACTCGGCATCGCTGTTCTCGTTGAGTGCGAGTGGAACACGACCCAACCATGAAGCTGTTGAGCCGCCGGTAACGGCGTTCTGAATGTCGGCGGCGGTGAGGCCGGTGAAGGTTGCCGTCCAGAACTTGCCGTTCATCGTGACGGTGCCGTCGAGGCCAAGGGCTGCACGCAGTGTTGGTGTGCCGCTGGTGCTGAAGTCTGTGCGGGCCGAGCTGGTGATGCGAGGCACGAATGAACCCAAGCCCAATGGCAAGCCGGTGAAGGTGTCAACAGCGGTACCGGTCATGACGACCGTGTTGGCGTTGATCTGCGTGGCTGGCATGTCAACCTCGATGCCCTGAACATGGATCTGATCCTTGCTCACGATCACCGTTGGATCGGCCTGAAGTACGGCGACGGCGCGAATGACGTCGCCAGCCTGCAGGTCTGGGGTTGCCGTAGCAAAACAGCCGGTGACCAAGATGTGGTTCGCCTCAACAAGGCCAGTTGCGTCTGGCGTGATCGGATCTGTGTGACCGATCAACACACCGTTGCGGTAGGCCGAGATGGTGACCGCTTCATCAGCGGTGTAGCCAGCGGCGGCCACGTAGTCACGTGCTGGGAACACCTTGATGGCAATGGGCAGCTGTGGCGGGTCGTTCGAGCCGTCAACGGCGATCGACGACGTGCCGCTGAGCGTGGTGACCTTGGCGCCGACTGGGTCGTTGCTGTTGATCGTGAGCGTGGCGGTGCGGGTGTTCACGGCGCTTGGGGTGTACTTCACTTCGATGACGCAGGAAGCGTCAGCAACAAGCGACACGGTTGTCTTACAGTGACCAGCCGTGGTGCCGTTGACAACGCTGAAGTCAACAGCGGTGGTGCCGGGCACGGTGTTGGCTGCAACGATGCTGCTGAACGTGAGGTTCGCGGCGCCTTCGTTGAGAACCGTGATGAGCTTTGTTGCAGGGCTGGTGCCTACCTGAGTGTCAGGGAAGGTCAGCGATGCTGGTGTCATCAATGCGCTTGGCGCAGCGGTGAGCACGGCCAGGCCCGATGCTGTTGAGGTGTGGGGTGAGCCCACGGCGTTGTCATTGATCTGAATGATTGCTGAACGGGTGCCCTTGACGGCAACGTTCGTTGGCGAGAAACGAACCGTGAATGTGCCGTTGGTGTTCGGGGCGATCGGCGCAGGAACAGCACCGACCAACGAGAAGTCGGCGGGGTTGGCGCCGGCGAATGTGATCGAGCTGATCACCAATGGTGAGGTACCGATGTTGCGAACCGTGTAGGTGCGATCGCCGGTGTCGCCAGCGGTCAAGGCTGGGAAGGTGTTCGAAGCGGTCATCACTGCGATGCCAGCCGAAGGACCCTCGGCGGGTGCGGTACATGGTGCTGTTGGTCCAGCGGCGATGCCGGGGCCGCTCTCAGAGAAGCTGAGTTCGGCGAGGGCCAATGGGTCACGACCGAGCCAGATCATGCGGTTCTGTTCTGTCTCTGCGAGCAGTACGTCACCGGCGATGTCGGGGCTGGAGTTGAAGTCCCACTCTGCGGTCCAGTTGACGCCGTCAGGGTTGGTGACGGGATCGATTGGATCGAACGTAAGGCTGGCGAATGCATCGCCGGTGGTGAGGGCACGGCGGCCGGTGATCGCAAATGGGTTCGCCGTTGAAGAGATGAGGCGGCCATTCAGCTGGTTCAGCGGCAGTGGGCCACCGGTCTTGAGGTCGCGAGCGTGGCCCTTGACCTGCACGATGCCGCTGCCGGGGGACGTCTCGACGGCGCGCTGCTCAACTTTGATGTCGGCCTCTGGGGCCTCATATGCCCGGCCGTCGGCACGGGTAACACGCAGCACGTCGCCGGGCCGGAGGTCGGGGGTGGTGCCTTCCCAGCACTGACCACCTGGGTGGTTCACTTCGGCAACGCCGTCTGGGTGAGCAATCACGTTGAATGCTTGGGCCACAACAACGCCCTGGCGGACGACCTGCACCGTCAGCGCCTCGCCAGGAACCCAGTTGAGAAGCGACACGAAGTCACGGTCGAGGAACGAGTTCAACTGAATCGGAGCGTGAGGGAACGGAACAACGTTGGTGGTGATCAAGCCAGCTCCACTGAGACCCACGCTCAGTGGGGACGTGTTGCTGGTGAGGTTCAACGTGGCTGCGCGGGCTGTCTCTGATGCCGGCGCAAACGTTACGTTGACTGAGCAGGTGCTCAATGGAGCGACCGCACCGGTTGTGCAGTTTTGCGATGCAATCTTGAAGTCAGCGGCACCGGTGATCGAGGCGGCTGAAATGTTGGCGGCGAGGTTGCCGATGTTCTTGATCACAACTGATTGCGCTGGCGACGTGTTTGCAACGGCGCGGGTGCCGAAGTTGAGGTTGGCTGGCTTGGCGACGAGCACCGCAGCCGACTGGCCGGCGGTGAGTGCGTAACCGGTTGCAGGGATCGACACGGTTGAGTTGCCAGCGTTGCTGAGAATCGTGACGAGCGCAGTCTTCAACTGGCTAGGGGTTGTGCTGGTGGGACGGAAGGACACCGACACATCACACGAACCGCCAACAACCACTGGTGCGGTCGAGCAGGTGTTCGACACAACGAACTGGTTGGCATCGGGGCCGACAGCGGCAACCGAGGAGACAACGAGTTCTGTCGATGGGTCCGTGCCGAAGCCACTGTTGGTCACGTGCACCAAGCTGGCTGCTGATGTGGTGCCAACTTCGCCAGCTGGGAAGTCGAGGCTGGTCACATCAGTCGAGACGGCGGGGCCGGCCAACGGTGCGTTACATGCAGGGGTAAACGGGCCAGGAGCGATGGCTGGTCCCACTTCAACGGTGGTGCTGCCAGGGGCGCCGCCGAGCCAGGCGATCTGGCTTTCGGCATTGAGGGCCAACTGGTAGTCAACAGCGTTGAGTTCGGTCCACAGGGCGGTCCAGTTGCCGTTGCCGTCGGTGGTGAGCGAGCGGCCATTGGTGGCGACGGAGTCGGTGGACAGCGCAAGGATGATGCGCTTGCCGGCGAAGTCGCCGCCGGTGAAGCGGTTCGCAGCGCCGCTCAATGCGCCAGCCTGAAGCTCAGCGATATTCATTGGCGTGCCGTCTTGGTTGAATGCGGTGCCGCTCATTTCCACCTGGCCGGGGATAGCAGTGGCATGCAGCGTGGCAGTGATGTCGATCTTGGCCGTAGTGGTCTGGTCGATCACCACTGGAACCTTGTTGCTGTCCTTACCAGTGACGCGGATGACGTCGCCGCCCACGATGTTTGGAGTGACGGTGTCCCAGCATGGCGAACCAGGGTGGTTCACCTCAACGAGGCCGGTGGGGCTCAGTGGCGCTACGTCGTGGCGGAAACCCACCACAGCTCCATTGCGCAACACCTCAACATCGACAAATGGGTACGCCGACCAGTCGGTGGCGGAGATGAAGTCACGCGAGGGGAACGACACGATTGTTCCGGTGACCGGTGGCTCGTTCACTGCGATAGCTGCTGCAGCGCTGGCTGTGCCACCAAACGTTGGAAGGTAAAACCCACCACCGAACATCGTGGCGACGAGCGCGATCGCGGCGGTACGCCGGCGACGGTATGTCGCGGCGCTCTTGCGTCGTGAGCCGGGGCTCGTCTTGCTGGGGTCGAACGACATTTCGTCCGTCTCTCGCTTGTTCATCGGTATCCCTATCTGTACATAGACCTCTTGCGAGACCCACGGTTCCTGTGAACAAGAGTGACCTTCGGGGGCCTCAATCTCAATGGAGCATTAGTCCGGCAGCGAGGGTCCTACGGTGAGGGCATGAGGGGTACGGAGTGCTTACGACCCCACCCCGAAATGGTCGTAGTTTCCTTGACCCCTTCACGCTGAGTGAAAGCACCGGCACGTACGGCGCATTTTGCGGCGCGGCGGTACTGGCAAGGCGTGGGGCAGAGATCGCCTAGGGTTGGCCCATGCATGACTCAGTCACGGTTCATATGGCAGCAACCCCCGAGCAGATCTGGCAGTTGGTCAGCGACGTCACCAAGATCGGTCGATACAGCCCCGAGACCTTTGAAGCCGAGTGGCTCGATGGTGCAACGGGGCCTGCCGTAGGCGCACGCTTTCGTGGCCACGTGAAGCGCAACGGCAAGGGTCCAACGTATTGGACCACGTGCGAAGTGGTCACCGCTGAGCCAGGTGTTGAGTTCGCGTTTGCAGTTGGCGGCGCCGAAAAGCCGCTCAACGTGTGGGGCTACAAGTTGGTGCCATCGGGTGATGGCACCGATGTCACCGAGTCGTTCAGGCTCACCCCCAATCTTGCGATGCGGGTGTATTGGGCGTTGCTCGGTTGGGCCCGTGGTAAGACCAACCGCGACGGAATGCGCGCCACCCTCGAGCGCATCAAGGCCGAGGTCGAGTCACACCCGTAGAGCTGTTGGCTCGGTTGGCGGCAGCTGGCAGCAGTTGGCAGCAGTTGGCAGCAGCCGAGTGCGATAGAACATATGTATGCCTATTGCCTGTGTCTATTGCGGTGATCAACACCAGCGCCCGAGCGACGTTCGAGAGTGTTGGCAGCGCGGCGAAAGCATCAGCGGCGAAGTACTGCCAATAGCGCCAATAGCGCCAATAGCGCCGGCTGCGCCGATGCAGCCGAGCAAAGCCTTGTTGCCGTGGGCTCGTAGCGGTCCATCACAGTTAGCCCGCGGCATTGTGGTGCGGGCCGGAAGCGATGTTCTTCCGGAGTGGTCGGGTGCGTCTCGCATCGTTGTTGACCATGCAGTTGTTGGCGACGCTCACGCGACGGTGCGCGAACTCGCGGCTCATGCTGCAGCGGGTCGGCGGGTTGTTATCGAGCTTGCGCTCGATGTTGCTGAGTCGTTTCGTGAGCCAGCGAAATCGGTCTCAACGCTGCCACCGTTCCAACTTGGCGCCCGATTTACCTTTGCTCTCGACCTGCTGCATCACCTCGTGTGGAGTAACGCCATCGACGCCACCAGCGACCAACCTCGGTGGCCATTGATCGATGCCGCGATCGCCCTCGGCGCCGTGGCGGTACACGAAGGCCCCGGCGATATCGCCCTGCCCGACGGGTCGCGGGTATGGATCGATGGCGGACCAGCGCGGAACTGCGAACCCATCGACGGCCTTGCCGTGTTGCATGCCGTGGCTATCGAGCATGGTTCGCTCGCGGTTCCCGTTGCCGCCGATGCCACTATCGAACTCGCCCCCGACCAACGTGCCGCAGTGCTTCACGCGGGTGGCGCAGCGCGCATCATTGCTCCGGCCGGAAGCGGCAAGACGCGTGTGCTCACCGAGCGCGCCCGGCACCTTGTGAACTGCTGGCGATTGCCACCAAGCGCCGTAAGTCTTGTTGCGTTCAACAAGCGCGCCCAAGAAGAGATGCAGTCGCGCACTCACGATCTGCGCGGATTGCGCGTGCGCACACTCAACGCAATCGCGTTGGCCATCGTGAACGGCAGCGCTCCCTTTGCCAGACAGAGTCGCGACTACCGCACCATCGACGAGATCGAGGTGCGTCGCATCATTGGTCGACTCGTGCAGTTTCCGCGCAAACGCAATACCGATCCGGTTGCCACATGGATCGAAGCGCTCAGCATGGTGCGTCTGGGCCTGCGCAGCCCCGCCGATGTTGAGGCGATGTACGACGGTGACGTCGATGGATTCGCTGCGTTTTGGCCGAAGTATCGCGCTGTGCTCGAGGCCGAAGGTGCCATCGATTTCGACGACCAGATCTATCGCGCCATCGAGATGTTGCTTGCCGATGCCGATGTGCGCCGTGTTGCCCAACGCGCGTGTCGGCTCTTGCTGGTCGACGAATTTCAAGACCTCACGCCAGCGCATGTGTTGTTGGTGCGGCTGTTGTCGGCTCCCGACTTCAGCGTGTTTGGCGTGGGCGACGACGACCAAACCATCTATGGCTATAGCGGGGCCGACCCGGCGTGGCTCATCGACTTCGAGTCGCTGTTCCCCAACGCGGGGATGCATCCGCTTGAGGTGAACTATCGCTGTCCTGGCGATGTGGTGCAGGCTGCCGATCGTTTGGTTCGCCACAATCGCCGCCGCGTTGCCAAGGTCATTCGCGCTGCTCGGCCCGACACGCAGGGGTTGCGCGTGGTTGCTGCTGCCGACGCACTCGGCGCCACAGTTGCCGCGGTGCGCGCCGCTCTCGAGGCCGGTATCGATACAGCCGATATTGCGGTGCTCACTCGCGTGAATGCGTTGCTGGCGCCGGTGCAGTTGGGCCTCAGTGCGGCGGGCATTGCGGTCAGCGGTGGCGTCGGCCCCGAATTTTGCGAACGCACCGCTATTCGCGCGGCGCTGGCGTGGTTGCGCCTAGCCGTGGCCGATCCTGCTCGCCTTGATCCCGGCGATATCGCCGAGGCGTTGCGCCGGCCCTCGCGATCGCTGCACCCCAACGTGGCTACATGGGCGGGCGAGCAGCGTTCTATCGATGGCTTGCGTCGACTCGCCGGGCGCGCCAACAACGAACGCGATGCTCAACGGGTCAACGAATTCGCCGACGACATCGAGCGAATGCAATTGGTGGCGCGCACAGGTGACACGGCGCGGCTGTTGCGCACGCTGAGCGAAGATGTGGGCCTCGGTGCCTCTATCTCTACGATCGACGACAGCCGTCGCGGTATGAACCGCGCTGCGCAGAACGACGATCTGGTTTCGCTGGCCCAGTTGGCCACGTTGCAGCCCGACCCGCAAGTGTTCGGCGCGTGGCTGCGCCAACAGCTGGCGCTGCCCCGAGGCACTGGTGGTGTTGCGCTTGCCACCGTGCACCGCGTGAAGGGCCAAGAGTGGCCCGTGGTTGTGTTGCATCATGTTGAAGCCGACCAATATCCGCATCGTCTTGCCGAAGACCTCGAAGAAGAACGACGCGTGTTTCATGTAGCGCTTACTCGAGGGCGCGAGCAGGTCACGGTCATCGTTGGCGCCAACCCGAGTCCCTTTGTTGAGGAGATGCGCAACGAGCCGCCAGCGCCAACTGAGTCGGTCGTGGTCATGCCGGTTCTTCGGGCGCGTGACACGTCTCGCCCAGCGCCGACTGCATCGCCCGCTCGCGATTCACCCTTTATCAAGGGTGCGGTTCTTGCCGCCCCTGGCTTGGTGATTCTCGATAGTGGTCAAGAGTGGATCATCGAGTCGGTCGATGATGGTCACGCGGTTGCCCGACTCGGCACGCTCACGCGCCGTTTCGCGGCCGGCTCCAAGGTGTCTACGGCAGGTCGCCAAAGTGGTCCGTTGCGAATCGCTGAGCCCGATGGCCCATCAGCAGCCAGCATTCGCGCTCACGATCTCTTGCGACAGACTCGCGATCGGCTGCGCAACGGCAAGCCCGCGTACATCGTTTTCGACGACGCCACCCTTGAGCGAATAGCGATGGCGCTGCCCACCACGCTCAACGCCTTGCACAGTATTGCTGGCATCGGTCCGGCCAAACTCGAGCAATACGGCGACGCAGTGTTGCTCGCAATCGAGGATGCGTTGATCGAACCAGTGCTCGCCTAACGGGTGTGTTCGTGAGCCGCTGCTGCCAGACTTCGGGGCATGGCACTGCGTGAGTCGCATATCGACCAGATCCGCAAAGGATCCTTCGACGTGCTCGTGGTTGGTGGTGGCATCAACGGTGCAGTCAGCGCAGCAGCGCTTGCCGGTCGTGGCGCCTCGGTAGCGCTCATCGATCGTGGCGACTTCGCATCGTTCACTAGTCAAGAGTCATCGAACTTGGTGTGGGGTGGGTTCAAATACCTCGAGAACTACGAACTGCTGTTGGTGTGGAACCTGTGTCGCTCGCGTAACCGGCTCATGCGCGCCTATCCCGACAACATCAAAGAGATCAGCTTTCTTGCAGCGCTCGATACGTCGTCGCCCTACTCGCCGTGGTTCTCGGGGCTTGGCGCGTTGGCGTATTGGGGCATTGGCCAGTTCGGTACCCGACATCCTCGGCTGCTCAAAACCGAAACCATCAAAGACGAAGAGCCGGCTATTAATACAGCGTCGGTGCGTGGCGGTATCGAATATCGCGATGCGTACCTCATCGACAACGATGCTCGCTTTGTGTTCTCGTTTGTTCGGTCGGCCATCGAAGCGGGCGCGTCAGTGGCCAACTATGTAGAGCTCGTGTCGGCTCAACGCGATGGCGATCGCTGGCGCGCCGAACTACGCGACGTCGATTCGGGTGAGGTATTCAGCACCACGGCCAAGGTCATCATCAACGCAGCCGGGCCGTTCGTAGACAACCTCAATACGTCGTGGGGTCTGCAGACCAAACACCGCATCGTGTACTCGAAAGGCATTCACCTTGTGGTGCCGCGGCTCACCACCACCGACCACCAGCGCGTGCTCGCTTTCTTCGACGACACGCAGCGACTGTTCTACGTGATCCCCATGGGGCGTCGTTCGGTCATCGGCACCACCGACACTCGCGTCGATGAGCCCTTCACTGAGGTGAACGACGACGACCGCAACTTCTTGCTCGAGCAGATCAACAATCGGCTTGCGCTTGAGAAGCCGCTGTCGATTGGCGACATCATCTCCGAGCGTTCAGGCGTGCGTCCGCTTGTTGTCAGCAGCTCTGGCGACGATCAACGCAACGTCGATTGGACCACGCTCAGCCGCAAGCACGCCATCGAACTCGACCAACACGCCAACGTGGTCACCGTGTTTGGCGGCAAGCTCACTGACTGCCTCAATGTTGGTGAAGAGGTGGCCGCTGCTGTCGAGCAGTTGGGCATTCCGCTCGAGAAAGATCTGCACAACTGGTACGGCGAGCCGGCTGCCGCCACCCGTGCTGAGTTCTATCGTCAGGCGCGGTTGATGAAGCTCGATTCGCTGCGCACCAAGCTCGATACTGAACCGCTTACCGACCGGCTGTGGCGTCGCTATGGGCGCCGAGCGTTCTCGATGCTCGAAGCGATTCGAGACGACCCTGCAATGGGTGAAGACATTATGGATAGCGCCGATTATCTGCGCGTAGAACTGCATCTTGCGGCAACCACCGAGATGATCACCAAGCTCGAAGACTTCATGCGTCGCCGCTCGAAGATCGATCTTGTGGTGCGCGACGAAGACATTCGTCAGTCCGCAGGACTACGCGAAGTGGCCACCATCTTGTTCGGAGCCGACGCCGATCGGCGTTTGGCCGAGTACCTCAACAACTGACGACCAAGGAGACCAACCGTGACCACCGCACTTCCTGACTATGTAGAACTTCCCACTGCCGACGGCGCGATGCCGTCTGTGATTGCGGTGCCTGCCGGCGTGGCGCGCGGTGCAGTGGTCGTGGTGCAGGAGGCGTTCGGCGTCACGCCACACATCGCCAGCATCTGCCAACGCTTGGCCGATGTTGGCTGGTTGGCGATAGCCCCAGCGTTCTTTCATCGCAATGGTTCGCCGGTGTTCGAATATGGCGACTACGCCGGCGTGCTGCCGCAGATGCAGGCGCTCACTCCGGCCGGCATCGATGCCGACCTCGACGCATCGTTCGAGTTCTTGGCGCAGCGCGGCTTTGCGGCCAATCGTTGTGGCATCGTCGGATTCTGCATGGGTGGTGCCGTGGCGCTGTATGCGGGCACTCGTTCGCCGCTGGGTGCTGCGGTCACGTTCTACGGCGGCGGGGTTGCCGTCGGCCGCTTCGGCTTGCCGTCGCTCATCGATCTCTCGCCATCGCTTCGCGCTCCATGGCTTGGTCTGTATGGCGATCTCGACAAGGGCATTCCGGTCGATGATGTCGAAGTGTTGCGCTCGGGTGCGTTGACCGCTGCGGTGCCCACCGAAGTGGTGCGCTATGCCGATGCCGATCACGGCTTCAACTGCGATGCTCGCTCTGAAGTGTTCAACGAAGTTGCTGCGGCAGATGCATGGAGCCGCACGCTCGCATGGTTCGACCAGTTCATTCCTTCGGCGTAGCTGGGCGCCCTCGCTGAGGGCTTGCCCGGGCGGCTACCTATTTCACAAAGCCGCATGGGTGGTGCGCGATACTTTCGCATGCGTACTTTGTTGGTTGCTTGCGCTCTCGTCCTCGCAGCGTGCGGGGCTGACAATCCCGATGTTGCATTGATCAATGGCACGACACCGCCAGGCTCAGTCGTCTCAACTGATTCCGCTCTGGTCACCACCGTTGCCGTGACCGATCCAGCTGCCGCCACTACCACCACCTTGCCCGTCGCTTCCGCGAAACGTTTCGATCCGCCGTGCGCTCAATACGTTGCTGACGGTGCGCCGACTCCGTTTACTCAAGAGGCTGTGCTCGACGCATTCGGTCCGCTTGGCGCTGAACCAACATTGGTCGTTACGTTGCCACGCGTGGCGGGCTCGGCCAACGGCAAGCCCCAGGATGTGCCCGCCAGCGTCGAGCGCATACCAGGCGGTGTGTTGTTGTCGGTGAGTTCTGGCACGGGCGACTTTGATGGTGCAGTCCTGGCAGCGATTGGTGTCGATGGAGCTCGTCGATGGGTTCGCTGCTACGACTCAAATATCTCGTCGATGCTGGTGGCCCCTGCATCGATGTCGCCTGCGCCCGACAGAGCGTTGGTCATGTTCTATGGCGGTAGTTCAAACAAGTGGGTCGTGATTTCGCTCAGCGACGGTTCGATCGTCAGCGATGTAGCCGACCTCGTGAAACAACAGGGACTCGGCACATTTGGACCCAACGCACAAGTGAAAGCCACAGCACCAGACCGCGTGGTGCTCGGTGCCGACGTCGCTGGTTCTGGCGCTCAAGATGCAATGGTGATGGTCGATCTGCGCACCTTCGCGCTCACTGGGATTCCGTATCCTCCAGCGACAATGCGTCCCGACAACCTGTACGCGTCGTTCGAGTTCGCTGACTCTGGCGATCTCGTGTTGACCGCCCGAACCAGCGCCAACGTGCCTGCGGTGTTCGCCGCCTACCGAGATGGCCAGTGGACCAACAGCCCTGCCGTGCTGCTTTCTGCGTATCCGACCAGAGCCGATTTTGCGTCTGCGGGAACCGGATTGATTGGTTACGACGCGCTCGGCCGGGTGGTGTGGCGCTATGACAATGTGAACCCGACGAACAACGAGGGCTTCCGTTCGGCCCCGTCCGGCAAAGTCACCATGGTTTCGGGGTGCTTTGGTCTGCCCGACCCGACCGGGGGCTGCACTCCGATGAGCCTTGCCGGTGTCGCCACCGATACGGGCAAGATCCTGTGGAACAACGCTGGTATCCGTGGCGTGGCCACAGTGGGAGAAGGATTCGCCATCGTTACGGGCAAGCCCACGGTTGGGGCCGACGGCACCACTACCGCTCTCGGTCCGTGGATGCTGATCAATACCAACACCGGCAAACAGGTTGATGCCTCGCAAGAGTGGAATGACCCCGAGGCCTTTGCCACAGGATGTTGCGCCGACCTGCGCTCTGTCACTCACGACGGTGGCGTTGTCACGGCCTACAACTACGGCCGGCTAGCGATCTGGTACCCCAAGTCGGTGGCTCTCGCCCCCGCCAAGGTCAACATCCCGTAGCCGGGCCTGACGAGCCGGGGGAGCGGGTTACTTGGCGGTGATGCCGGTGCCAGTAGGGATGCTGATTGAGATCGCACTGAAGTCGATGCTGCCGCCGAGTCGAGGCTGGGCATAGGCGACCGTGGTGGCCACGAGCTGCAGGGTCACGCTGGTGCCGGGGTGCGCAGTGAACGCAACTACCTCAAGAGGAACGGTCACCGTGTGCGGCTGGCCGTCGAGTGTCACGGCGATAGGTGTGATCTGGTTGCCAAGCACCAGCCCGGTGGTGTCGTCAACGAGTTGAGCGAACACTCGAGTGGGTCGCGCGCCATCGGGTGTACTGCCGCTGTAGGTCATGGTCAGTTCTGGCGCGCCGATCATGATCGAAGTTGTTGCAGGTGCAACTACTTTCACATTGACAGCGTTGGTTGCCTTGGTTGGCGTAATCGGCGGAACCACTGCATCGAGAATAGATCCGGTGCTTGCGTTCGTTACTGGGCCCGCTCCGCCGTCGGCAGTGAGCGACAGTGATCCGCTGCCATCGGCCTTCACCGGATCACCGGCAGCAACGGGGTAATCATCGGCCACGTATGAGATGCCGTCTTGATCGACGAATTCAAACCGTGCGCCGGTGTTCACGGCAGCATCCTTCTTCACATAGCGATCGAGCCAGCCGATGCTGGCGTCGGACACACGAGCGACATCGCCCGCCTTGGTGAGGCAGATGCCATGACCGCCGCAGAACCACAACATCGCCGAGGGCGCGCCCGAGTTTTTGAGGAGCGCGTAGTTGCTGATCGCCTCGTCGAGCGAGAACAAGGTGTCGACAGTGCCTTGCACGAGCAGCGTTGGAATCTTGATCTTGCTGATCAAATCGCCGGGGCCGCGGCTCGCAAAAAAAGCCTTGTCGGCTTCGGAGACGGTGCCGGTCTCTTTGCTCGATGCGTTGGCGCTAGCGATGTGCGGATCAAGTTGGCGACCGGTGGACACGAGCGACAAGATCCCCGACCATCCGGTCTTGGGCGTATCTGACTTGAACAAACTTGTGACTAACGAGTGCCACGCAATGACCGGCACGATTGCGTCGACACGACAATCGGTTGCGGCGGTGACCAACTGAATGCCGCCACCATACGAAGCGCCGATCATCCCCATTCGGGGGTCGCCTGCTTGATCGAGTTCGACCTGAGGTTGCGTAGCGACCCAGTCGATCAGGCGGCTGACATCGAGTGCCTCGTGGTCTACATCGTCGATGGTGATGGTGCCGGTGGACTTTCCGAATCCACGAGGGTCCCACGTGAGCACGTTGTAGCCAGCGGCGCGCAAGGTGGCGGTGTTTACTTGGCCGAGAATGCCCACGACATCGGGATTGGTGTCGCCGCCCGAACCCCAGCCAGGTCCCATCAACACGGTTGGGGCCACCTTGCCGGCCGCAAGCGACGGCAGTGGGAACCAATGCGCGCGGATGACGGTGCCATCGAACGACGTGATGTTGTAGTCGCTGGCTGCATCGGCAACGGGAGCGGCGGCGATGGTGCCGGGATCCTTCACCGAACAGGCAGCCGCAGCCGGCGTGCTCGAGGGAGCGGAATCAGAAGTGATCGGGGCCGGCGTGGTTGTGGGTGTCGACGAGTTGGTGCTGCTCGAAGAACTGCATGCGGCCAGGGTGAGAGCGGCCACGCACGCCAACGCCATCTGCATCTTGTTTGCATGGGTGGGGGCGGATGGTCGCGACCGGAGAGAAGGGAGAAGCATGGCTGTCAAAGTATCAGGCTCAATCTGGCGCTGTATCGAGGATCAATAGGGACTTCCGGCCCTAGTAGCCGCCAGCTCAGCGGGCGTACCGTCCTCATCAGAGTCGAATCGCTCGAGCTCATCCGACAAACGACCACTCGGTCGAGATATGGGGCCTATCGCAGTGATGAGTTACCCAACCGACAAGATCCGCAATGTTGTGCTGGTCGGCCACAGCGGGTCTGGCAAGACCACATTGGCAGAGGCTCTTTTGGTGAAGGCAGGTGCGATCGAGCGCGGCGGTCGCGTGGATGACGGCACCAGTGTGCTCGATAACGAGCCCGAGGAAATCCGTCGGCGGCTGTCACTCACGCTCTCGATGGCACCATTCGAATGGCAGGCCCCCGATGGGCTGACCTACAAGATCAATCTGATCGACACGCCCGGGTATGCCGACTTCGTTGATGAGGTCGATGCCGCACTCGATGTTGCCGACCTTGCCGTGGTCGTGGTGAGCGCGGTGGATGGCGTCGAGTTGCAGACCGAACTGCTGTGGCGTCGAGCTGCCGAACGGGGTCTGCCGCGCATGGTGTTTGTGAACAAGCAGGATCGCGAACGCGCCGATTTCGATGGCGTGCTCGCTCAGTTGCGTGCGGTCTTTGGCACAGGAGTGCTTGCGCTTGAGCTACCGCTTGGTGAAGCCGCAGCCTTGCACGGACTCGCCGATGTACTCGCCGAGGAAGCGTTCGAATACTCGCCGGGCAACCCGCGTCGGGTTGATGCCTTGCCGCTCGACATCATTGATCGCGAGCACCAGGCGCACAAGGCGCTCGTCGAGGACATCGTTGCTGGCGACGACGAACAGCTTGATCATTACCTCGCCGGCGATGTGCTCACAGTGGCCGATCTTGAACGAACGCTTGCACGCGAAGTGCGAGAGTGCGAAGCATTCCCGTTGCTGGTGGGCTCGGCCGTCACTGGGGTCGGCGTCGATCGACTCGCCGACTTCATTTGCGAGCTTGCGCCATCGCCGCTCGATCGAGCCGTCGGCGTTGTTGCGGCAGAGCTCACGGTTCCGGTGTCACCAGATGTTTTGGGATCGTCGTTGGCCTACGTGTTCAAAACTGTGGCTGACCCGTTCGTGGGTCAACTGTCGTTGTTCAAAGTGTTATCCGGAACCATCAGTGCCGATGATCGTTTGGTGAACGGCCGTACCGGTGGCGACGAGCGTTTGCGCACGCTGTTCACGTTGCGCGGAAAGGAGCAGACCTCTATGGACAAGCTGTCGGCTGGTGATATCGGAGGAGTGTCGAAACTCATCGACTCGCGTGCGGGCGACACGCTCGCGCCCAAAGGCCTGCCGGTTCGGATGGCTCAATGCGATCGTCCCGCGCCTCAGTTTGGCGTGGCGATCACGCCTCGCACGCAAGCAGACGATGACAAGCTCGGTTCTGCGCTGAACAAGTTGCTTGCCGAGGATCCTTCGTTGCGGCTGAACCATGTAGCCGAAACTCGTCAGACGATTCTGAGTGGTCTGGGCGAGATGCATGTGGCCGTTGCTATCGAACGTCTTGCTCGAAAGTTCGGAGTCAACGTAGACACCGGTGAGATACGAGTTGCGTATCGCGAAACGATCGCGAGCGTCGCGGAAGCTGCGGGCAAAGTGAAGAAGCAGACCGGTGGTCATGGCCAGTACGCGGTAGCGAACCTACGCGTTGCGCCCTTGCTTCGTGGAGCTGGGTTTGAGTTCAGCGATTCGATTGTGGGCGGAGCTCTGCCGCGCACGTTTATCACTGCTGTGCAGAAAGGAGTCGAGGAAGCGCTGCAGCACGGCGGTGTCTATGGCTTCCCTGTGGTCGACGTTCACGTCGAATGTTTCGACGGCAAATTCCACTCGGTCGACTCGAGCGAGATGGCGTTTCGGTCGGCAGCCGCCCAAGGTCTCAAAGAAGCTCTTGCTGCTGCTGGGGTATCGGTGCTCGAGCCGATCTCGCTGCTCACCGTGACCGTGCCCAGTCTGTTTGAGGGTGATGTGATGGCCGACATCACCGCTCGTCGCGGCCGAGTGCAGGGCACCGACTTGGGCCCATATGGTCAGCATCAGATTCAGGCATTGGTGCCAGCGAGCGAATTGATGCGCTACGCCGTTGAGCTGCGCTCGATGACCGCAGGGCGCGGGCAGTTCAGCGTTCAACATCATCACTACGACACACTTCCGGCTCACCTAGTGAAAAAGGCCGTCGAGTCGTCGCAACGCGCCACTCACCATTCGTCGAAAGAATTGTCGACAAAGTGAGCCGAGCGGTGTTGGCAGAGTAGAAAGACTCTGCATGGATCTTTCGGTTGCGGTCACACCGCTCTATCTCGGGTCAATGGTCGCTGAAGATCGCGCCCTCAAGAAGCGGGCTGTGGTTGAAGGCCCTTCGGCGGCCGACTATCTCAAAGCCGACACGCGAGCAAGCCTTGCGATGGGTTTCGGCAGTGTGATCGTCCCGCTCACGAATTATCTCTTGCGTCCGCTCATTCCCGGTAAGGGACGCTTTGGTCGTGTGCTGATCGGCACCGCTGTGTCAGCGGTTGTCGTTACCTCGGTCGCCGATCGCGTCGTGAAGCAGGCACCCGACACCGAGCAGGGACACCGTGTGCGGCGGCGGGCTCGCAAAGTGGCCAGCGTTGGCAGCGTTACTGCAATCGCTACGGGCGGGCTCGCGCTCACCACTGGCACGGCGTATCTCGCCAATGCCCAGCGGCAGTGGAGCAAGGGCAAACATCGCGACCTTGGCAACGGCCCACTTGCGTGGATCGCAGCGATGCTCGGTTGGGATTTCATCTACTACTGGAACCATCGGTTCATGCATCAGATTCGCATCATGTGGGCGATTCACGTGGTGCACCATTCCAGCGAGCACTACAACTTGTCTACGGCGCTTCGCCAGCCAGTTGCCGATTCGCTCGGGGTGTGGGTGCCTTCAGGTTGGCTTGCTCGGCTTGGCGTGCGGCCGTCGCTCATTGAGACGTCGCGTGCTCTCAACTTGATCTACCAGTTTTGGATTCACACCGATCTCGTGCGCTCATTGGGGCCGGCCGAAGAGGTGCTCAACACGCCCTCGCACCATCGTGCCCATCACGGCGTCAACAAGCGTTACCTCGATCGCAACCACGGCGGCATCCTCATCATTTGGGATCGACTGTTTGGTACGTTCGCTCGCGAGCGCGCCGACGACCCAGTGGTCTACGGCCTTACGAAGAACATCAACACGTACAACGTTGCCAAGATCGCCACACACGAATACCGCGACATCGTGCGCGACGTCGCCAACTCAACGAACTGGAAAGACCGTTTGTCGTTCGTGTTTCGTGGCCCAGGTTGGGCCTACGCGCGTCACGAGGCACATCGATACCACGAAGTAGCCCCCATCGAATTCGACACTGCGATTATGGAGCACATGTGACCACTGAAGACACGGCCGCGACCTCTGCGGCGAAGCAAGCCCTCGGCACGCAGAGCCCCGCCCCGCAACGCCCGCTTCGATTCGCCATCATCGGCGCCGGCATGTCTGGCATTCTCAGCGCGATCAAACTCTCCGAAGCCGGGTTCGACGACTACACCGTCTACGAAAAGGCCGAGCGCCTCGGCGGCACATGGCGTGAGAACACGTATCCGGGCATCGCTTGCGATGTGCCATCGCATCTCTATAGCTACTCGTTTGAACCCAACCCCGAGTGGAGCCATCGATATGCCCCGGGCGCCGAGATCCAGGCCTACTTCGAGGGTGTCGCGCAACGACACGCGGTCAATGAGCGCATCGTGTTTGGTGCCGCTATTGATCAGGCGCAGTTCGTGAACGGCCGATGGAACCTCACCACTACCGATGGCCGTACCGACACCGTTGATGTGATCATCGCTGCCACCGGAGTGCTGCACCATCCCAACGTTCCGCAGATCGATGGCCTCGACACGTTCGAAGGTGCCTGCTTTCATAGCGCGCGCTGGGACCACACCGTGGCACTCGATGGTCGTCGAGTTGGCGTCATCGGAACCGGATCTACTGCTGTCCAAATCGTGTCTTCGCTTGTCGACCGGGTCGGCTCGATCACGATGTTTCAGCGCACCCCGCAGTGGATCGGTCCACAGGACAACCCGGCATTTACCGAGGCCGAGATCGAGCAATTCAAAGACCACCCCGAGATCATCACGATGATGCGCGACGAAATTTCGCGCGGGTTCGCCGACCGATTCTCGAACGCTGTGATCAACGCCGATTCGCCCGAGATGCATCTCATCGAAGCGACATGCAAGGCGCACCTTGAAGACAACGTGCACGACCCTGTGCTGCGCGAGAAGTTGCGGCCCGACTATCGCGCTGCCTGTAAACGCCTCGTCATCTCCGGCGAGTTTTATTCGGCCATCCAGAAGCCCAACGCCGAGTTGGTCACCGAAGGCATTCAGTGCATCGAGCCGGGTGGCGTACGTACCGTCGACGGGCAGTTGCATGAGCTCGATGTGCTGGTGTTGGCAACGGGCTTCCGTGTCGATCGGTTCCTGCGTCCGATCAACGTGATCGGCCGCGACGGACTACTGCTCGACGAAGCGTGGGCCAAGCGACCAGTGGCCATGCTGTCGATCTCAGTGCCCGACTTCCCGAACCTGTTCATGCTCAACGGCCCCAATGGTCCGGTTGGCAACTTCTCGCTCATCGAGGTGGCCGAGCTTCAGATTGCCTACGTGCTCGAACTCGTCGAAGAGCTTCGCGCCGCACGTTGCACTGAGATCAGCGCAGGCCGAGCGGCCACAGAAGCCTTCGATGCATCGCGCCTTGAGGCTGCGAAATCTACGGTGTGGGCCACGGGCTGTCGCAGTTGGTATCTCGACGCCGATGGCATTCCTGCCACATGGCCGTGGACCTTCGATCGTTTCCGCCAAGAGATGGCGAGTCCAAAGCTCGACGACTACGAACGCATCTAGTTCGCGCTCACCACGAGTACGCCTCGGGGGCCGACCCGCCGGGACCTGGAAAGATCGAGTTGATGGCAGCCAGCGCGTCGGCATCGAGCGAGATGTCGAGAGCGCGAAGCGATGCGCCATCGAGTTGCTCGCTGGTGCGAGGACCGATGATCGGACACGTGACACCCGGCTGATGCAGCAGCCATGCCAGCGCCACTGCGGCCGGTTGCTCGCCGAGCTGACCGCATAGCTCTTCCCACTTCTCGAGCTGCGGGCCGATCTTCGCGATGCGCTTGAGCGCTTGCGGCGACTGGCGTCGAGCGGTGTCGTCGTTACCCAACACGCCGCCGAGCAGGCCTCCCGATAAAGGGCTCCACGGAATGACACCGACGCCGTATTCGATGCATGCCGGCAACACTTCGAGTTCGATCGTGCGCACCAGCAAGTTGTAGTGACTCTGCTCGCTGACGAGGCCGAGGAATCCGCGGCGGCTCGCAGCTTCGTTCGCTCGCGCGATGTGCCAGCCAGCGAAGTTGCTGCTGCCCACGTAGATGATCTTGCCCTGCTGGGTGAGCGTCTCCATCGCTTGCCAGACTTCGTCCCATGGCGCCGTGCGATCCACGTGGTGCATCTGGAAGATGTCGATGTGGTCGGTCTGCAGGCGGCGAAGGCTGGCGTCGCACGCCGCACGAATATGCCGTGCCGACAGGCGGCCGTCGTTGGGCCAATCGGTCATTGGCCCGAACAACTTGGTGGCGAGCACAACCTTCTCGCGGCGTTCGCCGCCGAGCGCGAACCAGTTGCCAACGATCTCTTCGGTGGCGCCAACACCGAGGTGGCCGCCGTAACGATTGGCGGTGTCGAAGAAGTTGATACCTAGCTCGAGCGCGCGATCCATGATGGTGTGCGAGTCGGCCTCAGATGTTTGAGGTCCGAAGTTCATTGTGCCGAGGCACAGTTCGCTGACCTGTAGTGCTGTTCTGCCGAGTCGTCGATAACGCATGACGCATTATGGCCTGCCGTTAGGCTCGGCAGGTGCTGGAGTCCGTTGGTGCCGACGAAGCGATGCGCCGGGTGTGGCGTGATGTGGTCGAGACATTGCCGCTCTCGCACGAGCAGCACGAAGCCAGCCACGAGATCTTCGACGACCTGTTGCGCAGGTACGGCGAACCGCACCGCAGCTATCACACCATCGATCACATCGCTTGGGTGGTGCATCGCCTGAACGAACTGATCGATACGACCAGTGAGCCAGTAGACCGTGATGCGCTGACTATGGCAGCGCTCTTTCACGATGCGATCTACGCCACGGCGCCAGCGGCATCCACGACATCCACGACATCGACGACATCGGCGGCATCGGCGGCGAGCAATGAGG
>Ga0194055_10000073_pt1 | contig 67554 bp, 56 predicted proteins | sample SepL449m_MetaG_FD_155482 | JGI IMG/M metagenome (GOLD analysis project Ga0194055, IMG submission 155482) | Anoxic zone freshwater microbial communities from boreal shield lake in IISD Experimental Lakes Area, Ontario, Canada - Sep2016-L442-9m | ecosystem: Environmental > Aquatic > Freshwater >... | reverse complement strand
GTTTTTGAAAGGAGGGGAAATTACGATGGCGTTTCGGTGGCTGGCGGTTGGCTACCGAGTTGGGCAAAGAGTTGCAACACGCCGTTGAAGTGGGCGAGGCGGGGGCCGTGGCGGTCGATAAATTCACCGAGAGCGTACTCACTATCGACAAAATCTTCGGCATTCTCGATGGCATCTCGGGCAATGCTGCCCAGAAATTCCGTGTGCACTCCTGCTAGCGACTCGGCCGCTTGTCGGCACGAGTTGGCAAGCTCTGGATTGGTCTCTTTCCAAGCCTTGAGTTCAGCAGTCCGCTGCCTGGCCTGCAGAGAGACTTGATTGACCAACTCCGCGAGCAGTTCGCAGGAGCGGTGTTGCAGAACGACCAGATCTCGCAACAGCAGATTGGTTTGCGAGGTTTGATCGGCTGGAACGGTCATCCCTGCAGAGCCGTGTGGGGCAACCGTGCCAGATGAGATGTCAATTTGCGTAAAGACCGCCGGAATTTCATTCATAAACTCACTCGTTGATACAAGGCGTCGGGCAAGACTTCTTTATCCTAGGCAGAAAGGCCAGGAGTTTCCACGCCGCAGAGATTTCCGTCCATTTTTTCTTCGTGGCCGTCAAAGTTCTCCCAGTGTGATGTTTGCGGTTCTGGCCAGGCATGCCGCGATAGTGGCTCAGGGCTGGGCTCAAGTGTTTTGGCGACAAAGCCCGATGGAGGGTTGGTTGGGCGGGCAGCGTAGCCAGCGATTGAGCCCAGCCAAGAGTGACCCTTTTTGGAGCCATTGCAGCGTATGGAGCGACTCACCGGCGAACTGCCAGAAGGCCTAGCATTTGGGTTTTTGACCGCTATCGATTCGCCGTCGCACGGCCTCTTCGGCGGCTATCTTGTGGTCGATCTGACCGGTCGGCCTTTGGAGTTCCACTGCACAGCTCCCATCAAAGTTTCGCGGGCCCAACAGATCCTTTACGGCTCCACGCTCCAGAATCATTTGCATGGCCAACAGATCGGCGCGTGCCTGTTAACCGAGAGCACGCTCAAGCCGCAGATCGTGCTCACCGATTTAGAATCGATGCTGCATGTGCGATTGCACACAAAGCTGCCTGTGGCGCTGGTCAGGCGTCCGGAAGCAACAGCCAGCGGAAACGATTTTACGGTCGGTCACAATCGCATCGGTTCAACCACAACCGACGCTTACCAAGAGACGATGCTGCACGAAAAACTGTCAGTCTTGGTGGCCTCGGTGGACCTCTGCGAACCGTTTGAACGCATTCGTGCTGCGATTGACGAAGCGCAGCGACACTCGATGTGAAGTGAACCTAACACAGTGGCAGAACGTCTAGCGATGGACGGCCTGGCGGGGCCCGAACGGGATCGCCGAGAAGGAGCAAGAGCATGGATGAGGTTGGGAAAAAAAATCCATCAGAGACGAAACCGCTTCATGCACCAGTGGATGGCCCCAGCGGTCGGCTCCTACGATCGTGGCAGAGGGCCGAATTTATTTTACCGGTGGTGCGGCCACTTCCCCGGATTGATCCCGTTATCGCAAAACCTTGGGCACTGCACATTCCGATCGACCCTGCGCGTCCGAGCGTTCTAAAAGTGCCACTTTTGGAAGACCGCTTAAAAGTCAGCCGTTTTTTCTTCCAGCAAACTCTCTATGCCCCGAGCTTGCACAAGCCACCTGCCAGCGTCACTCGCCCGGCTGCTGTGCCACTGGTGGTCATGGCTGGGGCAGTGACTGTAGAGGTAAATCAACCCACTTCACCGGCTCAGCCTGCGGCCGTCAAGCAGACACGGATCGCGCCTCCGGGCGATGTCGTAAAACTCTCGGAGCGTTTCTTCTTTCTCCTCCAGCCCGATCTTGAAACGCTGCTGCACACCAGCAATCTGGACTTTCCCCGCCAGCCGTTCCCGTTTCAATTTGACGGCATGGCATTCCTCACGCCCCGGCACGGAGCAATCCTTGCCGACGAGATGGGCCTTGGCAAATCGATGCAGGCCATTTCGTCACTGCGTCTGCTGCTGAGATCGGGCGCAGCCAGACGAGTGCTTGTCGTCTGTCCCAAGGGGCTCGTCTCCAACTGGGTGCGAGAGTTGGCCGACTGGGCCCCGGAACTCCTCGTTGCCGTTGTCGAAGGGGATCCGCAGCGGCGGCGGTGGCAGTGGTCGCTGGCCGATGTGCCGGTGAAAATCGCCAACTACGAAGTTGTGGTCCGGGATCGTGACCTTATGGCTGAACTGGGACAGTCGTTTGACCTGGTCGTTCTGGATGAAGCCCAGCGGATAAAAAATCGCTCCAGCCACACCAGTCAGGCGGTGCGGGCTCTTAAGCGCAAACGCAGTTGGGCTCTCACGGGCACGCCGGTAGAAAACAGCGCCGAGGATTTGATCGGGATCTTTGAGTTTGTTGCACCTGGACACCTCAACGATCAAATGTCGCCACGAGCGATGGGCGCAGCGGCCGTCGACCATGTTCTGCGGCGTACAAAAGACCGCGTACTCAAAGACCTTCCGCCACGGATGAATCGCGACGAGCGGATCGAACTCACGGGTGAGCAGCGGGAAACGTACCGCCGCGCTGAGGAAGATGGTGTGCTCAGGCTCTCCAGTCTGGGTAAAGAAGCGACGATCCAGCATGTCTTTGAACTGGTGTTGCGTCTCAAGCAAATCTGTAACTTTGATACAGCCACCGGTGAGAGCGCAAAGCTTGAGTGCCTCGAAGCTGAACTCGATGAGATTCATGCCAGCGGTCGCAAGTCACTCGTTTTTAGTCAATGGGTCGAAACCCTCGGCCGCTTGCGGAGTAAACTTTCCCGGTTTGGAGCGATTGAATACCACGGAGGCATGTCGACAGCGGCCCGCGACGCCACCATTGAAAAATTTAAAACTGATCCTAGGCACTCTGTCCTGCTGCTTTCGTACGGGGCCGGATCGGTCGGCTTAAACCTGCAGTTCTCGCAGTATGTTTTTTTGTTTGATCGGTGGTGGAATCCAGCTGTTGAAGATCAGGCAATCAACCGCGCCCACAGGATTGGTGCTGTGGGTGCTGTCACCGTGACACGGTTTCTTTCTGTCGACACAATTGAAGAACGCATCGATGAAGTGTTGCGGTGCAAGCGCGACCTCTCCGATGCCATTCTCTCGCAGGCTGAGGCCACGCCCAGCAGTGGCTTGACGCAAGAAGATATCTTCGCGCTTTTCAAGCTCAAGCCTCCGCGGCTCACGCAGCCCGCGATTGAAAAAGCGGCCTAGATTTTACACGCGTTGCGGGTGGATGCGGGGCTGCGGGCCTAAGGCTACGCGGTTGATAGCCGCCAGAAAGGCTTTTGCGGAGGCTTCCAATGAGTCTGTGGAAACACCCCGGCCGCGGTGGATTTGTCGGCATTGATCACCATCAATCGTTTCCAATTCGACAGTCACCTCGGCCTGGGCATCCTTGCCGACGGTGACGGCTTGGACGCGGAAGTCACGGCAAACGGTCGTGACCCCCGTGAGCTTCTCAAGGGCCAGAAAAATCCCATCAATCGGGCCGTCGCCAGCGTTCACTTCAACTGATTTTTCTTCGCCACCCTGCAACACTCGCAGTGTCACCAGAGGCGCTTGACCACTGGCGCAGTTGACGCGGTAAGCCACAAACGAAAACCGTTCAGGAAGGTCAGCAAATTGATCCTCACAGAGCGCCGCAATATCGCCATCGTAGATTTCCTTTTTACGATCAGCCAGGATTTTGAACCGCTCAAAGAGCGTCTGTAATCGTTCTGCCGTGAGGTTGTATCCCAAAGCCAAGGCGCGATCGGCTAGGGCTGCGCGGCCACTGTGCTTGCCGAGAACCAGATCGGTGCGCTCAAGCCCCACATCCTCCGGACGCATGATCTCGTAGGTGCGGCGTTCCTTCAGCATGCCGTCCTGATGGATGCCAGCTTCGTGGGCAAAGGCGTTGCGACCCACGATCGCCTTGTTGCGAGGCACTTGAATGCCGGTGATGTTAGCGACGATCCGACTGGTGGGAACGAGCTTTTGCGTTACAATCCGCGTCTCGCAGTGGTAATGATCGAAGCGAGTTCGCATTGCCATCACGACTTCCTCGAGCGAACAGTTGCCAGCTCTCTCTCCCAGACCATTCATGGTGCATTCAATCTGCCCGGCCCCGGCCTCAACCGCGGCCAGACTATTAGCCACAGCCAATCCTAAGTCGTCGTGGCAATGCACGCTGATTACGGCGCGGTCAATGCCGCGCACCCGCTCCTTGAGGCTGGCGATGACAGCGTGCATTTGCATCGGCGTGGCGTAGCCGACGGTGTCTGGAATGTTGACCGTCGTTGCACCGGCATCGATCACCGCCTCAACCACGCGGCACAAAAAATCAATTTCTGTGCGAGCGGCATCTTCGGGAGAAAATTCCACATCGCCGCAAAGATTCCTTGCCTGCCGCACGCCGGCCACCGCTCGGGCCACAACCTCGTCTTGGTTCATTCGTAGTTTGAACTCGCGATGGATTGAACTGGTTGCCAGAAAGACATGGATCCTGGGTTGCTGTGCATGCTTGAGCGCCTCCCACGCGCGTTCAATGTCGGCGTCGTTGCAGCGGGCTAAGCCACAGATAATGGCTCCCGTCACGGCGTTTGAAATCTCTCGCACGCTTAGAAAATCGCCGGGAGATGCGATTGGAAAACCAGCCTCTATGATGTCTACACCAAGGGCTGCCAGGGCCTGCGCGACTTCCATCTTTTCAGTCAGATTCATGCTCGCACCGGGCGACTGTTCGCCATCGCGGAGCGTTGTGTCAAAAATACGGATCGTGCGAGGTGATTTCATAACGGTAGTCGAATCGTTCGTGTCGGTAGGTGAAGGGGCGGCCAAGAGCAGGGAACAGACCACATGGATCGTAACCGCAACGGCCGTGCAATGGCATCGAGCGACGTCTTTTGAGGCTATCCAAGTAGCCTTTTAGACTCTAGGCTGTGTAGACTGTTCGGTGGCCTAGATTCGGCTTTTCGGTGCGTTTAGCATCAACTGTTGGCAGTGGCGATACCCCAGAGACTCTGTTTAAATGGTAACTATTCTTTCGCCCAAAACCACCGCGGCAGAGGCTCGGCCATTACCGCCGGGATCTCAGGTGAATAGGCCAAAGCCCCACTCGTTGACGGCCATGAGCGAGGTAGGCGATTCAAAGCTTGCCCGCCGCCTTGCGGGGGCCAGCTTTTTAATTATTGGAGCTGCAGCCTGGTGGTGGCTGGCAACCCATCATTTTGGAACTCTCGATCACGCCGATCTCATCCCCGCGGTTCCCATCCCAAGCGCGGCCAGTGAAGCAGCACTGACCAGCGGTACCGGGGACGTGGTCGCTCTTCTTGCCACCTCGCAGGCCGCTGCCGAAATCGGTCTGGCGACTGTTGAAATGCGGCCCCTTCGGGATCATATCACTGTACCAGGCCGACTCGATTATGATGCTCGCTGTCGGCTCGACTACGCTTCGCCTGTCGATGGAATTGTCTCAAAAGTGTTTGTCGATGTGCGGCAAAAAGTCGCCAAGGGAGATTCTCTGGCCGAGGTGTCAAGCCCCGAGGTTGGTAGTGCTCGAGACGATGTGCGAAAGCGAGAAGATACTCGCGAGATTGAAAAGAAGGCAGCAGCCTGGACGCTGACGATTGCGGAGAATGTCAATGAACTGCTCGCCATGTTGTCCAGCCATCCGCCACTTGAAAAAGTTGAGCAGCAATTTGAGAGCCGCATTCTAGGAGCGTATCGCGAAAAGATTCTCAGTGGTTATTCGCGACTGCTCTATGTTGAAAAGGTGAATGCCAGCACCCAGCAACTCAGTGAGGGCGGCGTGCTTTCGGGCCGCATCGTTGAAGAACGCATCAGCAATCTGGAGGTTGCCAAGGCCAACTTTATTGCGGCCTGCGAGGAGGCCAAGTTTCTTACCCAACAGGAGAGGGATCGTGCTCAGGCTGCGCTGGAGCAGGCCGATCGACTGGTACGGATCGCTCAGGAAAACCTGCGAATGCTCGTGGGCAGCCGCCTAGGCGACGAAGCGGAAGTGATCGCGGTGGGAGCAGAACTCCCGCCAGACAGCCCGAGCGATGTCTACGCGATCAGTTCGCTGATCCTGCGGACACCTTTTGATGGATTGGTCGAAGATGTTTTTGTCGTGCGGGGCGAACGCGTGCAGGCTGGCGACAAACTTTTTGTGGTCGCTGACACAGCCACCCTTTGGGTGCGGGCACAGATTCATGAACGCCAGTGGACTGACGTTGAGGTCTCGGAGGGGCAGTCGGTGCGGGTGACTGTTCCAGGGGCTGGAGTGCATCAGTCCATGGCCCGCATCAACCATGTCGGCGCCGTTGTCGAGGCCGATTCGCGGAGCGTCTCGCTGGTAGCCGAACTCGATAACGACGATGCCCACTACAAGCCCGGAATGTTTGTTTGGGTTGACCTTCCGCAAGGAGAGATTCGCGAGGCGTTGTCTGTGCCAACTTCAGCCGTCATGCGTCACGAGTCCAAGGCGTTTGTTTTTGTTGCTGAGGGAGAGGACCGATTTCGCCGCCACAACATTCGGGCGGGAATCAGCAGCGGCGACTATGTCGAGGTGCAAAGCGGACTGAAAGAAGGACAAAAAGTGGTGAGTGAAGGAGCCTTTATTCTCAAGAGCGAACTGCTCCTCGAAGGAAATCAGGATGAAAGCGGAAGCCCACGTTCCGCTCCGGTCCAAGCGGATTCCAAAGCGCAATCCAAAGTGCAATCCATTGACCAACTGCAATCTCTGCCACCTCATCCCCTGCCACCGAACGGTTGAAAGTCGAGTTGGCTGATGCTTTCAGGTGTCATTGAGTGGTCGCTGGCCAATCGTGTGATAGTGCTAGCGCTGTTTGTGCTGATGGGCATCGGCGGCCTCTTTGCTGCCACGCAGATTCCCGTTGATGCCGTTCCGGATCTAGTCAATATCCAAGTGCAAGTCGTGACTGAGGCAGGCACCCTCTCGCCGCTCGAGGTGGAACGCTACATCACCTACCCGGTTGAATTGGCTGTGAGCGGCCTGCCTGACGTGGAAGAAATTCGCAGCGTGTCCCGGTTTGGTATTTCTTTGGTGACGATCGTATTTCGTGAAGGAACAGATATTTTCCGCGCCCGTCAACTCATTTCCGAACGGCTGCCTGAGGCAAAAAGCAGAATGGCATTGGGCCACGGTGATCCGCAACTCGGCACGCTCAGCACGGCGCTCGGTGAGATTTTGCAGTTTGAAGTGAAGGGCTCAGGTCGCAGTTTGATGGACTTGCGCAGCCTCCTGGAATGGGATATTGCGCCCCTCATGCGAGAAGTCTCAGGAGTGACCGACATCAACAGCCACGGCGGCTATGCCAAGAGTTACTCCGTATTGGTTGATCCTGACAGGATTGCTTCTCAGGGCATATCGTTGGGCGAGGTGCTTGCGGCACTCGAACGCAACAACGCCAGTACGGGCGGTGGCTACTTTGTCAAAAATGGAGAGCAGCGATTTATTCGCGGTCAGGCACTGTTAGGAAGCGTTACTGAAATTGAGCAAGTCGTTGTTCGCAGCCCGCCGGGTGGAGTGCCGGTGCTCATTCGCAATATTGGCGAAGTCACGATTGCGCCTCTGGTGCGGCAGGGGGCGGCAACGCGGGATGGCCGTGGGGAGGTTGTCACCGGCATGGTGATGATGATCCGCGGTGAGAATAGCCGCCGTGTCGTCGAGGCAGCCAAGCAAAAACTGGAGGCCATCCGGGCCACGCTGCCGCCGGGTGTCGAATTGGAGATTCTTTACGACCGTTCTGAATTGATCGCCCGCACGCTCGATACGGTACTTCACAATCTGGCTGAAGGCGGACTGTTGGTCGTGGGCGTGCTGCTGGTGCTGCTCGGAAATGTGCGGGCCGGATTGATCGTCTCACTGGCAATTCCGCTGTCGATGCTGTTTGCCGCTAATTTAATGTGGGCCACGGGCATTTCCGCCAGCCTGATGAGTTTGGGCGCCATCGACTTTGGCCTTGTGGTCGATAGCTCAGTGATCATGGTGGAAAACTGCGTGCGGCGACTCGGAACAGCTCAGCCATCGGAATCAAAACTCAAGATCGTGCGCGATGCGGCGATTGAGGTTCGCGGGCCGACGATGTTTGGCGAACTGATTATTGCGATCGTCTATTTACCGATTTTGTTTTTAGAGGGCACCGAAGGCAAGCTCTTTCGGCCGATGGCTTTGACAGTGCTGTTTGCCTTAGCCGGATCACTTGTCATTTCGCTGACGCTGATGCCTGTGCTAGCGGCAACAGTGCTCTCTCGGGAACATGAACACGAACCGCTTTTGATGCGAATCTTTCAGCGGCTGTACCAACCGTTGGCCCGCTTGGCCGTCTACCATCCGGTGATTGTCTCTGTGTGCGCAATCGGACTCGTGGCGGCCAGCGTACCGGTGGCCTTTCATCTGGGCGCGGAGTTTATGCCCCGACTCGATGAGGGTGACGTCCTGATTGAGGTGAACCGACTGCCAAGTGCCACGCTCGAAGACTCTGTGCCGCTGACAACGCGGATCGAAACATACCTCAAGGCATTTCCGGAAGTGCGCACCGTTTTTTGTAAGACCGGACGGCCGGAGATCGCCAACGACATCATGGGCGTGCAGCAAACCGATGTCTGGGTGATGCTGAAGCCCCCCAGCCAGTGGCCCGCCCAGATCTCTCACGATCAACTCGTCGAACGCATGTCGGCAACGCTTTCTGCTGGCGTGCCGGGGTCCACTTTTAGTTACAGCCAGCCAATTGAAATGCGAGTCGACGAACTGGTAGCTGGCGTGAAGGCCGACGTTGCAGTGCTCATCTACGGCGACGATCTCGATCGGCTGGGAAGTTTGGGTAAAGAGATCGAGGGCGTGCTGCGCGGTTTACCTGGTGCGGTTGATGTGCGCGCTGATTGGCAGGCCAATGTGCCGACCATGCGAATTGATGCTCGGCCTGATCAGCTCGCACGACACGCGATCGATGGGATTGAAGTGATGCGCACTGTATCGGCAATGGGTGGGATCCAGACAGGCCTTGTCTTCGAGGGACGGCCACGATTTCCGCTGGTGGTAAAGTTTCCCAAAGATTGGCGAGAGAACGAAAACCTTGTGCCACAAATTCCAGTTGGCTCGGTGGGTGGCCGGCCAGTGCCGCTGGGTGAATTGGCCGACATTCGTATGGAGGAAAGCCCGCCGTCGATCGAGCATGAAAACTCGCGGCGACGCATGTATGTTTCCGCTAACGTCCGGGGCCGCGACATGGCCAGCTTTGTGCAAGACGCCAAGCGGGCCATCGCTGAACAGGTACAATTACCGGTTGGTTATTCGATTGGCTGGGGTGGCGATTTTGAAAACCTGCTCTCTGCCAGTCGCCGGTTGGCGATGATCACTCCGGTCGTGTTGGGATTGATTGCAATGCTGCTCTACACAAGTTTTCAATCATTTCGATTGGCCGCACTGATCTTTTTTGCCGTGCCGGTGGCAGCCTCCGGAGGTATTGCGGCATTGGCCCTGCGGGGCATGCCTTTTTCAATTGCCGCGGGCGTTGGGTTTGTTGCGCTGTTTGGCGTGGCAGTGCTCAACGGCTTAGTGTGGGTGGCCGGGGCTGAGCACGCCCGACAAAGCGGCCTCTCGGCTCGCGAGGCGGCGATTGTCACGGCCCAAATGCGCATTCGCCCGGTGCTGATGACGGCGATGGTAGCGAGTTTGGGTTTTCTGCCGATGGCGCTAGCCACCAGCGCCGGAGCCGAGATTCAGCGGCCACTTGCGACGGTTGTGATCGGTGGTCTGATCACCGCTACGCTGCTGACGGCATTTGTCGTGCCAGCAATTTATCCCTGGTTTGCCCCGTTATCCAAAAAGCCACTCGGCCAGCCAAGCCCGTAAACGAATCTCAAAAAAAGCCTATCCGTCTCGAACTCTAGCCCCAGACATACCTCCCATGACGCTCCGAGAATTTCAGTCGTTGATTCGAAAAATGTATCACGAGAAAGACGCTGCTCGAGGCGTCGAGGGCACATTCATGTGGCTCTCGGAGGAAATTGGAGAACTTGCCACCGCCCTACGCAGTGGCACGCACGAAGAGCAGTCGCTCGAATTTGCCGATGTGCTGGCATGGCTAGTGACGATTGCCAATGTAGTGGATGTTGATTTGGAAGCAGCGGTGGCAAAAAAATATGGTGGAGGCTGTCCCGGCTGTGGAGCGCTTGCCTGCACCTGCCCCGATGCGGAGAAGCCATGAAAGGCCAAGGATCACGACGGTGGTGTACGGCACTGAGCCTGCTCACAATGGTTTTTCTTGTAGGTATCAGCCTGACGAACGGTTGGGTTGCGGGTGTGGCTCTCGCTGCCCATCCAGCCTTGAGCGGTGCCGAGTTGAGCATCGGTTTTAACGGTGTTTACCGCACCGGTTCCTGGACGCCGCTGGTGGTTACGGTTCCAGCAGTCAGGTCTGTCGATTCAAGCGACGAACAATCGGCAGCCAGCCCTTTGCTCTACGCGTGGGCTGAAGATCCAGACGGGCAGTATGTGCGTTCGCCGCCGACGCAGATCACTGTCGCCGCTGATGGCACTCACACCGCACATTTTTGTCTGCGTTTTGGTCGTCCAACGGCTCGTGTGCGTATCGAACAACCCCCTTACGAGCCTGTGTTGCACGCCCTTCCACCACCGATTGATTCGACACAACGGGTGATTCTTGTATTGGGTGATCTGCCCAGTGCGGAGCGAGCGGCCCGCTTGCTGTCGCGAGAGGATGGTTCCCGCCCTCGCGTAATCGCCATCACAAAGCCCGCCACTATTGTAGCGCCGCAGCGACTGCCACTGGGCCGCAGCCCACGCGACTTTGATGGGGCCGATGCGATCATTGTCTGCGGGCAGTCGGCGCAGTGGCTGGATGCCGACACGATCGCCGGCATCGACGGCTGGGCGCGTCGCGGTGGCCGACTTATTTTTTGTTCGGGAGCAAGTGCCCAGCAGATCGGACAGCAGATTGAAAAGACCCGGAAACTGCTGGCCGACTGGTTGCCCGGGCCGATTGCAAAAATGCTGCCGCTGCGACGGATGAGTGCGATTGAAACGTATGCGAGAGCCAGTCGACCACTTGAGAAAAATGCGACTGCCGGCTTGGAAGTGCCACTCCTGGCAAATGCCCGCACGCTGTTGGGATCGGTTGACGCCTATGAAGGCAGTTCGCCGGGAGACTTGCCGCTGGTTGTGCGCCGCGCGTACGGCTTCGGCACGCTTACATGGATCGGCATTGACATTGATCAGGGGGCGTTTCGCAATTGGCAGGGCACAGACACGCTGGTGGTTGAATTGCTTGGCGGTCGCTCGGAGGGCCGTCAGTCGGGCAGGGCAGGGGAGACCCTCCGCGGCAGGCTCGATCTGGCTGGGCAACTTCGCACGGCCGTGGATCAGTTTCCAAATCTGCAGGCTGTGCCATTTGAAATCATTGCCGGATTGGGGATCCTCTATGTCGCTGCGCTCTATCCGCTCGATTGGTGGCTCGTCTCACGAGGAGTGAAGCGGCCGTGGCTGGCATGGCTGACACTGCCAGGAATTGTGGCTGCTGCCTGCGGTGTCGCGTGGGGAACTGCTGAGTACTATAAAGGCAACCAGTGGCAGTCGTCTCGTGCCGACCTGCTCGACATTGATCTGACGCAGCGGCTTGTTCGGGGCATTTCCTATGCAGGGGTGTGGTCGCCTCTCAATGCGCTACTGGATGTTTCGGCCCAGCCGACGAACCTACCTGAGTTATCTGGTCTGGCCGATGTTGGTATCTCGTGGTACGGCACCGCTGGCCGAGGCATTGGTGCGACCGATGCGCCGCTCCCCCATCCGTCGCTCGCGACAACAGACTATACCTACGGCGCCTCGCTTGAAGCGATCGATTCGGTTCCTATTGCCGCGTCGTCGAGCCGGTTGTTTGAGGCCGAGTGGTCGGCCACTGCTGCTGCTGCCCCCCTCGCGGCCGCGCTCAGTCGCGATGCGCAAAGCACGCTGCGTGGATCGCTGACAAGCCAATTGCCCTTTCCACTGCACGAGTGCCTGTTGCTGCATGCTGGCTGGATCTACGACGTGGGGCTCTTAGAGCCAGGCGGCTGTTACCAGCCGGCACTGGGTCGCGGCCCCCGCTCGCTGGCCGGAGCATTGACGCGACGCACCGCCAATAAAGATCGTGATTTTTCGGTTCGCTGGGATACCGAGGATCGCGACATTGATCGCATCTTGGAAGTGGCTGGCTTTCATGCCGCTGCCGGTGGCAGTGCCTATACGTCGCTCGAGGCTGGCCGACTCGGTCGATTTGACCTTTCCGGCCTGCTTGAAATTGATCGCGCCGTACTCGTGGGAAAAGGACCCTCCGGCACCGCTTGGGCCATCGAATCACGGGCAAAAGAAAACGCTTTATCGAACGATTCATTATCAGCGGGCCGACAACAAAACCCATCTTTAGCACCGGCGATCACCGCTTCGCTTTGGCGGATAGTGATTCCGCTCGACAATAGAGCCGCGGCACCTTCAACTGAGGCAGCGAGCCACGAGCCCCATCTGCCGATGCGTCAACCGCCCAAGCGTAAAAACTTTTCCCATGATTGAAACAGTCGATCTGACTAAAAAATACGGCGACTTCTTTGCGCTCGAGTCGCTCGACTTGAAGCTTGAAAAAGGAGATCTGCTCGGCTTCATTGGCCCCAACGGAGCCGGCAAGACCACAACGATCCGGATTCTCTCGACGCTTTTAGCGCCGACCTGGGGCGAGGCCTATGTCTGCGGGTATTCGATCTACACCCATCCTCGCGACATCCGCCGCGCGATTGGCTACATGCCCGATATCTTTGGCGTGTACGACGACATGCGGGTGATTGAGTATCTGGAGTTTTTTGCCGCTGCCTATCGGATCAACGGAAGCCAACGGCGGCGAGTCGCAGAACGGTCTCTGGAGTTGGTCGATCTCACCGTCAAGCGAGACGAACTGGTGACGAGTCTCTCGCGGGGCATGACACAGCGACTCGGACTCGCCCGCGTGCTGCTCCATGATCCTCAGGTGCTCTTGCTCGACGAACCGGCCAGCGGTCTTGATCCACGGGCACGGATCGAAATGCGAGGGCTTCTCCGTCGCCTGCAAGGCTTGGGCAAAACAATTCTGGTGTCGAGTCATATTTTGCCGGAGTTGGCCGATATCTGTAACCGAGTCGGCATCATTGAATACGGTCGGCTTTTAGCCTGTGGCAATGTGCAAGACCTGCTGGCACAGGTGCGCGGCCGACTGGTCATTCGGCTACGGGTGGCGGGGCCAGTTACGCAGGCGGTTGAGACTCTCGAAAAATGTCAGGAAGCTGATCGAGTCACTGTGCGCAACGGAGAAATTCTCGTGGCGATTGCCGATGGCGTCAGCGACTATTCGCCGCTGGCATCGCGGCTGATCGCCGAAGGCCACCACCTCCTAAGCATGCAAGAGCAGGAAGTCAATCTGGAGACAGCCTTCCTCGAACTCACCAAAGGAGCCCTTGGTCGGCCAGCGGAGCCTGCGGGAGGCACCGCTGGCAAGTCGACGGCAACGCCGGTCGGAGAGTCGCTCGAGTGACAACGTGGATAATCACAGTGGAACGTTTCTAGATTTGCTTTGGGAAAGGATCTGTTATGACGCATGGAAATTGCTCGTTCGCTTGGACGTGTTCGATTCTGCAGATCGTGAATCGATCTGTCCCGGCGTTGCTCGCAGGAGTTGGCTCGCTGAGCCTCGTTTGGTCGCTGATTGCCGCCGAGCCAGAATTGATTGCACCGCCCATCCCCGCACAGACTCCACCGGCGGCGGCCAGCACAGAGACTCCGCCGGGGCTGGCCACGCCTGAAGGCGTGCTTGGGTATGCGATGGGTCTGAGGATCGGGGGCGCAATCGCAGCGGACCTCAAGGCCCAAAACACGCGCATCGATCCGGCGTCGCTGGCCCGCGGATTGTCTGACGCGATTGTGGGGGCCAAGCCATTGCACGAGAAGGATCTGCTGGCGCGGGCGCTCGCGGCATTTGAGGCCAGCATGCGCGAGCAGGAGAAGGAGCGTGGTCGACGAATGGAGGGCATCGCTCAAGTAAATCTTGTGAAGGCAACAGAGTTTCTAAAAATCAACGCAGCCAAGAAGGGGATCGTTTCATTGCCCAGTGGCCTGCAGTACGAAGTCCTCAAAGCGGGCGTTGGAGCACAGCCGAAGCTTGCCGATACCGTCTCCACTCGCTACCGGGGCACGCATCTCGACGGCACGGAATTCGACGGCACAGATCCCGCTGGTGAGCCGGCGACATTTCCTATACGAGGCGTTGTGCCGGGCTGGCAGGAGGCGTTACCGCTGATGAAAACTGGCTCCAAGTGGCGGCTCTATGTGCCACCTGATTTGGGCTACGGTGTCGAGGGGTCGCCGCCAGTGATTCAGCCCAATGAGGTGCTCGTGTTTGAAATTGAATTGTTGCAAGTCAATCCGGCTCATTGAGCGTGTGGCAAGCGTGACAAATATCGAGAGCGGTCGTTGGGAGAGTCTGGAGGCACGATGAAAGACAGCAGCATGAGCGGCACGCAAGCGATGAGTAGGCCGCTGCAGCGATTCTTGAGAGCGACGCTTTGCATGCTCTGCGGCATAGCTGTTTGGGCGGTTATGGCGGCGGCAGTTGCCGTTGGGCCGCAGCCAGATTCGCCGGAACAGGCCCGTGAACGGATGGTGCGGGAAGACATCGCCGCTGGCGGCGTTTGTGATCCTCGGGTTTTGGAGAGCATGCGCACGACGCTCAGGCATGAGTTTGTGCCAAGCTCGCAGCGTTCCCTAGCCTATTACGACATGGCGTTACCGATTGGCGAATCGCAGACAATCTCGGGGGCGTTTGTCGTTGCCTACATGACGGAAAAACTAGAGCCACAGCCGACCGACCGGGTTTTAGAAATCGGCACCGGCAGCGGTTACCAAGCCGCCGTGCTCTCCCCGTTGGTGGAGACGGTCTACTCCATTGAAATCAATCGACCTTTGGGTGAAAAAGCAGCCCGCACGCTCAACCGCCTCGGCTACCGCAATGTGATCACAAAGGTGAACGATGGATTTTTAGGCTGGCCAGAGCACGCGCCCTTTGACAAGATCATTGTCACCTGCTCGCCAGAAAATATTCCCAAGCCGCTGATCGAGCAACTTGCCGAAGGCGGCCGAATGATCATTCCTGTGGGTGAACGCTTTGAACAGACACTCGTTTTGCTCAGCAAGCGGAACGGTGAAATGATCAAGGAGTCACTTTTGCCAAGCCTGTTTGTGCCGATGACAGGTGCGGCCGAAGATGCTCGAAAGATACAGCCAGACGGCACGCACCCCGCCCTGCACAACGGTGGCTTTGAAGAGGTGCTGCCTGATTCGCAGATCCCCACCGCATGGTACTACGGCAGGCAGATGGAATTGGCCGAGGGCGATGATGCCCAGCAGGGCACCCGCTACCTACGACTAGAAAACAGCCAGCCGGGGCGACCGGCACAGGTCTTTCAAGGCTTTCCAATTGACGGAAAAATTATCGGCCGACTCAAGATTGAACTTTCTGCGCGAAGCGAAGGGATTCGTGAGGGCTTAACGGCCGACGCGGTGCCCGCGATCGTCGTACGTTTTTTTGATCAACAGCGCAGCCGTTCAGCGCAGGCTCACGTGGGCCCTTGGCGAGGCACATTTGCCTGGAAGCGAGTTGATGGCGTCGTGAGTGTGCCGAGTTGGGCTCGCGAGGCGATTCTTCAAATTGGAATGCTCGGAGCTACCGGCCGCTTTGAAGTGGACGATGTGCGAATCGATCCGATCGGGCGATAAACACAGCGAGGACAAAGCGTTCGGCCATGGAGCCAGACGTTTCGAAAAGGCCATTTCCGCGATTGAAAGGCCCGTGCACCAGCCGAAAAGCCACATTTTTAAGGTCCCAATGCCATCAAGCCGTAAACCCAACGCATTTTGCCTATTCTGCTTGATTTGCAAAATCCTCCAACTATCCTTGAGCCCTAAGCGGCTGTGCCTCTCTGAAATTGGTTCAGGGTTTTGCATTGCTCGACCTCAAAAAATGTTATGGGAGTTTGCCTGAGATGCTGGTTCATCGCTGCTGGTTCAAGATTGCAAAAATTGTCACAGTTCTAGCGGTCGCAGCGACAGCTTGCGACGCCCAGGCGGGTTGGAATCATCGCAACCGCGCTGCCGGTGGTTCGGCCGGTGGTTCGGCCGGTAGTTCCGGCGGCTCGTCCGGCGGCTCGTCCGGCGGCTCGTCCGGCGGTTCGTCCGGCGGTTCGTCCGGCGGTTCGTCCGGCGGCAGCTACAGCACGACGGCCTCCTACGGATCGGGCGGCAGTCACGGCTCTCGCCACGCCATGCGTGCGTCGCGTCAGGCAATGCACTCGAGCCACGGTTCGTCCGGTGGCAGCTCGGGTGGTTCGTCTGGTGGCAGCTCGGGCGGTTCTTACGGTGGCTATGCCTCACCAGCCTACAGCAGCGGCTACGCGCCGATGTCGGGCATGAGTTCCAGCATGCCTGTTGAGTCGTATCGCGTGATCAGCGATGTGCCGACGGCTACTGCCACGGAAGTGATTGATGCTCCCAAGGCAGTCGCACCTGCAACCACCGACGGCACCATGCTTGACATGCGGCTGCCGGCAGATGCGGCGATGTTGATCGTTGAATTACCGGCTCACGGCAGTATCTTTGTCAACGGGGTCAAGACATCGGCCACCGGCAGTGTGCGTCGCTTTGTCTCGCGTGGGCTTGTCGAAGGCAAGGACTACGAGTTTGTTGTGCGGATGATGGTCAAGCGTGACGGCGTGATCAGCGAAGAGACAAAGGTTGTCTCGCTGTCGGCCGGCAATCGTGCGGCTGTATCGTTCAACCCAACAGACGCAACTGCTGAGCTCCAGATCCCGGGAATTGATGCGGTGCGTAAGACGATCCTGACGCTCCATGTTCCCGCCGATGCAAAGGTTTGGCTGGCTGGCAACGAGACCGCTTCGACTGGTGAAACACGCCAGTTTGAAACGATGTCCCTCCGCGAGGGTCAGGCTTGGAAGGGCTACGAAATCCGTGTGGCTGCAATCGTGAACGGCCGCGAGGAAACAGTTTCAAAGGTCATCGACTTAATGGCTGGCGGAGTGGTAGAGTTCTCGCTCGATCCCACACAGCGCACGGCTTCGGCCGACGCATCGGTCGCCGTCCGCTAGAGCATCACTCATTTTGAAAAACAGACATTCCCGCGCGGCCAAAAGTGGCCGCGCGGGATTTTTTTCGGTGCAGCACTGGGCGGCGAAGAGATGCTAGAAGTGCGGTGGAATGAAAACGGGATTCGATGGTAGAGTAGGGGCAAAGCAGAGCCTTTCAACACCCACACCCTCGACGAGTTTGCGATGCCAACTGTCGCATCACACAGCACCCCTCCACGAGCGATGCCGTGGTCGATTGTTGCAAGAGCTGTTCTCTCGCTGGCACTGTGCCTCTATTTTTCCGCTGTAGTGCTTGCTCCTTTGGCCGGCCCTCCTCCGGCAAGTGAACTGGCAAACTGGTTGATCCAACCATTTCGACCATTCATCGGCGGGCTTTACTTGGGTCACGGCTATCGTTTTTTTGCCCCCGATCCCGGCCCGGGCCATTCGATTCGTTGGTCGATGCAACTCACTGACGGCAGTCCTTTAAACGGCGTTCTTCCCAATCCCACGAGCGACTGGCCGCGGTTGCTCTACCACCGCCGATTTATGGTTAGCGAAAAGATTGCAGCCTTTGTGCCGCTGTCCGACGCACCCGAGGCCATTCGCACGAAGGCCCGCCTAGATTGGCAACCATTGGTGAAGGGCGTGGCCGGGCATTTGCTCAAAAAGCACGGCGGCACGCAAATCACCTTGACGCTAGTGGAGCATTTCCTGCCGGCGCCAGAGGATGTCCTGCGTTCTCGACAGGAACCTGATCTGTTGACTCCGCTGGGCACCTACGCAATCGCCGCGGATAGATCGCCATGAGCCTGCCCCCACCGAACACCGGCAGCACGATCTGCGCAGACTTGATCAGCGGCCCATGGCCCCTGGAGAGTTCGCCCCTCGTAAGCCATTCTTGGGCCGCCTTGTGGCTCCATGCGTGGAATGCATTTTGGTTTGCACCCACCGATCCTCTGCCGCTGGGACTCGTGCGAATAGCAACGGGTCTTCTTTTGGCTTGGTCCAGCACAGTCTGGCTGCTCGATACAAGTGCGTTTTTTGGGACCGGCGGTTGGTTGCCCGCTGAAAATGTCTGGCGAATGAATGATCAGCCTTGGCAGTGGAGCTTGTACTTTCCTTTTTCCTCTGAGTCGGCTGTCTTCTGGGTGACGCTGATCACGCTTCTGGCGGCCGTACTGCTTACGATTGGTCTGGCCACTCCGTTGGCAGCCGTCGTGGCATTAGTGGGATTTATCAGCGCGTCCAATAGAGCGCCGCTGAATGTTTTTGGTTTTGATGATGTGCTCGGCATGCTACTCATCGGACTGGTCGTTGGTCCTGCTGGGGCAGCCTGTTCAGTCGACAGCCAACTCTGGCGGGGCAGGGGATGGCGGCTCTCGTCTGCCGCGACTCTTGCCATCCGTTTGATTCAAGTGCACCTCTGCGTGATCTATTTTTTTTCTGGTTGCGGTAAACTTTTGGGGGCCACGTGGTGGGAGGGGACGGCACTCTGGGGAGCAATTGCCAATCTGCAATACCGTACGCTCGACTTGATGTGGCTGGCCGGCCATCCGCTGGTCGTCAATGTTCTCACCCTGACCACGCTCTTCTGGGAAGTCTTGTATCCGGTGCTGATCTGGCCCAGACTCACGCGCCGGCTGGTGCTGGCCATGGCCGTGATGGTTCACATGGGAATCGGCCTTTCGATGGGGATGATGGAGTTTGGGCTTGTCATGCTGGTGGCGAACATGGCATTTATGCCGGCGAGTGTTTGCCGAAAGCTGCTTTGTTTGCCGGTTAAAGTTTATCCGGCCATCCCATAAAACTATTCTTTGGGTTTATGAAAGGTGCCGTTCAATGATTGACACATTAGCCGTCGTGGGAGCCACTGGAGCGGTGGGCAGAATCATCGTGGAATTGCTGCTCGCTCGGCAGTTCCCCGCCCGAAAGATCAAATTGCTGGCATCGCCACGCTCAGCCGGACAACTTATGGAGGTGGCTGGCTCGCAGTTTGATGTGGAGGTGTTGCGGCCGGAATCATTTGAAGGCGTCGACATCGCCATAGGTAGCACGCCAGACGAGGTGGCCGCTGAGTTTGTGCCATGGGCCGTTGAACGGGGCACTGTCGTTGTTGATGAAAGTGCGTTTTACCGTATGCATCCTGATGTGCCGCTGGTGATTCCAGAAGTCAATTTTCAAGCGATTGACACTCATAAAGGTGTCATCGCTAGCCCCAACTGCTCGACAACACAGATGGTCATGGTGCTCAAACCGCTACACGATGCTGCTCGCGTCCGACGGGTGATCGTGAGCACTTATCAGGCTGTCAGTGGTGCGGGGCTTTCGGCGTTGCGTGAACTGGAGCAGGGGACTGCCGCATGGCTCGCCAGTGCAACCGAGCCGCGATCGATTTTTGCCCATCCGATTGCAGCCAATTTGATTCCGCAGATTGGCTCGGCTCGGCCCGACGGATCGACCAGCGAAGAACTCAAGATGGTGTTTGAAACACGCAAGATTCTTGGTGACGACACGATTGGTGTCTGTGCGACCTGCATTCGCGTGCCAGTTGCCAACAGCCACAGCGAGTCGATCCTGATTGAGACCGAACGCAAACTCACCGCAGCCGAGGCTCGCCGGCTGTTGGCTTTAGCGCCGGGTATTGTTGTTGAAGATGACCTGGCAACAGCGCGGTATCCGCTGCCACGGGCGTGCAGTGGCCGTGACGAAGTGTTTGTGGGCCGCATTCGTGAGGACGGATCGAGTCCGAATGGAATCGCACTGTGGTGCGTCTCGGATAATCTTCGTAAGGGGGCCGCCACCAACGCAGTGCAGATCGCCGAATATCTTGCCAAGCACGGAGTGCGTGTAAAACAGACGAGGGTAGGGGGCTTTCAAACGGTGTGGGTATGACGCGTACGATCAGCCTGACGCTGGCCTACGAAGGCACGCGTTATGCGGGATGGCAGGTGCAGCCCAAGCAGAAAACGGTGCAGGGGACCCTTGCCGCAGCGATCCACGGAATCAGCGGCGAAACAATTCTGCCGCAGGGTTCCAGTCGCACTGATTCAGGCGTCCATGCCCTTGGCCAGATCGCCTGCTTTACAACAACCAGCCGTCTGACTGCTGCTGTCTGGGTACGGGCACTCAATGCAACGCTGCCAAACGATATCGCTGTGCTCAATGGACGCGAGGTCGAAGCCACATTTGATGCCGTCCGCGACGCCGTTGGCAAGCGTTACCGCTACCGCATTCACGACGCCCCTTGGCGGCCAGTGCTGCAGCGACAACTCGTCTGGCGACGGAGATCGCGGCTGAATGTGCCAGCCATGCAAGCGGCTGCAGAAGTGCTTGTCGGTGAGCACGATTTTACCAGCTTTGAAACGACCCCCTCCACACGTCTCTCAAAGGTGCGCACCATTCATACCCTTGAGGTTTTCCGGCACTCGGGCTACGACGATGGTCCAGACGCCGAGGTCTGGGTTGAGGTCGATGGCAGCGGTTTTCTCTACAACATGGTCCGGATCATTGTCGGATCGCTGGTGATGGTGGGCGTCGGCAAGAAACCACCGGAGTGGCTCCGGGATGTTTTAGCGGCGCAGAGTCGGCTTGTCGCCGGACCAACAGCGCCGCCCGAAGGGCTTGTATTACTGTCGATTCAAATAAAATCCTGAGCAGCATTTGTCTGCGTGAGAGAAAGAGCTGATGGCAAAACTTCCAGAAAAACTCGGAAACCTCAAACTTGTCAACCAGATTGGCTCTGGGAGATACTGCCAGATCTGGGAGGCGATTGATGGCTCATCGCGACAGCGAGTCGCCATTAAAGTGGTGGTGCCTGAGTCGGCCAAGGATCCTGCCCAGCGAAAACTGCTGGAACACGAACTCAAGGTTGCCAAGTCGGTTGAGCATCCGACGATCATCCGCATCGATCGTTTTGTGGAAGAGTGCGGCCTGCCGCATCTGGTGATGGAACTCTATCCGCATCCAAATCTCAAGCGACACATAGCCAATGGCGTTGATGCACTCTCGCCACGCGTGCCCCGGATCGTTACGGAATTATCGCTGGCCCTCGATCACCTGCATGTCCGGGGCTGGGTGCACCGCGATGTGAAGCCCGACAATGTGCTAGTGGCCGCAGATGGTCAGGTGAAACTGATTGACCTCGCCATTACCGCACGGGCGCCGGGACTGCTGGGCCGATTGTTTGGCGGCAGCGGGCCGGTGCAGGGCTCGCCGAGTTACATGTCTCCCGAACAAATTCGTGGTCAGACAGTCGATGCGCGGGCCGACATTTATTCGCTGGGCTGTGTGATCTTCGAACTCCTGGCTGGCAAGCCACCATTCTCTGCTGGCAATTCCAACGATCTCCTCAACAAGCATATCTCAGCGACACCGCCCTCGATTGACTCGCTCAATCGCAATGCCACGACGAGCGTCTCCAAGTTGATTCGGCAGATGCTCGCCAAAAAGCCCGCCGACAGACCAGCCTCAATGCAGGAAGTCTTGAAGCAACTTAAATCGATCCGTTTTTTGGAGCGGGCCATCAGCGGGTAGCCTCACGCTCACGCCGGGCGTCTCTTGCGGTCTCCCCTGAAAGAGACGTTCCAAAGTCGATTGTCGTAGCCCGAGTAGTGCTTTGATAAGCGTGGTCTCAATTTAGAATTGACGCGGCCCCGGCTAACCGAGAACAATCAAGGATCGGAGTCGAGAAAGAGAACCGGTCTCATTTGAAGGTGCCACATGTCACGCGGTCTGCATCGATTGCCACTGGAAAAGATCATTTACGAGATTGAAGACCGGATTGCGGAACTTGAGAGTGCGCCGCTCGGCGCGCAGCAGCAGGAAGAACTGCGGCGGCTTAAACGCGCGATGGTCGATGCCCAAAGAAAAGTCTTCGGCAATCTGGATCCATGGCAGACGGTGGAGGTTGCCCGGCATCCCGATCGACCCAAGACCAGCGACTACCTTGGGCTGGTCTTTGACGAGTTTTTGGAACTTCACGGCGACAAGACTTTTGGGGATGATCCGGCCATGCTGACCGGTTTTGCCAAGCTCGATAATCACAAGGTGCTGGTTGTCGGTCATCAAAAGGGAAAAACCCTAGCCGAGCGGCAAGCCTGTCATTTTGGCTGCTCGCATCCCGAAGGCTACCGAAAGTCCATGGGCAAAATGCGTTTGGCGGCCAAGTATGGGTTGCCAGTAATTTGCCTGATCGATACGCCTGGAGCCTATCCAGGCGTGGGGGCCGAGGAACGCGGACAGGCGCAGGTGATCGCCGAGAGCATGTTTCTGATGGCGACGTTGCCTGTGCCAATCGTGTGCGTTGTCATTGGCGAAGGTGGGTCGGGTGGAGCGCTCGGAATTGGGCTCGGTGACCGGGTGGCAATTTTAGAGCACGCCTACTACAGCGTGATCAGTCCGGAAGGCTGTGCCGGCATTCTGTGGAAGAGCGCTGAATTTAAGGCCGAAGCCGCCAAGGCGCTGCGGATGCGGTCGCAAGACCTCAAGGAGTTTGGCGTGATCGACACCGTGATTGAGGAGCCGCCCGGCGGAGCTCATCGCGATCCTCGGCAGATGGCAACTCGGCTTAAGACGTTTCTCGCCCGTACGCTGCGGGAACTTGGCCAACAGAACCCCGAGGAATTGGTGGCTGCTCGGTATGCCAAGTTTCGTCGCATGGGCGTGTTCCTAGAAGAGACGGGGTGAGCGAGGTGTTCTTCAAAGAGCTTCTCGTATAAGCCTGCCGGCACATCGCCCCTCTACGAACCCTGTCGCCAACGTCCGATAATGTCTCTTATGTCCGGTTTTGTCAGAGGACAGGACTTTTGTTCGAGGCCTGTATTCTAACGGCAAAAGCCTTCCCTGCCCGATTGTTGCAGGCCCGCAACACACTGTGCGTTGACCCGTCTGCTAACGCGGAGCTAGAGGAGTTTGAGCCCCCACTGGAAACGCTTGTGGTGGCTCTTGGGGCAAAGCGGGAGGGGATGAAAAGGCGCTGCCTGTGGATCTAGCTGCCACCGGTGGCGTGATGGGCGGAGCCAAGGGTAAAGCCGGTGATTGTGCTGCCGGTGCGACTGGAAGAGTTCCCGTCTGATCTGCTCGTGGGCTAAACCAGGCAGACCCTTCCGGCAGTGCGCCGCCAGCTTGTTGGGCTGCGGTCCCCTGCTCTGTTCCTGCCCATGCGGCCGCTGACGAGACTCCGTTCCACATCGCCTGCAGTGGCGACGGCCCACCGGCAATGGCCCGTGGCTCCGCTGTGGAGGCCCCAGGAGCGCCCGCTGGTTTTTGCAACTCGGCTTCAAATTGTTTGACAAACGGGTCGACCGTGTCGTGAATATCTTTTGGCAGGTAGGTGTCGGCTCGCACGATCAATTCCGCAACCAGTCGCCCGCTTCTACTCGCTACGATCTGATCCCGATAAGTGGGTATCACCGTGACGCCAAAGAATGTCACTACGATGCACAAAAGCACGCCTTTGGCGATGCCCAGTAGAAGGCCCAGCTGGTGGTCAAAGGCCGACAGATGAATGGCGTTGATGGCCCGAGAAATGACGCGAAAGACAAGCCAGACCCCGATTGATGTCGCGGCGTAAAGGGCCAGCATCGCAGCGAGTCGATTCCATGGCGCCTGTTGTCCAAAAAAAGAAGACATCGGGGCCCCGTATCGAAACGCTACGAAGGAGCTCGCGAAGATGCCTGCAATCCAGGCGATTTGCCAGACAATGCCTTTGAAATAGCCGAGCACAGCAGCCCCGGCCAAAAGCCCAATCATGACCAAGTCATAGCCTTCAACAGACACGCGTGCCTCCCTTACACTTACAGCAGATTTATTCCGGGTCGCCAGCAGGGCTTTAAGGCCAACTCCAACACAAAATCGCAATTCACAGAAACCTCTACGCTGACGGCTCGGGAGTGTAGAGAGCCAAGGGCAGGCAGCGAAGAGCAATCGCCGCCTTTATCTGACGAGAGACAGGCAGCAAAGGTTTGACAGATCTTTTAAGCCGCTCGCTGCAGCTATCTTTTGTAGTCGATGCATGTTGCCCATTCGGCGCATTGTGTGACGTGGAGGGCGGCTCGATTTTTTGGAATTGAGTACCGAACAGGAGGTCTGGTGGGCTCAACTTTAAGGTTCTGGCAGTGCAGGGGGTAGCCGGGTTTCTTCGCTGACGATGTGACCACCAACCTGCCGAATAGAGCATGAAGAGCGTGGAACTGCTGTTTAAGGGGATTATTCGTGCCCGGATTTCGCGTGCACATCACAGGGTCATCGATCGTCGGCGCAAGCTACGCTGTCGCCGCGTATTTCGTTGGCGACATGCCGCCGATGACCTGCGCTCTGGCAGGAGGTATGTGTGCGGTGGCTGGCATGATGCCCGATCTCGATAGCGGGCCAGGGATTCCGATGCGCGAGAGCGTCGCGTTTGCCGCTGCTGTGGTCCCGATGATGATGATCCACAGGTTTCATCAGATCGGCCTACCGCTGGAGGCAATGATTCTACTGGGAGCGTCAATCTATTTGTCGATCCGATTTGGAGTGTCATGGATCTTAAAACACTACTCCATTCACCGCGGCATGTTTCATAGCATTCCCTCGATGGCCATTGCCGGCCAGATGACGTTCTTAGCCTTTAGCGCTGAGGATCCCTTACGGCGTTATTTTATCTCAAGCGCTGTTGTGCTGGGTTTCTTAACACATCTTATTCTCGATGAAATTTGGAGCGTCAGGCTAGGGATGTTTGGGCCCAAGTTTAAAAAATCATTTGGAACTGCCCTCAAGTTTCATGGCCCCACTCTCTGGCCAAATTTACTGACCTATGCGTTGGCTATCATTCTTGGAGCACTGGCTGCTAGCGATGCTGCCCTTACCGAACGCATGGCAGGCGTGCGACAACAGATGGAGCAGGCATCGCGATCGATCCAGACGATGCCAGCGCCCGGGTACTACCGCCGCTAGGACATACGCTAAGGCTTTGAACCATAGCCCTTGCTGCCAACGCCAAACAGAACGATCATGCATTTGTTCTCATTCTGCTCCGGTCGTTGCTCCTTGGCAGTTCCTCTCTGACACGAGGCTATTCATAAATCCCATGTTCGCTTTGGCTCTGCCCGCTGCCACAACACTCCTCAGCCTCTTATTCTACTTGGCGTTGATTGCAACCGCCGCACTGGCCGGGGGTTCGTCCATTGCGTTTCTCTCGCTGGGCCACCGCCAGATGCAGGTGTTGCTGTCGTTTACCGGCGGCATCATGCTCGGAGTGGGTCTGCTGCACTTGCTGCCCCATGCTTATTTGGAGCTGGATCGACAGATCGACACAACGATGCTCTGGGTGCTCGTTGGCTTCTTTGTCATGTTTCTTTTGGAACGGGCTTTTCACGCCCACTCTCACCATGCTGCAGATGGCAGTCACACCGGCCACGGCTGTGCCCACGATCATGGCGGGGATCGAGAGGCCACTGATAAAAATCCTTTGCAGCCACCCGCTGCCGACCAACTGTCACAAGCGCCATGGGCGTGGTGCGGTGCGTTTGCCGGATTGGCTCTGCATAGCTTGGCTGACGGGGCAGCATTGGCGGCCTCAGTGGGCGCCGACAGCGAGCACGGCGCAGGCCTCTGGGCGGGATTCGCCACATTTCTAGCCGTCGTTCTCCACAAGCCGTTCGACTCTGCCATCATTGCCACGCTCATGATTAACTCTGGCGCATCGGTCCGTCTGCGCAGGATCGTCAACGGCCTCTATGCGCTCGTCGTGCCGATTGGAGCGATTGCTTTTTTGGCCAGCCTGTCGCTGCTTGGGGAGAATCAAAGCATGATTCTCGGTACCGCCATGGCGCTGGCGGCTGGCGCATTTTTGTGCATCGCAGCAGCCGATCTCCTGCCCGAGGTCGAGTTTCATAGCCACGACCGCATTTTACTCACGGCCTCGCTGGCCTTAGGACTGGCACTGGCTTGGGGCATCGCTTTCATGGAGCGATCTTCACACGCCCACACGGCCCACGCTCATGGCCACCATGCTGACGACCTCTGAGCTCAACAGATTTAAGTCTCTTGCGGACGCATCAGCATTGAGTCGTCAGACATCCAAACCACGGTCGCGGCGGATTGTTCGCACATCCGCTAGCACTTCTTCAATCAGCGTATGTTGGCGGCGAAGATTTGGCAGCTGCGCTTGAAAACAATAGGCGATGGCTACCACTAACGAAATGCCGCCAATGAGATGCCATGTCACCCAGTCCTGCGTGCCTGGGCGGCCAGACGCCGGATCGGCCGCACCGCCCAGAACCACGATCAGCACAACGCCAAGCATGCCTAGTATCGCAAACGGAAATGCGGCCTGCTTGATTGTGCGACTGCGTTGGATGTAGCGGGCATCGAGGGCGTAGGTTTCAACCACCTCCCGGCACCAGCGGCCTGTGCCAATAAAATAAGTGACTGCCATGCTGTTGGCCAGCACAACCACTAGCGCCGACAAAACACCGGAGAGCCTGTGGACCGTGCCCCATCGCAGCACCTGCGGAGCGGTTTGTCCATGCAGATCGCCCAGCCAAAGTCCGAGCCCTGCGGTGGCTACAAGCAACGCCACCGCAAACAGTGCCACTTGAGAAAAAACGCGTTCCATGATGCCAAGAGACTCCGGTTGACCAAAGGGGATTTCTGTCAGGGCTGTCTACCGAAAGAACGAGCTTAAAAAGCCGCCGGGTGCGAGACTGCCCCTTTCGTTATAGGCTGGTCGTTCGTTCTGATGCCACTGCATCCACATGGTGCCTGCGATGGGAATCAAATCTCCGAATCGTCCGACGCTTGTACTGACCTGCGGCGATCCCGCTGGCATCGGGCCGGAGGTTGTCTTTGCCGCGTGGGCGGCCACGCAATCCCACGCCCGTGCCAAACTCCGCGTTGTGGCTGAAAGCGACATGCTGGCTGGCATTCTCTCCACACGCTTGGAACTGCCACCGCTGTCAATTGTGGAGGTCGCTCCCGACGACACTCGCGATTCTTCTCCCGAGACTCTGCTGGTGGTTTCGCCAGAGGCTGCAGATTTCCCGGCCCAGGCCGCCGTGCCCTCGCGTCCGACGCTTGTAAGGCAAGGCGTTATCAGTGCCGCCGGCGGCAAGAGCGCAGCACAATCGGTCGAGGCAGCGTTTGCGATGGTCCGCAGCGGCTTGGCGGAGGCGATCGTCACAGGTCCGCTGCACAAAGAGGCTCTGCACGCAGCGGGCTACGATGTGCCAGGCCATACTGAGCTTTTGGCCCGGGCGTGCGGATTGCCCGATAGTGCTGCCTCGATGATGCTCTGGCTAGGGGCTCAACCTGCGACAGGAACATCCCGCGTAGGGCATCTCAATCAGCCCGCCGGACTTGGCGTTGTCCACGCTACGCTTCACGAATCACTCGCTAGTGCCCTAGCGCATCTTTCCAGCGAAGGCATTCTGCAGGCAGGTCTGCGGCTAGACTCACTGCTGACGGCGATCTTGGGGAGGACTCCGCGGATTGCAGTCGCTGCCCTGAATCCGCACGGCGGCGAAGCGGGACTGTTTGGCGATGAAGAGACGCGTTTGATTGCCCCAGCCGTCGCACAACTGGCCGCCGCCGGAATCAATGTGAGCGGCCCCCTCCCTGCCGACACGCTTTTTCTGCGGGCCAGTCGCGGTGACTTCGACGGCATCGTAGCGCAGTACCACGATCAAGGCCACATTCCTATCAAACTCCTCGGCATGCATCGGGCTGTGAACATCACGCTTGGTCTGCCACTGGTGCGAACCAGCGTTGCTCATGGCACGGCGTTCGACATCGTGGGAAAGGGACTTGCCGATCCTAGCAGCATGCTGGCGGCCATCGATGTCGCTGTGCGACTGGTTGAGGCCGACTATGGCCGCAGGGGTAAGAGCTGATTGACGATTGTGTCGGTGCAGTCGATCAGTCCCTCGGTGGCTGGCTTGTAGACAAAGGCAGAAGCATCGACGGGCTCGCCTATGTGCACGTCGTAGAGTTCCAGCACAGCCACTGTCTCAAGCTTTGTGGCAGCGACAGGTCGCTTCCCTGGAATCGCCAGCCATTCGATGCGGAGCGGAAAGAGCTCGCGTTTGCTAATCGACAGCCGCATGCTGTACGGCATCCCATCGGGCAGTTCGGCAATTGCAATGCCCCCGGGACTACGAATGGCTTCGGCCTGCGCTGGGAGGATTCCAGCCAAGCCCTCCACATTCCATTGGCCCTGAATGTTCCATATGGCCAGATCATCGATCATCGTTGAATGGACGGTGCTAAAGCGAAACCATTCTCGCAGCAATGCAAGGACTCGTTGCACGCCGCCGAGGTAGGCAGACGTTGCGCTGGAATCAACGCCCGGCAGCTTTGCCAAGCAATCGCGCACGCGTCGCAGATCGACGCGCTCGACCTGTGGTGGGTTAGAGCCAGTTTTTCGGTAGGTCCAAAAAAAGAGCCCGTCACAGACTTCAAGTAATTCAAACTCTTCTGTGTCACTCTTGATCGCCGACTCATAACGAAATCGCTGGTCCTCGCCCAACCCCGACTGCACATACCGCCCAGATCCGACGAGCACGCGATCGCCCACGCGAACCCGTTGTCGGACGCGGGCCGAGAGCGATTGGGCCCGTGCCAGTCCAGCCAGCGTGGCCGCCACGATCCGCTCCGCCCTGCCCTGTTGCTCGGCTGCACTTTCAGGTTTTTCAGTTTCGTCATTCGGCGCCTGCAACCCGCTGTCCGGCGGTGTGTCCACGGCGGCAGCACCGGCCGGAACCGCGCTGTTGGATTCAGCCGCAGCCAAGACCGACTCGGGTTTTTGACGGTAGACGCTTTTTGAGTTTTCGGTTTGGCCAGAGGCGACTTCGGCCGTGCATCCTGCCAGCAAAGCAAGCAGGATCGCTGTCGCAGGCAGGCGTTTGCACAAGCTGAAAAGAGTAGGGGGTTTGTTGGTCGTCACGATTGGGAAGACTTTGAGGATTTTGCCAAAGAAAGAGGCGTTGATGGGTCGAAAGAACATGTGGTGGTTCGGGCGTTCGCGTTCGTGCCGCAGGTTTGTTTTATGCCTTGGCTACCTTTTGAGTCTACGAAATCAGGCTCGATCAGCCCAAGGCAGAAATGCGTCTTGTTTGAAGAGTTCCACCTGCAATGAAAAGGTCTGGAGGTGCTTTGATGCTCAAACGATGTCTACACAATTTTTTGGGACTCTCTCTGGCGGCAACGCTCACAGGATGCCACATCCCAGCCAATTCACCGCTGACAGGACTGGCACAGCTTCGGCCTATCGCCACCCCGCAGACCAATGTGCTTCCTCCCGCCACGATGCTCCAGCATCCTGGCCCCGGCGTGGAAGGCCCCGGCCCCGGCGTGATCATGCCTGCATCCTACGAACTCGCCATGGATGAGGCTGGTGCTGGTATCGAGGGCGAGGTCATGCCGATGATGCCGATGGCCCCCACCTCGCAGATTGGTTTTGTTGGTCCCGATGGCATGCAGGTGCAATGGGATGTTTCTATGGCCGGCGGCTTTGATTCCTCGCCACTGGTCACGCCCGGTCGTTACGACTTTCCGCAGGGCGCGATCTATCGGCTCAAGCTCACGGATATCGCAGGCCACGAAGGCGAGGAACTGTACCCCACGCTAGAAGTTGGTCCGGTGACCCCACGCACTGACGCCTACCTCGCTCACAACGCCATACCCTTCCAGCTCACAGCAGAAGATCTGGATCAAGTGACGACTGGTAATTTTGTCACAAAGGTTGTCTATCTCCCCGACGCCGAATATCAGGAACTATCCGTTGCCGGCGTAGAAACGCTCGTCAGCACGCGGCTGGATCCGGGCGTCGACCCAGTGGTTGAGGCCGACCGTCGCGGTGCGATACTCGCCATTATCCGGATTGGCAACAAGGATTTGGAATCAGCCGTCGATGGTGCAAACGCTCTGGCGAGCGGCGGCTCCACGCCCATCGGTGTGGCTGGCCCACTCGGGATGCCGTGCGGTGGCAATCCGTCTCAACTCCCACCAGCCTTTATTGCCGGAATGACAGCTCCGGAATATGGAATGCCGATCACAGGCACGCCGATCGGTCTGCCCGGCCCGCCGCACATTCCGCTCGGCGTGCCCGCCGGACTCCGCAAGCACACGATTACCAACCATACAAAGACGCACATCCCGCCCCCCTCGCAAGAACTCAAGCTCCATGTGCAGCAAAGCCCCGGCCTGAGTTATCCAAAGCCAGCCCACCGGGCCTACATCTCGGAGCGTTCGACTGTGCCGCACATCCACCTCAAACAGCCACACGACGACAAGACGCGGTTTGTCGACAACGGCGGCCCGGATCCAGATTCGATGGGTGAGTGCCCGCCTGAGCCGTGCGAGTGAGAAACAGTTAGGAACCCATATGAATCCAGGTGTGTAAATCGGTGAATCACAAGCGGCTCTTAACAGTGGAGCGGTGAGCGATACAAGGGTCGGTGCTCTAAAGCCAGACGGAGTGAAGAACAAATCCCATCATGCACAGGAGCACTCGAGAAACTATTCGGACAGGGACCGTGCTGCGGGTCGCACGCGGACTGCTGGCAGCCGCCGGCTTCGCCTTGGTAACTTCGTCGGGCTGGGCCCGCGAGGATGTCGAGTCGAGAGCGGTGGAAAAAAAAGCCAGCATGGCAGTGCCGGGAGCGATTGGCGTTTCGCGGCGCCCGCAGTACGGTCCCTGTCCGGAGTTAGAGTTGTCAGGTGCAGCCCAGCATGAGATCCAGCCGGTGGAGATCAGTGGCCCAGACGGTATGGAAGTGGCGATTGAAACAGCTGCAGGCTGGTCGCCTCTCAAAGCCGCTCCTTTGCGGATTGGGCTTGTTGTAGGGCGGCCCTATCGACTGCGCTTGGGCGGTACGGCAATTGAGGATGGCCAAGAGCTTTTCCCATCCATCTGCGTATGTGCCAAGCTGGCGACCCCCGCTGGCACGGCGTGGCGTTTTCCGGTCGAGATTCAGATCGATCCATCTGATATCAGCGAGGCGATCAACGGCGGACATGTACAACGCGTGATCTACGCGCCGCACGATTGCGGCCGCCCCGACATTATGCCAGCGAGCTGGTTTGATGCGAGTCCTGGTGACGATTGTTTTGAAGTGGCTGCCACGCTAGGAGATCCCCTGGCGGAGATATTGATTGGCAACCGCCTACCTGCCCCGGGAGTCGTGCCATGAAGAACGCTCGCAGTGACAGGCAGCGTTCACGCTGGTTGCGAGCCGTCGTGATCATAACCGCCGCGATCATTCTGGCCTCCTGCCGGTCGCTGACAACGCCTTTGTCGTTGCCCGCGGTGAGCTTACTACCGGCTGCGATGGGGCCGAATCGAGTCGACGAGATCGCCGTTCAAGTCGTTGGCTGCGAACAGCCCTGCCCTCCCCTGCTTCGCCAGCCTCTCCATTCACAGACATCTGGCCGGCCAGTACTCTGTCGGCCGTTGCTTCAAGACAACCAGCCGTGCCGTAGCTGTCAGCCCACTGATGGCAGTGCGTGCCAATCGGCCACCGGTATGCTGCTCGCAAGAGAGATCCCGGTCGCCGGGCCGTATCTGGTCTGCGATGGCGGCGACTGCCTGGCATTGGCCCAGCCAACCGGAGCATCAGGCCTTAAAAATTTGCATGCCGGCGACACAGTGGCCCGTTACCACGCCGACGATTTTGGCCCCGATGTCCACGATGTAAAGGTGGCAATATCCAATCGCGCGTGCGTTTACGCGCCGCGGTTTGCATCTGTCCGTCACATCACCCGGCCGCACGAGGAGGCAGCACCCGTCGGCATCAAAGGTCTGTCGCTCGACACGGTCACGGAGCTTGGAGTCCGCCGCCAGCCTGTCTGGGGCAGCACGCAGCGGATCGCGCCTGAAGCCGCGAGAAAGGCTTTGCCTGGGGTAGCGATTGAAGAGCGACTTTCTCCAATGGCGGTCGATCAAAATGCCTTTCCGAAGGAGGCATCGGGAGAAAATCGAGCTGTCGCTCGCGTGGCCGACGAACGGCCTATGCTTACAAAGCGCAAGCAATCGCCGCTGCTGCAAGTTGGTTTTGAAGTGCCTATGGCGTGGACCTGCGTGCGAGGTGCGCAGGTCATTGTGATGGGCCGCACTGCTGAAGTGATTGCCGCTGATCGTGGCACGGCCACGCTGCGAATCGAGGAGCAGGGTCGCGCTGAATTGACGCTCTGCAAACAGGTCGGCAGCGATACGGCCCGGATCGGAGAGGAACTCGATTTTACAATCTATCTCCTCAATTCAGGGGATCGGCCGCTGCGGGATGTGGTGCTTGTCGATGCCCTGCCCGCCCGGCTGGAATTGATTCCCCAGAGCGCTGCAGCGAACCTATCGGCGGAATTCTCCACGGAAAAAGGCGACGACGGATCAGTTGTGCTGAAGTGGCGATTTGAATCCCCACTGGCCGCTGGCGAGGGGGGATTCGTGCGATTTCGCACACTCGTCCACTAGTCGGTTGATCCGAGGATTCAACCGTCTTTTGAGCACTCTTTGCTGACGGGGCCGCTGCGGGTAGTCTATCGACATTCGTCGGATGCCCTTTTCCCGCTCATCAAAGAGCCTAGTTCAGCGAGGCAGCTATGTTGTTACTGACCCTGAGTGTCCGAGCCACCCCTTCTCTGCGGCTCGTGCCGCTGTCGTTGGGACTCATAGCAATCATCGGTCTCACTCTGCCCTCCCTAGCATGGGCGCAGCCGGCCGCTCCAGCAGAGGTTCCAGCCGCTGGGGAGCCACCCGCAGGCAAGATGCCAAAGGTGCCGCCGCTCCCCAACGGCACGCCAGAAGAATTGATGGCGTTCATCGCAGAGCTCAAGCAAAATAACCCCCGGCCATCCTCTCGAGAAGAAATGATGGTTTACATGCGGGATGTGGCTGGCGTGTCGGTGCAGGCCGCCAATGCAATCCTGGGCCAAGTCAAGCCAGACAACAAACTGTATGACGAGGCTTGCAAGCTCAAGCTTGAAAGCCTGATGATGCTGGGGCGATTTGGCGACGAAAAGGCTGCTGCCGAGATGGCAACATTTGCCAAGACGCTCGTCAACAGTCCCTCTCCCGAATTGGCCAAGGAGGGTAGTCGGCTGGTGCTCGTGTCGGAAGCGCAGCAGATTTTTTCAAGCGGTAACCTAGACGGCGGCCCTGGCCTGATTCAAAAGACGGCCGCAATGCTGACAGCCGATCCCAATGATGCTCAGACCGCTGGCCTAGCGATGCAATTGGCTGGCGCTTTTGAGCAGATGCCGGGAGGCGAAAAGATTGCCCAAGGCGCGTATCAGGCATTCGGGCCGATTCTCGCAACAAGTACCAATAAACGCGTGCAGGCCATGGGCGACAGTTTTGCTGGTGTGCTGCGCAGGCTCTCGCTCCCCGGCCATCCGATGGAGATCACCGGCACGCTGCTCAGCGGGGCCCCGTTTGATGCAAAATCTTTGACTGGCAAAGTGGTGCTCGTTGATTTTTGGGCCACGTGGTGTGGGCCGTGCGTGGCTGAAATACCCAATGTTCTCGCGGCCTATGAGAAGTACCACGCCAAGGGATTCGAGGTGGTGGGCATCAGCCTTGACGAGGATCGAGAAACCCTGCAAAAGTTCGTTACCGAGCAAAAAATTCCTTGGCCGATCCTGTATGAAAAGCCCGCCGGGGAAGGCTGGCGTCATCCGCTCTCGACCTTTTACGGTATCAGCGGTATCCCGACGGTGATTCTTATTGGCCGCGACGGCAATGTCATCACGCTCAATGCCCGTGGTGAAAAACTTGGCGAGCAACTGGCGATTCTCTTCAAAGAAGCAGGCTAGGACGATGATCTCCCGGCGGGCTCGGGCCTTCGATTCATCCGGCATCCGCAAGGTTTTCGATCTGGCTGCCAGACTCGACGACCCGATCAATCTTTCGATCGGCCAGCCCGACTTTTCCATGCCGGCAGAAGCGCAAATGGCGGCCAAAACCGCCACCGATGCTGGCAAAAATGGCTACACGCCTACCCAAGGCATTGCCCCCCTGCTCTCGCGTTTACAAGAGCAGGTACGCCGCGAACTCGGCCAGCCCGAACGACATCTTTGCGTGACAAGTGGTTCCAGCGGAGCGCTTGTGCTGACGCTGATGTCGCTAGTCGATCCTGGCGACGAGGTACTGATCTTTGAGCCAGCGTTTTTGATGTACCGTCCACTGGTTGAATTTTTGGGTGGAATATGTGTTGTCATCGATACGGCACCATCGTTTGAGATTGATGTTGCCGAGGTGGCGGCCGCCATCACGCCGCGCTGTCGCGTGATTCTGCTCAACACTCCTGCCAATCCGACCGGTGTTGTTGTTTCTTCTAAGACGGTGCGAGAGTTGGCCCATGTGGCCGAGCAGCGAGGTGTGACACTCGTCAGCGATGAACTGTACCGATCCTATTGCTACGACGCCCCTTTTGCCTCACCTGCGACCTACAGCGACAAGGTGGTCGTTATCGATGGGTTTTCCAAGTCTCATGCCATGACCGGCTGGCGTGTCGGGTGGGTGCATGGCCCCAAGCCGATCATTGACGCATGTTCGACCCTGCAACAATACACCTTTGTGTGTGCGCCGCAGGTGGGCCAATGGGCAGCTCTCGCGGCCATCGACTGTTCGATGGATATTCCACTGAGTGAATGCCGCCGCAAACGAGATCGCTTGATGAACGAGCTCCGCCAGCACTACCGATTTGTTCAGCCGGGCGGCGCATTTTACCTCTACCCGGAAGCACCGGGGGGCTCAGGGCAGGCCTTTGCCCAGCGAGCTGTTGAAGAGGAAAAACTGCTCGTTGTGCCAGGTACCGTTTTTGGTGCGGCCGACACTCACTTTCGCATTGCGTATACAGTCAGCGATGCCGTGCTGGATCGGGGTATTGCCGCTCTCAAACGGCTGGCCTGAGCATGGTCAGGGCGTTGCACGAAGAAAGAGTGGGCCATGCATTCCTACACAACGAAAGAAGTTGCCCAGCGTCTGGACCTCGCAGTGCTCAAGCCTGAGTGCACTGCCGGCGACCTGGCTGACCAGGCAGCGATCTGCGTGGCCCGCGGCGTGGGCTGCCTCTGCGTTCGACCGACAGATGTCCTGGCGGCGGTGCGACTGCTGAGGAAGAGTGACGTGGTGGTGGCGAGCGTTGTTGGCTTCCCGCACGGCAATCATCACTGTGAGGTGATGGCGCTTGAATCCCGATTGGCAATCGCTGATGGCGCCCGTGAACTTGACATGGTGCTCAACAGCGGCGCGCTCTTTTCTGGGGATGTCACGGCAGTGCGAAATGGGATCGCCTCTGTTGTTGCCGAGTCAAAGCCGCGGGGGGTAATCGTCAAAGTGATTCTGGAAACCTGTCTTTTATCGGCCATCCAGATTGAGTTGGCCTGCCAGATTGCCGAGCAGGCAGGGGCCGACTTCGTCAAGACATCAACGGGCTTTGGCATGACAAGCTCTGGTCCCACTGGCGCAACGCCAGAAGTGATTCGCATCATGCTCGACGCTGTCGGCGGGCGAATTGGAGTCAAGGCATCAGGAGGAATTCGCAACTGGGCCGATGCCGTGCGTTATCTGGCAATGGGCTGCCAGCGACTGGGCGTAGGCAACGCCACCGTGATTCTCGACAGCAAGCCGTAAAAAAGGATCCGGGAATTTTGGTCGAGTCGGCAAGGCCGATCTAATAGTTTCCCAGAAAAACAGGTCCATCTACCAGAAGTATCAGTCCGGCAGCCAAGCAGTCGGCTTCTACCCCATCTGCAAACCACGGTCTGCTTTGGCTGTGATGGGGTAGTCCATCGACCACTTATGCACAATCGCCTGCATGACCACCTCGCTATCGACATTCACGCGGCGGGCCCGACATAAATGAAAGCGTTGAGAAAAAACAATTTTTATGGAGAGAAACTTCTTGGATGGGACGCTTTTCGCGTTCAATGAGACCGCTCGTAAGACGAGTGAGTTACGCGCTCTTGTGGCGAGCCTCACGCATCGGAATGACCGGGTCGAGTCCTTCGACATTCCGCTCGTTAATCACGTAGGAACTACCGTTGTTGTCAGGGAGGTCAAACATGATGTCCAGCATCACATCCTCGATGATTGATCGCAAGCCGCGGGCACCGGTCTCCTTACCCATTGCCTTGCGAGCGATGGCCGAGAGAGCGTCGTCGGTAAACTCCAGTTTGCAATTTTCCATTCCGAATAATTTTTGATACTGCTTCACGAGCGCGTTCTTGGGATCGCTGAGCACTCGCACCAGCGTCTTGGCATCGAGCGGCTTGAGCGACGAGATCACCGGCAGGCGACCGACCAATTCGGGGATCAGACCAAACTCCAAGATGTCGTCGGAGTCGACCTGTGGCAGGAGTTCTGCCAGATCGGCATCTCCCTTGTAGCCACTGGGTTGGCCAAATCCAATCGTGCGTCGGCCGAGGCGACGGGCGATGATCTTATCGATGCCGACAAAAGTGCCACCGCAGATAAAAAGTATGTTGGATGTATCAAGTTGGATGTACTGCTGCTCGGGATGCTTACGGCCGCCCTGCGGAGGCACATTAGCCACGGTTCCTTCCAGCATCTTGAGCAGGGCCTGTTGAACGCCTTCGCCCGAGACATCGCGAGTGATCGAGACATTTTGGCTTGTTTTGCCAATTTTATCGATCTCATCGATGTAGAGGACGCCCCGCTGTGCTGCTTCAATGTCGAAGTCGGCAGCGTTGAGTAATTTGAGGAGCAAGTTTTCCACATCCTCGCCAACATAGCCAGCTTCGGTCAGCGTTGTTGCATCGCCGATGGCAAAAGGCACATTGAGAATTTTGGCCAACGTGCGGGCCAGCAATGTTTTGCCGCAACCGGTTGGCCCGAGGAGCAAGATATTTGATTTGTCAACTTCGACATCAGAGCCTTCGCTGCCCAGCATCAGTCGTTTGTAGTGGCTGTGCACGGCGACGGCCAGAACTCGCTTAGCATGTTCCTGACCAATCACATACTGATCGAGATGGGAGACAATCTCGCGTGGTGCGGGAATCGACGTAAAGAGTTGCTTGCTCGTACCACGACGGCGTTTTTCCTGATCCAGAATCGACTGGCACAGTTCAATGCACTCACCGCAGATGTAGACATCGCCCGGTCCTTCAACCAGTGGCCCCACATCCCGGTAGCTTTTGCGACAGAAGGAACAGAAGGCATTTTTTTTGGTCGTTCCACCAGCACCACGGCGCCCGAGATTGGTTACATCTTTCCCTGATGGCATTGCTTCAGTTCCTCTTACAGTTTGTCCGGGTGTCGTTATCGGGGCCGGCCTGCGGTCGCCCTCGAATCAGACCACCTCTTGAATCAGCCTGAGTGCTCGGTTCTACGAGCGTTCTTATTTTTCGGTATTCTTCATCGCTCAGCACACCCTTGTCCCGCAGATTTTTATATTTCGTAAGCAAGCTTTCCCAATCGCCACGACCCGCACCAGGTGGAAGCGACTGTGAATCGTCCTTGGCCCAGGTACGAATCGTCATAATCGCACCAATTCCCAGCCCGACCACTAGAGACAGCAGCAGACAACTGACCACAAACGCTTGCACGACAAACCAATCTTATGAGCACAACGGATTAAGAGTTCAAAAAGAAGGCTCTCTTTCGATGCGAACTGCTTCAGCCAGCCGCTGCTTGAAGTATGTCAAACCCAAGCCGCTAAGGTCCAGAAAGAAAATCACCTATTTCCCCAAGCTTGTGCAATTTTTTTGAACCGCTCAGTTCCAGGGTAAAAAGGGATGAATTTTCCCGATGTAACGAAAACAGAGGACTTTTCCGCCTGCTCCGGTCGATTGAGTGGATATGAGAGCAGTCTCACACCCACTACCATTAAAGCCTGACGTCGGCGGAGCGTGGCCTCGTCGATTCTTCGCCGCTTGGGCGGTGGCCTGGAGTTGCGTCGGTTTCTGCGGCCTGGCAGCCGATCGCTTGGAACCACCGGAAAAAGTTGCTCTGCCCGAACTCGTGCGGACAAAGCATGTGGTTTTCTCAATACCGTTTCGCCTCCCGGCGGTGCAGGCGCCTGACGCGGCCCCGCAGCGAGTGGTGCTCAGCGTTTCTAAGGATCTGGGATCGACATGGGAGGCAGCAGGGGAAGTGGCCCCGACGGCCGGTTCGTTTACCTACCGTGCCACGATTGACGGTGAATACTGGTTTCGCTTAAGGGCCGTCGATCGCAAAGGTCGAACCCGCGGGGGTGAAGGCCCCGACATGCGAGTGCTCGTTGATGCGGCCGGACCCAAAATAGCCGCTCGCCTCTGGAAGGGAGCAGACGGTGAGATCATCTGCCGCTACGCCGCGATCGATGATTCGCTGCGTCTGGACTCGCTCGTGTTTGAGTACCGTGGCAAAGGTGATCAGGGTTGGAAGACAATAGCCGCCGAAGGGATTTTATCGCGTGAGTCACCTGCCCACATGGTGGGCGAAGAGATTTGGTGGGCCGGCGAGCAGGTTTTGTCGATGGCCGTGCGAATCACGATTGCCGATTCCGCGGGCAACAAAACCGTTCGCCAATTCGCGCTCGAGCCAGCCGATCCGCAGATCGATCAAGGGGCCTTGGCCCGAGAGCTCGGGGCACCGCCGCTACCGACTCGCGAGGTCGCGATGCAGGCATCAGACCCCCGAATGGACACCCCCCCTGCCCTGCCCCAGCCATCGGGCAATGCCAATGATTCGTCGGGTTTGGATCGGCCTGAGAGCGTATGGCCGGCAGAAAATCCTGGGATCGTCAGCGCGATTCCGTCCTCGGGCGGACGGAGCGTGTTGGTTCAAAAAGGTGGTTCAGGTGGAATGGTTGGGCTCACTTTGCAGAGTGGGCCTCAGGCTGCTGAGAAAGGGAATCCTTTCGGCCGCCCGGGCACAAGGAACGCCGAACTGCCCAACGAATTAACAGCCGCCACGCAACCCTCCGTCGCCCATCAGGCCGCAGCCAATCCGGGTCAACCGCTCGAATATCGCGGCAAGCCGTTGCAGTTAGTGCGGTCGCGACGATTCGCTTGGGACTACGAATTTGAAACGGAGCGACCTGCGTCCGAAAAAATGCGAGTGGAATTGTGGAGCACTCGCGACGGTGGCGTGACATGGCAGCGCAGCGCAGTCGACGACAATACAGCAAGCCCCATCGATGTGACGCTGCCAGCGGCAGGTCTGTATGGCTTTCGCCTAGAAATCGTTCCAGCGTTACCAGATACGTTAAGCGGTCCGCGTTCCGGCGACGCTCCCGATAGTTGGATTGGCGTTGATGACGAACCGCCGCAGGTCGAATTGATTGAAGCGATACCGGCCAAGACGGGGGAGCCTGGAGGAATTCTCATTCGCTATACTTCTATCGACCAATTGCTCGTGCCGCACAGCGCAAGACTGTCATACTCGCCCAATGCCGCTGGCCCTTGGGCTACGATCGCTGAATCACTCAACACTCAAGGCGAGCATCGCTGGCAGCCCAGCCGGAATGTGCCTGCCCGAGTGTTTGTGCGGGTTGAGGCAACCGATGCGGCAGGCAATGTCGGCGTGGCCGCCACTGCCGAAGCGGTCATCATTGCTACCTCACGTGTGGTTGGAAAACTCGGTGGCCTGCGAGTCCTGCCCATCGCGACAGCGCCGGCACCAGCAGGATCGCCCACTCTGGCCCCTTTGCAACCGGCCCCCTGAACAGGATTCCGAGAGCGGCTACACTCTGGCTTTGCTGCCGGAGATCAGTCCAAGTGGCCGCTGCTGTCAATGCCCTCGAAATTTTGAAAAGTCCAGCCGATTGGAGGCTTGGCACTCCGTCGCTCATTGCGCTGGTTGGGGATGACCCGTTTCTCTCATGTGCGATTCAGAGCCTGCTACGGGACCGACTCTGTCCAGATGAAGCCGATCGCTCGTGGGCTTGGCGGGAGTTTTCCGGAGAAGACCAACCCGATCCCAGAGATGTCTTTGATGAGGCTGCCACCGTACCGCTCTTTGCCGGAGCAACGCGGGCCGCGATCGTGCGGAATGCCGATGCGTTTGTGACAGGCGCTCGCAGCGTTCTTGAAAAGCTGGCCGGGTCTGCCCGTGGAGGCCGGGGCCTGGTGATCGTTGAAGTGCGCACTTTTCCCGGCAACACCCGCTTGGCAAAAGCAGTCGCCACCCATGGTATGCAGATCGAGATTTCGATTCCTGCGCGTGTCAACCTAGCAGCGTGGGTGCGGCAGTGGGCACAGTTGAAGCACGGTCTAGAGTTGGCGGCCGCAACAGCGCAGCGGCTTTTAGAGCGGCTGGGAAATAACCTCGGGCAAGTCGATCAGGCTCTGGCACGCTTGGCGGCCGCAACCGATCCACTCGCAAAAAAGAAGGTCATCCCTCCAGAGGCTGTCGATGACTTTGCCGGGACACCACAGGAAAAGACGGCATGGAGCATGATCGACAGTGCTGCTGCTGGCAAGGCTGCCGAAGCCATCAGAGAACTCTCGACCCTGCTGTGTGCCGGCGAGAGCCCTGTTGGCTTAAGCGCGCAGGCAGCAGCGGTTTTACGGCGGCTCTCTTCGGCTGCACGTCTGTTATCGCTGCCGCCAGGGGCCGGCCGGCCGGCGAGCGTTGAGCAGGCCCTTCGCGAGGCCGGAGTGGCAGCCTGGCCTCAAGCGATGAACCAGGCCCGCGAGGCTTTGATGCAGTTGGGTGCTCGCCGCGCCCGCAGTTTACCCGCCATGTTCCTAGAACTGGATTGCGCGCTAAAGGGGGATGCTTCTCGGGGTCTGCGTGCTCAACTGGCCTTGGAGCGATTGTTCTGCAAGATGTCGCGGCAGGATCAGTCCGACCGACCCCGCGGGACAACTCAAAACGCCAGTAACCGCAATCGATAACCGAGACACCATTTTTAGCGAATGACAGCCAAGCAGGAGACACGCCATGAATTCTCAACAGCCACCCGACTCTCATAACGTTTGGGAAAACCCACTCGCCACGCGGTACGCATCGGCTGAAATGGCCAGCATCTGGAGCGATAACCACCGCTATCGCCTCTGGCGACAGATGTGGCTGGCGCTTGCTGAGGCCGAGGCAAAGCTGGGGCTGCCAATCTCACAGGAGCAGCTTGAGGAGATGCGTGCCCATCTGGAACCGATCGATTTTGTCAAAGCGGCGGAGTATGAAAAGCAGACCCGTCACGATGTGTTTGCCCACCTGCATACCTTTGGCGATGCCTGCCCAAAAGCCCGGTCGATTCTCCACTTGGGTGCGACGAGCGCTTTTGTCACCGATAACACCGATCTGATTCTGATCAGAGAATCACTTGAATTGATCGCAGCCCGACTCGCGGTCGTCATTGAACGACTGGCTCAAAAAGCCTTAGCGACCCGTGACATCGTCTGCCTCGGTTTGACGCACCTGCAGCCCGCACAGCCGACGACGATCGGCAAGCGGATTTGCTTGTGGATCCACGACCTGATCATTGATTTGGAAGACATCGACCACCGTCGCAGACTGCTCCGTGCCCGTGGTGTAAAGGGCACAACCGGCACGCAGGCGAGCTTTCTAGAACTCTTTGCTGGCGACCACGCAAAGGTGCGTGCGCTTGATGAAATGGTCTCGCAGGCGTTGGGCTTTTCCGCCTCCTACGATGTCACCGGTCAGACCTACACTCGCAAGATTGATTCACAGGTGGTTTCGGCTGTGAGCGGGATTGCGGAATCAACCCATAAGGCAGGCAACGATCTGCGTTTGAGCGCATCGTTTGGTGAGCTCGAGGAGCCCTTTGAGGCCGACCAAGTGGGCTCTTCTGCCATGCCCTATAAACGCAATCCCATGCGGGCCGAGCGGATGTGCGGTCTGGCCCGGTTTGTGATGGGACTGACTGCCACAGCGGCTCAAACGGCAGCCGTGCAGTGGTTTGAACGCACGCTTGACGACTCGGCCCCAAGACGCCTGGTTTTGCCACAGGCTTTTTTAGCCACCGATGCACAGCTTGTGATCTATGCCAATATCGCCGCTGGGCTTGTTGTGTTGCCGGGGGCGATCGCCGCAAACCTAGCCAAGCAATTACCATTCCTAGCCAGCGAGCGCATTTTAATGGCAGCCGCCAAGGCAGGTGGCGACCGTCAAGAATTGCACGAGTCGATGCGGCGACACAGCCATGCCGCCACAGCGGGCATTCGTCAAGGCTCACCCAACGACTTGGTGGCACGACTGGCTGCCGATCCTCTTTTCGCCGCGGTTGATTTTCAAGACGCGCTTGAAAGCCGCGGCCTCGCCGGCCGAGCATCGGCACAGGTCGAGGAATTTATTTCAGGCCCCGTCCAAGCAGCCCTTGCGGCCCATCCACTGCGAGCGAGTGAATCAGTTCTGAGAGTCTAAAACTTTTTGTGTGTCGGGAAGGACTCGCTTTTGTCTCGGGCTTTAAACACGGTCTTGATGTCGCGATTTGCTACGACTGCTTCGGCAAGAGGAGCAGACACCACTAATGATCAGACGATGGCTTTGGGCACGAAAACTATACTGGCTGGCGACTGCATCGCGAATGCGTGTCAGTTCGTCACTGGAAAATTCAATCAATGCGCGACACGATGTGCAGTAGAGATGATCGTGTTGAGGGTAGCCATAATCATGCTCGTAAATAGCACGCCCAGCCAAAATCATCTTCTTGAGCAGCCCTGCATCGACCATCTCCGTGAGTGTGCGGTAGACCGTCGGACGGCTGGCACGGGCGCCTCCCGGAGTCTTCCGCAAATCAGCCAGCAACTGTTCGGCGTCGAAGTGTTCGTGGTGGTTTGAAACATGCTCCACGATCGTCTGCCGCTGCCGTGTGCTTCGCTTGCCGCGAGTCTGTAAAAACTCCGTAAAGCGCTCGTGTGGCGTCATGGCTACAGCGACGGTACCGAGCGAAAAATCAGCTGCGATTGCCATCAAACACAGTGCTCTTTTCTGAAAACTAGATTTTCTGTGAGGGAGTCAAACTGGACGGTTCCGTTGGCCTCGACTCCCGTTAGTTTAGCATCTGGACCCAACCAGCAAAAAAAAGCGGCCGAACCTCGTGTGGTTCGGCCGCTAGAGTCTATTTTTGAGAAGAGACTGCTTAGCCTAAGCGATCGAGCAATCGCTCAAGGGCCATGTCGAGTTTTTCGGGCGTCTCGTATGACCCATCGGCAATCGCTGCACGGATTGAGTTGACGCGGTCAAAACGGATGTCGGAGGTTGCGTCGGCAGATTGCACGGCGTCCACCGAGAGAGAAACGGAATCCTGAACATCGCTCACACCCTGCTGAGCGGCGGCCTGAGACGCTGTTGTCGCTTCCACACCCTTCACGCTACCGAGTGCATGCGAAGCATGCGTTGATGTAACACCCCAGATTTGCATAGCCCGTCTCCTTAAAGTTGCAGTCTGTCAGACTGCGGTTTTTTGAATCCGACGTTGGTCTTGGTTGTATCCACTCCCACCCTGCACTCGTACGGGAGTCGAAGCTGGAAGGTTCACGTAATCTTTTGGAATGATCTTTCTCAAGTTATTTTTTGATCGTACTCGACACCGCCGAACTATTCTCCTTCGACAGAACCACAGATCAAACTCCAATTAAAATGGGGATTGCCTTTTGTAGTCATTGTACCGGCCCAAAGGCTGCGCACTCTGCCCAGACTGCCCGAGCCGATTCCATCTGACGAGTCTCACATAGCAAATTCCGGACGGCGGCGTTTGAGCTGGCCCTGCAGACGCTCGACAATCGCACTGTGCATCTGACTGACGCGGCTCTCGGAAAGATCGAGCGTGGCACCAATCTCCTTCATCGTCAGTTCCTCATAATAGTAGAGAATGATGATCAGACGCTCATTGCGATTAAGGCCCTTTGTCACCAATCGCATCAGATCGCCCTTTTGGATGCGTCGCGTGGGATCATCCCCTTTTTTGTCCTCAATGATGTCAATTTCTTGAACTTCTTTGGAGCTGTCGGTTTCACACCACTTTTTATTCAGGCTCACCAGACCTACCGCATTGGCATCAACAAGCAGCTTTTCAAACTCCTCGCGGGTGAGTTGCATGTGCTCAGCCACTTCTGCGTCGGCAGGTGGGCGTCCGAGCCTAGCATCGAGCGTTTTAACCGCCTCGTTGAGCTTGCTTGCCTTGGATCGCACCAGTCGCGGCACCCAATCCATCGTGCGCAGTTCATCGAGCATTGCTCCACGGATGCGTGGCACGCAGTAGGTTTCAAACTTAACACCCCGCGACATATCGAATGCGTCAATCGCATCCATCAGGCCGAATGTGCCAGCCGACACGAGGTCATCAAGTTCAACGCCTTCGGGCAGCCGAGACCAAATCCTTTCGCCGTTGTACTTGACTAACGGATGGTAGTTTTCAATCAGTCGATTGCGCAGATCCTCGTTCGATTGATCGAGTTTAAAACGCTTCCAGATGCCTTGGACTTCATCGGCAGAGAGTTGAATCGCCACGTCTTCCTCCTTGAAAGGGTCTTAAAACAAAACGGAGAGGCCACGCGTCAAGCCAGCCTCAACCATCTTCTTGTCTCACCAGCACCCTCATGGTGCTGGCGTTTGCTGCCGAATTAAACATCTTCGTCCAGTCGGCAGCCACTGCTTGAACAATTTGGGGGGCGCCCTCGCCGCTTTCCTATCTTCTCATTTGGGAACTTCTCATTGACTTGTTGTCGCTCTGCGTTTGAGCCCTGCCGCTTTAGGCGGCCATCGCCACAGTGTCGCTTCCCACCGTCGCAAACAACTCCAGTCGGGTTTCCTCAGCGACTTCCTCTTCAGCATAGACTTGAATGTCGGGGATGTGGCGAATCAGGGCATCACGCACAATGCGACGCAGATCGCCCGGCACGACCAACAGAGCAATCCCGCCGCGGTCGCTTAAGGATCGTAAAGCCCGTCGCACCTGGCCAATGACTTTTTCAGAAAACAGATTCGTGTCTCGGGCTGTGGGTAGTCGCTGCGCGTGTGCGGTTTCTTTTACAGCGCCTTGGCCAGCCCCGCCGCTTGGAGCGATGAATTCGAGCGTGGCTGGCGTGAGTCGCAGTACCGTGAGCCTCCCTTGTGGATCACGGGCTCTGCGGCAAATGGCTCTGGCCAGTCTGCGACGCACATATTCGGCCAACTGACTTGGTTCCGGGGCCTCGGCAACATGGTCGGCCATAACCTCCAGCACCTCAGAAAGCGGCCGCACCGGCACGCTCTCGCGGAGCAGGCATTGCATCGTCCGATGAATTTTTGCGATGGTGAGAACTTCGGGTACCACGTGCTCCACCAGCGATGGTTGAGAGGCTCGTAACGATTCGATCAGCCGAGCGACTGACTCTCGAGAGAGGAGCCGATCAGCTCGCTGCCGAAGCGCTGCTTCGAGCGAGCGAGCCACGCATTGACTATCATCCAGGATCGTTGCGCCACGGCGACGGGCCGTCTCGGCCTGCGCGTGGCTTAGCCAGACAGCCCGCCGATGCGTAAGGGGATCGATCGCCTCGGCTCCTTCGAGCTCGAGTCTTTCGCCAACCGCCGAAATGGCTAGCAGCTTGCCTCGAGGTATTTCCGCCTCGCTGATAACTTCGCCAGCAATGGTGATGCGGTAGCCGACATCAGCGAGTATCAGGTCGTCGCGAAACGTAATTTCCGGAACGACAATACCCATGTCGCTGGCAACGGCGTGACGCAGCAGTCCCGCTCGTTCAATAAGAGAAGCATGCGGGCCTGCGACCATGCCGATCAAGCCGCGACCGAGTTCGACAATAATGCGATCCTCGGCCAGCGCTTCCCTACCGAGCAAGGCTGCTGTAGCCCCAGCAAGCGATGTGTTTTTGCCTGATTGAATGGTCTCGTCGGTATCGTTGGTCTCTTGTTGACGGGTGCTACGACTGACGAAATAGGCTGTCACGATCGTCATGACGGCCATGGCAGCCAGTGGCAGAAATGGTAGGTGGGTGAGGGAAAGAACGCCTAAAAACGCGGCCGTTATCACCAGCACATGCGGTTTTGAAGTGAACTGCCGACCCAATTCGCTCGACAAATCGACGCGTTGACTCGACCGCGAAATAAGCAAGGCCATGGCAACCGAGACAAACAGGGATGGAACCGCGCTGACAAGTCCGTCCCCGATCGTCAGTCGCGAATAAATATCCAGAGCCTTGGGCAGCGAAAGGGAATGTTGCAGCACACCAATAGCGAGCCCACCGATTAGGTTAATCAGTGTGATGATCACGCTGGCAACAGCTTCGCCGCGGACAAATCGGCTGGCCCCGTCCATGCTGGCAAAGAAATCGGCTTGCCGCTGCAGATCCAGCCGCATGCCGCGAGCCTGCTCTCGCGTGATTGTGCCAGCCTGCACCTCGCTGTCGATCGCCATCTGCCGACCCGGCAGGCCGTCGAGCGCGAATCGCGCAGCCACTTCGCTCGTACGGGTTGAGCCGGCGGTGATAACAACAAACTGAATCACGGCAATGATGGCAAAAATCACAGCACCGACAACAAGATTATTGGCGGCCACGAATGTGCCAAAAGCCTCCACCACATGCCCTGCCGCTGCAGGACCATCGATGGCAGCGCGAGAGAGAATCAAGCGAGTGGTGGCAATGTTGAGCACGAGTCGCACGAGCGTGGAGCCGAGCAAAAACGTTGGGAAGACGCTCATCTCCATGGGCGTTCGGGCAGCCAGCGCCCCCAGCAACGCGAGAACCGAAACGGTCAGATTTGCGGCCAACAGCAAGTCGACAACGGCCGCTGGCACCGGCGCCAGCACGACCAGAACAGCCAATAAGATGGCCGTCGGAATTAGGTAGTCGAGGAAGTGTGCCGAAACAGCGCGTGGGGCGAGGGCCGCTGTTCCAGATGGCCGGGCCATTGGAGAACCTCAAAAAAGTCTTATAAAAACAAATCGAACGGGCGGGACGATAGCAATCTGCCCGGTATCGGTCTAGACCGCTCCTCCCACGGGAAAAGACCGGCTATAATCTGGCCATTCCCACTGCCGCAAACGGATTTTTTATTTTTACCGATGCGATTCAATCGATTCGGACTGAGCTTCGACTACCCCGACAATTGGTCTGTCGACACCGAAGACTCCCAGGGCATGTATGCCACTGTGACGGTCTACTCACCGGAGGGTGCTTTCTGGTCGGTCAGCGGGCATGCACCCGGCGGCGAATCTGATACGCTCGCGTCGGCAATTGTGCAACAGATGCGGGAGGAGTATCAGGATCTCGACAGCGAATCGACTGAGCAATCAATCGCGGGGCATAGCTTGTCGGGTTATGACCTCAATTTTTACTGCTTAGATTTAACCAACACAGCGCAGATTCGGACGCTGGAAACACCTGCGGCGATCTACTTGCTCTTGTGCCAGGCGGAGGATCGTGAATGGGAACGCATCGCCCACGTATTTGCCGCGATGACAACAAGCTTTATCGGCATCATTGGGCGCGATTGAGCGATTGTCGGGGCACTCGATTTTTGCCTGCACTGGCCCGTCCGGGGTATGAGGCTGCGCTTTTGCACTGGCCCCCACGACAGATCGAGTCGATTTGGTCTAGACTCTCGGACTTAGTTGAATCCCTTGTACTCCCCGCAGCACAGAAAGTCCTTCCTTGAACGCTTGGCTTCAGTCGTTTGGTGAACTCTCGGCTCTCGGTGGGCCAATCCAAACGGGGCACTGGCTGGCATTTGCCGCACTCGTGACAGTGCTCCTTGTGCTGGATCTGAAGGTCTTTCACAAGCAATCGCACGAGCCAACGCTGACCGAAAGTGCGTTCTGGACAGCCTTTTGGTCGATTTTGGCGCTCTCGTTTAATGGGTTGCTCTGGTGGTGGTTGGGCAGTCAGGCGGCGATCGAGTTTCTGACCGGCTATCTGGTCGAGTGGTCCCTGTCGATGGACAACGTCTTTGTCTTTGCGGTTGTCTTTAACTACTTCCGTGTGCCTCTTAAATACCAATACAGAGTTCTCTTTTGGGGCATCCTCGGGGCGGTGGTGATGCGACTGACCTTCGTGCTGATCGGCACGGAATTGATCAGTCGGTTTCACGGAATTCTCTGGTTGTTTGGCCTCTTCCTTGTCTATACGGGCCTCAAACTCGCTTTCGGCAACGAAGAGATGCATCCCGAGGATAATTTTTTACTGAAAATTCTCCGGCGGATAATCCCTGTGACAACCGAGTCGGCAGGCGATCGATTTTTCATTCGTGAAAAGGGCAGATTGATGGCAACGCCTCTGTTTCTGGTGCTCATGGTGGTTGAGAGTACAGACGTGCTCTTTGCAGTCGACAGCGTGCCTGCCATCTTTGGGGTGGTCGACCAAGACGCACACTATTTTCGCTTCGTGGTCTTCACCTCAAACGTCTTTGCGATTTTGGGTCTCCGCGCCCTTTATTTTCTCTTGGCCGGAGTTATGGACCTCTTTCGATTTCTAAATTACGGCCTTTCAGCGGTGCTCGTTTTTGTCGGTGCAAAAATGATTGCTGAAGCTGCCAAGCACAACGAGTGGCTGGCCGATCGCTTGGGCTGGGACGCCCACGGTGGGGGCCATCTTGTGCAACCATGGCTATCGCTCTTGGTTGTCGTGGGTCTGATTGGCACAAGCATTGTCGCGTCGCTGCTCTTTCCCCACACAAGCCCAGCGACGCACGCCGGCAAGGCTGATCAAAAAACCGAGACTCGGGCTTAAGTATCAGAAGAGTCTCGTGCGATGGCTGCATTTGTCCAGGCTTTACCGCCAGTGCTTTTAGGGCGGGCCACGCGATTCAAGCACCGTCCCGAGCTCCATCAACTGACAATCGCGAGCGTTGGAATCACTGGCCGTGATGCTCCCCGAGGGCAATGTCGCGAGAGTCCCCCTCACCGGTCGCCAGCATGCGGCTGTAGAGAGCGTCGTGGTGTGCTGCCATCTGCTCGGCCGAATAGCGAGATCGAGCCAGCGCATAGCCATGGTGGCCGAGTCGTGCTGCCAGTGCGACATCTCCCAACACGCTGTCGATTGCCCGAACAAGATCTGATGGATCGCCGGGACGATAGAGCAAGCCAGCCTGCTGATGGTCGAGGAGTTCTGGAAACGCCCCGTGCGATGGAGCGACGACTGGCACGCCGGCCGTCATTGCTTCGATGGCAGGAATCCCTTTGGCCTCTGGGTGCACGGTTGGCATTACAAACAGATCGATTGATTCTAGGAGCCGGAGCTTTGCTGCGCGATCGACCTGCCCCAACCACTGAAAGCGATCGGCAACGCCGAGATCTGCCGCCGTTGCCAGGCATCCAGCCACATAATCGCGTTCGGCTGCCACCGTGGCGCCGGCAGCCAAAACTTCTAGATCGTAACGCACCGCCAGTGCGGGCAAGCTACGGACTAAGTCCTCCAGTCCTTTCTCAGGGCATGCCCGGGCTAAGTATCCCACCACCAAGCGGCCTCCGCGAGCCTGCCGCCTGGCCAGCAGATCTGGCGACGTGGTGGGAAAACCAGTCGCGTCGACGCCGTGCGGTATGACTGCAATGGCGGCTGGTGGCAGCGCTAAGTAGTCGGCCATAAAAGTGGCAAACGCTTGGTTCATGGCGACAAAACAATCGACATCTGCCGACCGTTCACGCAGCAACTTTCTCACCGCACGGTAGTGCGGCGGTTGAATTTGCTCGATAAAAATATCCTCACCTGAAAGACTGCAGACGATTTTCGCGTTAGTCGCTTCACGTACGTCTTTGGCAAGTCCCACAAGCAGAGCATTGGAGAGGTGGACGATATCGGGTTGCACATCGCGCGCCAGCCAGCGAGCCAGCTTTTCCACCTCTTTCCGCTGGTGGCCCTCTTTTGCTTTGAGCGTCGAGACGGTCAGTGCGCCCAGATCCGACGGCCGCATCGAGCCGGTTTGGCTGGACAGCCATTGCAGCAACCAGCGTGAATCGAGTAGCTGATCGAAGGCCGCCGGCGTGCGCCGAAAGAGCGGCAGGTGCTCTTGCAGCCAGACATTGACACCGCCCATGACGATCTTTTTCTCAGATACATTTTGTTCATCAGTCGTTGTCGGCACATAAGCCGACACAAGCAGGGCATCGCGGCCCCGCACCCGTAGGGCCTTCACTAACGCGTTGTCGTGGAGGCATGAGCCACACAGTCGCCCGCCGGCTCCGGCCGTAATCTGGACAATGCGCATGAATCTCTTCGAGGCTCACGCCCCGCCTGCCCGGCCTTCCAGTGCCAGCAATACAATCGCCAAATCGGCTGGCGTGACGCCGCTGATGCGGCCCGCCTGGGCAAGGGTCTGCGGCCGCACACGATTGAGCTTTTCCCTGGCTTCGGCCCGAAGATGCTGCACCTGTGCGTAGTCAAAGCGGACTGGGATCGGCCGCTGGGAGACCCGGTTACGCCGTTGAATCTGCTCTCGTTCGAGGAGCACATAACCGGCGTATCGAACATCATTTTCAATCTGCGTGGCTGTCTCACGCGAGACGGTTTGAAGTGATGGCAGGGCCGCCACGCACTGCCCCCAATCGAACTCTGGCCGCTTCAGTCGATCAAGTAGCGTGACGCCCGCTACACGATGACTCGACAAGAGGGCTATCGCCGTTGAGAGTTCCGTTGTCTTGGCGGCGAGTCTCTCGCAGCGGGCCAGATCGGCTAGGCCCAGTTGCATGGCGATCGGAGTCAATCGTCGGTCGGCGTTGTCGTGCCGAAGGGCCAGTCTGTGTTCGGCACGGCTGGTGAACATCCGATAAGGCTCGTCGACACCGCGAGTGACAAGGTCGTCGATCAGCACCCCGATGTACGATTCCTCCCGCTGGAGCACAAGGGGTTCTTTATCGGTTTGTGCAATTACTGCGTTCACGCCGGCGACAAGCCCTTGCGCTGCCGCCTCTTCGTAGCCAGTTGTGCCGTTGATTTGACCGGCGAAGAACAGCCCGCACACACGCTTGCTTTCAAGTGTGGGCGTAAGTTGGTCGGGGGGGCAGTAGTCGTATTCAACAGCGTATCCATAACGCATGATCTGAGCCCGTTGTAAACCAGGCACAAGCCGGATCATCTGATCTTGGACATCGCGCGGCAGGCTTGTCGAGATGCCGTTGACATAGATTTCCTGCGTCTGTCGCCCCTCCGGCTCGAGGAAGAGTTGGTGGCTGTCACGATCGGCAAACCTCACGACCTTGTCTTCAATGCTTGGGCAGTAGCGTGGTCCACGTGATTCAATCTGGCCTGTGTACATCGGCGCACGGTGGAGATTGGCACGAATCAAGGAATGAATTTCCGGTGTTGTTCGAGTGATCCAGCAGGCCACTTGCGACTGTGTGATGGATGGAGTCAGAAATGAAAACGGCTGAGGCTCGCTGTCGCCAGCCTGCATCTCAAGCTGGGAAAAGTCGATGCTTCTGGCCGAGAGCCGGCAGGGAGTGCCGGTCTTGAATCGCTCGATCCGAAAGCCAAGCAGTTGGAGCGCACGACTGACGCCCGAGGTTGTTCCCTCCCCTGCTCTGCCGCCGGCCGTTTGCGCCTCACCGGTGTGCATGATGGCTTGCAAGAATGTGCCGGTGGTGAGGACAACAGATCGGGCATGGTATTCCGCAGGGCCGCGGACGCGAACGCCACAGATTCGTCCAACCGGTCGAGCAAGACCGTCGCCTTGGAGCGGTTCGACCAGTAAGTCCTCCACCGTTTCCTGCCGCAGATCGATGTTGGCAGTCTCTTCAACGATCCGCTTGACCTCCATTTGATAGAGCCGCTTGTCGGCCTGAGCGCGGGGACCGTGCATGGCTGGCCCCTTCGAGCGGTTGAGCACTCGGAACTGAATGCCTGTGGCATCAATCGCGCGGGCCATCACTCCGCCTAAGGCATCGACTTCCCGCACAAGCTGTGCCTTGCCCACGCCGCCAATCGCAGGGTTACAACTCATCTGGCCCACCGTGTCGCAGTTGGCCGTCAGCAGTGCGGTTTTCGCTCCTAGCCGCGCCGCACTGCACGCTGCCTCGACCCCGGCATGGCCGCCGCCGATCACAATCACGTCATAGGTGTAGCGGCAAGGCGTTCTCATAGAACCGATCTTAGCCCGCATGCTGAGAATGGCAATCGGCGACCAGTGGCTAGACGCGTGGGAAAATTGCCGTAAAACAGCAAGAATGAACGCACACAAGCCCAGCCATCGCCCTGCGAGAGAGTTTTCGGACAGCCCTGCTAGCGTGGTTAACGAAACCAATCTTGGCATCGGCACACTGTTTCGGGGCAAGGTTCGTGACTGTTACAGGCTCAAAGACATGTTGTTAATTGTTAGCACCGATCGAATCAGTGCATTTGACTGGGTGCTGCCCACACCGATCCCAGGCAAGGGCAAGGTGCTCACCGCGATTTCATCATTTTGGTTTGAATGGTTGGCGGCCAGCCCGACTCCCATCGCTCATCATTTGATTACAACCGACATCGATGCGATTGCCGAGGCCGTCGCTTTGGTGAGTGGCGGCAAGCCCTTATCAGCATTTGAGCGGGAAATGCTCTGCGGTCGCACGATGCTTGTGCGTCGGACGGAAGTGATTCCTTTTGAGTGTGTTGTGCGGGGCTGGTTGGCCGGGTCGGGCCTGCAGGAATACCAGCAGAGCGGTACGGTCTGCGGTCTCAATTTGCCTGCTGGTTTGGCAGCGGGATCGCGTTTGCCGGAGCCAATTTTTACGCCAGCAAGCAAGGCGCAGGCCGGTCACGACGAGAATGTGTCATTTGAATTGATGGCTGATCAGATTGGCAGTGAAGTGGCCGAATCGCTGCGACAGCGAAGCCTAGAAGTCTTTCGGCGAGGGAGTGACTATGCGTCTTCGCATGGCATCATCGTGGCTGACACGAAGTTTGAATGGGGCCGTGCGGCAGACGGTCAATTGCTCCTGATTGATGAAGTGTTGACTCCCGACAGTTCTCGTTTCTGGCCAGTTGGCAGGGTGGCTCCGGGCCGCGTACCCGATTCGTTCGACAAACAATTTGTCCGCGACTGGCTCGAGCAGAGTGGCTGGGATAAAAACAGTCCGCCCCCAGCGCTCCCCGACAGCGTGGTGGTCGGCACGCGAGAAAAATATCTCGAAGCCCAGCGACTGCTCACCGGGAGAGAAGCTAACGAATGAGCTTTTTGGCTTATTTGTGCCGTGGTTTACTGGACTAGGGTTGGCGGCTTTTCGTCACTAGACTCTCGGTTTCCTAGTATAGAGGGTCTCTGCTCACACCCGCTCGCTCCTCACCTGCCAACACATATCCATGCTGCGTTACTGGACTGCCGGAGAATCACACGGCCCCGCGCTCGTTGCTCTGGTCGACGGCTTCCCTGCCGGCCTGAAGGTTGACGCGGGTAAGATCGATCACGAACTTATGCGGCGCCAAGGTGGCTACGGCCGCGGTGGTCGGCAGAGGATCGAAACGGACTCCGTCACATTTCTTTCAGGGCTTTGGCACGGCGTCACGCTCGGGAGCCCACTGGCCCTACAGGTCATCAATCTAGATGCCAAGCTGGAGCGATTGGAGGAGGTCGATCGACCCCGGCCAGGCCATGCCGACTTGCCCGGAGCGATCAAGCATCTCGGGGGCGTGAGAGCCGTGCTGGAGCGAGCCAGCGCCCGCGAAACCGCTGCCCGCGTTGCAGCCGGCGCCTTAGCCCGACAATTGCTCTCCGTCTTTGGAATTGAGGTTGCCGGCTGGGTGACTGAACTAGGCGGCTTAACGCTAGGCGCCCGCGATGGCACTCTAGAGGAACTGCGGGCAATTCGTGACTCCAGCAGCGTCTATTCGCTCGACCCCGAGAAAGATTCTCTGGTGACAGAACTCATTGATCGCGTGGGCAAAGAGGGCGACACGCTCGGCGGCATTGTTGAGGTGCGGGTGGATGGCCTGCCGATCGGTTTGGGAACGCATGCACAGTGGGATCGCAAGCTCGACGGCCGACTCGCGCAGGCCGTCATGGCCGTGCAGGCGATCAAGGGGGTGGAGATCGGCATGGGATTTGAGGCGGCCCGCCGCCGCGGTTCCGAAGTGCACGATGCCATTCACTACGATCCTGCTCAGCGTGGTGGGACGCAACTCGGATTTACCCGACCAACCAATAATGCTGGGGGACTTGAAGCGGGCATGACCAACGGTCAGCCGCTGGTCATAAAGGCCGCCATGAAGCCGATCAGCACGCTTCGCAAGCCGCTGGAATCGGTCAATCTCACAACGAAACAACGGGAAGAGGCCGCCTACGAACGCAGCGATGTCTGCGCTGTGAGTGCGGCCAGTGTGATTGTGGAGCATGTGGTGGCATTTGAGGTGGCTCAAGCCCTGATCGATAAATTTGGTGGCGACAGCATTGAAGAAATGCGATCGCGATGGCAGCTCTATCACGACTTAGCGCGAAGTCGTTAGGGCGTCGGAGGAACAAGGATGTTCATCGAACAGTCTGCTCGTCGAGTTCGTCTCGCACGGACGCTCTTTGTGCTGGCTGGCCTGCTCCCTTGTGCCGCTCTGGTGGCCTGGGCGGTGCTACGCCAATCCGACTGGCACCTTCAGCTCCTGCGACGAGAGGGAGAGCAGGTGCTTGGGTTGCCACTCGAGATTGGCAGCGTTGAACATTTGACCCCTGGAGCGATTCGGCTGCGGTCGTGTTGCCTGCGGTCCCCCCAAGGAGAGACACTCGTGGCGATCCCCGTCGTGGATGTCGAATTAACTCCCACTGAGGTGCGTTTGCGTTTGCCGCGATTTGAGTGCACTCCGCAAGAGGCCCGCACGTTAGCGGCAATCGCCCGGGCTTGGCTCCGAGAACCAGTGCGTTTTTCGCGGGCCTGGGTTGTCGATGTCGACGAGTTTATTTTTCATGCAGGCAGTGCTTTGGCCAAGGCCCCACAGGTGCGTTTGCCGAGTGCCGAATCGCTGGCAGAATCAAAGCGTTCGGGTCTGCACATTGAATGTGTCGCCGCAGGTGAAACGCGGGCTGTACGCTTGCGACGCGATCAGGACTCACCCGATGAAGTGCGTGTGATTTCCACGCTCCCTCCTAAAGCTTTCCAGAACTTCTCCGGCAGGCAAAATGGGTTGAGTGAAAAATGTGTTCTTCAGGAGCCAGCTATCGGCAGCCGGGCGGAGCCAAAAGAAGATTCGGGATCGGAGCGGCTGGAGATCAGCGGAGCGATTCAAGAGCCGTTGCCGTTACCCATTCTGACCGCCTTGATGGGGCCATCGCTTGGGAATCATGTGGCTTCACTGGGACCACACGCAGAGGTGCGAGGCAGCATCAATGCAGTCCTTACAGACGGCACGTGGCACGGCGATGCAAGCGGAGAAGTCCAGCGGATTGATCTGGCCGCCACCACTCTTTTCGTACCGCACCGCGTCACCGGTCAGGCGAGCCTGACCATTCCTCGCCTCACGTGGGAAGGCAGTCGGTTACAAGAATGCCAGTTGGAGTGCGTGGTTGGATCGGGACAGATGAGCATGAGTCTGTTAGATGCGTGTGTTGTTACGCTGGGCTGTCGGGGCGGAACGGGTTACCGCTCTCTTTCGCAGCAGGCGATGCGTGACTTCGACAGCATGGCCTGTTGTGTGAGAATCGACCCCCATGGTTTTGAGCTTCGGGCACGTCCAGATCGCAGTGGCTCGCTGCTGAGATCTCATGGGCTTTCGCTTCTCGACGAACCCTCCCGAACGATTTCTACTGAAAAAGTGGCTTGGATTTTTTCTGCACCGGGCACGGTGACAGTGCCGGCCACTGACATGAGCGCGTGGTTGATCTCAGTTTTACCCGTTCCAGCCTCACGATTTTGACCTGTTTTTGACAATGATTCGACTGAAAACAGACCTCCTCAGGCTGGCAAGAAAACTCAAACGAGTCACAGTACTGTAGCCGCGGTTATCCCTTGGCTCACACTCCGTAGGAAAGACTTCATGACACCGCAAGTTTTAACACCCAAGCAGCGGGCTTCTTCTCAACAGAGTGGGCGGATTGAACGAGAAGATGTTCGTACTCGTTCTTCGGAAGCCGATGCCCAGCGAAAATCTGCTGAGACTGCTGTCGCAGCAAGCTGGTTGAATTTAGATTGGCCAAGCGTGATCTGGATTGGTGGCATGCATCTGGCTGCTTTGGCAGCTCCGTTTTATTTTACGTGGTCAGGTTTGGCGATCTGTGCGGTGCTGTGCTGGATCACTGGTGGGCTCGGGGTTTGTTTGGGCTACCACCGACTGCTGACGCACGCCAGCTTTACAACCTGGCCAGCCGTAAGATTTTTCTACGCATTTCTTGGCGGAATCTCCGGCGAGGGTTCCGCCATGGTATGGGTAGCGAACCATCGAAAACACCACGCTTTTAGTGATCAAGATGGCGATCCGCACTCGCCTCGCGATGGCGGATTGTGGAGCCACCTGCTCTGGCTTTTTCCTGCCCACTCAAATGCGGAGGTCGAAGCCCGAGTGAAGCGATGGTCGCCGGAATTAGGTTCAGACCGAGGGATTCGTTTTCTGCACCAGACATTCCTGCTCTGGCACTTTGTCATTGGTGGAGCCCTGCTCGCGAGTGGCTGGTCGCTGTACGGCCGCGATGTCGGGATATCGTGGCTGGTGTGGGGGCTGGCTGTGCGAATGCTCTATGTTTTCCATGTCACATGGTTTGTCAATTCAGCCACACATATCTGGGGTTACCGGAATTACGAAACATCCGACAACTCCCGGAATCTCTGGTGGGTGGGATTGCTGGCGTTCGGAGAGGGTTGGCACAACAACCACCACGCCTATCAGCGAATGGCCAAGCACGGCCACCGATGGTGGGAAGTCGACGTTACGTATTGGGCAATTGTGGCCATGGAAAAAACGGGGCTGGCATGGAATGTTGTCCATACTCCCCACGTTCGTAGTGAGGTTCGTTCGGCGAGCCTGGCCGGCCACATGCAGCAGTCGGACTGACGGTTTGGCTGCGGCTCGCAGACGGAGCAACTCGGTCTGCCATTTTGTGGCAATCAGTTACGCTTGCTACTGCTTGTTTGTCGGCGGCAGTTGCAATTCGTGCCTTTCCCGATAAGCTTTTGATTCACATGTCGGGGCGCTCCCGACGGTTCAAGTCCTTACGATACGAGGTCGCCCCTTTGAGGGTGTTATTCGGCTGATGTCGCTCACGAAAGATCGCAAAACAGAATTAATTGGTTCCTACCAGCGAGGAAAAACCGACACGGGTTCAGCAGAGATTCAAATCGCCCTGCTGTCGGGTCGAATTTCGGAACTGACGGGCCACTTCAAAAAACACAGCAAAGACTTCGCCAGTAGGCGGGGTTTGCTCATGATGGTGAGCCGTCGCCGTCGGCTTCTTGATTACCTCAAGCGTGTAACGCCGCAGCGGTATCTCGACATCATCAAGCGATTGGAAATTCGTAAGTAGGATTTCTGCCGCTGGTTTTCCGCTGCTGATTCCCGGCGGGTTTTAGCAGGTCGGCATGTCGAATTGATTTTTTGAGATACTGTGTTGATTGTTAGGGCCGTCTTGAAGGACGGAACGTTTTCGGCATCGGCAGTTCGACTGCATGAGAGATTTGGCTCCCGGTTGTGATGCCTTTGGACATTGTGTCTTGAGGCTAGAATAAAAAGACGCAGACGCGTTTGATTGTCATCAAATGATTGTCTGAACAAGAAGTGAAGCAAGGGAAGAAAATATGAAAATACGTGTTGAAAGAAAAATTGGCGAACATGTCCTCAGCATTGAAACTGGCTTTTTGGCCAAGCAGGCAGCGGGCAGTGTGCTCGTGCAATATGCCGAAACCAGCGTGATCGTGGCGGCTGCGACCGGCGCCCCACGAATGGGAATCGATTTTTTCCCGCTCACATGTGACTACCGCGAGCGTTCTGCTGCGGCCGGAAAGTTTCCCGGCGGATTCCTCAAACGCGAGGGGCGTCCGACCATGAAGGAAACGCTCACGAGTCGACTGATGGATCGCCCGATTCGACCGCTTTTTCCCGATGGTTTTTTCGATGAAGTTCAGATTCAGGCTTCTGTGTTGTCCAGCGATCGGCAAAATGACGGCGACATCCTCGCCATGAATGGTGCCTCGGCCGCGCTTTGCATCTCGCACTTGCCTTTTCGTGGACCCTTGGGGAGCGTGCGGTTGGCTCAGGTCAACGGGCAGTTCGTCCCTTTCCCGACGCAAGATCAGCTGGAGGAAAGTGACTTGGATCTGATCGTTTCCGGTAGCGAATCAGCCGTGTTGATGATCGAAGGCTTTGCTCGGGAAATGCCGGAGGATCGGATGTTTCAGGCCATCGAGGAAGCCCAGCGAATCATCAAGCAACTCTGCGGGATGCAGCTGGAGTTGATGCAAAAAGCTGGCAAGCCCAAGAAGGAATTCACGCTGGTCGATTATAAACCCTTGCGGGATCTTCTCACGGCTAGTTCTCTGAGCGAACTCAAAACGGCCAAGGCAATGCTCGTCAAGTACGACCGAGGTCAGGCCGTCAAGGCTCTCCGCGAGCGAGCCAAGGCTGAGATTGTCGGGCCGCAGGCCGGGGCAGACAACGGTTTTAGCGAACTCGATTTTTCTCACGTCTGGCATGCTCTGGAGGAGCAGGCCGTTCGCGAACTCATCCTCGAGGGGAAGCGACCCGACGGCCGCGACAATAACAGTTTGCGTGCTATTCATTGCGAGGTCGACTTGTTGCCGCGGGTGCATGGTTCGGCGCTGTTTCAGCGTGGCGAAACACAGGCCCTGATCACCGTTGTTCTTGGCACTGGCAAAGACGAGCAGAGAGTCGATGGATTGCTCGAGGAGTATTCCAAGAAGTTCATGCTCGACTACTACTTTCCATCATTTTCGGTGGGCGAGGTTCGCCCGATTCGCGGCCCCGGCCGCCGTGAGATTGGCCATGGCGCATTGGCTGAGCGAAGCGTCAAGCCGGTGTTGCCTGATCCTGATCTGTTTCCCTACACGATTCGGATTATTTCCGACATTCTGGAGTCAAACGGTTCGAGTTCGATGGCGTCTGTGTGCGGTGCAACGCTTGGACTCATGGCAGCAGGTGTGCCGATCACAAACCCCGTTGCCGGAATTTCTGTCGGCCTTGTCAAGCATTCGGAGAGCCAGTGGGTCCTGCTGACAGACATCATTGGCGACGAAGATCATTATGGCGATATGGACTTTAAGATTGCCGGATCACAAGCCGGTATCACGGGGATTCAACTCGATCTGAAGATTGACGGCATTTCCTCGGCCATCATTGAAGCCACATTGAAGCAGTCTCGCGTGGCGCGTATTGAAATCCTTCGCTCGATGGTGTCGGCGATCAGCCGGCCTCGTTCGGAGATTTCGCAGTGGGCGCCGCGTCTGTTACGCACGCACATTGATCCAGAAAAGATCGGCCTCTTGATCGGCCCTGGCGGCAAGACAATCCGTGCTATTCAGGAATCGACGGGTGCCAGTATTGAGGTTGAGGACGATGGCACAGTGACTGTCGCCAGCCACGATGCCGAAGGAGCCACAGCTGCTCTGGCCAAAATCGAGGCTCTCACAGCTTCGATTCAGGTGGGACGGATTTACGAGGGTCGCGTCACGAGCATCAAGGATTTTGGTGCGTTCATTGAGTTGGTGCCCGGCAAGGATGGCCTCTGTCACGTCAGCGAGCTCTCCGACGATTACGTCTCCTGCGTAGCTGATGTCTGTCGGGTTGGCGATGTCATGCGTGTTAAAGTGATTGCAGTTGACGATCAAGATCGGGTGAAACTGAGTCGCCGTGCGGCGATGCGAGAACTCGCCGAAAACACCACTCCACCAACGCCTGCCTAAGACGGGTCTCAAAAAAGGAGTCCGCTTAGGGTGGAAACGGCCATGTCGGACAGCGACGAGTCGGGGCACTTGCGAGCGGAAACATATGCGGAATTTGCGGCTCTCGTCGGCACTCTTGCGCATGAGATCCGCAATCCGCTCTCGACCATTCGGCTCAACATGGAATTGTTGGCGGAGGATTTTGAGAGCACCGATCTTGATTCACCAACAAAGCAGCGGGATCGCCGGGCGAAGGCCAAGATCGATCTGGTTCGACAGGAGTGTGATCGCCTGCAAAAATTACTCAGTGATTTCCTGGATTTTGCTCGACAAGAATCGTTGAATCTCGAACCCGGAAGTCTGAATGCCGAGATTGAGCAATTGCTGGATTTTTTCGCCCCGCAGGCCGAGGAGAGGGGCGTTGAGATCGTGCGTTATCTCGACCCGGAATTGCCCACCGTCCGGCTTGACCGTGAAATCTTTCGCGCAGCCCTCCTCAATCTGATCATCAATGCCGTTCAGTCAATGGAGACGGGTGGACAACTGGTCGTGCGAACAAGATCTTCAGGACTGGGTGTCGTATTGGAGTTGATCGATACGGGCTTAGGTATGGACGAGGAAACTCTGGCAAAGGCATTTCGCGCATTTTACACGACCAAGCAAGGTGGCTCAGGATTAGGACTGCCGACCGCGAGAAAGATCGTTGAGGCACATGCCGGTACGATTGACATCGAAAGCGCTGCAGGCCGAGGCACTAAGGTATCAATCTGGCTCCCTGCACCGCCGCGTCTGTCTATCGCAAGTGGTGCCAACAGGCGAAATGAAACGTAGCAGTTTGCTCTGAGTTGATCTTGAGCCACCACAGTCTCTGCCGGTCAACGCCTAGGGAATCGTTCACAAACGATATTAGGTGAGGAAGCGTACTCCACTCGAGCCAATTCTCCCCAGCCGTCAGGCCTTAGGCTTGGCCTGACAAATCGACAGCCTTCCGAAGGCGGCGCGAACGACTAGACGAAACGTTGCGTAAGCCCGTATTATTTTGTTCATCCCGCCCATGAAAGAGTTGGAATACCGCTTGAACCAAGCCGCAACAACAGCGATACCAACCGTCATGGATGCAGGCTCCCAAGCACTGGTGCGCGTACTTGTAGTCGACAATGATGTCGTGCATGCGCGAACGATGGGCGAGGGACTGAGCCGCCTTGGCTACCAATGTGTGGTGGTCGGGAGTGGCTTGGAAGGTGCCAAGAAAATAGAACAAGAGACGTTTGATGTTGTCGTTACAGATTTGATGATGAACGACATGAGTGGCCTTGATATTCTGGCACGTGCGAAGAATGTTGCCCGTGAAACTGAGGTCATCGTTGTCACAGGCCACGGCACCGTGCCTTCTGCTGTTGCTGCAATGCAGCAAGGCGCTTTCACCTATCTGCAAAAGCCACTGGATCTTGGCCACCTACGGACTGCGGTTGAAAAGGCTTCTGAGGGAATCAGGCTCAAACGCCAAAACCTCGAACTCAACCGCCGTCTCGATGAGAAATTTGGATTTGAAGGTGTGGTTGGCTCAAGCCCACAGATGCTCGGACTGATTGAACGGCTCAAACGCATCGCACCGACCGACGCCACGGTGCTGATCCAAGGGGCAACCGGTACGGGAAAAGAACTTGTGGCTCAGGCAATTCACCAGAATAGCCCACGCAAGAGTAAGCCGTTTGTCGCGCTGAACTGTGCGGCGTTGAGCGAACACATTCTTGAAAGCGAACTCTTCGGGCATGTGCGTGGCGCTTTTACCGATGCCTCAACAGATCGCGTGGGTAAATTTGAGTTTGCCAACGGGGGCACGCTTTTTTTGGATGAAGTTGGTGACATGCCGATGGCCACGCAGATCAAACTCCTACGAGTGCTGGAGTCTGGGGAAATCACACGCGTTGGATCCAACACGCCATTGCATGTGAACGTTCGGATTCTCTCGGCCACAAACCGTAATCTTGAGGAAGCGATTGCCGCTAGCAGTTTTCGTAGCGATCTCTACCACCGTCTCAAAGTGATCACCATCGGGATTCCCACGCTCGAGGAACGGGCGGCCGATATTCCGCTTTTATGTGAGCACTTTGTCAAGCAGTTTGCCAAGCGGCACACCAAGCCGAACAAGGGTATTTCGCCAGGAGCCCGTGCTAAGCTTGTGGCCTACGTGTGGCCAGGGAATGTGCGTCAATTGCGCAACGTCATCGAAAGCATGGTTGTGGTTGACTGCGACGGAACGCTCGATGTGGATGACTTGCCGGTTGAGCTCGAATCGGTTGTGCCAAAGGCTCCGCTGTCGGCCTCTGAAATGCAAGTAGGACTATCGGCCCTCGTGGGGCGACCGCTTGAGGATGTGGAGCAAATATTCATCAGTGAAACGCTCAAACTCACTGGCGGCAATCGCGAGCAAGCTGCTGAAATGCTCGGCATTGGCGAGCGCACGCTCTACAGAAAAATCAAGGAATTTCAGCGGTCCGGACAACACTCCGCTGAGTGAGCAGTGTCGTCCGGAGCGCGAGTCACACGCATGGAACGGATTCACACGCTGCCGATGTCGGTTGTCAACCGGATTGCCGCCGGAGAGGTGGTTGAACGGCCAGCGAGCGTCGTAAAAGAACTGCTCGAGAATGCCCTCGATGCCGCTCCTTCGCGCATCGACGTGGCACTCGAACAGGGTGGCATTGCCTTGGTACGCGTCGTCGACAACGGCGCTGGCATTGAGGCCGATGATTTGCCGCTGGCAGTCGCGGCCCACGCAACGAGCAAACTCCGCGTAGCAGAAGACCTAGAGCGGATTACAACGCTCGGCTTTCGCGGCGAGGCTCTGGCATCCATTGGCGAGGTGTCGCGGCTTGTCATCCGCTCCCGCACGGCAGCGGCTGGTTCGGGGGCGGCGATTGAAGTCAATGCAGGACAGATTGGTGAAGTTGTGCCCCATGGCTGCGCGTTGGGCACGATCGTTGAATCGCACCAACTTTTTGCCCATGTGCCAGCTCGCAGAGCCTTTCTTCGCGCGCCTGCGACAGAGTGGTCCCATGCGTCGGAGGCCTTTGTGCGGACGGCGCTGGCTCATCCAGCAGTGGCAATGTCGCTTTCCCACAACGACCGTTGTATCCACGATCTTCCAGCCGCCGCCGACTGGCGATCGCGGATTGGCAGCATCTTCGGCACGGCGATGAGTGACAAACTGATTGAAATTGAGGCCGACGACGGCGAAATATTCCTGCATGCACTCGTCGGCCGGCCTGAGGCAGATATGGCCAGCGGTCGACTGCAGCACCTCTTTGTTGTCGGCCGTCCCTTTCGAGATCGCTCGATCCTCCACGCCGTGCAAGAGGCCTATCGCGGGCTACTACTTTCTGGGCGGCACCCCATTGTATTCCTGCAGTTTGCCTTGCCCGCAGAAATGGTCGACGTCAATGTCCATCCAGCCAAAATCGAGGTGCGATTCCGCGAGCCCTCACGGCTCTACCGGCTGGTGCTTTCTGCTTTACGTACAAATTTTCTCAGCAGTGACATGGGAACGCGACTTGAACCGCGTTTACGCGAGGCGCCCGCTCCGTGGTTTGGATCGCCAGAAGCTCGTGCCCCGAAGCCGACGCAAGCATTTTCGGGCGGTCTTTTTGCCGATCGTGAGTTTTCGACGCCGGCGGCTGTGGTTATCAGAAAAGAGCCGTGGGAAGAGCCAGTGGCGCAGGCAATGCAGGCCCCCCACATCACTGGTGAACTCGCCGTGCAGATGCACAACCGCTACATCGTCGTGGAAAGTGCCGATGGCATTGAGGTGATCGATCAGCATGCACTTCATGAACGGGTGCTCTATGAATGGCTGAAGTCTTCGGTGGCACGGGGCGGCCTTGAGGTGCAACCCCTGCTGATTCCCGAAAGGATTGACCTCACTCCTGCTGAGATCGAGCTCCTCACCGAACATGCCGAAACACTTGCCCGTGCTGGGATGCGAATTGAGCCCTTTGGTGGCTCGACTGTGATCGTCACATCCAAGCCCGTTCTGGCTGGCACGGCACCAGCGGCGGCAATCGTGCGTGAAGTGATCGACCGACTTTCATCGTCGTCTGCGGGAACAGCATCGTCGCTGCTTGTCGATGAGGTCCTGCATGGGCTAGCCTGTCAGGCGGCTATCAAGGCGGGGGACCGGCTCTCGCAAACAGAGATCGATGCACTGGTGCGAGATAGGTTTTTGGTTCAAGACTCACACCACTGCCCGCATGGCCGGCCGACCGGGTTGACGCTTTCACGACAGGAACTGGATCGCCAGTTTCGCCGCACGTAAGTCCTACAATTGAATCACCGAGGAGTCTGGAATGATTTGCGTGACCATTGGACGAGGCCGCCATCGGCACATGATCGCCGAGCATAAGTTTTTGGCCGAAAAAGATGTTCACCTCGTTGAGCTGCGCCTTGACTATATCCAAGGCACCGTGCAGGTGAAGCGGCTTCTGAAAGATCGCCCCTGCCCAGCCATCGTCACCTGCCGAAGGGCAATCGATGGTGGACGCTGGGAGGATTCTGAAGAGGCGAGATTAGTCTTACTCCGCATGGCAATTGTCGAGGGTGCTGACTATATCGATCTCGAGGATGACATTGCCACGAAGATTCCCCGCTACGGTAAGACAAAGCGAATCATTAGCTTTCACGACCTCCACAGAACACCACCTGATCTGACCGCTTTGCATAAAAAACTCACTTCGATGGATGCCGACATCGTAAAGATTGCCACGATGGCCAATCATCCAATGGATAATTTGCGAATGCTGGAACTCGTTCGCGGGAGCAAGATCCCTACCGTTGGTATTTGCATGGGAGACATCGGCATGCCAACGCGGATTCTTAGCGGTAAAGTCGGTTCGCCGTTCACGTACGCGACATTCCATCACGATCGAGTTCTCGCGCCGGGTCAGCTCGGCTGGCAGCAGATGCGTGACGTGTATCGCTACGATACGATTTCGGCGGCGACAGAAATTTATGGAGTCGTCGCTGATCCCGTGGCTCACAGCCTGAGCCCCGTCGTTCACAACGCAGCCTTAGCGGCCGCCCATAAAGATGCTGTGTACCTACCGTTCCGCGTCCCCGCTGAACAGTTAGACGAATTTATTGCGTCGGCTGACCGCTGGCCTCTTACGGGCTTGAGCATCACGATTCCCCATAAGGAGGCGGTGCTGCGCCACGTTCGGGTGCAGGACGATATGGTCAAGGCCATTGGAGCAGCCAATACGCTGGCATTTACACCTGCCGGTATCGCCGCATTTAATACCGATGCTACGGCAGCCGTGGAAAGCCTCGAAGCAGCGATTGTTGACAAAGATAACGAAACGCATCCCGAGGGGTTTGGTGTAAAAAAAGCACTGGTGCTGGGGGCCGGTGGGGCCGCACGGGCCGTGGCATTTGGCCTAAAGCGGCAGGGAGTCGATGTGACGGTAGCCTCTCGAACCATGGGTCGTACAAAGCTCATGGCGATGGAAGTAGGCTGTAAAGCAGTTGAATGGAACGCCCGCTATCGGCTGCCCTACGACTGCTTGGTGAATGCGACCCCCGTGGGTATGCACCCCAACGTCGACGAAACCCCATTCGACAAGGAGCACCTGCGACCGTACATGGTTATCTTTGACACCGTTTACAATCCGGAAAATACGCTCCTCATTAAGGATGCGCGAACCACTGGTTGCCGGATCGTAACCGGGGTGGAAATGTTTGTCCGGCAGGCAGCGATACAGTTTAAGATCTGGCAGAAATGTGAGGCATCCCAGTCTTTGATGCGCGATGCACTCAAGCAGGCGACGGCATCTGCCAAGCAGCCAGTCTGATCGAGTAAATCTCACACCCGGCCATAGATTGGTTTCATGCCACGCATCACACTCATCGGCTATCGAGGTACGGGTAAGTCGACCGTGGCTGCGATCCTTTCGCATCTGTTGGGTGTGCCGTGGTGCGATGCTGATATTCGGCTTGAAGAGAAACGTGGCTGTTCAATCACGACATTGATTCGCGAGCAAGGTCAGAATTATTTTCGTGACGAGGAATCACTGCTTCTGAAGGAATTACTGGTGGATTGTGCCGGTGTGCTGGCCACTGGTGGCGGTGTCGTGCTGAGACAGCACAACCGCGAGTTATTGCACAGTGCAGGGCGACCCACCGTCTGGCTGACAGCATCGGCAGAAGTTGTGCGCAGCCGCCTGGCACTCGATCCGACAACGGCGCAGCGTCGCCCTGCCCTCTCGGGCACTGATCCGCTAGCCGAGGTGGCCAGTGCCTTAGAGGCTCGCGAACCACTCTACCGCGAGTGTGCCGATCTCATCATTGACACTCACTCGGCGACGGCTGATCAGGCAGCTCGAGCCATCATCGACTGGCTGGAAAATCAGTGGCCCTCAACGGCGGCACTTCTTGCCGAGGAGCCGATCGGATGACGTTTCCGCTCCTCATCGATGCACTATTTCAGCCCCTCATCACACTCCTGTCAGGCTGTGCTGTGGCAATGATTGGTTTCGGATTAGGACGCCTGCTGACGGCCCTTATCGGCGATCGCAATCGCCTTTCCATACCACTCCATCGCGGGATTGAAGGGGCGGCCACGATCACCGCCGTTGGGCTCTGGTGGTGGGAAGTGCAGATGCTTGGCCAAGTCCTGCTGGGAGATAATGACAATGGTGCGGCAGTAGCTGGGGCTGCCCTACTCATCAGATATGCGGCTCATCTACTGCTATTCACGCTCTTGGCCGCGGCAGCGTGGATCGACATTCGAGAGCGAGTGATTCCCGACAGCATCACGGTGCCGGGTGTTCTCGTTGGCCTACTGGCTGTCTGGCTCTGGCCAGGCGTTCTATTGCCCATTGACTGCGAGGTGCTGCGATCATTCGCACCGCCGCGGCTACAACCGGATTTGCTTGGGCTGTTTGGCGGCTTACGATCGTCGTCAGGCATCGCTTGGCTGGGAGGGTGGCCGTGGATATCTGGCCTGCTCGTATCGCTTGTGATCTTTTTAACCTGGTGCCTAATCTGCACGGCCCCGAGCTTTGATTCCCATCTGCCGCGACGGCATTTCCTTGAGCCCCGCACGATCATTTTCACGGGAGGGACTCTTTTGATCATAACCGCGTGGCTCATTGACGGCCAGCGATACTTCGCCTTACAGTCGTCGCTCGTGGGGCTGGCGGTTTCAGCAGGCGTTGTCCTTGCGATTCGGGCCGGTGCGTCGTGGGCACTGGGTCGAGAAGCCATGGGGCTGGGTGATGTAACGCTCATGGCAATGGTGGGGGTATGGCTCGGATGGCAGGCCTGCGTGTTAGCTTTTTTTCTAGCCGCATTTATTGGGCTGGCCCATGGAGTCTGGCATCTTCTTTTGCATCGTGAACACGAACTTCCCTTTGGTCCGAGTTTGTGTCTTGCGTCTGCCTTCGTTGTGATCGCCTGGCGGCCGATCTGGGCGAGAGTTGGCTTTTACTTTGAAGAACCCCTCGAAATGGCACTCGTGGTCGGGAGTGTCATTGTCTTAACTGCCGTCACCCTTTCGATCTGGCAAAAGTTGCGTGGCCTGCCTGTCCACTAACGGGCTGTTTCTGCGTGCCTTAAGTCAGCACGGGCAGTTTTTGGCCTAAGGACGGCCCTCAGTCCGATCTTGCCTGCCTGGCGGGGCTGCCCTACTCTCTCGGTTGACCCCTCTCAGCGGTG
>Ga0194055_10000072_pt1 | contig 67761 bp, 66 predicted proteins | sample SepL449m_MetaG_FD_155482 | JGI IMG/M metagenome (GOLD analysis project Ga0194055, IMG submission 155482) | Anoxic zone freshwater microbial communities from boreal shield lake in IISD Experimental Lakes Area, Ontario, Canada - Sep2016-L442-9m | ecosystem: Environmental > Aquatic > Freshwater >... | reverse complement strand
ATATTCATCTATGATAGCAACTGTCTCGTGAGCATCTCTTGCTAAATGTTTTTGTATTTGTAATTCTATATCCACTGCTCTGTCTACCAACTAGCGTTTTTTTCTTGATTTCTTATATTCATTATATTCGGAAAATGACATAAGAGGGATATGCTGGCTAACTGTGACTATTACCCTAGAATTATTCAACCAAGCAAGACAACATCTGCTTGAACCTGTCTCCTATTAATTTGCCCTTAAACCAAAGAGCGAGTATACCATTTTCGCTGACCGAGGCGTATTAGTTAAAAAATGGTGCAAGGAATGGTAAACAACAGAGTTAGAAGTCATCTGTCCGAACAAGGTGAAATGCTGGAAAGGTCTGACTTTACCTATATCTAGATAGAAACTCGTAGAGATAATCTAGATGTTCTTTGTTATGTTTAGCCATCAAGGAAATACGCAGCCTGCTAGTTGGAACTGTAGGAGGCCTGATGGCTGGGGCAAATATTCCATTTTTCAGTAGGTTATTAGCCAATTGGCTTGCTTGTTGGGGATCTTTAAGCAATATAGGAAATATCGCAGATTGCGCTCTAGTTCCCAAAAGTTCAGCAAAATAGTTGATGTTTGCCTGGATTTTTTGTACAAATTGCGGCTGGGTTTTAAGGATCACTAATGCTTCTAGCGCAGCAGCAGTATCAGCAGGAGATAGTCCTGTAGTATAGATCCAGCTAGCAGCTCTATTGCGCAAATAATCAATCAAAATAGTAGAGCCGGCTACATAACCACCGAGACTGCCTAAGGCTTTGCTAAATGTACCAGTTTGTATGATTTCTCCTGATGAGATTCCCCAATGCTCTAAAGAGCCAGCCCCAGTTTGACCAAGAACCCCACTTGCATGAGCATCGTCAATCAGCAGCATAGTGTCAAAGTTTTGAGCCAGGGTAATTAATTGGGGTAAATTGCCCAGATCTCCATCCATACTAAAGACACCATCACTGATTATCAAACAGCGACGATAAAGAGCCCTTTGCTCTTTTAATAGCTTTTCTAGAGTTTGGTAATCATTGTGTGGATATTCTTGGAGGGTTGCTTGGCTTAATTTAGCTCCATTTTTCAAGCTAGAGTGATTATATTGATCAGAAAGAATTAAATCTCTGTTATTGACTAAAGCTGCTATAGTCCCCAAATTAGCTAAATAGCCCGAGCTAAATACCAAGGCATCTTGGCTACCTTTGAGTTGGGCTATTGATTTTTCCAAGTTGCGATGCAACTGCCTATGCCCGGTCAGTAAACGAGAACCAGTAGCCCCAGTTCCATATTGCTCTATAGCCTTGATAGCGGCAACTTTGAGCCTAGAATCTGCAGCCAAACCCAGATAGTCGTTACTGGCAAAATTTATTACATTTAATCCTTCCAGCTCAATAAAAGGAGGCTCGATATTGCCTATTGTTTTTACTGTGCGATACCAGCCGGCTTTCTCAATGGTTTCCAAAGATTTCTCAAGCCAGCTATAAGCTTTAGCCATAGCGGATGCCAGCACTAGTGAGGCGATCAAGAGCCTCTTGTAACCTGTCATAATCGGCAATCAAGCTGACCCTGACATAGCCTTCTCCACCTTCACCAAAAGCATTGCCAGGAGTTACAACTACCCCAGTTTTCTGGAGGACATCCATAGCAAAAGAAGTAGAAGTAGAATTGGGTGGACAGGGAATCCATAGATACATTGTTGCTTTAGAAGGAGAAATCTGCCAGCCCAATTTAGATAGGCCAGAGATGAGGAAATCTCTTCTGAGCCTATAGCGATCCTGCACCTGCTTTACATATGAATCGGGCAGTTGGAGAGCAGTTTCAGCAGCTTTCTGAATGGCAGTAAATATTCCATAGTCTAGGTTGGTTTTTAAAGTACGCAGCCCTTGAATGATATCGGCATTGCCAACTACAAATCCCACTCTCCAGCCGGCCATATTGTAGGTCTTAGAGAGAGTATGAAATTCTACACCAATATCTTTAGCACCTGGAATTTCCAGTAAACTAGTTGGCTGATACCCATCAAAAGCTAATTCAGCGTAGCAAAGATCATGAACCAACATGATTTCATAATGCCGGGCAAAGCTGACTACTTCTTCAAAAAACTCTTTTGGAGCTGTAGCCGTAGTGGGATTACTAGGATAGTTAAAGTAGAGAATTTTTGCTTCTCTTGCAACATTTTGAGGAATTGACTGGAGATCTATTAACCAGTTATTCTGAGCGTTGAGAATAATTGGATGAATTCTAGCCCCAGCAATCAAGGGTCCACGAAAATGGGGTGGATAAGCCGGGCTTGGCACTAGAACTAAATCTCCAGGATTGATATAGGCTAAAGCCAGATGAGTCAATCCTTCTTTAGAGCCCAATAGAGGCAAAACCTCATTATCTGGATTGAGATCTACTCCATAACAGCGTTGATACCATTGAGTAATCGATCTGCGAAAACTAGTAGTTCCTTCAAAAGGAGGATAGCCATGGTTGTTATATTCAGCCAAAGCGGCAATAGCCGAATCAATTACTGGTTGTGGTGGAGGACCATCGGGATTACCCATCCCCAAATCAATTAAATCTATTCCCCTTTCTCTTGCCCCAGCTTTGAGCTCATCCAACCGAGCAAATACATAGGTAGGTAGAATATTGAGACGATCTGCGCGAGTAATCCAACTTAAGCTCATTATAGGGCTATTAAAAAACTATCTTTTCATTATCAAGGTATATAGACTCTATTGTCAAAAATCACTATTAACCGTCTAGAATTTCATTACTTGGCTTATAATTTCTTCATTGGTAAATCTTCAACAAAAAAATAAAATGAGCAAAGATTGGCAGGAAGTCAGTGGAGGTATTACTGCACCAAAAGGATACAGAGCAGCCGGAATTGCCGCGGGATTAAAGCCTTCAGGTTCTCTTGATCTCACCTTAATCTATTCAGATGCCGAGGCCATTGCAGCCGGAGTTTTTACTACTTCTCAAGTGCGAGCTGCCTGCATAGATTACTGTCGGGGTTTACTTGCCAAAAAACCGAGTATCAGGGCAATTCTTTGTAATTCTGGTCAAGCCAATGCTGCTACTGGAGAGCAAGGACTAGAAGATACTTTGATGACAGCCCGCTGGTTGGCGCAATCTTTAGATATCTCGGCTGATTCGATCTTGTTAGCCTCAACTGGTGTAATTGGCCAAAGAATCAAAATGAAAGCTCTAGAGCAAGGTATCCCTAAAGTAGTTGCGGCTCTATCGCCTGATGGTGGTCCCCAAGCAGCTCTTTCTATCCTAACTACTGATCTAGTTCCTAAATCAATTGCTTTAGAGACAACCATTGATGATCGTCCTGTGCGAATTGGAGGAATTGCCAAAGGCTCTGGGATGATTCATCCCAATATGGCCACTATGCTAAGTTTTATCACTTGTGATGCTGCTGTTTCTACTAATTTATGGCAGCAGATGCTCTCTCGCGCAGCCGATAAGAGCTTCAATCAGATTACTGTAGATGGAGATACCAGTACAAATGACAGTTTGATTGCCTTGGCCAATGGACAGTCTCGTACTCCCGCTATTACCGAAGAAGGCCCCATTGCTGAAAAATTAGAAGCTATGCTAACTGAAGTTTGTCAGTACCTGGCCAAAGCAATAGCCAGAGATGGCGAAGGTGCCACCTGTTTGATTGAAGTAAGAGTCTCTGGTGCCAGCGATGACAACGAGGCCAGGCTAGTAGCTAAGACTATTGCTGGATCTTCTTTGGTTAAATCTGCTATCTTTGGCCGAGATCCAAATTGGGGAAGAATTGCAGCTGCTGCTGGAAGAGCTGGGGTATTGTTCAAGCAAGATGATTTATCGATTAAGTTAGGGGAGCAACTGTTGATGGAAAATGGCCAGCCTTTAACTTTTGATCGCCAATCGGCTAGTGATTATTTAAAAAAAGTCGCCTCTGGGGCTTATTTAAAAGAGGATACTGTTTTAATTACAGTGAGTTTAGGCAATGGTTCAGGTTCAGGTATTGCTTGGGGCTGTGATCTCAGTTATGACTATGTGAAGATTAACGCCGAATACACTACATAATTTTGTTAGAATCAGCCAGATGAAAATACTTTTTTGTAGCCATGTTCGTCAAAGTCGATCTTTGGGAGCATCTAAGCTCCTTATTGAGGTTGCTGAAGAGATGGAACCTTTGGGATGGCAGACAAGTTTTCTTACTCCAAACGAGCTTTTAGGGGATGCTTGGAAAAAAACCAACAACATTGACGAATTTCTCAAGCTCTTTTCTCAAGCTCTTCGGGATTATTTAAAAGAAAATGCTGGTAACTATGATGTGATTGATTATGACCAAAGTCATCTCCCTTACCCTAGAAGTGAGTTTCCATCTTCTACATTAATGGTAGCCAGATCTGTACTTTTGCTGCGCCATTTTAAGCCTGAGATAGTAAAAACAATCACTAAACCTAGGGCTAATTGGCAATCTAAAGCTAAATTCTTTTTAAAACGGTCCCTAAGACTTGGTAAATCTGATGATCTTTTATGGAAAGAGCGAATTAAAGATGCTGATTTAACTTTTTCTCAAGCAGATTTAATCAACGTTGCCAACACTTATGATAAAAACGAACTAATAAGCTCTGGTCTTCCAGAAAACAAAATACAGGTCTTTCCCTACGGAATCAATAGGGCTCGCCGTGTTCTTTTTGATAATGTAGATAGCAAAATTCCAGCATCTCCTAAAGTAGCTTTTGTTGGGACTTTTGACTATCGCAAAGGAGCTAGTGACTTTCCCAAAATTTTTGAAAATATTAATATTAGTAATCCCAATGTAACCTTTAAATTAATAGGTACTAAAGGTTTTTACAGCTCTAGTGAAGAAGTGTTATCTTGCTTTTCTAAACAAATCCGTCAAAAAATTGAAATTATTGCCAGTTTTGCTCCAAATGATCTACCAAATATTTTAAGTGACTGCTCAGTTGGGCTATTTCCCTCATATGTAGAGGGTTTTGGGATAGGAGTTTTGGAAATGTTGGCTTCTTCAGTTCCTGTGATAGCCTATGATGTGCCGGGGCCTCCGATGATGCTGCCATCTGAATACCTAGTTGCTCCAGGTGATACAGAAAATATGGCCCAAAAGATAATAGCTCTATTAAACGATCCTCAAAAGTTCTCATCTGCGCGCATTTCGGCCAAAGAGCAATCTCAACAATTCTGCTGGCAAAAAATTGCCGAATCTACTAGTAAAGCTTATCTGGAAAACTGGCAAAACATACAGAAAAAATGAGTAATAAACCTCAACTTAGCGTTATTATACCAACCTATAACTACGCCCATTACATCACTATTGCTATTGATAGCGTGCTCAATTGTAACTTCAACCAGGATGAAATTGAGATAGTCATAGTTGATGATGGCTCTACTGATGATACCCAAAAGGTTCTTAACAAATACATAGCAGATCCCCGTATTCGCTATATCTATCAGAACAATCAAGGAAAAGCAAGTGCCACTCAAGTAGCTATAGACAATGCTTTAGGAGAATACATATTTAATTTAGATGCCGATGATTATTTTTTACCGAATAAACTACAACAGGTAGTCAATATCTTTAACGCCAATCCTCATGTAGTCCATGTGAGTCATCCCGCACTCTGTTGGGTAGTTGAGAAAGACACAAAATCTCCAGAACCGCTGCCCCAAGAGATATTAAATAAAAAAAATAATGGTAAGGATTTACTTTCTTTCTTTTATAAAAGAAGAATTTTATTTGGTGGAGGTTCCACCTTTGCCGCTAGAGCATCTGCTTTGAGGTCTTTTCGGATTCCTCAAGCAGTAGATATGTTCATTGATGAATATCTGCTTCTGTTTACTCTCAATCAAGGAGATTCCTTTTTTCTAGCAGAACCATTGAGTATATGGCGCATCCATGATCAAAACTTCTCTGACAACCCACAAAACAATATTGCCAAAAAAACCAGAAAACTCAATAGCAAGAAAGCTATTGTTACTGAAGTCTTAAAAGGTGACTTCAATCAAGATCTACAGCTATTATTTAAGCTCAAAGAACAAATTGATAAGATCACCTATGATGAAATACAAAATCAAAAATCTCTAGCTGATGTAACAAAGCTCTGGAGCCTTATTTTATTGGAATTGCCCTATTCTTATTCCGACAAATTACAGATTATAAAAAACTACACTATTATCAATAGAACTTTACCCAGTGGCATTTTAAATTTTCTCAGACAACTTAAAAATTAAAAACCCCCCATATAGGGGGAGAGAAGATCAAAAAAATTAAAGAGAAGAACTATTTAGAAACGCGAGTTTTTCTTCTTACAAGAAAACCTAGACCCAAGGCTAAACCACCACCAGCAACTGTCATAGGTTCGGGAACCAATTCAACAGAGTTATCAAAGGCTGAAAGGTGAGCACTTCCACTAGTACCACCGGAAACATTGATATTTTTGGTCAGAGTAAGAGATTTTGTAGGAGGAACTATAGCAGTTGATTTAAAAACATTACTGCCGCCACTAGGCTGAATGTTGACTAGGTTACCGTAGGCTTGACCAGTAACAGCATCATAAGCATTTTCACTAATGACAACTTTACCTGTACCATCAGTTCCAAAACCAGTCAAGCGGTTATTGATTCCAGCGATTAACTGACCGTTAAGAGCAGTAATAGTGTAAGTAAGAGGAATATCTACAGTCTGGTTGCTCTCAGCAGTTGCACTGAGGGTAAATCCGAGGTCATTTTCTTCTGTAAAACCAGCAGGAGTGGGAGTAAATACCTTGGCGTCTACTTGGATTGTGTCGTAGGAAGTATTGATAGGACCAGCTCCAGCTGCTTGGAAATTGGAGTATAGAACATTGCCAGCAGTTAAGGTACCGCCACCACTGATTAAAGAGCCTAGGTTTGCGGCTTGGGCTCCAAGAGTAAGCATTAAGGAGCTACCAGCAACGATAGATGATAGGAGAGCGAAGTTTTTGATGTTCATTTGATCTATGGTTTGTTGAAAATGATCTATGGTTTGTTGAAAATTAAAAGAGTTAATAATCATTAAACTCTATTCATATCTGAGTTAAGAACTAGTTTTAACTGAGATCTAAAAGACTTAGCAATCAATCATAACAATTCTGGGGCGTTTAAAGCAAGTGAAAACCCCTCTTGATAAGGATTATAGATAAAATAAGTATAAATTCTCAATTTACAGAACTTTATTTTTTGAAATATCTAGAAATATTGTCACAAGTGACCTTTAGCATATATTTAAAAATTCTAAGCTAATTTTATAGTATAGAAAAACTAATAATATCTGTAATTATTGTAGAGAAAGATTTTCAGCTGTTTTGCAAATAAAATATCAGCTTTGAAGGTTTTATCGCGCTACAAGAATTACCGATTACTTTGTAGTTTACACGGATATTATTGATATTATATGAGTAATAACGAGCCAAGCCAATTTTGGTTGTTACTGACGATAAACTAGAAAATATTGTGGTTGTTCAAAGTTGAGATGAGCTCTTATGCGCGTAATTTTGATGACAGGAAAAGGTGGGGTCGGTAAAACCTCCGTGGCCGCAGCGACAGGATTACGTTGTTCAGAACTCGGATATAGAACATTAGTACTCAGTACAGATCCAGCCCATTCGCTTGCAGATAGTTTTGATCTTGAGTTAGGGCATATTCCCAAACAAATTAAACCCAACCTCTGGGGAGCTGAACTAGATGCCTTGATGGAGCTTGAGGGAAATTGGGGATCGGTCAAGCGATACATCACCCAAGTCTTACAAGCTCGAGGTCTAGATGGAGTTCAAGCAGAAGAACTGGCCATCCTCCCTGGTATGGATGAGATTTTTGGTCTAGTTAGAATGAAGCGTCATTATGATGAAGGTGAGTATGATGTTTTGATTATTGATTCGGCTCCAACTGGTACTGCTTTGAGGCTATTGAGTTTGCCTGAAGTAGGTGGCTGGTATATGAGACGCTTTTATAAGCCTCTGCAAAATGTTTCAGCAGTTTTACGACCGTTAGTAGAGCCACTTTTTAGGCCAATTGCCGGATTTTCCTTGCCGGATAAAGAGGTAATGGACGCGCCCTATGAGTTTTATCTACAGATAGAGGCCCTTGAGACTATCTTGACCGATCCCAAAAAAACCTCGGTTCGGTTGGTCACCAATCCAGAAAGAATGGTTATTAAAGAGTCCCTAAGAGCCCATGCTTATTTGAGCCTTTACAATGTTTCCACAGATTTAGTAATCGCCAATAGGGTAATTCCCGAGCAGGTCAACGATCCTTTCTTTGAAAAATGGAAGCAAAGTCAAAAGGTTCATAAGCAGGAAATTTATGATAATTTCCATCCTTTACCGGTCAAAGAAGTTCCCCTCTATTCAGAAGAGCTCTGTGGATTAGCTGCCCTTGAAAGACTCAAAGATACTCTCTACAAGGATGAAGATCCCTCAAAAGTTTACTACGAAGAAAATACCTTGAGAGTTGTCCAAAAAGATCAAAACTATAGTCTGGAGATTTATTTACCAGGGATTCCCAAAGAACAAATCCAGCTCAATAAAACTGGGATGAGCTCAATGTCAGAATTGGTAACCACAGACGCAATCTAGTACTGCCACAGTCTCTTGCAGCTCTTAAACCGTCTGGAGCAAAAATCGAAGATGACTATCTAAAAATAAGTTTTAATTAAATGGAAGTTTAATTTAATTTGGTAAATGTCTGAAAAGGTGCTGCTTGAATCCCCATCTCCTTGGCTAGTAAATTTAGCCTATCCTCTCAACTCACATGTAGTTTTACCTCTCTATTTTGGCAAGATAGAGGTCAGCGGTAGAGAAAATATCCCCAAGCAAGGCCCTGTAATTATTGCTCCTACACATCGTTCACGATGGGACGCGCTGATTGTGCCACATGCAGTTGGCAAATGTGTAAGTGGAAGAATTCCCTGGTTTATGGTTACAGCCGATGAAATGAAGGGATTACAGGGTTGGACAATTTCTCGTCTGGGTTGTTTTCCAGTAAATACTACTCATCCAACTGCCGATAGTATCGTCAAAAGTATTGCCTTACTCTCCGAAGGAGAAATGCTGACTATCTTTCCTGAAGGAGATATCTACCGAACTGAAGAGGTACAAACACTTAAAAGGGGCATTGCCAGAATTGCTTTAGATGTTGAGCAGGACAAGCCCGGTATTGGGGTCAAAATATTACCTGTTAGCTTGCGCTATAGCCAAAGCTACCCTAAATGGAGAACCAAGGTTAAAGTGAAAATTGGCCAACCCTTGATTGCTGCCCAATACCAACAGCAATCCATCAAAAAAGCTACTGAACAACTCACCCAAGCCCTAGAAAATACTCTAAAAGATCTCAATCACTGTAATAGATTCGACTAATGCTCTTTAATCTTCTAAGCTCTTTAATAATAGCCCTTTGGATAGTTTTGATATCGGTAATGTCAATTCAAAATGTGGCTGATGTCACTTTGCATTTTTTGTCTTTTGAATCGATCAAAATTCCAGTTGGTGTAGTGATGGCTCTGAGTTTGTCGGTTGGGATAATTGTTCAGCCTCTGTTAATTTCTATACTGAGCAAAAAATAGTTAACGATCCTAGTGATGGTGCTACAATTTGTAAATAATACCCTAGGGGTGCTTAGGTTACCTAAGCTGAGACAGTCCCTCGGAACCTGAGACTAGATAGTACTAGCGTAGGGAAGCGGTTAAATAAGGAAGATATTGAAATGAGAGCAGAATGGGTTGCCAAAAGGCGTGGTCAAGGCAATGTGACACAGATGTACTATGCCCGTCAGGGCCTCTTAACCGAAGAAATGTACTATGTGGCTCAACGAGAAAAACTCCCAGTTGAATTAGTTAAAGACGAAGTGGCGCGCGGCAGGATGATTATTCCAGCTAATATCAATCACACCAATCTAGAGCCCATGTGTATTGGTATTGCCTCTAGCTGTAAGGTCAATGCCAATATTGGAGCTTCACCTAATTCCTCGAACATCGAAGAAGAACTAGATAAGTTGCGGTTATCTGTTAAATATGGGGCTGATACTGTCATGGATCTTTCCACTGGCGGCGGCAACCTAGATGAAATTCGTACTGCTATCATCAATGCCTCATCTGTACCAATTGGAACAGTTCCAATTTACCAAGCTTTAGAAAGCGTGCATGGCAATATGGAAAACCTGACTGCTGATGATTTTCTGCACATCATTGAAAAACATGCCCAGCAAGGGGTCGACTATATGACTATCCATGCTGGTATTTTGATTGAACATCTTCCTCTGGTTAAAAACAGAATCACTGGGATAGTTTCCCGAGGTGGAGGTATTCTTGCTCGTTGGATGTTACATCACCATAAGCAAAATCCTCTCTATACCCATTTTGATGAAATTATCGATATTTTCAAACGCTATGATGTTTCCTTTAGTTTAGGAGATTCACTGCGTCCAGGCTGTACTCATGATGCCTCTGATGAGGCTCAATTGGCTGAACTAAAAACGCTAGGGCAGCTCACTCGCCGGGCGTGGGAGCATGATGTTCAGGTGATGGTTGAAGGACCTGGACATGTACCTATGGATCAAATTGAGTTCAATGTCAAAAAACAGATGGAAGAATGCTCAGAAGCTCCTTTCTACGTTCTTGGTCCTCTGGTCACTGATATTGCCCCTGGATATGATCACATTACTTCAGCTATCGGAGCTGCCATGGCTGGATGGTATGGCACAGCCATGTTGTGCTATGTTACCCCTAAAGAACATCTAGGCTTACCAAATGCTGAAGATGTCCGTAATGGACTGATTGCCTATAAGATAGCAGCACATGCCGCTGATATAGCTCGCCATCGTCCTGGTGCTAGAGACCGGGATGATCAACTCTCACATGCTCGCTACAATTTCGATTGGGAGCGCCAATTTGAACTCTCACTCGATCCAGAAAGAGCCAGAGAGTACCATGATGAGACTTTACCAGCGGATATCTACAAAACAGCTGAATTTTGCTCTATGTGTGGTCCAAAGTTCTGTCCAATGCAAACTAAGGTTGATGCGGACGCTTTGAGCGAACTAGAGAAATTTCTAGAGAAATCTAGCGTACATTAAAAGATATTAGGGGGTAGATTTTACTCCCTAATATTTATTTATTGCCAGCACTCAAAATGAATATCTTCTTAAGTTGGTAATCAATGCGCAGAATTGATGTTATAGCGATTTCTCTTGTACTTTTAGTAAGTGGTTGGGCTATTTATTGGCTATTTCAGTCTGCTGGGATAGATAGCATTGATGCTGGGATCTTGAGCCAGGGCGTTTTAGTACTTGGGCTATTAATTTGGATTAGTACTTATTTGTACAGAGTAGCTACTCATAAAATGACTTATAACAAACAACGAGAAATTTATGAAGAATCTGTACTTCAAGATCGCTTAGAGAAAATGAGCCCAGAAGAATTGGCCCAGTTGCAAGCAGAACTCGAAAAAGAAGAGAAAATATAGAGCTTAGCACCTAGCTCATCATGTCTTATGAACCACTACATCATAAGTATCGCCCACAAAAATTTGCAGATCTTGTGGGACAGTCTGCCATAGCTACAACCTTAACCAATGCCCTTTTACAAAAAAGAATTGCGCCTGCTTATTTACTGACCGGTCCAAGAGGAACTGGCAAAACCTCAAGTGCTCGAATATTGGCCAAATCACTCAATTGTTTAGCAAGTGCTGCTCCTACTCCTGATCCTTGTGGCCATTGTGAAGTATGTATTTCAATCGCTAGGGGAACAGCATTAGATGTCATTGAGATTGATGCAGCTAGTAATACTGGCGTTGACAATATTAGAGAGATTATCGAAAGAGTTCAGCTAGCCCCTGTCCAAGCACGCTACAAGGTCTATGTAATAGATGAGTGTCATATGCTCTCTAGCGCTGCTTTTAATGCGCTACTTAAGACCTTAGAAGAACCACCAGAGGGAGTGGTTTTTGTTCTAGCTACTACAGATCCCCAGAGGGTCTTGCCAACTATCATTTCCCGTTGTCAAAGATTTGATTATCGCCGCATTCCTCTGCAGGATATGGTTCAACATCTAGCCAAAATTGCTGCTATAGAGAATATAAACATTGACAATAGTGCAATTAACCTAGTGGCCCAGCTCTCCAATGGTGGTCTGCGTGATGCTGAAAGTCTATTGGATCAATTGAGCCTTCTTTCTGGCCCAGTTACAGTAGAAAGAGTATGGGATCTCGTTGGGGTAGTCTCGCAAGATGATCTCTTATTTTTGATTTCCTCAATTAGAAATCAGCAGTTAGAATCTGTTTTGGAAAAGTGCCGACAGTTATTAGATAGAGGACGTGAGCCTCTGATTGTGCTACAAAATTTAGCTAACTTTTACTTGAGTCTTTTAATTGCCAAGAGCGCGCCAGATCGCGATGATCTAGTAGCATTGACCCCGAACACTTGGAATTTACTAAAACAGGAAGCCAAATTATGGAACCAGTTTGATATTCTTCAAGGCCAAAAGATGCTTAAAGAGTGCGAAGGACAATTAAAAAATACCCAACAGCCTCGATTGTGGTTAGAGATAACTCTTGTAGGTTTACTTAATCCTGCTGCTCAACCTTCGATTCAACCTTCAAGCATTGTTAATCAGCCGACGACGACTATACAACCTATCCAAGAAAAAATCCCAGAGCAGCAGCAGCAGACTAAACATACCGAAATTAAACCTGAAGTTAAAGAAATTAAAAATGAGGTTCCAGTAGATTTAACTCAAAATGATATCTGGCAAGAGGTTTTAAATAATCTGAGTCCACCTACTACCCAATCTCTTGTGAGCCAGCAGTGTAATTTATTACGCCTGGAGCAAGATTACGCAGAGATAGCTGTCAGCTCAGAGCAAATCTACAAATATCACCAAAATAAGCTTAATACTCTAATTGCCGCCTTTGCCAAAGTCTGCAACAGACCTATTAAGGTCAACTTTCAAATTATTAGCAATAAAAAAAAACAAACCAACCCCTCTGTAGTTAAAGAAACTCCTACTGCTATCTCGCCTCCACAGCAGCAAGAAAAACCACAGCCACAAGTTTTAACCCCAGAGAATATTCAACCTCTAGCTGAATTACCCAGTACACAAAAGGCAGCCGAAACTATAGCCAAACTATTTGATGGTGAGATTCTTTCTAATGATTCTTAAACGAATTATCATAGACATAAGAAAATGATCTCTTGCCAAATGATTGACAATGCTCTATACTCAACTACAAGAGATTGATCTTTATCTATGATAGATGTCTCTACCATAGATTTTAGTTGAGGATTAAATTTTGATTCAGGCAACATTGCACCAATTGAAAGTGTTTGAGACAACTGCGCGTCACGGAAGTTTTACCAAGGCGGCCCAAGAGTTGCTCATTACTCAGCCCACAGTATCTACTCAAATCAGGCAATTAACTAAAGCAGTTGGTTTGCCATTGTTTGAACAAATTGGTAAGCGTCTTTACTTAACAGAAGCTGGCAGTGAGCTATATGCAACCTGTCAGGGGATTTTTGAAAAGCTAGATAACTTTGAGATGAAAATTGCTAATTTTAAGGGAACTAAAGCCGGAAAGCTCAAGCTCTCTGTGGTGACTACAGCTAAATATTTCATTCCCCGAATGCTTGGAACTTTTTCTAGCGACCATCAGGGTATTGATATTTCTCTGCAAGTTAATAATCACGAGCAATTACAAAAGAGAATGCTAGAAAATCTAGACGATCTCTATATCTTATCCCATCTACCTAGCGAGATAGACCTAAATAACTATCCATTTTTGGAAAATCCCCTTGTTGTCATAGCTCATAAGGATCATCCTTTAGTAGCCAGTAAGAATATTCCTATCAGCGCTCTTAACAATGAGCATTTCATTATGAGAGAAAGCGGTTCAGGAACTCGGATGGCTGTTCAAGATCTATTTGTTCAGCACGATGTCAATGTACATGTGCGGCTAGAACTAGGTTCCAATGAAGCTATCAAACAAGCTGTTGCAGGAGGACTAGGTCTTTCGGTACTATCCAAACATACCTTGACCCCTTCTTGTGAAGATGTTGCAATTTTAGATATTGAGCATTTTCCCATCCAATGTCGTTGGTATGTCGCTCATCTTGCTGGCAAGGAACTTTCAGTATTAGCCCAATCCTTCCTAGACTATCTTTTGCAACAAAATCCCCCCTTGGTTTTCCCTTTGACTTTAGTCAATTAAAAACTTTAAAATCAATTAAATCATCTGTACTATGAATTTGGTTAGCCTATCTCATACCCTATGGCTAGTACCTTGCTATGCCTTAATAGGAACCGTACTAGCTCTTTTATGGTCACCCCGATTGATTCGTCAAACTGGACCTCGTCCTGCTGGTTATCTCAATCTGCTGCTAACTTTAATTGGTCTTGTCCATAGTGTTTTGGCTTTTATTTATCTGAGCCGAAATCAACTGGAAAATGTCTCATGGCAGTGGTTAACCACTCAAGATCTCTCTATTTCCCTAGATTTACAATTTTCTGCCTTGAGCGCAGGAGCTCTAATAGTAATATCTGGTTTGAACCTTCTAGCACAGATCTATGCTATCGGCTATTTAGAAACTGATTGGGGCTGGGCTAGATTTTACTGCTTAATGGGATTATTCCAAGCTGGGCTTGGTTTTTTGGTAATATGCAATTCTCTGTTTTTTAGCTATGTATTGCTGGAGATTCTCACTCTGGGAACTTATTTGCTAATAGGTTTTTGGTTTAATCAATCTTTAGTGGTAAATGGAGCTAGAGATGCTTTCTTAACTAAAAGGATAGGAGATCTGATTCTCTTGATGGGAGTAGTGGCCCTTTTGCCGCTGACCAATACCTGGAACTATGACAAACTAGCTCTTTGGGCATCTGAGAACCATTTAGATCCTAAATTGCTGACTTTATTATCTCTAGCTTTGCTCTCGGGTCCATTAGCTAAATGTGCCCAATTTCCATTACATCTCTGGTTGGATGAAGCAATGGAGGGACCTCTCCCGGCAACCATCTTGCGCAATACGCTCGTGGTATCTACTGGGGCTTGGGTCTTGTTGAAACTAGAGCCAATTTTTGCACTCTCCCCGACAGCTATAAATGTCATGATTTTTATCGGCGCGGCAACTGCCCTAGGAGCCTCAGCTATAGCAATTGCTCAAATTGATCTTAAACGAGCGCTTTCCTATTCAGCCAGCGCTTATATGGGTTTGATCTTTATAGCAGTGGGAACCAATCACAGTGATAGCGCCTTTATTTTGTTACTTAGCTATTCAGTAGCAATGGCTCTTTTAGTTATGGTCGTTGGAGGAATTGTCTCTAATACTGTCAGTCAAGATCTCACCCAATATGGCGGACTCTGGTCGCGCCGTCCTATCTCTGGATTATGTTATCTCGTAGGAGCTGGAGCTTTAGTTGGTTTTCCTCCTCTTGGTGGTTTTTGGGCTTTGAGTGAATTACTCAAAGATCAAAGCCCATTAATTTCTCTAGTGATTCTGCTTGTCAATGGACTGACCTCATTTAGTGTGATGCGGGAATTTAGTTTAATTTTTGGCGGAGCAATTAAGCCTATCACTACCCGCTCTAGTGAGGTTCTTTGGGCGATGGTTTTACCGATGACCAGTCTAGCTGCTATTGCTTTGCATCTACCTTTAATCCTGAGATCTTTAGATCTTTTAGTGCCTTTAAATACATCTTCAGCTTTGCTGTTGAGTCTTTCTACCTTGCTAGGAGCTAGTTTGGCTATCTATATATATTCCAATGAGCAAATAGCCAAGCCAGTAACCTTGATTCCTCAGTGGTTAAGAGATTTCTTTGCCTATGATTTCTACAGCGCCTCGATTTATCGAATGACCATTGTTGCGTTAATCGGCGGTATTTCCAACATAGTCTCCTGGCTGGATCGCTACGTAGTAGATGGATTAGTCAATCTAGTTGCTTTAGTGACCCTTTTAGGTGGCGAGGGACTTAAATACAACAATAGTGGTCAGGGTCAATCTTACCTGCTTTCTATATTTTTAAGTTTGGTAGTCTTTGGTCTGCTTATCTGCTGGCCAATCCTCAATAGACTTTCAATGATTTTCATCAGTTAGTAGGAGTAATAACATGTTGAGTACTTTGATGATAATTCCCGTTTTGGCTTCTTTAGTAGTAGCCTTAGCGCCTAAAAACTCTCGCCAAATTACAATTTTTGCTATAAGTGGAGCCTTTGCTTGGTCACTCTATTTACTATGGCAATTTGACAGTAGTAATAGCCAAATGCAATTTAGTGAGTATATGGCTTGGCTGCCCCATCTGGGTTTGACCTATAGTCTGGGGGTAGATGGTCTTTCTTTGCCTTTAGTAGTTCTCAATGGACTAGTTACTTTGGTTGCTCTTTTTACCATAGAAGATAATATCGAAAGAGCCCGTTTGCACTATTGCCTGATTCTTTTAATCAATGCTGGAATTACTGGAGCGTTAGTTGCTCAAAATCTACTGCTGTTTATCCTTTTTTATGAGCTAGAGCTGATTCCTTTCTATTTAATGATTTCTATTTGGGGAAGTCAAAAAAGTGGCTACGCAGCGATCAAGTTTCTACTCTATACAGCAGTCTCAGGACTTTTAGTCTTGGCAGCCTTTTTAGGGATGAATCAGGGCAGTTTTGACTATAGTAATCTAGCTGTTGATTCTTTTTCCCTCAAAGCTCAGTTAATACTTTTAACCTTAGTAATAGTCGGTTTTGCTATCAAGGTTCCTTTGGTTCCTCTACATACTTGGCTGCCTGATGCCTATACTGAAGCAAGTCCAGCTACTACTATTTTGCTCGGTGGAATCTTAGCCAAGTTAGGTACCTATGGCTTGATTCGCTTCGGTTTAGAGCTTTTCCCTACAGCTTGGGCTTTAGTAGCACCTGGGCTTTCTATCATCGGAACTATTAGCGTACTTTATGGAGCTTTAGGGGCAATTGCTCAAAAAGATATCAAGCGGATGGTGGCTTATAGTTCAATTGGGCATATGGGCTATATCTTGGTAGCAGCAGCCGCGGCCAATAGATTGAGCATTCTTGGTTCAGTTGCCCAGATGATCAGTCATGGTCTGATTTTGGCCTTGCTATTTTATCTAGTTGCCATTGTAGAAAGAAAAACCGGGACTAGAGATCTTGATGTTCTCAATGGCTTGATGAATCCTATTCGGGGACTACCGCTAATTAGTGGGCTTTTGATTCTAGGGGGTATGGCTAGTGCCGGTATTCCTGGACTCGTAGGATTTGTAGCTGAATTTATAGTTTTTCAGGGAAGTTTCTCGAGCTTTCCTGTAGCAACTCTACTGTGTATCATCGCTTCTGGTTTGACGGCTGTCTATTTTGTGATTTTGCTCAATCGTACCTGCTTTGGCAAGTTAGACAATGAGTTAGCTTACTATCCCAAGGTGACCTTGAGAGAATCCCTACCTCCAGTGATCCTCACTATCATTATCATAATTCTTGGCCTGCAGCCCAACCTACTGCTTGCACCTATGCAGGCAACAACCGATAGTCTATCTCTGATTAATACCCAAATTGCCAATCTTTAGGAGTTTTAAAAAATTATGAACACTATTGTCACCAAGCTACCTCCTTCAAATCATCCTCATGCTGATATTATTCACAGACTGGAACTTGGCGGATCGATGCTACCTGATACTCCAGAAAATCTCATGCAGATCATTGGAATTTATAAAGCCTATGCTGTTCCAATGGACTTCTATTGGCGCAATTTACTCTATATTGCCGAGAGAGTATTTTTAAATCCACTACCTTTTTTTAAATATTTTCTACCTCAGGAATATCTGGATTTGCCCAATCACTATGCCGGTGAAGGTGCAGATTTGAGAGTATGGCGCGGCGCGGCTACTGCTCATGGTGAATTGCTGGAATTTATGAACAAGGGCAAAACCTTTAAAATGCCTCGTCTATTGCATCATCTCTGGCATGATCGCATCAATATGGAATTTGCTGAAGCCTGTATGCAAGCGATGTTATGGCATGGCCGAGATATGGGTTTGGGTAAATTTGATGCCTATCTCGATAGCCAAGAATATAGAGCAAATGCGGATCGAGCTATCAAGGCCTATTTTGCAGACAATCCCTTGATGCTCAATTTATATCGGCTGTTTCCAGAGATGTTTATTGAGCAGGTACGTGTAATGTCCTACTATTCCAACTTAGGACTATTTTGGGAAGTGATGGCCCCGGTTTTCTTTGAAATGTCTGATATTTATGATGAGGGAGGATTTAAAGGGGTTCCTGATGCTATGAACTTCCTGGTCAATGGGATCTTTGCTGTTGCTTCTCGTCCTATCTATCACAATGTCTACATCAAGGGGCAGCAATATGAAATAGTCCCTAAATCTCAAGGCTTTAATTGGTTAAATGAGGCTGCTCTTCCCTATGTTGAAGCTGTATTTTATCGAACAGCTCCTTTTCGTGGAACCAAGTCTTATAATGCCCAAGCCAAGCAAGTTCCAGATCAGCAAAAGGATTTTCACTATGGTATTCTCTATGCCGATGTCTTTCCTGTGGGAACTGCTGGAATTCCGCCTACACTTTTAATGGATGATATGTATCACTTTTTGCCAGATTATTTGGTCAAATATTATCAAAAGCACTGCAGAGGAGAAGATGACATATTGGTCCAATTAGGCATAACCTTCCAGCGCTCAATGTACAATGTCACCTCAGCGGTAATCCAGGCTCTTAGAACTGCCACATTATATCCTCTAGATGATCCTGATCTTGAACATCTACTTGCTAATCGCAAGTTTTATGAAGCTCAAATGGACCGCTTTTTGAGACCAGAAGCAAGGCTGCGCGATATTCAAGATCCCAATTATCGTTAATTTCAAGCATATAACCAGATAAAAAAGCTAGATTATATACATAAGCAAAATTTTCTTTAATCGTTGTGTATAAACATCTTCACTTTTTGGTTATAGGATTAAGCCTGCTATCACTGCCAGTATTGGCGCAGCAGGCTAATTTTTCCACCTTGACTCTCGAGAAAGGTTTTGACAGTAGCAAAGCTTTTGTGATGGGTTATACTGGCGGTACCTTTTCCTTAGCCAATATAGCTAAGGTTGATTCCCAGAATCGTCCTTGTATAGGCTACGGGGCTGCCGCCAATCGAGATCATCTGGTGGTTCTCAAAAGTGATTTTCCTAAGCTCAAACTCCTAGTAGAGAGCGATGAGCATGGAACGACATTGTTGATTAAGGATAATAAAACCAAGACTATAAGTTGTGTATTTGGCAAAGCTGCCCAGATCCAGGCTGAAAACTGGGCTAGCGGAGAATATGAAGTCTGGGTCGGATCGATAGAGCCTGGTAAAAGAATTGCCTATCGCTTGAAAGCCGAATCAGTTTACTAAAGCCTGACAAGAAGCATTAAAATTGGCTTTTTCCAATGATTCTAAGGTTAGACTGGCATCTTGAGCCCAGAATTTTTCTCCTAGACGGATAATATAACGCTCGTTGCCATCGTTGATTATGGCAATTACTGGAACTTTAGATCTGCCTGTTCCTGCTTGGAGGATGAGTTTTAGTTGAGTCTGTCTCTCAGGTGTAGTGGCATCATGAGGGGTTAGTTCAAGCTTAATATATTTAACTTGTTCGACTGGTTCAGCATCTTCAATAATCAGCTGAACCCGATCATCTCTATAGTCAACCTTGCCCCACAGCATCAGATGACTATCTTTAAGCAAAAATGGCTCTAGTCGGCTAAAGGCATCAGAAAAAACAACTGCTTCTACTGAACCAGTAGCATCTTCTATGCTCAAAAAAGCCATAGCAGTGTTGTTCTTGGTCATATGTCTTTTGACCTCAGTGAGCATAGCGACTGCTGAGACCTTCTGTCTAGCTCGCAATGTGCCAAGTTCTCCTAGATTCACTGGAGAGAGCAGCTCTAAAGACTGTTTTACAGCATGTAAAGGATGTTGTGAAAGATAGAAGCCGAGATGTTCTTTTTCCAGTTTTAACTTATCCTGCATGGAAAAATCTTCCACATTAGGAGCGCTAGGAGCTTCTTCTGGTATTGATTGAGCATCAATTTGCAAATCAAACAGACTCATTTGTCCACTATCTCGATCCCTTGCTTTTTTTTGTGCCCAAGGGATAACAAATTCTAGATCTTGGAGCAGTTGGTTGCGATTGAGATTGAGGCTATCAAATGCTCCAGCATATATGAGAGTTTCTAAGGCTCTGCGATTGGCCATTTGCAGATCAATCCTTTGACAGAAATCGGCTAAAGATTTAAAAGATCCATCTTCTCTGACTTTGATGATTGCTTCAATTGCCCCTTCACCTAAATTGGGAACTGCCAATAGTCCAAAGAGAATCTTTTGACCAACAGGAGTAAAATCTTTATAGGATTGGTTAATATCAGGTGGTTTCACCTCGATATTCATTTTTTGACAATTTTCCCGATATTTCTCGATTTTCTCTTTACTATCACTGCTAGCACTGAGCAATGCTGTCATATATTCAACAGGATAGTTGGCCTTGAGGTATGCCGTCTGGTAAGTGACATAGGCATAAGCCGTCGAGTGGGACTTGTTGAAACAATTAGAGGCAAGCAAGCCATTTTCCAAGACAAAATTATGGTCTTTTGCAAGGCCAATATCAAAGCAATCCTGGATGCCTAAACTGCGGCGGGAGATTATCTTAACCATAGTTGATTAGCCCTGAGGTGAGAGCATGTCGCTAGGGCGTACTAGAGAGGCGAATTCCTCTTTAGTTAGTATACCCAATTTGACTGCAGCTTGTTGTAAAGTTATCCCTTCACTATGGGCTACTTTAGCTACAGCAGCAGCTTTATCATAACCAATATGGGGATTAAGCGCTGTTACTAACATTAAAGAATTATTTAAATGTGTGGCAATTTGCTCTAGATTTGGCTGCAAACCTGTCAACATATGCTCTCTAAAACTGCGGCAGGCAGAACTTAAAAGCTCAACTGAGTTGAGATAGTTAAAGATCATAACTGGTTTGAAGACATTTAATTCAAAATTGCCCTGACTGCCAGAAAGGGCAATTGTAGTATCATTGCCAATTACCTGAGCGCAGACCATCGTCATTGCTTCACATTGAGTGGGGTTGACTTTACCAGGCATGATTGAAGATCCTGGTTCATTGGCAGGTAAGATGAGCTCTCCTAGTCCACAACGTGGGCCAGAGCCCAACCAACGAATATCATTGGCGATCTTCATCAGTGAGCAAGCTAGAGTTTTGAGAGCTCCGCTCGAGCTTACCAAACCATCATGAGATGCCAAGGCAGCGAATTTATTTTCAGCGCTGAGAAAAGGCATATTGGTCAAAGTGGCTATTTCTTTGGCTACCATATCTGCAAAATCTCGATGAGTATTAAGCCCAGTACCAACAGCGGTACCCCCAATAGCCAGTTCATAAAGATCATTTAAACTATTTTCAATTCTAGTTAGATCTTTAGATATTTGTGAATGATAGCCAGAGAATTCTTGGCCTAGGGTAAGGGGCACAGCATCCATTAAATGAGTACGCCCAACTTTAATAATTTCAGCAAATTCTTGTGATTTTTGCTCTAGTAGACTAATTAGATCTCTAAGTTCAGGTAATAATTTTTCCTTAAGTGAGAGAACTGCTGCAATATGCATTGCTGTGGGAAAAGTATCATTTGAAGATTGGGACATATTGACGTGATCATTGGGGTGGATCGGGCTTTTGCTACCCAAAGTTCCACCGGCAAGCTCAATAGCTCTATTGGAAATCACCTCATTGACATTCATATTGGTCTGGGTTCCACTGCCTGTTTGCCACACCTTGAGAGGAAAATGATCGTCTAGAGCTCCAGATATTACTTCATCGGCAGCTTGGATGATCAATTTAGCCAGATCTTTATCGAGTTTACCCAAATTTTGATTGACAAGAGCAGCAGATTTTTTGAGAATGCCAAAAGATCTTATAACCTCTTTGGGCATCAGATCAGTTCCTATATCAAAATAGTATAGAGATCTTTGCGTTTGCGCTCCCCAATAGCGATCACTTTTTACTGCTATTGAACCTATACTGTCTGTCTCTTGCCTGAAGCTCATATTTTTCTGCTTAAATTTATATATAATTCATAATAGTTGTAAACAAATTATTTAACTTTAAAAAAATGATTCTACCTGGTACAATTGTCAAAGTTGTCAACCCCAATGATACCTATTACCGCTTTGAAGGCTTAGTACAGAGAATTACTGATGGCAAGGTTGCCGTACTATTTGAAGGTGGCAATTGGGATAAGATAGTGACCTTCAAGCTTACTGAGGTTCAAGAAGTAGAATTGACAACTCCTGCTAAAAAATAAGTTTAGTTTAAATTATGCGGTTGCCCCAATTCAATAGTGAGCGTCTTGACCCCAAACATATTGGAGAAGTTATTGAGACTGCTACTAGCGAGTATTTAGCCCAGTGCCTTGATTCTGAGCAGTTGAGCTTTCCTTCTGTGCCTCCTTTTGGCAGTTGGGTCAAAGCCAAAGATGAAGAGTCAGATAATATCATCTTTGGGGTTGTAACCCATGCTACTACCAGTCCAATAGATTCTGTACATAGAGCCAGAGCCTTGGGACTATCGCTAGATCAGCTCAGACAACAGCAGCCACAGATATTTGCCATGTTGAAAACTGAATTTAAGGTGAGCTTGGTAGGCTTTGAAACCAATCAAGGCCAGTCAATCTATCAGTACTTTCCCCCAAGGCCCCCTCAGATCCATCAAGCTGTCTATCAATGTGACGCGCAAGAGGTGCTCAGATTTAGCCAGAAGTTGGATTTTCTGCGTATTTTGCTCCAAGTTAGTTATATTCCTGTTGAGCCATTGATAGCGGCAGTAATTAGAGAAATCTATTTCTTGAGAGCTTCTGATCGCAATTGGTTAGTCAGAGTAGGTAGGCAGTTGAGTGTTCTGCTCAAAGATGACTATGACCGTTTAAGTTATATCCTTTCACAAATTCATTGAAACGCGCTCTAACTGGCGACTTTCTGGCTGACTTTGATGGGAATATTCAAAGGCTGTTGATCTTGAGCAAGCGCTTCTAGTAGAGCTTTTTTAACTAGAGGATCTTTTTCTCTGCTGAGCATTATCTTGTAATAGTCTTGCAGGGGATGAGTGGAATTTTGTAATCCTGCTAATTGACGAATTGCTATGAGTCTTTTGAGAGGATCGCTATTGGTTAAATCAACTAGATAGGAATCAAAGTCATTCTGCTTTGAACCTTTGTCCCAAATCTGCCAGCCCAGCAAAGAGACAACCAACAATGTGCCAAGGCCTTGTAATATTGAGCCTACTGCTAACCAGCGATTTTCTACATCAGACCAGATGCAGGCAAAACCAAAAGTAGTAATCGCAGAGAGCCCTCCACTGACTACAGAAATCATCAACTTGCGATTAAGTCCTGATAAGTACTCTTGCCACAATCTGGTGATCGATGGCCAAGTTTGAAGGGTATAGACTGCCACCATAATTGCAACTCCAGCAGTTGTCGCTACAACTATCTGCCAGTTCCATAAGAACATATAGACAAGTAACAAGATCGCTAAGCAATAGAGAAAAGTTTTCTGGGTTTTTCTCTTGTTAGAAAACTTAATAATTTCTAATATTAAATGCCTCAGACCTTTGAGGGATTGAGAGAGAAGTTTTTTTGTTAGACGCCTGTTGTAATAGCTTCTCTGATAGGTCTTCACGCTAGTAAAAGTATAATCACTCATGTAAGTCTAGCACAGATTATCTCTTTAAATCACCTGATTAAATGGTGCTCTAGGGCAAAGCGAACTAATTCAGCGCGGTTATTACTCTCGGCTTTGCGCAGTAGGCTACTGACATACTTTTCGACTGTCTTGGGACTGAGAAACAATCTTTGTCCTATTTCAATATTGGATAGGCCTTTGCTGATTAGTTTGAGAACTTCTTGCTCCCTATTAGAGAGAGCTAAACTGGTATATTCTATTGTCAATTCTTCATTTTTGGCAGCAGCATAGTGCTTATTGGCTTGAAAAAACATAGATCTCTCTAAAAGATTTTTAACCACAGCACCAAGCTCTTCTATATCAAATGGTTTGGGTAAATAGACATCACAGCCATTTTGATAACCCTTGATCCTTTCTTTTGTACTATTAAACTCTGTTAAAAAAATTACTGGCAACAGTCTAAATTGGGGTTTTTGGCGAATTTGCTTAATCAACTGGTAGCCATCTACCTGGGGCATTTTGATATCAGAAATCACCAAATGAGGAAGATAACTATCTAGCAGTTCTAGGGCAACTAGACCATTATTGGCAACTAGGACATAGTAGCCAGATATTTCCAAATAGTCTTTGATGAGCAAACATATATCCTGATCATCATCAGCTAGTAGGATAGGTAGGGGCATTTTTTATCTTCTCTTCCACCAGGATGCTATGGCCAGTATAAGGCCTAGCAAAGGAAAAAGAAGAATAGACAACCAAAATAAACTAGAAAATTGCGCAGAAGTTAAAACAATGCGTCTGTTCTGACTTTCGCGAGCCCTAATCGAGAGATTGGCTTGATCTCCTTCGTTGAGCCATTGGACAGAATTGATGAAAAAATCACCATCTAAAAGAGTAGTAAACCAGCCATTAGTTGCAAATGTAGAATTGCCTACCACCACCAATTTAGATTCTTTATTTTCTTTTAGTTTGCGCTTGAGGGCTACTCCAATATCAAAAGGTCCAGCGAGATCAGTTCGTGGATTAAATGTAATTTTGTCTGAATTTCTACTGGCGCTTGCCCAGGTTTTATTATCAGTAATCAACAGGGGATTAGCCTGGACTTCTTTGACTTTAATGGTGCCTATGGCTCTAGTTAAAGGAAAAATAGAATTGCCATTTTGTAAAGGTTTAGTAATAGGATGCTCGCCATATTGAAAAATTACTGGAGATTCTGGACCTACACCAATTTGACTACCGCGGCCTGAGGCATCAACTACTAATCTAGGATCAAGTTTGACTCCCCATTGATCTAGAAGAGGATCAAGGCCCGGATCAATCCAGGGATCAACTAGTAGCAGTACATTGCCTCCTTGATCGCTATATTGCTTGATTAAATCAGCTTCAGGCTTTAAGAGCTTTTTTTTTGGGCCTATGATCAATAGACTATTGATATCTTTGGGAAACTTTGCTTCTTGGGCTAGGTTGAGCGCTTTTACTATATAGCCCTTATCTTTGAGAATAGCAACAGCTTCAGAGATGCTATCTTTACCTGGAAGTAAGCTTGGTTCTTGGTGCCCTTGTAGTATGTAGATAGTTTGCTGGGAATTTTTGACGATTCGCTCTAGAGTACTAGTTAGCTTAACTTCTGAGATTTTATCTAGGGTTTGTCCTTTGGGATCGAGTTGCAGGTTTTGAACTAGTAGCTTTTTATCGGCATATTGTAAATATACTGACCCTAGCGATTTAACAGCAAATTGCCTAGCTAGAGCAGGTCTGATTTCAGGATCAACAAATTCATATTGAAAATTGGGGCTCAAGTGAGCATAGCTATTGAGGAGTTCTCTATCATCTGGATCTGGTTGTGCCCTTAAAAAAACATAAGCTTTGGTATTTTGGGGTAAATTTTTAAGAATTTCTTGGCTCTGGGGAGCAAGTGTGTGAAGCTGATTTTTAGTTAAATCAATATGATAGGAATATCGAAAGGCTAAATAGTTGAGCAAAACCAGAATCACCAGAAAGGCTAAGCTCGAAAGTAGGATATTTGCGTTAGTTTGGGTAGATCTTCTGAGCCAGAATGCTTTATTGATAAAGAGAAAGCTTGCTAGCCAAACAATTAACAGCGTTGCCCCAGCAGTAATTAAGCCTAAATAAAGAGGAGCAGATTGATTTGTAATAGCCTGAGCAACTAATCCAGCTACCAAAAAAAAGACAGATGGAATGAACAGATACTTAAGGTATAACCAATATTTACTCACAGACCCAGAGCTGCTAAAGAACGTATATGATCATAGCATTGCTCCGAATCTTTGCTCTTTTGTATGCATTACAAAAAATTGTTATTTGTTTCAACCCCGGTAGGTCCTCTAGGTGGAGGTACTGGAGGTGGAGTAGAGTTGACTCTCTATAATTGCCTCAAGGCATTACAAAAAAAAGGTTATTTTATTGATGTTGTTGCACCTTTAGGCTCTAAACTCGAAGGTGCTTCGCTTCATCAGATTGCGGGAGAATTGGAAAAGTCTATCCAAGAGCAATCTCCCGCAGATCCGATTACCGTATACAATAATTCTGTATTGTCAAATATGTGGCAATATGTTCGTGAAATTGAGCAAGATTATGATTTAGTAGTCAATTTTTCTTTTGATTGGCTACCACTCTACTTAACTCCTTTTTTAAAAAAAAATGTAGCTCATCTTATTAGTATGGGTTCGCTCTCTAACTTAATTGATACAGCTATTGAAAAAGTTTTAAAACACTTCCCCTATACTGTTGCAGTTCACGGAAAAATCCAAGCACAAACATTTTCCTTCTGTGATCAACTCTTATGTTTAGGCAATGGATTAGATATAGATCAATATCAATTTTGCGCTCAGCCTCAAGATTATCTAGCCTGGGTTGGTAGAATTTCACCTGAAAAGGGATTAGAAGATGCAGTTGCTGCAGCGCAAATGAGCAATATCCCTTTAAGAATATTTGGACTGATGCAGAATCGCGATTACTTTGATAGGATATGTGCAAGCTATCCAAATGCTCCAATAGAATATGGGGGTTTTTTATCAACTGCGCAGCTTCAAGATCAGCTGAAATTTGCACGCGCTCTTTTGATGACCCCCCACTGGGTAGAGGCTTTCGGTAATGTAGCGATAGAAGCTATGGCCTGCGGTGTTCCGGTGATTGCTTATCGAAGAGGTGGACCTACTGAAATTGTGCAAGATGGTAGAACAGGTTATTTGGTAGAACCAGATGATATTTCAGCAATAGTATCGGCAATATCGCGCATAGATAAAATTGACCGTTGGCTCTGTAGAGAACAAGCTCAACTTTTCTATTCTCTTGATTCATTGGGTGATCGTCTAGAATCTTGGTTTAATAAGATTTAGACATTCTTTTTCAATCTATTGGCAATTACAGATCTATATTGGTGCGAATCTTTACCATATGTATACTCAATAAAGTATTCATAGGCAGCCCAAGAATAACCCTTTTTTTCTTGATTACAATGTCTGCAAATTACCCAGAGGTTATTTTCATCAAAAACAAGATGTTTGGCCAAAAGCTTGGGGTGTTTGTGATCTAGGGTGGGATGAGATGGATCATCGGGATGAGTGTAGTAATTCATGGTCTGCTTACATACTGGGCAGTCCCAGTCATGCCGAGAGCGCCGCATTTGCTTTCCTTTTGGACCATCGGTATATTCATTCCATTGTTTGATCAGCTCATTGTAGTTATTAAAATCTTTGATTGATTCTCTAACTTTCTTATTAGATGCCCTGTTTTGGGCAATTAGCTCTTTGATATCTACTACATCATCATCTTCAATATTCATACCACAAATACTCTTTAGCCCAACTGTACAACGTTGTTTTTGTTAGGTTTTGTAGATTTTTTGCCTTTTGATTTTTTAAGATTTTGATAGTCGCTGATATGAGCAAGTTTACCAGAAGCTTCAGCCTTAACTTCAGCTAACATCTTGCTTTTGAAGGCTTCCCACTGGTTTAGACTTTCGGCAACTATCTGATTTGACTTTTGGTTAGCTTCTAAAGCTTGGGCGATTGTCTGTTGAAAATCGAGATCGTTTTGCTGGTTTAGGTTTTGGGCGATTTGCTCCCAAGAGGCTTTTTTTCTTAGATCAAGCCCTTTAACTAAATCAGGATGTTGCTTTTTGAGCTGCTGACTATTTTCTAGCAGTAACTCTTTAAATATAGCTTCTTTAAGTTCTTGTAGTTTCATATCAAGACCAAAGACTTTTGTGAATAAGATCCCAAATTAGTTCTAAATCTTGTTTGATGTGGATTTGGGAGATAGGTTTGGTTAAAAGAGCACGAATAGCTCTAGCAATATTTGCTAGTTTAGCGTCTGATTCATTTTTGATAAGGTCAATCTGTTCATCAGCATATTTAACAACCTGTGACTTTTCTCTTCCAAGTCTTCTGTTACTATTCTGAAGACGTTTGTCTTTTGCAAGAGCAATTTGGCAAAACTTTTGACCTGCACTTGTTTGAGTTAAAAATTGATATAGCTGAATAATTTCCTCAGCGGTGAGTCCTTTGACGTACTCCTTATCTAGTCCAGTGATCTGTTTGAATTGATCTTCAAGTTCTTTTCTAGTAGAAACGTTTGGCTCGTTTTCAAATTGGTAGGCACTATTCATAGTCTGTAAACTGGTAGATTTATGCTAATAAAACTGTTTTGAGTATATTTTACCTGATCTACCAGCGAAAAATCATATGATCTTAAAATTTTTTTCAGGCTACATAGCCAATAGAAACAATGCCAAGTTTTTTGTGAGTTTCGGTATTAGCCTGGAGATAAAGCTCAACTCTCTCTACTAGATTTTTATCAAAAGCATCTTTGCGGTGATAGAGCAACCTAGCAAAAACGCTAGCGGGCAGGCCGTAGCGTTCGTAGTGAGTATGAAGATAGTCGAGAATATACTTTTCATCTGTTCTGTTTCGTTTGAGACAAGCCCTCGCGCAGTCTATCGCTAGGTTGTTGGAAAGATTCCAATATTGGTCTTGTTGCTTTTGAGTCAGAGATCTTTGCATATTATGACCGCATCCTTTTCAAGTTTATTTATAGTAATCTTTGCTAGGAATTCTACAATATTTTTTTCAAGATGGAGAGTATAAAATTTATCTTTTTTAAATTTTCTGAACTAGCCCAATAAAGTACGACACAAAAAAAGCCCCTAACTGGGGCTCGGCTGTTGAACAAGGATTTTAATAACTTCTACTTAACCAAAAAGTCTTAAACCTGTTACCAAAAACAAGAAATAACCCCAGGATTAACAAACCAGAAACCACCGGTATGGTCATTGCCAGAAAAGGCAAGGTAGCCGCAGTGACAAGCTCTAAAGTAGAAATAATTGGATTGGCTAAACCACCAGTAGTGGCACTAGAGCCCAGGCGAAAAACACTAGTTAATCCCTTGATTAACCCAGCTGAACCACCACCAGCAATTACAGCTAAAGTCCATTGGATCATGGGATTCATATCTGCAGGTACTGAAGCTGCAGTGATGAAGGTGCCTACTGCCGCGGCCATAGGTGTAGCTATAGTATCAAGCAGATTATCAAGCCAGGGAACATAATAGGCAATCACTTCAATTGCGCTGGCAACGGCCAACATTATTAAAGATTGCTCACTATCTAACCAGCTCAACCCAGCAGGCAAAGACCAATGGCCCAGAACTGAAAATAAACTAACCATGAAAAGGGGGACGAATACTCTAAAACCGCAGGCGGCGCTTAGAGTAATTCCTAGCAATATACTAACGAGATCACTAGTAGCAGTATCGATTGAGGCAATGTGCATCATAAATACTTAAGTTGAATAATAATACTCATTATGAAAAACTTTACAAACTTTGCCTAGTAGTGTTAACACTGCGTCAGAGTTGGGTTTTCTTGTATAGCCTTACTGGAGATATTGAGCGAAGATCAAAGATATACAAATCCATTAAATGGTTTTAGGAGATTAATCAATTATGTCTGAGCATGAAAATATCCCGGAAGTTGTAAATGTTGAATCTGAAGTTGTAGAAGAAAGCAAACAGGAAAGTAACCTCAATAGCGCTTTTGTTGAGCTTTTCAAAGCTATTAAGCAAGAGAAACTGATTCCTATTATTGAACATTTTGCTCGTAGACTCCAGGAAGAATGGTTGAGCTTGGATAGCAAATGGAATCAGCAATATGGTGAAGGCTATCAAAACCTGAAAAAAAATGTAGAAACTTTTAGCACCAACTATCAAAGCCAAAAAACACAATTCCAAAACGATGGGATTAACCCTCTTGAGCAAAAACAAAGCCAATGGGAAAATAAAGCTAGTGAATTTGCCGTATTTGTCGCCCAAAAGGAACAACAACTCAAAGCGCGTTTGCTAGAGAAATGGCAGAGGGGTTAATCTGAAGTTGCAGTCTTTTTTTTCAAGGCTGCAACCAATTTTTTTCTTAATAGATAGGTATAGTGATGAAAATCTCCAATGACAGCTTGATTCATTTTGACCGTTTGCTAGTTTATTCTACCTATCGAGATAAATTACTTGAACTAGTGCCCTATATGCCCAATATCACTTGGGTCAAAGTTAGATCACAAAGGCGCGAAGGACATATCACCTACTCTATTAACGACTGGCAAGGCGGCGGAGATATCCCAGGAGCAGCTAGAGCAATACTCAGCGAAGATTTACTAGCCTGGAGTGAGCACAATACCTGGAATGAGGAAGAATTCACCCAAAATTGGTACATAAAAACTCATGCATTCAGTGAGGCGGTACAATGTGCCGGCACAACTCGTTTTCTAAAAGATAATGGCTCTACTAAAGTAGAAACCAGAGGCGAGCTAAGCATTGATCCTAGTCAAATCAAAGGCTTTCCCTCTTTTATGGTAGGGGGTATTGCCCATGTAGTAGAAGAGTTCTTGGCTAGCAAGATTCCCCCCAATTTGGTCCAAATGAGCGAGGGCGTATCTAGCTATTTGAGCAAAAATTCTTGAAATAATTCTTAACTTATAATAATACACTTGATCTTACTTAAGATTTGAGCAACCCAGAACAATTACTAGCTAATCTTAAATCTTTTTGGGATTTTGGTCATGTTTAAATTTAAGTTTCTTTAATATTATTGAGACTTTCATCGAAAAAGAGATAAAAAAGAAATTATAGAGAGTATTTACTCTCTTTTTTTGTTTTGAAATAAATATCTTCTCATGAAATTACCTGCGCGTTTGTTGTCCCCATTTTTAGCTGCCTTGATGTTTGCGAGCAACGCTCAAGCTTGTTCACGCGTAACTTGGCTAGGTCCAGAGAATCAGGTTGTTACGGGCCGATCTATGGACTGGTTTTACGCCTTTAATGCTCATTTTTACATCTTTCCTCGGGGAACTGAGTTCAACGGAGCAGGTGGTCAGAATTCACTCAACTGGGTCAGTAAATATGGAACAGTTTCTACAGCCGGCACTGCAAATCCTGATGGGCCAATTAATGGGGTTTTTGATGGTATCAATGAAAAAGGATTAGTTGCCAATCTTCTTTATCTAGGTGAGACCGACTTTGGCGCAGTACCTACCAACAATAAGCCACGTTTGTATTTTGCCGCTTGGACGCAATACGTACTATCTAATTATGCTACTGTCAATGAAGTGGTTGATGCTTTTAAAGACAATCCCATCTATATTGTACCAATAATGTTCGGGCCTGGTAAAAAAGTTCCACCAACGGTGCATCTTTCAGTTTCAGACTCTAGCGGAGATTCAGCAATTTTCGAATTTATCAAGGGTAAATTGATAATTCACCATAACCGGAAATATCAGGTAATGACCAATAGTCCAGCTTATGAGGAACAACTTGCTCTCAATGTCTATTGGAAAAAACAAGATGGCTCTAAAAATTTGCCCGGTTCTCATCTCTCTGAGGATCGCTTCGTTAGGGCCTCTTATTATCTGAGCAAATTACCACAGACTACCGATGAGCGCAAAGCCGTCGCTGGTGTGTTCAGTGTCATGCGAGATGTTTCAGTCCCTTGGGGCCAGCCAGATCCAGAGCATCCTAATTTGGCACCTACCTACTGGCGAACTGTAGCTGATCAGAAAAATCTGCTTTATTTTTTTGAATCAACCTTGAGCCCCAATATTGTCTGGGTCAACCTGCATAAGCTCAACTTTAACCCAGGTTCTGGCGTACGCAGCCTTAAGGTAGAGGATAACTATTCTCTAATAGGCAATGTTGATAATAACTTCCAGAGTGCTAAACCAATAAATTTCTTAGCACCTTGACTGTTACAGTTGGTGAAGTAGCTGTCAGATTCAATTAAATAAACGTTAAATTGTTGAAAATGACGATTAGTTCCCGCCGTAAAGTTAGTATCATTTTGGGGCGGGTGTTTATTTAAAAGGAAAAAGACCTTATGGCTCTGGATGCATGCACCGAAGTACCAGTTCTCAAAGAGCGTGGACAAAGGGAAGTATTTTGTGGGTTAACAGGAATAGTCTGGCTACATAGAAAGATGCAGGATGCTTTCTTTCTAGTAGTTGGCTCTCGTACCTGTGCTCACTTGATTCAATCGGCAGCGGGAGTCATGATCTTTGCCGAACCTCGTTTTGGTACCGCCATTTTGGGTGAAAAAGATCTAGCTGGACTGGCTGATGCCAACGAGGAATTAGATCGCGTAGTTGATCAACTTTTGGCAAGACGTCCTGATATCTCCACGCTTTTTTTAGTTGGTTCTTGTCCCTCTGAAGTCATCAAACTAGATCTTGCCAGAGCCGCCGAAAGACTCAGTGAAAGGTTTTTTCCCCAAGTGAGGATACTTAACTATTCTGGCAGTGGGATTGAAACTACCTTCACCCAAGGAGAAGATACCTGCTTGAAGTCCATGGTTCCGATATTACCAAGCTCCAATGAAAAAAGCTTGATGGTAGTTGGCACTCTTGCCGATGTAATTGAGGATCAATTTCGTAAGATTTTTGATACATTGGGTCTTGGACCTGTCTATTTCTTTCCACCAAGAAGGGCTACCAACTTGCCACCAGTAGGCAAGCAAACTTATTTACTACTAGCTCAGCCATTTTTGAGCGAGACTGCTAGAGCGTTAATTCAGCGTGGGGCCACTTTGCTAGATGCGCCCTATCCCATTGGAGTGGAAGGAACTACGGCTTGGCTTGAAAGTGCGGCTAAAGCTTGGAACATTAATAATGAACATTTCCAAAAGACAATAGCCCCGGCCAAAGAGCGGGCCCAAATTGGGCTAGAGCGCTACCGCCAATCCCTTGCTGGTAAGAGCTTGTTTCTCTTTCCTGATTCACAATTAGAAATTCCTCTGGCTCGTTTTCTTTCTAGAGAATGTGGTATGGAGCTAGTAGAAGTAGGTACTCCCTATATCGATAGAATGCTTATGCAAAATGAAATTTCCCTACTTCCTGCAAATGTATCACTTTCAGAAGGACAAGACGTTGAGCGGCAATTAGACCGCGCTCGTTTAGCAAAGCCTGATATGACAGTCTGCGGATTAGGTTTAGCCAATCCTCTAGAGGCAGAAGGGATGACCACTAAATGGTCAATAGAGCTAGTATTTTCACCAATACAAGGCTATGACCAAACAGCAGATTTGGCAGAACTTTTTGCCCGGCCCTTAGAGCGAAAAAAAAGACTCTCAGTTTAAATTATTTAATTTAAAAAATCACTATGGAATTGACACTCTGGACCTATGAAGGACCACCTCATGTTGGAGCAATGCGTATTGCCACTTCAATGGAAGATGTGCATTATGTACTACATGCGCCTCAAGGTGATACCTATGCCGATTTACTCTTTACAATGATTGAGCGAAGAGATAGACGTCCCCCGGTAACCTATACTACTTTTCAAGCTCGAGATCTTGGTGGAGATACTGCTGAACTAGTCAAGACCTCTGTCAAAGATGCCTATGAGAGATTCAAGCCTCAAGCAATGCTTGTAGGCGAGAGCTGCACAGCAGAGCTAATCCAAGATCAGCCTGGTTCTTTGGCTAAGAGTATGAACTTGCCTGTTCCTGTAGTCAGCCTTGAGCTACCTGCCTATTCCAAAAAGGAAAATTGGGGAGCTAGTGAAACCCTCTATCATTTAGTAAGAACCTTGCTCTTACCACTAGTCTCTGATGCCAAGAAGGAAAAAGAGCCGCTTTCTAGACCTAAAGCCAATATAATTGGACCGACAGCTCTTGGTTTTCGCTGCCGCGATGATGTCAGAGAAGTTATCAAACTCCTAGGAGAAATCGGTGTAGAGGTCAATGTAGTCGCTCCTCTAGGTTCAACTCCGGCTGATATTTTGCGGATACCTCAGGCTGATTTTAATATCTGTCTTTACCCTGAAATTGCCTTGACTACTTGCTCATGGCTCAACCGAACTTTTGGTCAACCAGTTGTGCGCGCTGTGCCAATTGGCATAGGAGCTACTATAGACTTTATCAAAGAGGTCGCTCAAGTAGCCCAAATAGATGTCTCAGAATATCTAGAAAGATCCAAATCTCAAACCCTAGGCCTATGGGATAGTGCAAGGATCACTAGCGAGGCTGATTCTGCGGCTTCTCGTTTACCTTGGTATTCGCGCTCGGTCGATTCTACTTATCTAACCGGTAAGAGGGTATTTATTTTTGGGGATGCTACCCATGTGCTCGCTGCCGCTCGCATTGCCACCGAAGAGTTAGGCTTTACTGTAGTGGGAGTTGGCACTTACAGCCGTGAATTTGCCAGAGAAGTTCGGGATTTAGCTAAAAGTTATGGATTAGAAGCGGTCATTTCTGATGATTATCTAACCGTAGAAGCTAAAGTGGCAGAGGCAGCTCCTGAATTGGTATTGGGTACCCAAATGGAACGGCATATCGCCAAGAGGCTGGGCATTCCCTGCGCTGTGATTTCTACCCCAATTCATGTCCAAGATGTACCAGCGCGTTACTCCCCTCAAATGGGCTGGGAGGGAGCCAATGTCATTTTTGATAGCTGGGTTCATCCTCTGATGATGGGACTAGAAGAGCACCTAATTGGTATGTTCCGGGAGGATTTTGAATTTAAGCAGGGACATATGAGTCATTTGCATACGGCAGATTCCCCTACACCAGTAGCGGTGATTGCTCAAGATAATAGCAATGGCGAAGTACATTGGAGCGCTGATGGAGAAGCTGAATTGAAAAAAATTCCCTTCTTTGTTCGCTCTAAAGTCAAACGCAATACTGAGAAATTTGCTGCTGATAACGGGATTATTGCCATCACAGCCGAAGTTCTTTATGAAGCAAAGGCCAAAATTGGCCGCTAGTAGTTATTTATTTTTCACTGGAGAGTTAATTTAAAATGGTTATTTCCTCAAATCCCCGCCCAACTATAGCTAAAGGTCAAGATGGCGAAGGTAGCGTTCAGGTCTTCCAAGATCCCAGCATGAAAATTGAAGAAGGTGCTTTAGTCATTGCTGTCTATGGCAAAGGTGGTATTGGTAAATCCACAACATCTTCTAACCTTTCGGCTGCTTTTTCTAAATTGGGCAAAAGGGTATTACAAATTGGCTGCGATCCTAAGCATGACAGCACCTTTACCCTCACTAAAAAAATGATTCCTACTGTGATTGATATTCTCGAAACAGTAGATTTTCATTCAGAGGAGCTCAGACCTGATGATTTTGTTTTCTCAGGTTATAACGGAGTGATGTGTATAGAAGCAGGTGGACCGCCAGCTGGAACTGGCTGTGGAGGTTATGTCACAGGACAAACTGTCAAGCTTCTTAAAGAACACCATTTGCTAGAAGATACTGATGTAGTGATTTTTGATGTACTAGGAGATGTTGTCTGTGGCGGTTTTGCCGCTCCTTTACAACATGCTCATTATTGCGTAATTGTCACAGCCAATGATTTTGATTCTATCTTTGCCATGAATAGAATCGTAGCTGCTATTCAATCTAAGGCCAAAAACTATAAAGTTCGTCTTGGCGGGATTGTGGCCAATAGAAGCGCAGAGACAGATCAGATTGATAAATTTAATGCTCAAACTGGACTTAGAACTCTTGCCCATTTCCGTGATGTAGACGCAATCAGACGCTCTCGTTTGAAAAAATGCACCATATTTGAAATGGAATCTGCCCCCGATGTCGATCAAGTACAACAAGAATATCTCAATTTGGCTAGATCTTTAATGGAGAATGTTGAACCCCTAGAAGCTAATCCACTCAAAGATCGCGATATTTTTGATCTACTAGGCTACGATTAAGTTAAATAAATTAAATATTAAGAGATGGCCCCAATAAGCCATCTCTTTTTTTTGCTCTTAGTTTGCTGTACCTAGAGTTCCATTGGGCATGATTGTCTCTTCTAGAGATGAGGATAGTAGGTTGGTCTCACCTAAAGTTGCACCAATTAAATTAGCACCTTTTAAATTAGTCTTCTTGAGATTGGCTCCGCTTAAGTAGCTCAAAAGTAGTCCAGCTTTTGCCAAATTTGCTTTATAAAGATCTGCTTCTTTTAAATTGGCATGAAGTAGGTTACAGCCAGTTAGATTGGCTGAGCTTAAAATGGCATGTTCAAGATTAGCCTTACTCAGATTGGTATTTGCTAAATTAGCACCTGTTAAGTTAGTACCTGTTAAATTAGCTCCTTCAAGATTAGCTCCTTCGAGATTGGCCCCGCGGAGATCAGCGCCTTCAAGATCAACATTTTTGAGCTCAGCTAGTCTTAGATCTGCCTGTTGCAAATTAGAACCTTTCAAGTTGGCTTTATTGAGATAGGCTCTGATGAGTTTGGCTTTTTTGAGAGAAGCTCTACTGAGATTGCTATCGCTCAATATTGCTCTGGTAAGATTGGCAGAATTTAGATTAACTTGACTCAACATGGCACTAGAAAGACTAGCTCCACTGAGGTTTGCTCTTTTAAGATTAGCTTTAAAAAATTGAGCTTGAACCATACTGCAATTAATAAAAGTTGCACCGGTAAAATCTGCCTCTCTCAAGCAGGCATGAGAGAGAATAGATCCGGTTAAATCGGCTCCTATTAGATTAGAACCACTCAGATTAGCTCCGCTAAAAACACTCTCAATTAATATAGATCCCATTAAGTTGCAGTGCATCATTTCAGCTTCAGCAAAGTTGCAACTTAAAAATTCACTCTCTTGGAGATCGCTTTGTGTGAATCTAGCTCCTTTGAAGTTAGTTTTGTTAAAAGTCAGTCTTCTCAAGTCGGATTTAGTCAGATTGAGAGATTGAAAGTTACGTTCACCATCTTTGTACCTAGCAATGGTACTTCTAAGTCGGAAAATCTCATCCTTTTTCATAAAAATGTAATAGTTTGTTTAGTTCTCTGTTAACTATTGAAATCAAAATCTATCTGAAGCTAAAGGCAATTTGCTACAAAAACCAATATCAATACATAGCAAATTCGACTATACCAACCAACCAGGTCTAGGCATCAGGTTAGCAAAGTCTTGGGCATCGGTGAACTTGATTAGTGCTAAGGAACTTAAAAGGTCTACACTCGCTATCATATATTCGAGTTATATATATTTATAATCCTAATAGATTTAGTGCTAACTTGGCAAGTCAAGACTAACAGGAATCACTACTTTAAAGCTAGAGCCTTGGTTGGGAGTACTTTTAACATCAATAAAACCATTACAATGCTCAAGTAAACGTTTTACCAAAGTCAATCCTAGTCCCAGAGAGAGAGAATCTTTGTTGTGAGGATTGTGACCTCGATAAAAACTATTAAATATTTTAGTCAATTCGTTATTTCTGATACCAATACCTGTATCTAAAATAATCAGCTCAAGATTATTATTGGAGTTTATCTGACAGCTAAGAGAAATTTTTCCACCAGAAGGGGTAAATTTGAGGCTATTGTCTAGAAGATGCGACAAAATCCGCTGAAGATAAAATTCAGGACAGCAAACTTTCGGCAAGCCCGTAGGAATAATGTACTCCAAGAAGATCGTCTTATCTTGAGCGATAGATTGATAGAGACTTACAACATTAAATAGCACTAGCTCTAATTCACAGCTAACTTGAGAGAAATTGACCTGCTGATGAATTTTTTTAATCTGTACCCATTCAACTAGAGCGCTCCAGAGCGCGTAGTAAGACTGCCACTGCGACTTTACCATTTCCATATAGAGTTGGCGCTGAGCCGGTTTTAAAGTGGGAGATTGTAAAAGAGTCAGCGCAGTCTTCATGTTAGTTAGCGGCTGTCGCATCTCCTCTGTCAAGTGCTCCAAAAAATCATCTTGTATTGTGAGAGTGTTTTTTATAATCTGGAGATCAACTACATCTTTTTCATCTTCGATTTCTTGCAAATTTTCGGTTTGTTTGAGTAGTAGATTAGTAATTAACTTAGGCTCAATTGATTTTGACCAACCAGCTAAGGTATTTCCAGTTAAAACTTCTAATGTAGTTAAATCACTAATTGCTATAGCATCTTGCAATCTAGAGAGAAATTTTTGACATAGATCTGATTCAAAATTAAAAGTAAGCTGAAATTTTTCTTTTTCTAAGGATCTGGCAAAAATCAAACCACTAAAGCGATCAGCTCTGATTACTAAAAACATCTCTCTTTGCAGTGATGTTTGAGGAGTTATATCTACAGAGATCATTTTTTTATGGAGGATTCTGCTGGGAAATTCGCCATAAAGATAGACTTGTTGTAAATATTTTTGCTGACTAAGGAGATCGAGTATCAGAAGTAAATCAGCAGGTAATTTTAGCCAAATGGTAGAAAATAGCTGCTCTTGGATTAAAAAATCTAGCCAACTTGCAAGAATTATTTTTAATTTATTGGCGCTAATGGTTATGAATTGGCACTGCTGCAGCACTAGGAAGAGATCAGATTCGGACATATCAAATCCAAGAAAAAATCAAATCATCCAATTCACTGTAGCTAGGTAGAACAGTATCTATAGCCTTACCAGATCTGAGTACTAGGCGATCATGTTGAGGACGTGAGAATAGTTCACTAAAGTAGCGCGCAGAAAAAATGATCAGATCGGCTGTTGAATTTATGGCTATCATACCTGAAGAAACACCCATTAACCTAGAAGGAGTACTAGTGACACTTTTAAACCAGTTGGCATAAGGTTTATCCAGATGAGCAATTTTCACTGATTGACTCAGAACATCTAGCATATCATTATCGCCATAACCGTAGAAAGGATCTCGGCAATTATCACTAGCAAAGCAGACTGAAATATCTTGAAGCTGCAATTCATGCACCCTGGTAATCCCCCTCCAAAAGGGAGTTGTATTTTCCTTGCGATCTTGTAAAAACATATTGCACATCGGTAAAGAGACTATCGAGATACCAGCTTGCTTAACTAGTTCAATAATTCTAGTAGATGTTTCAGTATTTTGTACTGAAAGCGAACAGCAATGACCGCAGACTACCTGGCCAAGATAATCATGCTTGAGAGCAGCTAGAGCAACTTTTTCTAAGGCGCGAGAATTAGGATCTCCATTTTCATCAACATGGAGATCTATTTTCATGCCCCTTTGTTTAGCGATTTTAAAGAGAAAATCTAAATTCTCCTCCAAATCACCAGCCATATAGGCAACTCCACCTAAAATATGTCCCTGTTCATTCATATGCTCAACTAAAGCTAGACCTTCAGGGCTTTGGTAGTAGTCAAGGCTTACTAGCGAGGCGGCCTGCAACTCGAGTCGATCTGACCAATTTTGTCTCAATTGCTCAAAAATTTGAAAAGTAGCCAGACCCTTTGGACCTGTTGCATCTATGTGGGTACGGATTGCTTGACTACCATGAGCGTAGCTACATTTAAGTCCAAATTCCAGACGACGATAGACATCATCAGATCGCCAGTGTTCTTTTTTGTCATTAATTACTGCATCGATTGCCCCAGCAAATGTACCATTAGAATTAGGCGATCTTTCCCAAATATGGCCCCTATCAAGATGAGTATGAAGATCTGCAAAACAGGGAAAAACTAATTTTTTTGCAAGATCATAACTGATGATATCTTCAGTATTTTCTCCATTTGAAGGGGTGATTTGTACAATCTTTCCCTTGACAATTTTTAGATCAACTTGGGATATCTCGCTTTGACCCTGAAATTCTAAAAAGCAAGATGGTATATGTGCATTTCGCAGATAATATACAGAAGGATTAACTCTATATAGTTCTTTAAGGTCTGTAGGCATAAAATAATAGTAGTTGCTCTGTCCAAAATGAATTTTTATTTGTAAAATCTCAGTTAATAACTAGAGGGTAATATATGCCCCGTTCACTTAAAATCAGACAAGATCAGCTCGATCAAGTCAGACTCTCTCTAATTCGCAATGGTTATCCAACGCAGCGCTCTCTAGCTGAGCATGTAGGACTTGCGCTAACTACGGTCAATAATTTTCTCAATGGTAGAGCTGTTGACTATACAACATTTGAGGAAATTGCCCGCAGGTTATCTTTAGATTGGAAGGAGATAGCAGATCTAGGATCTGAATTAGTAATACAAGCTAGTGAAAAAAAGAGTAAAATTCTAAACTTTAATAATGTTAACTCAGATATTACTCTTCTCTATCCCAGTGGAATATTACCAATAAATTTTCCCTACTATGTTGCGCGCAATCCATTAGAAGAGCAAATCAAAGAAAAAATTGCAGAAGTAGGTGCTTTAGTTCAGATAAGAGCGCCCAGAGAAACTGGGAAAAGTTCAATGCTGCTAAGAGTCCTGGAACATGCACATTCTCAATTAGGATATAGTGTGGTCACTCTGAATTTAGCTCAACAGCTCGATAGACAGACCTTGGTGAATTTTAATCAGTTTTTGCGTTGGCTATGTGCCAACACTGCAAATGCTCTTTCACTCGAACCTCGACTAGATGAGTTTTGGAGCAGTGATTTAGGTAGCAAAACTAGCTCTACTCGCTATTTTCAAAATTATCTATTGTTAAAAATTAACACTCCTCTAGTTTTGGCTCTAGATAATGTTGATCGTCTCTTGGAATACCCACATTCAGCAAGGGACTTTTTTTTTCTGTTGAATTTTTGGTATCAGCAGTCTAAGAATTCGGCTCTTTGGCAAAAGCTCCGTTTGGTTTTAGTTTCTTCAACAGGGCTATATACTCCTTTTGATCTTAATTACAGTCCTTTCAACCTTGGATTAACGATCAAGTTAAGAAATTTTGAAAAACAGGAAGTCGAACAGCTCTCTAAAGACTATGGTTTAAACTGGGATAGCGATCTAGCTAAAATTATTGATAATCTTGCCGGGCAGCCATTTTTAGTACATCAAGCCCTCTATCATCTGAGCCATACAAAAGTAAGCCCATTACAATTACTAGAAAACTCTACTACTTTTGGGGGAATTTACTTTGAGCATTTAAATAATTTGGCAATAGCACTCAGGGAAAATCAAGATCTCTCTCGGGCTATTGAGCTGATTATCAATAGTAAAAATACACCTCGTTTAGATCCTTTGTTAATTTACAAACTCAGCAATTTAGGCCTAGTTAAAATCAATCGTAATAGAGTATCAATCAGCTCTCCACTGTACTATCAATATTTCAAAAACCAAAGCTATAAACAATTAGACATTGAGTTTAGCTAGGTGCGTGATTGAGATTTTGGTGCTGGGCCAGCTTGATGGTTTCACCTGGTTTGAGTTGGCTCATCAGCTCTCCGGCTAAGCTTCGATCTAGTAGGGGAAAATTATCCGCAGCAATAGTAAAAGTACGATTCAAACTAGTCAAAAATAGAATATTGCCAGATGAGAGTAGCATTGCTATGAGTTGATCATTTTTTTCCAGAAAGGGCATTGCTATCATTCCAGTCTCTCCAAATTTACAAATACGTAAAGGTGAAAGAGAGAGCCTTTTTAAATAGCCCTGTTGGGAAACCAATAAAATTTCCTCATTCTGTTTGAGCGTTTGACAACCGACAATTTGTTCATTTTTGGAAAGAGAGAGAGCTTGAATTCCCTGAGCAGCTCTGCTTGTAGAAGAGAGATTTTCTATAGCTAAGCCAAAGTTGAGTATTCTTCCTCTACTAGTAGCTACTACTAGAGATTGGCCGCTTTGATAATAAGAAACCATGCCAAGATACTCTTGTTCTTTGAACTTCATCAAGCTGACCGCTCGAGATGAGCCAATTGATTCTAATTCTTTCATTGGCATACGTTTGAGTCTCCCATTGCTACTTAGTAGAATCAAATCTAAACTAGTAGACTCTCGAGGCACCAAGAAATAAGAAATAATTTTCTCATTTTGGCAACTTTTGGGAAGTAGGCTGTTAATTGTTTGAGGTTTGAGTGAACGTGGCTCTAAATTGGCAGCAAAAGCCTTACCAGTTTCAGTTAATAGAAACAAGAGCGCTTGTTGATCTGTCGGAATATTCCAGCTACAAACTACTGGTTCTTTGAAATTAGAACCACTGTGCCAAGTCAGTTTGTCAGTGATACTTAAACTGAGAACTGTAGCTTGAGATAGAGATTTTTGTATTGGTATAGATTGCTCCTGCTCAACTACATGTTCGACAATACGTGTTCTTCTGACATCAGCAAATTGTTTTTTTAATCCTCTTAGTTCTTTTTTAAGGCTCTTGAGCAATTCATGCCTTTGGTTGAGCAAAGTTTGTAAATGTTCAATTTCAATCTGAAGCTCATTGCTCTCTGTGTGTAACTTTTCTCTTTCTAGTCCAGTTAGACGTCGCAGGGGCATAGCTAGAACTGAATCAGCCTGGGAGGAGCTCAAAGAGAGGTCTGATTGGAGATTAACACTAGCAGTGCTGCCATCAGCAGAGTTAGTCAAGATTCTAATAACGCTTGGCAAATTCTCTAGGGCCACAATTAATCCATTGACCAAATGCAAACGCTGCTGGGACTGTTCTAGCTGGTAACTGTATTTCTTTCTGAGGGTTTCTTCTCTGAATTTGAGAAACTCATTAAGTAAAGTTTTAAGAGAAACCTGGAGAGGCTTATAGTCAACTAAAGCCAGAAATATCGCACCAAAATTACTCTCAAGAGCAGTTTGCTGGTAGAGAGATTGTAAAATGCGCTGATGATCCGCGTCTTTTTTTAGCTCAATTACAACGCGCATTCCCTGGCGATCACTCTCATCGCGCAGATCGGCAATGCCTTCAATTTTACTTTGATTGACCAAATCGGCTACTTTTTCAATCCAAGCTGATTTGTTTACCTGAAATGGCAGTTCAGTAACTACAATTGCTGTTTTTTCCCGACGCCTTTTGCCATCAACGACAATCTGCTCAAGCTGAGTAATTCCTCGAACAGTTATAGTTCCTCGTCCATTAGTATAGGCATCTTTGATTCCTGTTACATCTCTAATTTCTCCACCAGTAGGAAAATCAGGGCCTGGAATAATTTTGTGTAGTTGTTCATCTCCAAGCTCAGGATTATCAATCAAGGCAATCAAACCATCTACTACTTCAGCTAAATTGTGGGGTGGAATGTTGGTGGCCATACCCACAGCAATCCCAGAACAACCGTTGAGTAATAAAATTGGCAGCTGAGCTGGGAGAACTACCGGCTCTTGTTGTGAATTATCAAAGTTATTAGTAAACTCAACTACCGCTTGAGAAACCCCTTCTAGTAGACAGTTATAACCAACAGATGAGAGCCTAGTTTCGGTATAGCGCATAGCTGCTGGAGGGTCATCATCTACTGATCCGAAATTGCCATGACCTGCCAAAAGTGGATAACGGCTAGAGAAGGTCTGCACCATACGGACCAATGCATCATAGACTGATTGGTCCCCATGCGGATGATATTTGCCTAAAACATCCCCGACTACCCGGGCACATTTACGATATGGCCTATCGGGTGTTAAACCCAACTCATACATAGCATAGAGAATTCGCCTATGAACTGGCTTAAGTCCATCTCTAATATCAGGCAGAGCTCGACCAACAATCACGCTCATGGCATATTCTAGATAAGAGCGCTCCATTTCCAGGTGGAGTGCTGTTGGAATAATCTGTCCTTCCGCCAGGAGATTGAGCTGTTTTGCCATGGTTAACCTCTATGCTTAATAACTACGCCACTGTTTTATATATACATGATCTGCGCTCAATACTATTACTATGACCACCGTATTGATTGTAGAAGACGACCCGCTGAACTTTCGCGTATTTGTCAAAATCCTAACCAAAGTTGCAAGCTTGGAAGTCAAAGGAACTGAAAATGTCGATGAGGTAATCCAGATGGTGAGCCAAAAGGAAGTGGACATCATCTTGATGGATGTATCTCTTTCCAATAGTTTCTACCAGGGACGCGCTGTTGATGGTGTCAGGATTGCTCAAATTCTCAAATCTGATCCAGCAACCAATTGGATTCCTATTTTATTAGTTACAGCTCACGCCATTGAGGGCAACGCTGAACATCTCCTGCAAAAAAGTCAGGCCGATGGTTATATATCTAAGCCCATTATGGACTATCAACAGTTTGTTCAGCAGATTCTGCGATTTATGGAGAAGTAGTTGTTTTGGTCTTACTATTCAATGATTTAAGCACATTTTGAATATCTGGAGTACCTATAAGGATTTCAGTATCATGCAGTATGGTTTTGCCCCAAAGGTTTTCCTTAAGAAAATTTAGATCAGAATATTGAGGATCGAGAGAAAAGGCATCTTTAGCTTTTGCATAGGCATTCTCTTTTTGTCTCTGTTGGTAAAGGGCAACGGCTAAAGCCAATTTGGGTTCAGCTTGTTGATTATCTAAAGCAATCACCTCTTGCCATATTTTAATCGCTCCAGCTATGTTACCTTGTTCATATCGTACAAGGCCTATGTTGTTCATTGCGGGCCAAAACTTCTTATCCACAGTTACAGCTTTTTGATAGGCATCAACAGCCTCTGGAAGTTTACCTAACTTAAACTTGGTATTGCCTAGATCAAAAAGTGCTTCAACAAAATCTGGTTTTATATGTAATCCTTTTTCTAAATTAGTTTGGGCAGAAGGATAATCTGCTTTTTGAAAATAGATCCTGCCAAGAAGAAAATAATTTTCTGCATTTTTGGGTTCTAAGGAAATCGCCTTTTCTAAAGCTACTAAACTTTTGTCGTACTCTTTTTGTTGAGCATAGAGAAGTGCCAAAATTCGCCAAGTTTCAAAGCGATTAGGCGCCAGTTGGGTAGCCAAAAGCGCCATGGAAGTTGCCGAAGAAACTGTAGCACTATCTTCTAAACGAAAACGCAAGAGATATTGAACCTGTTGGGCAAGATCGATTCCCTTTTCTTCAAACTGGTCTGCCTTGACTTCTGGGGTATAAGGAAGAAGCGCCTGAGCCATAACTGGCTTGACAACTGAGCAAATTCCCATTCCCAATAACAATGAAAATACCCAACGATACTTTGACACAATTTTATTTACTTGTAATTTTTCTAAAAACCCTGGTTTATTCTAACATGCGCTCTTCTAGAAACAAAAATCAAACTAAATGTTTTTCTTCAATACGATTTAGCTCTAATCTAAGCCTCTTCTCCCAATTAGATATACCTATTTTGCGCGCGAGGTAGTACAGCAAAAGGAGCCACAAACCAAATCGCTTAACTCGCCAGTATAGACAGGACAATTTACTTTCTAATTCTAGTTGTATTTTTTGCAGAAAATCTATTTTTATAGGTGAATTGATATCTGGACTGTAGCCTTTTTTTGAGAGAAGATCTCCAACTTTGGTTTCAATTAGTTGGATATGCTGCTGGGAAAGTTTTCTTTTCCACTGAAAAACCAAGCTAGGATCGGGCAAGCTATAACTACTATTTTGAGGATAATTAAGCATCTCCTCATCGTAGCTCACGCCAATAAAATTACATAATTTTTCTAGAGTATCAGTAACATTAATAATTAGATCTTCATAATGTATCTCTATATATTGATTTTTAGAAAGTGACTTTTCGAGTTTGTCACAAGTCTGTTCAGCCTCTATCCAACGATCTGGCCCTGTCCAAAGATTACCAGCCCAGCCCATATTCACGCAAGAAATTGCGACATCTCGAGGATCACGAATAATATGAATAAACTTAGCTTGGGGCCAGATTGACAGTAATTTGTCAAAATGATGATGCACTGTTGCCCCAACTATTGGTTTTTGGTTTTGTTCTTTTTTTTGAATTAAAAAACTGTTGACAAGTTCTCTATAGTTTAAACTTTTATCAATACAAAAACCAGTCGAAAGAAAGATACGATTTGTACTAAGCCATTGGTAATAAAAATCTAGATCGGGAAAACTACCTTCTTCTGTAATCAGTTCAACTGGGTAGTCAAATTCGTAGTTGAAGGCTACTTGGTGGTGATGATCTAACATGAGTCTGAGTAAAGTAGTCCCAGATCTTTCAGCTCCAACCAAAAAAATTGGCTCTTCAATCATTTGTATTGAATTTAATAAATAATATTTATAGATTGCTATTGTATAAATTTATATTAAAACGAACCATTGTTTTGTTTTCTAGATTTCTTTTTTATTAAAAAATTTAGACCTTAAAGACGCAATAAAAGTATCTTGAAATGTAGTTAAATATACAAATATAGTTTTTGCTAAAATTTTATTATTGCTGTGTCTTGCATGATTTCTTAACTAGCCCGAGCAATAATTGCAATAGTTTATTTATACTGCATACAATAAGATGTGGCATTTTGGCTAGATTCTTTTGGATTCTAATCGAGGATGAACTTCAAAGAGGTGGGCTATTTTGGTTCTACTTGATTTGCTATACTTTTAGGGTTGTTTATTAGAGACAAAAAACTTCAGTGGGGAAGGTTGTTTTAGAAAAGATAGAGAAATTATTTCCCAAAACTGGCAATTCCCATGTCAAAATATTGGATTCAATTGATCTTTGTGTAGAAAAGGGAGAGTTTCTTGTATTAGTTGGCCCTTCTGGTTGTGGCAAAAGTACATTATTGAGGCTCGTTGCTGGATTAGATATGCCAACTAGAGGAAAGATCTACATTGGAGAGCGTCTGGTCAATGATCTAGCACCTAAAGAGCGCCAAGTATCTATGGTCTTTCAAAACTACGCTCTCTATCCTCATCTAAACGTTTACGATAACATTGCCTTTGGACTGCGCAGATTATCTAACTCTGTCTCTTGGTGGCGCATGAACAAAACCCAAAGACAGCATATAGATTTAAAGGTTCGTTCGGTTGCCAGTATGTTACAGATTGAACCATTACTCAAACGTAGGCCAGCCCAACTCTCTGGTGGTCAAAAGCAAAGAGTTGCCCTAGCAAGAGCCATTGCCCATTCACCCCAGGTTTTTCTGTTAGATGAGCCTCTTTCTAACTTAGATGCCCAGCTTAGGGCAGAAACCCGCAGCCAAATTGTCAATCTTCAAAAAAAACTTGCTGTAACCACCATCTATGTTACCCATGACCAGGTAGAAGCTATGACTATGGGCAATAGGATAGCTGTTCTAAATCATGGTGTGTTGCAGCAGATTGATACGCCTTCAAATATCTATAACCATCCAGCTAATCGTTTTGTTGCTGAATTTATAGGTTCGCCTATGATGAATTTCCTCACTATAGATCTTGAAGGTGAATTATCTAGATCCTTAAAGATTAAATTACCAGAAGCAGCGCAATCTAAAGTAACTCTAGGTATTCGCCCTGAACATCTGAGAATAGATCCTCTAACTGGAGATTTCAAAGCCCAGATAGAAGGAATTGAACTTCTAGGAGCTGATGCTTATCTGTTTGTCCGTTTGTTGGGAGAAAATGATGTAATTTGGCAAGTTAGAGTATCTCCTAGCAATACTTATAAAAATGGAGATCTAATTTGGTTAAATATTGAGCCAGAGCGTATCCATCTATTTGATTTGCGCTCTGGCCAGGCATTTAATCTTGAGTAGCAGCAATAATTAGCTCTTCATCTTCTTCAAAAGCTGGAGGAATTTCTTCAACTTGTGGTTCTTCTAGAGCTGCTTTGAGTTTTTCGCGATATCTTTGGGCCATCTCTTGGGCTTTTTCAAAAACCAATTCTCGGTTATTGAGCATATCACCTGGTTCAGGCTCTAGTTGTTTAGTTGAAAGAGAAATTCTGCCTCTTTCAGCATCCAAATCAATGATCATCACCTTGATTTCATCATTGACATTTAAAACAGTGCTTGGCGTGTCAATATGCTCGTGGGATATTTCAGAAATATGAAGTAAACCACTAACTCCACCAATGTCAATAAAGGCGCCATAGGGCTTGATTCCTTTGACTGTTCCACTGACAACCTGGGTCAGCTCAAGTCCATGCATTTTTCTTTCAACCAAAGCCCTTCTATGGCTTAAGACTAGACGATTTTTTTCCTCATCGACTTCTAGAAATTTTAAAGGAAGATCTTCTCCTACTAGATCATCTTTGCTATCACGCAGACTGATATGAGAGCCAGGAATAAAGCCGCGTAGTCCTTCAATCCTTACCAGAGCCCCGCCACGATTGGTTGAAAATACATTGGCTCTGACAGTTGCATCTTCAGCTTGCAATTGACGTACTCTTTCCCAAGCTCTTTGATATTCAATTCTACGAATAGAGAGAGTGAGCTGGCCTTCTTCATTCTCATCAGTGAGGATATAAAACTCTCTAGTTTCATTGGGCTGAAGAACCTCTAGAGGATCATCAACGCGATTAATGGACATTTCCTGAATTGGAATAAAAGCAGCAGTCTTAGCTCCAATATCAATCAAAGCTCCTCTAGGTTCTATATTAAATACAGTTCCAGCTACGATATCACCAGGGCTAAAATGATAGTCATATTGATCTAAACGTGCAGCAAAATCATCATAATTAAAACCAATTTCCCGAGTGGGCGCTATTTTTTGAGATATCATTATATATTTTTTTCCCATTCACAATTTCCCAAGAAGGCTGCACCTCCTTATAGGGCGGCTTGAGCAGCTTCTCTCGGCAGGATAAATATTATCTTTTTAACCGGATCTACAATTCTAACAGGTTTTTTTCTTGTTTTAAAAGAGTCAGTACCCAAAAACTTGATTAAATTAGACAATTCTTTACGGGATTGACGGGGCTCGAACCCGCAACTTCCGCCGTGACAGGGCGGTGCTCTAACCAATTGAACTACAATCCCAATTTTTAGTTCGTTTTACAACTATAACAAAACCTTTTGGAGTTTGTCAATTTTTTTTTTGCACTTTTGACAAGCAAACAATTATAGTAAAATTCATTATTTGGTAAAGGCTATTTGAGGGAAACTGTATATATCCATGAAAAAATTGCAAATTCTTTGTATTTCGGCTCTTTTACTTTTGGCTTTTGGCGATAACTCTAGAGTTAAAGCCGATCAGATAATAGGTTCTGACGGAAAAAATGGCGTTAATGGTAAAGATGGAAAAAATGGGGAAAACAGAGATGGCATCACCATTTTTTTATCTAACGATCCGGTCAATCTAGATCTAACAGGACAAAAGGGCTATCCAGGAGAAGATGGCACGATTGGAGAATCGGCAGTTTGCCCTGCTAAATTGTCATCAAGCCAAGAAAATATGCAAGGAGCCAATGGTGGCAGCGGCGGCAACGGTGGCAATGGTGGCATTGGTGGCAATGGCGGGGCAGTGACCCTCTATACAACTAATCCAGCTCTTCTAAAGAGAGTATTTATTAACTCGGCTGGGGGAGCAGGCGGCAATGGTGGCAATGGTGGCAGTGGAGGATCTGGCTGCAACTGCCCTGAGCCTTTTGTTTCTCTCCAGTCCTGTCAGGGAAGTCCGGGTGATTCTGGTTATAGTTGTTCAACTAAGCAGTTTAGATGTATCTCTGGTCGAAGCGGAGTCAATGGTAGCAAAGGAGTAAGTGGTAGCAGTGGATTACCTGGCACCTTAACAGTAATTAATTCCAATCAGCCTTTAGTAGAAGATCAAACCAATGCCAGCGTCACTTTTAAACAACTCAAAGAAAATGGCTATACTCTTTCTAAAAATGTTTGGGAAACCAAAAACGGTGCCCGCTCGATCTTGGCACCTAATTCTATAGTGCAGGATCAATATAGATACCTAGCCAGTCGTTCTGAATATTCTTTTTTAATGGTTTGGAATACTACTAGACCTTTTGAGCGTTTTGCTGATCAAGTAGTAACCTTGAAACTCAAAGATAATCCTAATCCAACTATAGATTACAAAATACCTGATGGGGTTTGGATAGATGCCAAAGAACAAAAGCAAAACAAAAGAACTGATTTGATTGTCTACAATGCCCTATTGAAAGAAGAAGCAATTCAATTGGAAATTGTCAAACTTGTAGGTAAAGAAGCAAATCTCCAGTTAGTAGTTGTAGATAATGCCAACGTCTCAGATCTAGTCAATACACAATGGGAAGCAATAATCAAAACCAGTAGATCAGATCCTCGTTTTCGTGCTACGGAAGACTATATCACCAGATACCAAGGACCAGTTCCCTCTAGATTGATTGATAATAAAGGCAATCTCTTTACTCTCAATCTAGGCCAACTGCAGCTTAACTCAAAAGAGCTTAGAAATGGTGTAGGCATTTTGATCAAACTTAAGGTTAAACGCTCGATGGGTAACTATATGGCGCAACAGAATTTGAAATATGAAAATCTCCTGCAAGATGGCAGATAGACAAGGCAAATTGCAATAAATATAACAGTAGGTAACAATAGAAAATTTTCTCAAGGCAAATTGGCTTTGTAAATGCTAGTGTGGTTAAGAAAATAGTTTTTAGAGATTGACTCAATGCTAATACAGATCCGTAAATCTTTAGTTGTTTTCTTCTCTGTAGCATTACTTTTGCTGACTTCTTGCGCTCAAACTAGCCCTTCTCGCTACCAAGCAGTCCAACAGCAAAGTAGTAAAAAAGGTGCTACTGCCGTAGTTCGTCAATCATTAAAAGGGGGCGAATTTAACAGTTTCTTTCCTGCTGAGCAAGATGGTTATAAACGCGTCTATACCCAAGAGAAAAAAGGCTTTGCTGAGGCTAAATTGAGCAAAGATGGCAAGGATTTAGCTGTAATGGCTATATCTGATACCCTCAATATGCCAACGGCTAAAGTTAAGTTTGCTGATAGTACCAAAAAAATCGCTGGCTACCCGGCAGTTGAACAGGGAACTTCAACTACTGCTCTTTTGGTAGGAGATCGCTATCAAGTTAAAGTTCTCTCTCGCAGCCCTTCTTTTACTGCTAAAGATCGCGCCGCTTGGTTAGAGAAATTTAAGTTAAGCGAATTAGCTAAGCTGGTAAAAAAATAACAACAGGTGAGATGAAGTTAAATGAATAAACCTATTTTTGAACTAGTTGATCAACTCCCTACCAATAACCTGACTACTAAGGTACTGGGAATGCTGGATTTTGTGGCCCCCGGTCAATGGAAAAATCTAGTTGGTTTTGACAATACAATACGTGCGGTAACCGGCGAAACTGATGAAGCCTTTATTCAACAAATCGGAGAACGAGCAGTTCAGCTCTATAATGACCCCTCACAGGGCTATCAAAGGGCTATGTGGCTTTATCAAACTGTCGATACCTCTGATAGACTTTTAGCTAGTAGTGTATTGGCCAATAAAGTAGGCGAGACAATTCCCCTATTGGGTTTTATCGGCAATATCACTCTCAAATCTCAAAAAGCCCAAACTATAGATTTTGCCAGCAAACTAATTGCTGAGCTTCTGGCTTTCTGTCAGATCAATGGTATTCCAGGAGATAGCATTGGAGATTTTGTAGCTGCTCTCGCTGATTACAGCGGAGAATCCTTGATTCGTATAGCTGGACTAATTTGTTTAGATGGTCTAATTCCTTTAGGTCCAAGTTTCCTAGACCAATCTCTTTCCACTATTTCTGGTCTAGATGGGCGAGAGTTGCAAGAAAACCCAACATTCAAAAGTATTAGCTCTCTTGTTCCAGGAGGAGATTCAGCCGGCCAACTTGCATTTGTAGGTGAAAGCTTGGATTCGGTTAAAGGTTGGATGGGTGGATTTGTTGATGAGCGTAGTCTCACTCGAGAGAGTCTTTTAGGACCTCTCAAGGGATTTGTAGATTTCTCTGAAGATAAATTGGATTATCTGGCTGCTTTTCTAGATATTAGTACTAATTACTATGAGCATACTGGAACGCAGACTTTAGCTAGAAGATTGATTGAAAGAGCTGTTGCAGAAATCTAGCTTTTTGAGCATTTTCAAGCAGTTACGCTCTTGACCATCTCTGCTATATTCCAGTTCATCGGTGAGTTGTTTCATAAAGATCAAGCCTCTTCTGTGCTCATCTTTTAAAGGATCAGGTGGGTTTTCTCTAAGCAATTTTAACTCGGCTTCTAGATCAAAAAAGACCCCCTGGTCCCATATCTCCATTAGTAGATAGCTATCTGTCAATATTAAATTAAGTTCAATAAGTGTATCTTTGGGTAGGTCTCTATGAGCATGACATACAGTATTAGTAAAACCTTCAGTTAATGCTAATTTGCACTCCCATAAAGTACGATCTGGGATAATATTACCAATAGAATTGTCGAACCAAGAAAGTACAACATTGAGAGCAGATTTTTCGCTTTCCACTCTCAGGTGAAAATTCTGTGAATTCTCTGTTCTATACAGCTCCACTGTTTTTATTGAAAATTACAAAAATAGTTCTTATAATCAGCTCAATGTCATATTTAAGACTCCATTTCTTCTGATAGTCGAGATCAAGCTGGATAACATCTTCAAAACTGCGAACTTCAGAACGACCAAAAACTTGCCATTGCCCAGTCATTCCTGGTTTAACATTGAGGCGCTGCCATTCTGGGACTCCATATTTTTCGACTTCATCAGGAGTAGGTGGACGTGTTCCTACCAAACTCATATCACCTTTTAGTACATTCCAAAACTGAGGAAGCTCATCTAGACTAGTTTTTCTGATAAATTTTCCAACTTTTGTGATTCTAGGATCATTCTTATTTTTAAAAAATGCACCGCTGACCTCATTGGGAATATCTGACTTGAGAGATTCGGCATTGGTACACATTGAGCGAAATTTGATAATCTTAAATCTTCGCCCTAACCAGCCACAACGTTCTTGTTTAAAGAAAATTGGTCCAGGACTATCTATTTTAATAGCAAGAGCAATAGGGATAAAAACAATAGCTGTGATACCTAAGCCAACAAGGGCGCCAACTATATCAATCACTCTTTTGGTTAACGATTTGACCGAAGGATGCGTCTCAGGTATTAAAGTAGCCGATGTAGAAGAACTATTCTCAAGATCAATTATATTAAAAACTTGGTCTAATTGAGTCATAGAGAGAACCGCCTTAACCTCAGGTCTGACGTTGACCAAAGAGAAAATAACCTCTTTTTGCTGTGAGAGTTTGAAGAGGTTGACCAGCGCGCCAATTCCACTGCTGTCAATGAATTCTGTCAATCCAAAATCCAAGACCACAGAAGATGGAGGCGAAGGCTGTGAGAGAATTTCACTAACCTTTTCCTTAAAATCTACTGCTTCAATTACAGTTAGACGTTCAGGTGTTTGAATAAGAAGTGGTGGTGGTAAATGCAGGTCTGCTTTAGTCGGTCTATTATCCATCACTCAGGGTTTATGTTTGTTTCATCGATTCTTTTGTTTTGGAAGCGCTGCGCTTGAGAGCCTGAAGTCTCTCTTCGTAGCGTTTTCTCTGACGGCGATTTGGAGTCAATTCTATCAGAGTTTTAAAAGCACTACCAAGACTTTTATAGGCGTTGGGTAAAGTATACCCGAAACGGGTAGCTAATTTGATAGCTTTTTCATCAGCTTCTAGAGTTTCTCTAAGAGTCCTATCTCCATTATTCTTTTGCCACAGTCTATAGCCTGAAACACTACAGAGAGCTAAAGCCAAAAGTAACAGTAGACCATCTTGTACCCAAAGTTCACCAACAGCCCCACCTAATCCAATAGCAAGGGCCGCCATTTCCCATCCTTCTTTGGGAATGGTGTCATTTTGAATGCGAGCGACTTCGTGCCAGAACAAAAGATTACGTTGATCTATAGATAGATTTTCCCACTTAGCCAGATCGATTTGGATCTCTATTTCGTCTTTGCCTATTTCTTCACTGCGTACCAGAGGGGGATTGACTTCGGTTGTTCCCTCTACCATTACCCAGCTTTGCAATTCTGGGGGAAGCAAGTTTTTGAGCCTCCTAAGCTCATTCATCTCAGCTCTGGCAGAAGATGTTGTGTAGGATGTTGTCATTTTACTAATTTGCGAGGTTTGACTGATTTAGTGCTATCTATATCTTAATCCATAGTTTAAGTCCATAAAAAGGACATAACTTTCAGATAGCTATGTTTTTGTTTGAGAATTTCAGGTTAAATCAAAGATCGCCTGAGTGCGTCATAATGGAATTATCAGATAGAAACATTTAGTTTATGCTCTATTCCCAATTGACTCGCTCTTTAATCAACAATCAGTGCGCTCATCCCATCTCTTCTGTTTCAGAAAACATTGTTCCCACGGTTGTTGAGCAGTCTGGGATGGGGGAGCGTGCTTTTGATATATATTCACGTTTGCTACGCGAGAGAATCATTTTTCTAGGCACTGCTATCGATGATCAAGTTGCCGACGCTATAGTAGCTCAATTACTTTTTCTAGATGCTGAAGATGGAGAAAAAGATATTCAGCTCTATATCAATTCGCCAGGAGGCTCTGTTTATGCGGGCCTAGCTATCTATGACACTATGCAGCAAGTACGACCAGATGTGGCCACTATTTCTTTTGGAGTAGCTGCTAGTATGGGCGCCTTTTTACTCTCTAGTGGAGCTAAAGGTAAACGCATGGCTTTACCAAGTACCAGAATCATGATCCATCAACCTCTTGGCGGGGCTCAAGGACAAGCCTCAGAAATAGAGATTCAAGCCAAAGAAATCCTCTACATCAAGCAACGTTTAAATGAGATACTCTCTAGTAACACATCTCAGCCAATAGAGACAATAGCAGAAGATACCGATAGAGATTTTTATATGTCTGCCCAAGAGGCTGTTGGCTATGGTCTCATTGATAAAGTATTCACACGATAAGGACTAACTGCCCATAGCTGCAATAAGGAGTCGACATGGCCAACAAATTTGATACCCATCTAAAATGTTCATTTTGTGGAAAATCCCAAGAACAGGTACGCAAGCTTATAGCTGGCCCGGGCGTTTATATCTGTGATGAATGTGTGGAATTGTGCAATGAGATACTCGAAGAAGAGCCAGTAGAATCTGAATCAGCTGAACTTCTTGAATCTTCTGTTCCAGTTAAAACAAGAGCAGAAAATAGTTCCAAACGTCGACGAAGCAAGTCTGCAATAAATCTAGGGCAAATTCCCAAACCTAGGGAAATTAAAAAGTATCTTGATGACTATGTAGTTGGGCAAGATGAGGCCAAAAAAGTTCTCTCAGTTGCAGTATACAATCACTATAAACGGCTCAGCTCTATTCAAAATCATAAAAAAAACCCATCTAATCATGATGATTCAGTAGAGCTACAGAAATCCAATATTCTTTTGATTGGTCCAACTGGTTCAGGTAAAACATTACTGGCTCAAACTCTGGCTAAGATCCTCGATGTGCCTTTTGCAGTAGCTGATGCAACTACACTTACTGAAGCAGGCTATGTAGGAGAAGATGTAGAAAATATCTTGCTGCGGTTGCTCCAGGTTTCAGATCTAGATGTAGAGGAAGCCCAAAGGGGAATTATCTATATTGACGAAATAGATAAAATTGCCCGCAAGAGCGAAAATGCCTCAATTACTCGCGATGTCTCAGGAGAAGGAGTGCAGCAAGCTCTGCTCAAAATGCTAGAAGGAACGATAGCCAATGTTCCACCACAGGGAGGCCGCAAACATCCTTATCAAGATTGCATTCAAATTGATACTAGTAATATTTTGTTCATCTGCGGAGGAGCGTTCGTTGGCTTAGAAAAGGTAGTTGAGCAGCGAATCGGCAAGAAATCTATGGGTTTTGTTCGTCCTAACGAGACCATTAGCAAAGAGAAGAAGATTGCCGATCTTTTCCGACAGATTGAGCCAGACGATCTGGTTAAATACGGTATGATTCCTGAATTTGTAGGTAGAATTCCGGTGATGGCCGCGCTTGAACCGCTAGATGAAGAATCTTTGATTGCTATTTTGACCAAACCACGCAATGCCATCATCAAACAGTATCAGAAACTTCTGACAATGGATAATATACAATTAGAATTTAACAAAGAGGCAATCAGCGCTATTGCCCAAGAAGGCTATAGACGCAAAACTGGAGCTAGAGCTCTAAGAGGAATTGTAGAAGAGCTGATGCTTGAAGTAATGTATGAGATGCCCTCAAGGGATGATATTCAGCGCTGTATAATCACCAAAGAAATGGTAGAAAAAAGATCCACAGCCGAATTGTTGGTCTATCCAACTACTTTAGTAGATCAAGAGTCAGCCTAAAAATGTCTGAAAATCTTACAATAGCAGGGGTCAAATACTATTATCAATGGGTCAAGAAGGATTCCAATCAAGCCAAACCTGTGATGGTCTTTGTGCATGGCTGGGCAGGATCTGCCAAGTACTGGTATAGTACTGCCGAAATCCTCTCAGATCAATTCGACTGTCTTCTCTATGACCTGAGAGGATTTGGCCGCACTGGTACTAGCCCAAATGCTGATTACGAACTTGAAACCTATGCTCAAGAGCTATATCTACTCTTAAATGAACTAGGAATTTCCCAAGTTTATCTGCATGGCCATTCTATGGGCGCCTCGATTGCTGCTCTATTTTTGGCGGATTATCCTGAGAAGGTCACTAAGGCTATACTCACTTGCAATGGAATTTTTGAATATAATAAAGCTGCATTTTCTGCCTTTTATTTTTTTGGCAAGTATGTAGTAAAGCTTCGCTACAAATGGTTTTTACAAATCCCCCTGGCAGATCGTCTCTTTATGGCTAGATTTTTAGCAAGGCCTATCCCTACTGGAGAATATAGAGCCTTTTTGGAAGATTTCCTGGCTGCTGATGGAGATGCAGCTTTAGGTACGATTTACACCTGTGTCAGCAAAAAAGCCGTAGAGATTATGCCTGATAAGTTTGCAGCTATCTCAGTGCCGACTTTATTGATTGCCGGAGAAAAAGATCAAATCATTCCTCCTAAATTGGGGCGCGCGGCGGCAGCTTTAAATCAAAAAATCAAATATATAGAAATGAAGCAAACTGGGCATTTCCCAATGCTAGAAGATCCACAAGAATATATTAAACAGGTCAAAGATTTCTTATAGAATATCCGAAGGATTGCTTTTGTCTCGATGGTTTAAAAAAGGTAATAGAGGTTAAATGAAATTGTTAGATTCTAAAGGACGTTTGTTTGGCAAAATCAACATCCTAGATTTGGGCGCGCTTTTGGTGATGCTGCTGGTTGTTATAGGGATTTTCTTTTTTCCAGGAACAAGCGGCTCTCTGGCTCAGGTGAAAAATACCAAGCCAATAGAGGTTGATGTTTTGGTTCGTGGCTTGAGTGTTCGCTCTCCAGAAGTCATCTTGAGTGAGTTGAAAAGTGGCAAGAAACTCAATGTAATTATCCGCAATCAGCCCTATGGAGAAGTTGAGGTCAAGTCGGTTAAACAGTTACCTCGAACTATAGTAGTTCCCCAGCCCAACGGTAGCGCCAAGGAAGTTGCCGATCCTCGTATCAATACTTTTAGCATAGACATGCTCCTAACTTTGATAGGTAAAGCTCAAATTACTGCCAACGGAGCCGTACTTGGTAACAATAAAGTTAAAATTGGGACTCCGTTGGAACTAGAAGGCTTTAACTACGATTTCAACGCCACCATTATTGATGTGCGCATTCCCCAAAGTTAACCTTCTTGACGTGCCAGAAGTACAGGACATTGGGCATTAACTCTCACATAGTCAGAAAGCGAAGTGCCCAAAAGACGATCTAAATCTGGCAAACTCTTAGCAATAGAAGGGCGACGATCTGGTGAACCCAAAAAGAGCAGATCTATCTGGTTATCTTCTACTAATTTACAGATCTGCTCGCCTGGTCTTCCACCGGTAACAATAGCTTTTCCAGTAAAACCCATCTGCTTAACTTTAGAGAGAGCTGGCCCCAAAATTGGGTTTTCTTCCATCTCAGATCTAGAAAGGACTATATCTGCTTTGAGGTCCGGGTTGACTCGCACCAAATAAATTTCAACCCCGCTTTGGCCTCTCAAAAGATTTAAAGCCAAATCAAGTGCATAGAGAGAGGCTGGAGATTTATCTATAGCAACCATCACTTTTTTGATCTTTTTGATATAGATATCATCTTTGACCAAAAGCATAGGTCGGGTTGAAAGCTGAAAGACATATTGACTGACTGAATTTTCTAAAATTGCCTCTAGTCTTTTGAGCCCTCTAGATCCAATTATGATTAAATCAGCATGTATCTCCTCAGCTACATCACAGACTACCTGTTTGGGATCTCCTTGGCGTAAAACGGTAGATACCTTACTGGGATCTATCACTACATCTTTCAAGATTTGATTAAGGCTTTTGCTGCCTTCTTCCCACTTGGCAGCAAAGCCCTCAGCGCTCACTTGGGGTGGAACTGCATGCAAAATGGTGATATTGGCTTGCTTAATTGAGGGAAGCTCCAGCAAGACCTTGAGCATCTCTTGGATATGGCTTGCTCCAGAATCGGTATATAAAATCTTTCTAAACATGAAAAAAAATTACTCTACATTATATTGATTTTCAGCATATTTTGTTTCTGGGGCGCTCTGGCGAATTTCTTAATAGAAATTTAGATAGGATAGCTATAGTGGAGTATATCAAATGAAACAAACAGAAATTATTATCATCGCTGCTTTGGCAGGAACAAAACGCGTAATTGGCAAAGATGGTAAATTGCCCTGGCCACCAATTCCCAAAGATATAGAGAGATTTAAAGAGCTCACCATAGGCCATGCGGTAATCATGGGTAGAAAGACTTGGGATTTGGATTTAGAACAAGGCTATTTACCAGATCGCTATAATGTGGTTATCTCTAGTACTTTTAAATCACAAGAGTTTCCATATTCTCAAAATTTAACACTTGTCGATTCACTGCAAAGCGCGTTAGTTGCTGTTAAGGATTTTGAAAAAGCTTACATAGTTGGTGGAGCTGGAATCTACTCCCAAACTCTAAAGATGGCAGACAAATGGGAGCTGACCTTGATAGAAGGTGAATATCAAGGTGATACCTTTTTTCCTGAATATGAGTTTTTAATTGGCGATAGTTTTACAATGACTAATTTAGAACAGCATCCTGGCTTTGGCTTTGCAACATATGATCGGATAGTTTATTGACTTAGAGCGCGTAGAAACTTTTGCAAGTTATTGAGAATTCCAATGCTTTTTAGTTGTTCTGGGGCTTTTTGGCTTAGTAAATTATCTAAGGTTTCACCAACTGGTTTTTCTGAGTTTTCATAAATTAACTCATAATTGCCACTATCTTTTTCTAGATATACTTGCCAAGGACTGCCATGGGCGCGAAGCACTATCGCATTTTCCATTGGACGAAAATAATAACAAGTATATAGCGTACTTAAAAATCTTTCCCTCAATTGTCTAGCTGCATAGCCTAAGCCCACTACAGCAATATCCTCCAACTGAGGAATCAATAAAATCACTGGAATATTTGGAACTAGGGAAAATAATTTTTCAATAGTAGTAACTTCTATGGCAGAGGGGGAAACAATCAAATATATTTGGTCTTCCGGGCTGATTTTGGTTTCTATCTCAGTAAATCGACTGCCTAGATCACCGACTCTAAATGGAGTATCACCCCAGTCTCTTCTAGCTAAGGCCGCAGCTCCTGTATCTGCAAATATCACCTTAAGACCCAAACCATATTCTGAAAGAGAATCGGCAAATTGCCTAGCTAGTGATTGTGAGCGTAGGGTGATTTCAGGAATCACTAGTTCAACTTGTATTCTAGTTTGACCATCTTTTAGGGCCGCTTTTACTGAATCTTGAGCCTGCTGGATTGTCTCATCTAGGCTGTTGGGTAGATTGGGCATTGTAATAATTGATAACTTAAGGTAAACTCTACAGATTATACTCAAAAAATATTTATCTTGATGATTTACATGAAATAACATGCATTTATCCAAAAAAAATAAATGGTTTTTCCAAAATAACGGGAGTCTTAGCTGGCTTAGTATATGGCTCTTATTTTCTTTAGTTACAATAGGGAATTATATTATTCATTATCCTGGTACTGTATCAATGAGCTTTTTATTCTTTGATACAGGGGCAAGTTTAAAAGCTGATTATTTGATTTCTGAAGGTTATCAGCCCGCAGTAGATTTTCGTTATGGATATGGATTGATTCCACTGATAACAGGACGTATTTGGTATGCAATATTTTCAAGAACTCCTTATACTTTTTTTTTACTAGTATTGATATTAAAAATTTTTTCAGTAGCAGTTTTAGCAAAAATTGCTATCCAAGCTAAGCTAAAATTTCTTGGTATATTCTTTTTGGCTTTAACTATCCCCTTTGCTTTCTCAAATGAACAATTGTATAGTCTTACCCATGTTATCGAACCTCTGTTAATATGTCTTGCAATAAGTGAGCATATTGCAGGAAGAAAAAGAAACGTACTGTTTATTTTGATTTTTGGCTGGTTTACAAAACCAAGTATGTCAATTGTTTATATATTCTTCATACTTATTTTATATTTTTTAGATTTGTTAAAAAGAAAAACTAGATTTTCAAAAATTTCATTAGAATTATTACTTTCTGGTATAGTTTTTTCCGGTTTGTTCTTAATGATGAGCTATGTTTTTTCTTTGTCTTCAACGATCAATACATTGATTCCGTTGAGCTATGCTAAAGTCTATAGAGAAAACTTAGGTTTCTTCAAAGAAGGAAAAGATTTCTGGATGCCACGTGGAGCAAAAATAACCTACTATTTATCAACTTTGACAGGGTTTTGGATAATTTTAACTTTATTGTTGATTGTATCAGTAACTTATTTATATTATAAAAAAATCAATAGAAAACTTGATAATAAAATAAACCAATTAACAGAGGTCCAACTGACTATTCTTTATCTTCATTTAAGTTTTATTTTCTTTTTTTATGGAATACAGTCTTCTTGGGGTTATTATTCATATTTACTTACCATTGGAGTGAGCTTTTTGGCATCACAAAATTTTTCTGAACTCAAAAGTCTGCGTACTGCACTTTTGGCTATACTAATAGTCTTTGCAATCATGGGGTATAAGTTCAGTATGATTAATAACATTTCCAAATGGCAGATTTCAAAGCCTCAAGAATCAATAGTTAATCTCTGGAGTTCTCAACAAGAAAAAGATGCTTTTACTAAATTACTAGATTCTTGCAAGACCCAAAATACTCTAGTTTATAGTGTTGGAGCACTGGATCTATTTTTCCCTTCATGCCATATGCCTGAAACATTTTATCCAATAGATATAGATTTTTTGAGCAATACAGAGTGGTTAAGAATAAGCAAGCAATTCGATGAAGCCCAACAGGTTGTTTTTGTTGGCAAATTTTCGGATATTAGTACTATAAAGAATATTGAATTTAAAAATAAATTTACTCAATTTAAAATAGATCATAAAGATAAACTATTTACATACTTTAAACGTATAAAATAAAAAATTCATTCTCAGCTATACTAAAAATAAAAGCAAACAAAGAAACCCGATTGATAGAAACAGAAACTCTCGAAATACTGCAATGGCATCGTCTTTGTCAACAGCTTTCTACCTATACCTCTACAAAATTAGGCAAGATTGCTGCCTGTTCACTGGTGATTCCCGATACTCTAGAAGATAGCTTAGAATTACTAGCGCAAACTCAAGAGATATACAATTTAAGACTCCAATTAGTTAGCTGGACATTTGATGGAATAGAAGATATTGGCAACGCTCTCGAGCGATCTAGTCTAGGTGGGGTTTTAACAGGTAGAGAACTGCTGGAAATTGCCACTACTCTATATGGAGTCAGAAGGCTCAGAAGAACTATCGAAGCTCTAGAAAAATTTCCCACTTTACAGCAGTTGGTCTCTCAGGTGCGAACCTATCCTGAACTAGAGCAAATCATACATTATAGCCTTGATGATCATGGAAAAGTTACTGAGCGCTCAAGCCCCAAACTAGCCCAAATCCGCAGTAAGCTCAAAGAGCAAAGAGATAGAATATACCAAAAATTGCAAAATATCATCAATAAACAGGCTAATTTACTGCAGGAAATGGTGATAACGCAAAGAGGTGATCGTTTTGTTCTGCCAGTTAAGTCCCATCATAAAGAACAGATCCCCGGCGTAGTTCATGATAGTTCAGCTACTGGAGCCACTCTCTATATAGAACCATATAATGTTGTTGAGCTAGGCAATAGCTTGCGGCAGTTAGTTCGACAAGAGCAGATAGAAGAAGAAAAGATCTTGGCAGATCTCTCTGGAAAAATCAAACAGCACCAAGAAGATCTAGAATATCTTCTTTTGGTTGTAACTAAATTGGATCTAGCTACTGCCAGGGCTGATTATAGTATCTGGCTTGAAGCCCATCCTCCCAAGTTCATAGATTTAGCACAAGGTGAATCTATTGCCCTGCGACAAGTTCGCCATCCTCTACTAGTTTGGCAGCAAATCAAGGAACATGGCGTCCAAGTAGTACCTAGTAGTATTTTTATCAAACCGCCTGTTAAAGTAGTTGCTATCACTGGTCCTAACACTGGTGGCAAGACAGTCACCCTGAAAACCTTGGGACTGGTCTGTTTAATGGCCAAAGTGGGATTGTTTATCCCAGCTAAAGAACCTGTAGAAATCCCTTGGTTTGCCCAAATTTTAGCTGATATAGGAGATGAGCAGTCCATTGAGCAAAATCTCTCTACCTTTTCCGGGCATATTCGCCGAATTGTACGTATTATTAACTCACTTGAGCAACAGCCCAGTTTAGTTCTTCTAGATGAAATCGGTGCTGGTACAGATCCCCAAGAAGGCAGCGCTTTAGCTATTGCCTTACTTCAGTATTTAGCCAATAAAAATAGTCTCACTTTTTCTACTACCCACTATGGAGAATTAAAAGCCCTCAAGTATCAAGATGAGCGTTTTGAAAATGCCTCAATGGAATTTGATGATGAGACTCTATCTCCTACTTATAAGTTACTATGGGGAATTCCGGGTCGCTCTAATGCTCTAAGTGTTGCTAAAAGGTTAGGTTTACCAGAAGATATTCTCGAGCAAGCACAGATGAAAATAGGTGGCTATAGTTCAGATATCAATCAGATGATCACAGCTTTAGAAAACCAAAAAAAAGAACAGGAAGAAAATGCTCGCCAATCTAGAGAATTACTAGCTCAAAGCGAACGTTTTTACCAGGAAATTGCCCAAAAGGCAGCATCTTTACAAGAAAGAGAACGTAACCTCAAATTGCACCAACAACAGGAAATTCAAACGGCAATCGACCAAGCTAAAGCTGAAATAGCCAAAGTTATCCGAGAGTTACAACAAGCAGGAAATACCGCACAGAACGCCCAAAAAGCCAGCCAATTACTCCAAACTATAGCCGATAGTCAATTGCCGCAATGGGAAAAGCAAAGTGAATATTATCAACCCAAGATAGGGGAAAAAGTTAAGATCATCAGCCTTGGTCAGACTGCCGAAGTAATTTCACTAGATCTTGCCGGCGAAAAACTCACAGTTAATCTCAAATTTTGCCGAGCGACAGTTCCTCTTTCTGATGTTGAATCAATAGATGGTAAAAAAGTAGAATCAATTACAACTAAACCCTCAGTGCAAAGTTCACCGCCAGAAACCTTGATGGTCAAAACCTCTCAAAATACTTTAGATCTTAGGGGATTACGCATTCTCGTCGCTCAAAGCGAAATTGATAAGGCTCTTTCTGGATCGGTTAATTTTGGCTCATTGTGGATCATCCATGGCAAGGGGACTGGTAAACTGCGTGAAGGAGTTCATGAATACCTTAAAGATCATCCTCAGGTGAAAAGTTTTGCCCTAGCAGATCTTGAAGATGGTGGTTCTGGAGTAACACTAGTTAAATTGCGCTAGGCTCTCTCACTTAGAGAGCTTATATACTAAAAAGCCCCCTGTCATTAAAGCAATCACAGTAGGCAGCCAGCCTGCCATTACTGGGGTCAATATCTTCGCCATTGCCAAACTTCCTAGTAGAAAAGCTAACACATAATAGGAAAAAATAATGACAATACAAAGGCCAAAACTGGTAGAGCGACTCATTTTCAAAGGACTCATGCCAAAAACAGAACCAATCATGCTAAATACAATACTGATAAAAGGAAAAGACATTTTCTGCTGAGTTCTAATTTCAAAAGTCAGCAGTTTTTTCTCATCGCCTGTGTGTCGCAATATTGTAATAAAATCCCAAGCCTCTTTTAGATTCATTTCATATGGATCTCTTCCTTGACTAGCTAACTGAAAGGGCAATTTTGATAGATTGATTTTTTTTTGTTTAAAAGAAATTGTTTTTCTATAAGAAGAATCATTCTTAAGTTGAAATATCGTACCGTTAAAAAAATCCCAAACTTTTTCTTTTTCATTCCAACTAGCAGACTTGGCAATTATAATTTGAGAAAGATTTTCATCTAACCATTGTAAAATAGTTAGATTTTTCATCTGCTTATTCTCAAATTTTTGAGCATAGAATAAATTTTTGAGCTGAAGTATTTTTTCGGAGTTAGGTAAATTTATTTCCTGATATTCAGGATAAAATATATCTTTGTTCTGCCAAAAAGAATGTTCTTCTTTAATACTAGATACTAAAATAGATGTAGCCCTATAGTTAGCAGATGGTACAACTATCTCATTAAAAATAAAAGAAACACCAGTTACCGCAACACTCAAAATCAAAGCTGGAGTGATTAATTTATAAAAACTCACACCACAGGTTTGAAAGGCTATTACCTCATTGTCATTATTCAAACGACCATAAGTCATCAAGGTAGCTAGCAAAACTGAAATCGGTAGAGCGTAGGCTACAAACTCGGGAATTTTGAGAAAAAATATTTCTATGGCCCCTAATATGGGCAAATTTGAATCTACTACCTTATTACTCAAATCTGACAAATAGCCAATCGCCAGACCCAAGGCAGAGAATATACCCAAGCTCAAAAAAAAGGGAGGAAATAACTCAGATATGATGTACTTTTCTAGTAGAAAAGATCCCTCAAAAAATTTTTTTATATTTCGTGAGAACAGTCTTTCGTAACTCATCCATGAACCACTAGATATATCCTTTAACCCCAACTATAGCATTCAATCAGATTGATAAACCCCATCTTTTAGTAGATGGGGTGGGAGATAATCAATCTACAGAAACTAACAAGACCTTATATTCTGAATCACTCACCTTATCGGTTCTGACCACTTTGGCTTTGATAATCTTGCCATCTTTGGTTTCAATCTCTCTGAGCTCATCTTCGACAGGTAGATAGCATTCCCTCATCTGTTGCCATTTCAAAAAATAACCATCTAAAAAATACTCATAGATACAGTAATGTTTCAGTTGAGATGTTTTTTCCATTGCGATGACCTCTCGGGTATGATTTGCTGTATGTAGCAACCCTTACTTCCACTACAATTTAATTGTGAAACATTTCGCAGTAAATTTACTTATATTCTTACAATTATTCATGATGATTAATTTAATATATTTCAAGAAAATTAGTCATTAATCTACACTTTTATACTCTATTAAACTAGGGACTTGGCCTGTGATTCTTTGCCAGTGAAATTGGGCCTGACCCAACATTTGGGGGAATTTAGAAAGTACACAGAAAAAAGCATATACCCAGGAACCTTGGTAGCCCATTTTCTGGCGACTGTTGACTATTTTGTAGACCAATAAAGGATAGAGCAACAAGAGAACAAAGCCAAGTCCATTGCTGAGCAAAGCTGCTAAAAAGATAATCACAGGCAAAATCAATCCCCACAGCCAGTTGCTTTTATTTTCCTTAACCCAATGAAATTCAGGAGCTTTTCCATGTAACCAAGCCCCATTGGCAAAGGCATAACCAGCTCTTTGGTTACGTTTCCACCACTGAGAAAAGTGGGTCATCTGCGCGTCATGTAAAGTCATCTCTAAGGGTAAACGGTAAATTTTATAGCCTTTTTGACGCAATCTCACACACATCTCAGGCTCTTCTCCGGCTATTAGCTCTGAGTTGTAGCCACCTATTTCTCGTAATGCTTTGGCTTGGATCATGGCATCTCCACCACAGGCCTTAGCCTGGCCAATGGGAGTATCCCATTCCAAATCACAGAGAAAATTATAGACAGATTGCTCAGGGTGTTTTTCTCTTCGACGGCCACAAACTACAGCAACATCAGGATGCTCATCTAGATAGGCTTTAGCTTGCTCTAGCCAGCTTTGGGTTATTTGACAATCTCCATCAATAAATTGCACATACTGCAAATCAGGATAAAGTGAGAGCAATGTGTCAAATCCGATATTTCTGGCTCTAGCTGCGGTAAAGGGTATAGTTAAATCTAATTCAACCACATTGGTAGATAGAGAGCAGGCTAACTCTATTGATCCATCAGTAGAACCCGAATCTACATAAACAATAGGTAGATTACCAGAATCTAGAGAGAGTAGACAATTTTTGAGTCTCTCTCCCTCATTGCGGCCAATTACAACAATACCTAGATTCTTATTCATTAACTAAGCTACTGCTTCTTTTAAACTGGGATTACTGTACCAACTATAGAGTCCCTCTGTCACAGGAATGATACCTAGCTCCTGTCTCAATTGGTCAATAGGTCTTTCTAATTGTTCTTCTAGTTTAACGGCAAATAAGGGCTTAGCAGCAAGGCCCATTTCTATGCCCTTATTGATAAGCCCAAAAGCATAGCCAACTGTCCTAACTTTATCTTTATTTTCCAGCTCTTCACTGTAGGGCTGTTCATTGACAAAGAAATTACTTAATAGAGCCATAAGATCTAAGAACATAAAACCTGGATAGCTAAACTGGGATATTGATAAAGATATTACGCCTAGTTCCCCCATGCCATCTAAACTAAAACCAGTGAGAATATGGTGAAGATCGTGAGTTTTATATACCCTATAGGTAATATATTCAGCGTCATTATTGATAGTTTCAGGTTTGCGGTAAAAGTTCGGATCGTAACCTAAAGTATTAATCACTCTACCAAAAGTCCAACCTAAGGAATACTTGGGCATCTCTAGCAAAGCTGGTAAATCATAAAGTGGTCCTATATATCTTTGCTCGAGCATTTCGGCAGTAGCAGGATCGCCTTGCAGCCTTTGAATACAGACTTTCATCGCATTACTGGCGTGCAATCTTTCACTCAAGTCAAATGCGTTGTTGGTATCTTTGCCAGAGCCTGCAGCCATATCTACTAATTCTAGAAATTGGCTGAATTTGTCTTTGGTAATCAAGTTGTTGATATATCTGTAACTCATTTGCTTTTCTCTCGTTAAAAAATTTAAGTTAGTGCTTGGGCGGGTTTAGCTGGATTAATTACTGGCCAATCTATATGAGGTAGTGGAAGCTTAATATTATCAAATTTTACTTGGGGTACTGTATTCCAGGTAGTCCAAGTAAAAACAAGCACAGCGACAAAAGCCAAGAGTGATTTTAAGACATTCCCTAAAAGTGAACCTACAACTATACCTAGACATACTTTAGATGACAATTGTAAACGGGGAGCCAGTTCCATGTCCTGTCGATAGGCAAATTCACCAATAAAGGCGCCCAAAATTCCTCCGAATAAAAGACCAAAAATTGGCCCACCTACTGGTAAAGCCGGCAAAAGTCCAAACATGCCAGTAACTAGTCCAATCGCAGCTCCAATTTGACTCCAAGAGCTAGCGCCAAATTTTTTGACTCCCCAGTAGGTGGCTAAAAATTCTACTGCCAGGCTCAACAAAAGTACTAAAATAGCCGCCACTAGAGAGATAGCCATTCCCTGAAAACCAGTAGCAAAACCCCAAATCAAAATAGCCAGTAAAATGATTGCAGTTGAAGGCACTCCTGGAATCAAGGCTCCTACTGCTGCGATTACCATAACTGCCACTAAGATAAAATACAGAATACCAAGACCCATAAAAGCGCCAAATTTTGAAGTATTTAATATTTACAATTATAAGATCTCGGGGACTGTAAAATAAATTGTGTCAAGG